>WNGK01000208.1_pt1 | contig 57008 bp, 43 predicted proteins | sample 5400601 | NCBI WGS metagenome assembly WNGK01 (sample SAMN13153376, study PRJNA577476) | soil metagenome | isolation source: 60 cm soil or saprolite under Garry oak tree replicate 1 | place: USA:California | collected 2016-06-15 | reverse complement strand
TTCGGGCGCTGCAGCCGGAGACCCAACCTCGCATCCTCGTCTCCGACACCGTTGGTTTTATTCGAAACCTTCCGCATGATCTCGTGGCCTCATTTCGATCGACTCTCGACGAAGCGCTGGATGCTTCGCTTTTACTTCATGTAGTGGATGCATCTGATCCATCGTTGCGCTCTCACATTCAAGTCACGCGAGAAGTTCTCGAGGGTATCGACGCCGGAAAACTACCCTCGCTTCTCATCCTGAACAAGATCGATGCCGTCGATATTGCGCAAAAGGCACTTCTGAAAAGAGAGTTTCCCGATGCCATTCCCATGTCCGCACTTAATCCCAAGGACATCGAGGCGCTGCACGAGCGTCTTCTAAGGTTCTTTCTGGACAACATGACAGAAGTCGATCTCGTGGTTTCCTACGGCAAGGAAGGGGTGCTCGCCGAGATCCGCAGCAACGTTCACGTGCTGAAAGAGTCCTACGACGAAAAAGGCGTGTGTCTCACGATCAAAGCAACTCCCGGTACCCTTACCGCTCTGAAGCGGCGGCTCGCTTCGTAAACACTCTCCAAACATTGTGGTAAGCCACATGGAACGGCCCGTCGTCGTTCGAGTATGCTATGACATCAAACTCTGGCAGGTGAAATATGATTCCTTCGGAAGCGTTGACGCTTTTTGATTACGACCGCTGGGCAACTGCGAAGCAACTCGAGGTTGTCACGGGTCTCACCAATGATCAATACGAAAAGGATCTCGGATCCAGTCACGGCGGCATACGAGGCACCTTGGTTCACATTTATGGAGCGCAGCAGATCTGGTATTCCCGGTGGAAAGGCACCTCGCCATCGAGCCTACCGGCAGTGGCGGAATCCCCAACACTTGCGATTCTTCAGGACAAATGGCAGGTGCTGCGTAAAGAAATCCACGAGTTCATTACCGCCCTCACCGAAGATAAAATGCGTGAACCTCTGGCGTATAAGGATCTGAAAGGAGTGTCGTACAAACAGCCTCTCGCACAGCTAATCCGGCACGTGATCAATCACTCGACGTATCATCGCGGCCAAGTCACCACAATGTTGCGGCAACTGGGAGTCGTGCCTCCGCCTTCGATCGATCTGATCACGTATTACCGCGAAGTGGATGAAGTCCTGGAATCCACCAAGCGATCGGTTGAAAAGCGCGGGACCGTAGGAAACAGGTGAGGATTACATGATACAGTGACATTCCTGACCCGACCGGCCAAACAATGTAGTCGCGGGCTTTAGCCCGCGTTTGTCCCATGGTATTGAACGCGGGCTAAAGCCCGCGACTACATTTGGATTTTCGAAATGTCAACGACTTGTCACTATATTCTGTAATCCTCAATAAGGCGCCTGGCCAGATCTACGCGACGCCGTCCTTTTGGTACCAAGGCAACCCTAACCCATCTTATCGTGGCGAGATGCTCACTTTCAGTCCCGGCGCCCAGTTCTTGTATTCGTCGGTGTAGTAGAGGTAGGCGCGGCTGGCGGGGCCAGTATAAGAGCCGGGAACGGCGGCAACCAGGCTCAGTGGGAGATCGAAATTGTCTTTGGCCTTAAGGTAACGCCAGTAAAGGACGACTTCGCGGCCGATGACTTCGTAGGCGTCGATCTTGCCGGACTTGACCAGTTCTTTGAGCTGATCGTGCCGCACCTCCAAGCCGCCGGGGATTCCCACGATAGCCACGGGAGTGGGGATTTCTTGATCGCTCTTGTTGCCAATGGAAACGATGGCTTCGGTGACGCCTCCCTCCTGAATCTGTGAATCCTTAAGGACAACTTGAATGCCGACGCGGGCCTCCTCGGCGCTGTCGGGCAGTGTGCTGTGGTACTTCACACTTATGGAGAAAGGCATGCTCGAGCCATCTTCCATCTTGAGCGCGACCGTGTGATTGCCGGGGCCGAGCTTACTTGCAAATTCGGGCTGGACGAGCGCGCCCTGAGTGTTGGAGGTAAAGGCGACTGGAGCGCCCACAGTCGTGCCGTCCACGGTAAGAACGATTCGGCCCGGGGCTTTGGGCCGGGCGTGGGCGGCGTCATAAGCGACGATGGAGCGCAGCGCGAGAATGGTGGATTGCGTCGAGCCAAAGCGGCCGCTCTTGTTCGACTCGACGATCCACTTCAGGCCCCTCTCTACATGGGCCGCATAAGAAGGTTCGCGCATCCACGCCAACACGGAAAGGGCCGTGGTCTCAATGGCAAGAGCGTCGCCGCCGGAGCGGGTGATGCTGGTGACGGCGCCTTTGACCCCGCCTGCAGCGTCCTGGCTCCTGGCGAGCTTGTCCATGAGCTGGCGCGCTCCGACGTGGTCGCCGGTGCCGTGAAGGATGTTGGCTCCCAAAGCAACAATGTAGCTATCTTCGGTGGAACCCGCGGAGGCCTTGACCAAGGCGATTTCTCTATCGAGGCCTTTCTCTCCGGACTCGATCAGAGCCCACACAATATAAGCGTTGGTGGTGTCAGCGGGAGCCCCGCCGAAGCTATCCACGGCCTTGGCGTTCCGGCGGAAGCCACCAGTACCATCGCGCCGGGAAAGGAGCCAAGCTCGTGTGCGATCGAGCATGTCCTTGTCCACGCTGCGAACTTGAGCCATATCGGCGAACTGCATCAGCCCATAAGCCGTGAGCGCTTCGTGTCCGGGATCGGCCCCGAACCATTCATAGCCCTTCGTGCGGGATTCAAAGCCGGTCAGTTTCTTATAGGAGACTTCGAGGAGGTCTCTGGCCTTCTCGATAATAGCGGGGTCGATACCCGTGTGCGTGAGGAAGTATTGCTGAGCCATGACCATCGGATAGCTGGTGGAACTGGTTTGCTCGAAGCAGCCGTTAGGCTCGCGCAACAAGGATTGAAGCGCGTCGGTCATGCTGGCAAGAGGAGTGGGATACACCGTGACGCTCGAAGAGACGCTTCCGCGAACCATCTCGATCGGAAGCGTGAACTCCAATGATTTGGAGCCGTTGCTCTCCAGCATGCCGCCCGTGGAGCTTTCGTGCGGGAAACCGAGCGGCTGGACATCAAGCTTTCGGCTGACGGTGTCGCGATAGAGACCGGCCCTGGCGTCAAATGTGAGATTGGCAAGCCCGGAGAATTCGCCGACGTGGATCTCGAAGAACCTGCGAGTGCGCTCTTTGGCGCGGAGTGTAGCCGGACTGTCGCCAAGCCTGGTGAACTTGAGGCCGGCGGCGCCATTGGCGGTGACTTCCGCACCGTGGAGTTCCCGGCTCATGCCATTGACGATGCCAACGGGAAGCTGGATCACATCGCCGCTGGTGACCTGAAGCGGCATCTTCGGTTCGATGGAGAAGGGCTGCACGGATTCGACGTGGCTGACGCTGGAGCCGAGCGTGCCGTTCTGGGTGAAGCCGTCGGCCAGGACTCTGAATGAAGTCACCGAATCGCTGAGATTGAACGAAACGATGGCGACACCGGTGGAGGCGTCGGTCTTGACGCCGGCGTTCCAGTAGACCGTTTCGGCGAAGTCGGCGCGCGAGTCCTCGGTCCAGTTCGGCCGAAGGGTGTGGGCGTATTCGCGAACACTCAGGATGTTCGCGACCGCTTCTTTGCGCGCCAAATCCGCTCGGCCTACGCCGAATCCGGCACCGACTCCTGCACGGCCAGCCTGTCCTTGCTGTCCTCGTTGTCGTTCGGCATCGACGGGTTGCCCTGCCGGACGAATTTCGTCCGCCATGTACAACGCGCCGAGGATTCCATCGTTCCGATCTCCGGGAAGCATTGCCGGCAGGACCCCGCCCACCTGAGCGCGAACGATCCTGCCATTGACCGCTGCAGCGACGGCCATCGTCTCCGCCATTGCAGCGACCTTGAGTCGCAGGTCTTGCCGGACGTTGCTGTTGAACACCACTGGCAAGCTAGCAACGGTCTCCGTTTGGAAGCCAGGCAACGACGCACTCACTTGGTACGTTCCTGCGCCGACACTCGGAAACACGTACGCGCCTCTTTCATTGGTGATTCCCTCGAGGGTTACACCCGTGTCCGTGTTCATTGCTCGAACGGTTACGCCCGGAATGCGGGCACCGCTCGAATCTGTGACTGCACCGTTGATGAACCCCGTTCCTGCATTGAGGAACCGGCGCCAGCCTTGTGTACCCAGCAAAAGGTCCGTCGCGATTGGGGCCTTGGGGTTGCTTTCGTCCAGGTAGACGTGGGCATCCGAAAGATTCCGGACGTCACTTTCGAGCAGGACCATCACCGGCAGACGCGGGGCTTGCTCGCGCTTTTCGATCATTTCAAGAACGCTGGAATCGGTGACGGTGAGGCCAACCACCGCACCAACGGGCTTGCCCGTATCATCGGTGGTGGCAATTCGGAGGGTAACCTTGTCGCCGGGAACATAGTCCATCCGATCCGGGACGACCTGGACCTTGAGGTTGTTTTCAGGCTGGCGGAAAAGCAAGCGCTCAGCCATCGGAGTCTTGCGGTCGTCGTAAACTGTGGCCACGATCACGCCATCGAGGGACTTCGGAACGGTGAATGTGACTTCCGTGGGCTGGTTAGCCCTGAGCGAGATGCGTTTGAAGGAGAACTCTTTGCCGCGCTGGGTAAGAGTAACGCCATAAGTGCCCCCCGCGGTGGCGGCGACACGGACAACGACGTCTTCTTGTCTGGGAGTTACATCGGAAACCGATGAAATGACGACGCCGGATTCTTTGACTGCCGGCAGCGGAAAGACAGTCTTGATTCCAGCCGGCTCGGTGATGCGGAGCGAATACGCTTCGCCTTTAGCCGGAGTGAAGGAGAATCGTCCGCGGCCTTCATGCTCGGTACGGAACTTGGCGACTTCCTTTCCCACAGCGTTCACGATGACGCCGGCCATATCGGCAGGCTTTTGGGCTGGCGTTCTCCCTTCAATGTAGACGCGGTTCGGCAAGCCCGCGATCAGATCGCCCCCTTCGGGATAGATTGCCAGGTCCATCGTTTGCAAAAGAATGGGAATGGTCTTCGCAGCAGTCTCCACCGTTCCGCCATCCTGAATGATCATGGCAATGACGCCCCCACCGCGGGCTATAGCTGTGGGTAGCTTGAAGGTGGCACCGGCGTTGCCGGAGCCATCGACGATGGTTTCACCTCTCCATGTCTCTTCGCCATCGACGCGGGCAGTGACGGAGACCCTGGCTCCGGCCGGAATGCCGCCTTCGGCGCGTTCGACGTGGAGGTTGGCGGCAACCGTATCGCCCGGGCCGTAACCGTCGCGCACAAAAACGATTTGGCTCTTGAGACGCGGAGCGCGGTAGGTGCGGATGTCGAACTTGCGCTCGGCCGGGGCGCCCCAGGGATGGAAGATGCGGACGGTATATTCCCCTCCTGCCTGACTTGCCGGAATGTCCCAGGAAAACCCGACAACGCTGTCGATAATCGCAGAGGCACCGGACGCCACGGTGTCGCCTTTGGGGCCTTTGATTTCGAAGGAGGCTGTACCGGGAATGGTCATGGGGGAGTGACCATTCGCGCGGAGAACAACGGCACGGACGTAAAGCTTCTCGCCGGTGCGGTAAATCGGCTTGTCGGTAGCGACATGAGTTAGATAGCGTTCGGCCCCGCCTGGACCGCCGCCAATTTGTGGCGTCGCAGGAGGAACTGGCACCTGGCCACCAAGGATGAATCTGGCGGCGATGAAGAGGCCACCGATAACAGCGGCTTGAAACATGTAACTGAACTTAGAGGAGCGGGCACCTTTGCGGTCCGAACCGATGGATTTCATAAATGACCCCCAGTTAGAAGATCGACGATGAAGGCTTCGACGTGGAACTTCCCGCGAGCGCTGGAAATCGCCGCTCTTCATGAACGATAACTCTTCGCGACGGCCAGTTCTTAGGCCGCCTCGTCATGTTCTTGTGCGATGTCTGAAGTCTATTGTCTGAATGGGACCGAATGGCCTTGTCGACTGCAGGAGTTGCCCTTCCTTGTTCTAAATCGACGGTAAGTCTCGTACGCGCGCTGATGGAGAGAATCGCTCCGCGTCCTCCCACTTTCTTTTCCCCATATTCCTGGTGAATGAATCCGTCGCTGTCGGCAGAAAGGCGGTGGTCGCCGCCATCTAGTCCGGTGAACGAGAATCGTCCCGTGTTATCCGTCGTAACCGCCCTAAGGGAGGTCTCGATTTCTCCATTGCGTTGGATGAGCGAAACGCGTTGCTCCACGAATTACTTTGCTTGCTCCCGTTGCAGTCACAGTCCCCTGAAGGGATGCTTTCTGGAAATTCTGTACAGGTGCAAGGAATGGAAAGGTGAAAGCGAGAACGGCGAGTCGGCCGGTCACGGAACCTCCACGTTAAGTATTACATTCTGCGTTAGGCCTATTTCAACGGAAACCGGCGCGCGCTTTTAAAATGCGGGAGCTGGCCTGAATATGAATGACCTGGTGTTCATACTCACGGCACAAATAACGGCAATTCGGTTCCTGTTTGGGACTTCAGACTCAGCGTTCCCTGAGACGCGACTGCCGAATTGATCAAAATGAATTCTGTCGTGTATCCACTGCCTGAAACGACCTGGGGGAAAACGAACTCCTCCGTACTAGAAGGCGTGTTGTCCGCAATCGCGGGTGTTGTCGAAATCAGGAAATCTCCGCGTCCGTTGTAACGTGTGCGGAGGCCAATTGCGGAAATCGATGTGTTGCTCGAGATGTGCAGCACGCCGCGGAAGCTGGAGGGCAGACTGTGTAGACCAGGAATTTCGTTCAGAAACACAGCCATGTGACCATTGGGATCCAGCGTGCTCGATCCAGCGTAGCCAGATGGTCGGCCATCCAACGTCAGCAATTCGAATTGTATCTTGGCAAGGGTGGCCGCGGTATTCGCGATTGCGATTCCGGTCTGCAGCTGATGTCCAGAATCCGATTCGGCAAAAACTCGGAACGATGGTGCAACTCCGGTCGTGGCGATGCCGGTTTCAGTGACCGTAATTCCATTGGCCACAAGCGTAAACACGGATGACACGATGGGTGACCCGCTACCCTGTGCCGGAGTGATGCGTATATTACCCGTTCGAAGTAAATCCGAATTGGTACTCACTATTTTCGTGGATGAACGCGGCGCTATCCCGTACGTGTATGTGGCATCCATATCGACAGTGCCGCTGAGAGGTTGATCGGTGGGATTCACGAGCAAGACCTGGGTCGTCCAACCTGCTCCGGCCGCAAAATGCGGCAGAGTGATATTTCCGGCCGAAGGAGCGGTATCGATCGCATTTGGTGAAACCGAAGCAACCGGCAGCGTCGTCATCAAAGACTCGCCACGTTCGTTGAAATACAAGCGCAGCGCTATCGCGCCAACGGGTACCGATGAGGTAAATGTAAATGATCGCGCCATCTCAGTCCCGTGATATGGCACCTGATCTAAGAAGGCGGCGTACTGTTCGTGCGCAGGAAGCGTTGTCGTGCCGCCATTCAGAATCACGCCATTCCTGTCGGTGAAATAAAATGAAATCACTGCCTCATCGTTGCTCGGATTCGCAATGGCGATGCCTGTCCGGACCGGCCCTCCGGATTCTGCATAAATACGTCCTGATCGCCGAAGAGAGGATGCGGGTACCGCCGTCTCACTGACGAGCACACCATTCGTGTGGTAGCTAAACACGGAAGTTCCGGCAGGAGTGGTGTTGCCGACACCCGGCTGAACAGTGCCGTATCCCACCGCGACCGGACCAGGAACCGAAATTGTCGCCCGGTAATCTGCGGCGGAGGCCGCGAGATTGAATGATCGGGTTGCTGTGGATGGGGAAACCTTCCGAATACGGTGGTTCCCGTTATCCGAAATATATAGATTGCCGGCCGCATCCACAGCTATATCGAAGAAGTCGTTCAGCTGCGCGGACGTCGCGGCTCCGCCGTCTCCGCTGAAACCGCGCATGTTGACGCCGCCGGCAACGGTGCTGATGGTTCCGTCGGTCGAGATCTTGCGGACGCGCGGATATTCCGCGAGATAAATGTTACCGGCCGCGTCCAGTTTAATGTCGGATACAACAGATAGTTCGGCAGACGTCGCAGGACCACCGTCCCCATTTCCTCCGAACCCGCAGGGGCCGGATCCTGCGACGGTGGTAGTAGAACCATCGGGCGACAGTTTCAAAATCCGGCAATTGTCCGTTTGTCGAGAGGTAATGTAAAAGCCGCCCGCCGGATCCAGCGCAAAACCCAGGATACTGTAGTGGTTATCGTTATCAAAGGTGGCGACTGTCGTGATGATACCGTCGGCGCCTACCTTCCGCACTCGATCCTCCTCGACAATGTAAAGAGTACCGGTAGCATCGACGGCAATACGCCGGGGAACCCGGAGCACAGCTTGAGTCGCCACGACGCCGTCCTGGTCCGGCGCGCCGACACACGAGCCGAAACAACCGGCAATCGTGCTGATCAATCCATCCGTCGTGATTTTGCGTACGTGTTCATCATCTTGAAGGATGTAGACGTTATTCGAGCCATCGACAAACAGGTCCAGCGGCGGTCTTATCTCCGCCGAAGGTGCGGGTCCGCCGTCACCCGCAAAGCCAAAGATGCCATTACCTGCGATGGTGCGGATCATGCCATCGGGTGTCACTTTTCGCACACGATTATTGCGGTAATCGGCGATGTAAAGATTGCCCGCTGCATCTACCGCAATGGGACCCGGACTGGAAAGTTGCGCAGACGTGGCAGGTCCGCCATCTCCCTCAAATCCGCTGATCGTGTTGGCCAGAATCGTCGTGATCAAGCCGTCAGGTGTCACTTTGCGGACGCGGCTGGGATCGCTCCGGGCTAACCCACTGTCATCCGCCTCCGAGATGTAGAGGCTGCCGTCACCGCCAACAGCCACGCTGAAAGCGCGAAGACATACGGATGTGGCGGGTTGGCCATCTGAGCCATCCAGGCTGCATGGAACTCCGCCGGCAACGGTATGAATGATCCCATCCGTTGTGATCTTGCGGACCATGCCACCATCCGTCAGGTACAGGTTACCGGCTGAATCGACGGCAAGCCGATTGGGGTAGCAGACGACAGCGGTACTGGCAGGTCCACCGTCGCCGGAGGGCGAACAAATAAAGCCGCCACGGCCGCCTTGCGTACCTGTGCGCTGAGCGAGGACATTGGTGATGCCATCCTGCCCAACCCGTAAGACGAATCCGCTGGCGATATAAAGATTCCCCGCAGCATCCACCGCCACTCCCGTAGGGGAGATCGCTGCCGATGTAGCAGGGATCCCACTCAATCCCGCCCAGCTACTGCCTCCGCCTGCAACTGTACTGATCACGCCATCAACACTTACTTTCCGAACGCGATTGTTAATAGTATCCGCGAAATAAATATTTCCTTCTCGATCCAGAGTGATCGCGCTCGGCAACGAAAGCTGCGCAGAAGTGGCCGGGCCGCCATCTCCACTGAAACCGGCCGTGTCCGTTCCTACAATGGTGGTGATCACGCCGTCCGTGGTGACTTTGCGGATTCGATTATTGCGGGTATCGGCAATATAGAGGTTGCCCATCGCGTCGCGTGCAAGACCGGACGGGGCTGCCAGCCTCGCGTCCGTTGCCTGTCCACTATCGCCGCTGAAACCGTAGGTACTGCCTGCCACGATCATTAGCGTGCCATTCGCAGCAATTCGATACACACGGTTTTGATTCGTGCTGACGACATACAAGCCACCTGCACCGTCGGGAATGACGTCCGAGGGGAAGTCGATGGCCTGATTTAAGGCTGGATCGCCACTAACAGGCAGTTGAGGACCAACATAAGTCGTGATCAGCGACTGTGCCAGGCCATGCAGCAGCACAAAAAACAATCCCGCAAAGGACAACCCTAGACCCTTGAGCCAAATCCGCAGTGACCGTGAAATTGATCGCATATACATCGTGCCTTAGTTCAACGATGAATAAGGATTATCCTGTTCATCTCCAATTGTCGTTGTCTGAGATGGAAGTGGTTCAATCGTGCCGTTTCCTGGGTAGTGACTCATTTTGTTCAAAATGAGTCACTACCGTTTCCTGGACAAAAATGACACATTCACTTATAAGTAACATGAACTCTACTTACCTGAAAATGCTGGACACGGCCGAGTCGTGAGAATTTCGATTGGCACATTCATGGCCAAAGTATTCTTTCGTATTAGGGGAGCGGCAGTATGCACCGGCAGGATTATTGCTAACGTCGTTAAGATAACCGCTAAAATCGGTCTCGCCGCCAATCTTTTGAATCTGAAGGACTTGATGCGAACCAAAGACAATTGTCTTCGCGACGGAAATAATCGCTAACGCGACAAATCAAATCATCTCCGTCACAAATCGAATCTTCTGGGCGACGACGAAGGTCTTCTCACCGGCAAAGACAATCCTCTTCGCGACGGAGAAATGTTTCTTCAAGCCAAAGCCAATGGCGTCATTCGCCAGGCAGTTCGTCCACGGGGCCGGCTCGCGCCAACCACCGAAAGAAGCCCACGATAAGAACGGCGGGAATGATCGGAGCCCACCATGCCTTCAAGCCGAGCGCTGCGAGGGAAGTCGGCCCGAGCGTTGTGATGGCAAACATGATGGCGCTCGCCCACGCTATTGCACTGATCAAGCTCAGACTGGAAAATCGGATTGGCGAAATACCCGCGTACGCACACGCGATGGGAATCGCGATTCTCAATCCCGGCAAAAAACGCAACGCAAGGATGAACTTCGTGGCATGCTTGCGCATGCGCGACTGAATTATCTTTCTCCGGCACGCGATCTTCGAGAAGCGATCCAACCATTGCCTTGCACGTCCCCGCGCGAGGTAGAAGAAAAATTGGTCGCCGGCCCACCCGCCAATCGATCCCGAAATCAAAACACCGACCGGGCTGAGCCGTCCCAGGTACACCATCACGACAGCGCCGGAATAGACAACGTCGCCCTCCACGGCTGCCGCAACGAGAATGCCTAGATAAGAAAGAAAGTGCATAGTGAAAAAGATTTTGGAAAATGGGGACGTAGCCCTATGTCCGCATTTTTCCTACTGCAATAACTCCAGCATTTCCCGGACAGCGCGTTCCATGCCGACCAACGCTGAGCGGGCGACAATGTTGTGTCCAATGTTCAGTTCGATGATTTGAGGAATCTCCGCGATCGCCCGGACGTTGCGGTATGTCAACCCGTGACCGGCGAGCACCTGCACACTGAGGGAGTGCGCAAATTCGGCGGACTGGCGAATTGTATCGAGAGCCTCAGCGCCCGCTTTGCTTGGCTTATTCATGAGGGTCGCGTCAGAATAACGCGCTGTGTTGAGTTCGACCATGCGCGCACCGAGGCCCAGCGCAGCGCGGATCTGCTGCTCGACGGGATCTACGAACAGGCTGACGGCAATGTTAACGGACTGGAGGCGCTTGATCGCAGTGGTGATTGACTGCTGATTCCGCGTGCAATCTAGACCGCCTGTGGTTGTGATTTCGCCTGGCAGTTCCGGAACCAGAGTGACTTGATCAGGAATGACGTCCAGCGCAATCCCGACCAACTCATCGGTGGAGGCCATTTCGATATTGAGTTTGGTTTTCACGGTTTCGCGCAAGACCTTCACGTCGCGATGCTGAATATGCCGGCGATCGCCGCGCAGATGAACCGTGATGCCGTGCGCCCCGGCCAGTTCGCAGATCGCTGCGGCCGCCACCGGATCAGGCTCGTTGGTGCGGCGGGCTTCACGAAGCGTGGCAATGTGATCAATGTTTACGGAGAGAAGCGTCATGAATACTTTCCGATGAGCGCGTTCCACCGAATCCGCACGAGATCCAGAAACATCTGAACACCGTCCTGCAGAAACCTTACCTTGCTGCCTTCCGAATGACCCCAGCGCACTGGCGTCTCGCAAATCTTGAGGCCATACCGCCCGGCCAGGAAAAGCAATTCCGGATCGAAGCCAAAACCAGGCGTAGTCTGCTTTTCAAAAATGCGCCGCGATCTCTGCCGATGAAATAGTTTGAAGCCGCATTGAGTGTCCTGCAGACGCAATCCGAGAAGCAGGCGAACCATGTGGTTGAAGACTCTCGCGCCAAACTCACGGAATCGGGACTGCCGCTTTTCAATCAAGCTGTCTTGCAACTTTCGTGACCCGATCACCACGTCGGCGCCTTCGTTCACGGCCACATCGAGAAGCTTGTTGACTTCCTCGATAGGCGCGGAAAGGTCGGCGTCCGTGAACAGGACGTACGTGCCGGTTGCTGCGAGAACACCTTGCCGAACCGTATACCCTTTACCGTGATTCTGATGGTTTCGAAGGAGCCGGAGAGCTTTCAGGTGAAATCGGCCGACAATCTCGGCGGTTTCATCGATGGAGCCGTCATCCACAATGATCACCTCAAAAGGAATCGGGGACCGGCGTATGAAATCCACGATTTTCTGAAGCGATTCGCCGATCCGAGCGGCCTCGTTAAAGGCGGGCACAACGATGGAAACCAGAGGCTGTCCGTTATCCGCGGTTGCCACAAAGCCACTCCCGGTCGACGTTTCCGATGTCTCCATACCCGCGGTATTGTATCATCTAGGCTTTTATATGAATGACAGGTTACTCCGGGCGTGCCGGCGCCAGCCCGTGGATCGGACGCCGGTTTGGATGATGCGTCAGGCCGGCCGCTACATGAAGGAATACCGCGAAATCCGCCAGAAGGTATCCTTCCTCGAACTCTGCAAGAACCCGGATCTCGCCGCCGAAGTTTCACTCCAGCCCTATCGGATTTTGGAAGTGGATGCGGTAATTTTCTTTTCCGATATTCTGATTCCCGTCGAAGCGATGGGTGTTTCTGTTTCGCTAACAGACAAAGGCCCGGAGATTGCCACTCCAATCCGCACTCTACAGGCCGTCGACGCGCTGCGTATTCCGGATCCGGCCGGCGAAATTCCTTTCGTCGGAGCCATCTTGAAGAGACTCCGGCAGGACATTCAGAATGCCGTTCCGCTTATCGGATTCGCGGGCGCTCCATGGACACTGGCGTCATATATGGTTGAAGGTGGCGGCTCGAAGAACTTCGCGGAGATCAAGACCCTGGCTTTCCGCGAATCGCGCGTGTTGCACAACTTGCTCGACAAGCTCGCATCGACGGTCAGCGCCTATCTTTTGTTTCAGATTGAATCGGGCGCTCAGGTGATTCAGCTCTTCGACACCTGGGCCGGTGAGCTGAATCGCCGCGACTATGAGGAGTTCGCGCTGCCCTACACGCGGAAGATATTCGAAGCCATCGGTCATCGTGTCCCCGGTATCCTGTATGTGAACGGGTGCGCGGCGATATTGGAATCGATGGCCAATTCCGGAGCGGATGTGCTCAGTGTGGACTGGCGCATTTCTTTGGCTGAAGCGCGACGCCGAGTTGGTGATCGCGTTGCCCTTCAGGGAAACCTGGATCCGTGCGTTCTTCTCGGCTCGAAGGACCGCATTGTCTCCAGGACATCGGAAATTCTCGAGGAGGCGGGACCGGTTGGCCACATTATGAATCTGGGTCACGGCATTCTTCCATCCACTCCGCTCGAGAACGCGAAGGCTTTTATCGAGACCGCGAAGAGTTACCGGCATAGTCGATGAAAATCGGAGTCCTTTTATTCAACCTCGGCGGTCCGGAAACGCTGCGGGACGTGAAGCCCTTTCTCTATCGGTTGTTTTCGGATCCCGAAATCATTCGCGTCAAGTGGGGGCCTGTCCGGAAGGCATTGGCTTATACCATCGCGACTCTGAGACGAACGACCTCAGAAGGGTACTACAGAGAGATGCGGCGGTCCGAATTCTGGAAAGATGAATTTGGCGAAGCTTCACCGCTTCGCCAGCTTACACAAGCACAGGCGCAGGCATTGGGAGAAAAACTCAAGGCCCGCGGCAGGAACGTCCAAACGTTCGTAGGCATGTGTGCATGGCATCCATTCCTGGAAGAAGTGATCGACGAGATCGAGAACAGTGGAATTGACAGTCTGGTGATCCTGCCCCTATTCCCGCAATACTCGGTCACTACAACGGGCTCGGGTTTTTCCATTTTGCGAAAGTTGATCGATAAACGGCCGTTGTTTAAGAAGCTCGATGTCCAATGGATCTCCTCGTGGCCGGACCATCCCGTGTACATTGATTCCTTTGCACAGGCTATTGGCCGTGAGCTCGTCAGGTTCTCGAGTCCCGCTAAGGTTCACATTCTATTCAGCGCCCATAGTATTCCTGAAAGCTACGTCCGAAACGGCGATCCCTACCTCGAGCAGACAAAGAAGACGGTCGAATCGATCATGGATCAGCTCGGCCGGGCAAATCCTTACCGGCTTTCGTTTCAAAGCAAAATCGGGCCTGTCAAATGGCTCGAGCCTTTCACGAACGATGCGATCATGCAGCTTGGAAAACAAGGTGTTGATGACATGCTCGCCGTTCCCGTTAGTTTCGTGTCCGAGCACATTGAAACCTTGTATGAACTGGATATCCTTTACAAGAAAGTGGCCAAGGACGCCGGGGTTGAGAACTTCCGGCGTGTCCCGGCACTGAACAGCGACCCCGTGTTTATTCGGGCCCTCGCGGATATTGTGGAGAGCGCACTTGGAGGGAAGGCGTAACTGCGACCCTCACCCGCCCCTTCGGGGCACCCTCTCCCAGGGGGAGAGGGATTCGCTAGGCAATGTCCCTCTCCGCCTGGGAGCACTCTTGTCCAAATTACGAGATGCGGTTCGCTCCAGAAGCTGGATTGATGTGGGTTTCATGGGATTCTCTATTCGGAAACCTGTTTCGGGCATGTCCCTCTCCCTTTGGAGAGGGTGGCGCGAAGCGCCGGGTGAGGGCAGGAAATGCACCCTCATCCGGCCCTTCGGGCCACCTTCTCCCAGAGGGAGAAGGACACGAGCCTCCATTTCGGCTAATTTGAACACGACTGCCCAGAGGAGAGGTTGGCCAAAGGCGGGTGAGGGTCGCACTCGTGATTCAACACATGCCTGACGTCATCATTATCGGGGCCGGTATTAGCGGGCTTTCATGCGCATGGAAGCTGAAAAAGCTTGGGATCGATGCGGCCGTGCTCGAAGCCAGTTCTCGTGCCGGTGGAGTCATTCGAACCGAAAACGTGAACGGATATCAGATCGAGTGGGGGCCAAACAGCTTCCAACTTGCGCCACGAGCGTTTCAAATAATCGATGAGCTTGGGCTCTATGAAGAACTGTTGGCGCCTGATCCACACGCTCCCCGGTATGTTTACGTGAATGGGCGGCTGCGAAAATTTCCGTTTGGGCCGCTCAGTTTCGGCGGAATGATTCGTATTCTTGGTGAACCCTTCGTACGATCTAAATCCGCGACAGACGAGTCCGTGAGCGGTTTTTTTCGGCGCCGGTTCGGCAGTCAGGCTCATGACCGGCTGGTTGCTCCTCTCCTGACTGGAATGTACGCGGCAAACACGGAACATCTCAGCATGGCTGCGGTGTTTCCCAGAATGGTGGAAATGGAGCGAGAGTATGGCAGTCTGGCCGGCGCGATGTTGCGATCCTTTACGCGCCGCTCGAATTCCTCCGAGCCGGCTCCGAGCAGACCAAAACCGAGAGGAAGCGTTTTTTCATTTCATGGTGGGATGCAGGTCCTGCCGGCCAAAATCGCGGAAAACGTGAACGTGCAATATGGCGTCAACCATGCTCGGGTCGGCGATGCACCCGTTACAGTGTTAGCGGTGCCCACATATCGCGCTGTTGAAATTCTTGAACAGCCACACTCCGCCATAGCAAACCTGCTCCGGAAAGTCCGGTATGCGCCTATGGTAATTGCCGCGACTTCCCTTCCTGAAGACAGCGTCAAGGAACCGTTGCGTGGCTTCGGCTTTTTGGCGCCGAGAAATCAGGGACTGCATTTGCTGGGGACGCTCTTCAGTTCCGCGCTTTTTACGGGCCGCGCTCCCAACGAGCGAATATTCCTGACCTCTTTTATCGGCGGCGCCTTCGAACCGGAAGCTGTCGACTGGTCCGATGAGCATGTGTGGGACATTGTCTGCTCCGAACTGAAGCGAGTCCTGGAAACTTCGACGATGCCTGAACCCATCGCCTTGTTTCGGCATCGATATGCCATTCCTCAGTACGATATCGGGCACGAGCGCTGGGTCGATGCGCTGAAGAGCGAGGTCAAGCTTTTGCCGGGATTGTTTATGACCGCTAATTACCTCGAAGGGGTGTCCGTGCCAGCATGCATCGAACAAGGAGAACGGACCGCGCACGCCGTCGCCGAATACCTTCGGAGAAACCCATGAAACAACTTGCCCAGGAAATCGCCGAATATGTCGGCGGAGACCTTCGCGGCGACCCCCGAGTGGCGCTGAATTCCATAGCAAGTCTAAAGAATGCAGGGCCGGACGACCTCAGCTATGCAGAGGAGAGATTTCACGACGACGTCGTCAGGAGCAGGGCGGGATGTGTGATTGTTGGATCTGGGGATTTCCCATCCAAGACCGTCATCGTTGTGGGAAACCCCAAGCTGGCGTTCGCTCGTGCCGCCGCCCGGCTTCTGGCCGAACCCACGGATGACGCCGGAATACATCCCAGTGCAACCGTGGCGCCTGATGCCGAAATCGGAAACGGCGTAAAGATAGGCCCGGGAGCCGTGGTTGAGGCCGGCGCGGTCATCGGAGAGCGGACGTTCATCGAAGCGGGGTGTTACGTAGGCAAGGGAAGCAGGATCGGCAACGACTGCCTGCTCTATCCCAGAGTTGTGATTTACCGTAACGTTGAAATCGGCAATCGCGTCATTGTCCACGCCGGCGCCGTCATTGGCGCCGACGGTTTTGGGTTTGTGAAAGACGGCGCAGCTCACGTGAAGTTTCCGCAGGTCGGAAAAGTCATCATTGAGGATGATGTTGAGATAGGCGCGAACACATGCATTGATCGAGGCTCGCTGGAAACGACGATCATCCGCCGTGGCGTAAAACTCGATAATCTCATCCAGATTGCGCACAACGTCGAAATCGGCGAACACACCGTGATCGCTGCACAAACCGGGATTTCGGGCAGTTCGAAGCTGGGTCCGCAATGCATCATTGGCGGCCAGGTCGGAATTGGTGAGCACGCCCACCTCGACCACGACACCATCATCGGCGGTCAGGGCGGCGTGTTGAATGGGAAACACGTTCGCGGACGTGAGGTGTTATGGGGAACCCCAGTGCGTCCACTCAAAGAGTTTCTCCTTCAGCAGGCGTACCTCGCCCGCCTGGCCAAGAGGAAATTTGAATGAATGAGGGCTTCAGCCCGCGTTCACCATAAAAATTTGTGCCTCCCATGACTAGCAAGTACAATGCCGCTTGAAAGAAGAGGAGGTTGGGAGGCATGAGTAAGATCAGGACGGTTCAGCAACACATACTCGACGAAGAGCGGTTGTACCCAGGCGCGACGGGGGATTTCACAGCTCTCCTCACCAGCCTGATCGTCGCGGCAAAGATCATTTCCCGTGAAGTCAACAAAGCGGGTCTCGTGAAGATTCTCGGCGAAACGGATAATGTGAATGTTCATGGCGAAATCGTGATGAAGCTCGACGAATTCGCCCAACATACCATCTGCCTCGCCATGGGTCACAGCGGTCACTTGTGCGTGATGGCGTCGGAAGAAGCCGAGAACATCATTCCGATTCCTGTCGGCGGCAAAAGAGGTAACTACGTTCTCATGTTCGACCCGCTTGATGGGTCATCGAACATCGATGTTAACGCCAGCATCGGGACAATTTTCTCCATCCATCGCAAAATAACCAACGCCCGTGACGGCTCTCTTGAAGACTGCCTTCAGAAAGGATCCCGTCAGGCGGCGGCGGGCTACTTCATCTATGGCTCGAGTACGGTGATGGTTTACACGACCGGCCATGGTGTGCATGGTTTCACGCTCGATCCGAGTCTCGGCGAATTCCTCCTGTCGCATGAAAATATCACGACACCGGCGCGAGGTAAGATTTACAGCATCAACGAAGGAAATGTCAGCCGGTGGGATCCGGGTACGCGGCGTTACATCGAATATTTGAAAGAAGACCGCAAGGACCACGGCCATCCGTACTCGCTCCGTTACATCGGTTCACTCGTCGCCGACTTTCACCGGAATTTGCTTAAGGGGGGAATCTTTCTCTATCCCGGTCCGAAAGGCAAACTGCGGCTACTTTACGAAGCCGCCCCGCTTGCGATGGTGGTTGAGCAGGCTGGAGGTGCAGCATCCACTGGTACCGAACGCATCCTCGACGTCCAGCCAACGTCACTGCATCAAAAAGTGCCTCTGATCATCGGCAGCCGCGATGATGTCGCGGAATATAACCAGTTCTATGTGGACGCAACGGCCTCGGCCGCGGATTAGCACGAGCCAAGTCCCTCTCCTTCTGGGCTGATCATTACCCACAAGTCGTCCGCTGGACACGGGTGTCTGGGACAACCGGCGGGAAAGGCGAAGTCCCCTCCTTGGCAAAGGAGGGGACTTCGGCTTTCCCTTCAGTTGTTTTCAATGCCCTCGTGTCCAGCAAAAGAGACCACAAGAATCGCCAGCGCACCCAACTGCACACATTGCAAAACGGCTATTAGTCTGAAACGACCAGGTTGCTCAGCACTTCGTCGACGGTGGTGAGGCCTTCCGCCATCAAGATCATGGCGTATTCCTTGAGCGTCTTCATACCGCTTTGCCGGGCCAAATCGCGGATCTCGTCGGTCTTTGCGCCGGAAGCGGCGGCGCGTTTCAAATCGTCGTTCATGACGAGAAGTTCGAAAATACCAACGCGTCCCTTTTTCCCGGTGTGGTTGCATTGGTCACAGCCTTCCCCTTTATAAAAAGGCGGAGCATTTTCCGGGGTGTAACCGAAGTAGCCCAATGTGACTTCGTCGACCTGGGTTTGAACTTTGCAGTTCTGGCAAAGGCGTCGCGCAAGCCGCTGGGCGATGATGCCGATTGTGGAGTTCGCCATCAGAAATGGTTCAACTCCCATTTCCTGAAGTCTGGTAAAAGCGCTGGGGGCATCGTTCGTATGAAGAGTCGTGAATACGAGGTGACCGGTGAGTGCGGCTTCGACTGCAATTTTGGCGGTTTCCGTGTCGCGGGTTTCGCCGACGAGAATCACATCGGGATCCTGCCGGAGAAAGGCGCGAAGGATGCGGGCAAAGTCGAGACCGATGTCCGTGTGGGTCTGGACCTGGCACAGACCGGCGAGGTCGTATTCAACGGGATCCTCCGCCGTGGAAATATTGATTTCCGGCGAATTGATCTCGTTAAGCGAACTGTACAGCGTGGTGGTCTTACCGGAGCCCGTCGGACCCGTAACATAAATGATTCCGTACGGCTGGCTGATCATCCATCGCAGCTTCTCGACAGTGGGAGGATGGACGATGCTCTTGTCTAACGGGAGCAGTGCTGCGCTCTTGTCCAGAATACGCATAACGATCTTTTCACCGAACTTTGCAGGCACAGTAGAGACGCGGAAGTCGATGATACGATCCTCAAACTTGATCGAGATCCGCCCGTCTTGCGGCAAACGGCGTTCGGCGATGTCCAGCCTCGAAAGAATCTTGTAGCGTGATGCAAGCGGAAGCTGGATCTTCTTGGAAAGAACGTTTTCGATGTACAACACACCGTCGATGCGGAGCCGCAGTACAACACCCTTTTCCTGCGGTTCCAGGTGAATGTCGCTCGCGCCTTTTTTGATTGCCAGGGCGAGAATATTGTTTGCGAGACGTACGACGGGCGCATCTTCCGATGCGGTGGTCAGGTCCGTTGTTGACGGTCTTTCTTTTTCTTCTTCCTCGGCCTGGACCTCCATTCCACTGAGGATTTCCGCCTGCAAATCTTCCAGACTTTGCATCGGGACTTCCGGCCCCTTCCTTCTCTCCTCCTTTCGCCGATCGTCTTCCTTCCTTCTGTCTTGCTCTCTCTTCTCGTGACTGAGACCCATCAGGTCCGGATAGACAGTTTCCATGAACTTCCTGAAATCGTCATCCGTACAGACCTGTGGCTCGATAACAGCGCCTTTGATGTAGCGGCGCACGTCATCGAATGCGACGAGATTCGAAGGGTTCACCATCGCCAGTGTGACCGAGTTGTTCACGTAGGCGATAGGCACTACTTTATGAAGCAGGCAGAGCTGCTGGGGCAGCAATCCAATGACGCGTGGGTCGAACTTGCCCCTGAAGAGGTTGACATATTCGATGCCGACCTGCTTGGTCGCATCTTCGAGCCGTTCCGCCATAATCCGGGCTAGCCCGAGCGAAATTTCGGGATGATATGTGAGGAGATTTCGAAAGTCGGCCCGAGTGAGGGTGTATACGACCGTGGGCGAAACGGTGGTCACCGTAGCCGATCGCGGCTTTCCAGTGAGCAGCGACATCTCGCCGACGGCTGCGCCTTCGGATAGATGGGTAACAAGGAAATCGATTCCTGTGTTCGGATCCTTCTTGCGAATTTCGACCAAACCCGTCTTGATGATGTACATCGAAACGCCAGGAGCTCCTTCACGAACGATTACTTCGGCAGGCGGGAACTCAGCGGTTTTCAGACAAGTGCCCAGCTTGGCGAGACTGTCCGGACTGAGTTCAGCGAAGAGTTTGACTTTCTTTAGGAAGAGGATAAGTTGATCGATATCGTTGACTACCGTCGACATGTATTCCTTTTCGCCCGTGATGCAGCCCTCCCGTCGCGCCCTAACGGAGATGACAGGACGGTCTAGTTTCCGTTGGTGTCGCGCCGAAGTCAAACATCCTGGCCAACTTGGAGGAGGGGACAGGGTTAGCCGTCAGGGGCTTTGCCCAATAATTCGGGCACGATCGCTAAGGATATTGCGGATCTTTGTTGGGTCCAGGCGATCGGCGATGGCCGATCTCCGATTTTGGAAGCGCTGGTGCCCAAGTAGCGGGCTATGAGTACACCGGAATCCAAGGCTCAGGCGCTGCAGAAACGTTTTGGGGCGGAAATCTGAGGAATTGTGCCGCATCATCGGAGCGATCGGCCATCGCCGATCGCCACTACCCAACAAAGATCCGCAATATCCTTAGCGATAGTCCCCGAATTCCGAATTATTGGGCAAAGCCGCCGTCAGGGGCCAGGGGCAGGAGTTTGTCCCTTTGCTGACCCCTATCCCTTACGGAGTTCCTGCTTCCAACCCAGGATACGGGCCGCATTCCCTTCTTTTTCGGCTTCTTCAATCCGGCCCTGGGATTGGTAGAACATGGAGAGGCTGGTGTGAGCGAGGATATCGTCTTGATCGATCTCGATGATCTTTTTGGCCGCTGCAATCGCTTCGTCCACCCGACCGCTATTGAATAAAGCCATACCCAGGCCGTGGAGGGCGTCTTGATAGTTCGGATCGATCTCGAGAGCTTTCTTGTACTGATCTATGGCTTCATCCAGTTTGTCATCACCGAAAGCATTTACCGCCAGCTCAAAGTACTCTTCCTTCGTCATGCGATAATTTTATATAGAATTCGGATCGCTATAGCGAACATTTCGGCTTCAAATCTGAAAATCGGTTTCAAGCCAACCCTCAGCAAGGGGCCCATTCCCAGGTTACTCGTAGCGGAGTGCTTCGATCGGACTCAACATTGCCGCTCGATAGGCGGGATATATACCGAAAATCAGACCGGTACCGACGGAAGTGGCAAAGCCCATAGTGACCCAGAAAAAGGACACGGTAGCAGGCAGGAACGGAACAAGCGTTCGGATCAGTACAGCGATCGCAGCTCCGGCCAGGATGCCCAGAATCCCGCCGACCGCCGTCAGTGTCATGGCTTCGAATAGGAATTGGGTGAGGATATCGCGCTGCGTTGCACCAATCGCTTTCCGGATGCCGATCTCACGTGTGCGTTCGGTGACGGAAACCAGCATGATGTTCATCACACCGACTCCGCCTACCAGAAGCGCGATGGCCGAAATGGCAAGCATGACAGTGAAGATGCCGCTCGAAATCTGATTCCACAAATCGGTGAAAGTATCCTGCGTGGAGATCGCGAAATCGCTGTCCTTATTTGCCGGAACGCCCCGGCGGATGCGCATGAGCTGCTCGATCTGTTCCATCGTGCGCGGCATGACTTCCGGAGAGACAGGACTTACGACAAACATGAAATCCTTTTGTTCCGGGTGCAGCCGCCAGAAGGTGCCGACCGGCATCGCAGCCAAGTTGTCGTTCGGATTCGCGCCTGGTGTCAACGCGTCTTTCCTTTTCGCGATGACACCGATGACGCGGAAAACGTTCCCTTGGATGTCCACTTCCTTATCAATCGGATCGACGTTCGCAGAAAATATGGTCTCGGCCGTGTCATGACCCAACACGACGACGTTTGACCTGTGGCTGTGATCCGCATCGTTGACCCACCGGCCGGCCGTCAGCTGCAGGTTCATGACGATCTCGGCTTGCGGCGTAACGCCTTGAACAATCGTGTTCCGGGCCGTGCGGTCGCGGTACCGAACAGTAATCGAGTTGAGAAAGGCTTCGGGCCCGTAGAATTGCACCAAGGGAGCGACCGCTTTTACAAGAGAGAGTTGTTCGATAGCCTGCGCGTCTTCCAAAGTGAGCATCTTCCGATTGAAAACTTCAGGCGGAAGCCGGCCGCCCACGGCCAGCGGCATTCTTGAAACGAAGATCAGGTTGGATCCCAGTTGCTCGATTTGCGCGGCGATATTGCCATTCAGGCCGCTGATGATCGAGGACATTCCAATCACCGTAGCAACGCCGATCACGATACCCAGCACGGTCAGGAAAGACCTGAGCTTGTTTTTGTGCAAAGAGTCGAGAGCCAGCAGAAGGATTTCATTCATGTCGCAGCGCCACAATAGGATCGAGATTCGCGGCCTTCGTCGCCGGGTAAATACCGAAGAACAAGCCCACACCCGTCGAAACCACAAGCCCAAGCGTTACCGCCCACCATTTGATTGATGCGGGCAAAGGCGTCAACCACGACACGGCGATGGCTATCGAAGATCCAAGAACAATACCGATAATCCCGCCCACGAGCGAGAGTGTCGCGGACTCGACCAGGAACTGAATCAGAATGTCATGTCTGCGCGCTCCGGCTGCTTTTCGTATACCGATCTCTCGCGTGCGTTCGGTCACCGACACCAGCATGATGTTCATCACGACGATGCCGCCGACGATCAGCGATATTGACGCAATCCCGATCGTCACAGCGAAGAAGGCCTGGCTGATGTTCGCCCAGATTTGAAGGAAATTGTCGTTCGCATTGATCGAAAAGTCATCCTTCGCGTTGTAGGCAAGATGCCGCCTCGCCCGCAAGGTTTGGCGCGCCTGGTCCTCAGCGGCCACCAGCTTTTTTTCGTCGTGCGCCTTCGCATAGATCTGGACAGACCGCCGGGCGCTCCAAATCTTTTGGTGGATGGAAATCGGAATCATTGCCCAGTTGTCGCGAGATTGTCCGAGAATGGAACCCTGCCGGATGCCGATGCCGACGATCTCAAAGGGCCTCTCGTTGATCATTATGGATTTCCCGATGGGATCAACATACGGGAACAAATTATCAACAAGATCCGCGCCGACCACGCAAACGTTGCGAGCGTGATCGACATCGTACTGGGTAATGTAACGCCCCGCTGCCAATTCATTTCCAAGGATGTTCGGAACTTCGTGTGTGTAACCTTGGATACCCGAATCCATGTAGTTGCGGCCAAATTTCACCCGGCTCCTCGCGCCGACCGAAGCGCCAACCGCCTTGCACTCCGTACACGTCTGCCGAATGGCTTCCATGTCATCCAGATATAAATTCTTGCGCTTCTGAGATTCGATGAAATCGTCAAATGACGTAATCACCTGTGACACCCGCGTGACGGTAAAAACGTCAGGCCCGAGGTTGAAGATTTTCTGAGCTACGTAGTCGTTTAGCCCTGATATAAACGAAACCACAGTAATCACCGTCATGACTCCGATGACGATGCCCACAAGCGTCAACATGGATCGCATGCGGTTCGCGCGAAGCGACATGAGTGCAATGAGGACGGCTTCGGAGAAGTTCATACACCTACTCCTCTCCTTGCAAGGAGGGGACTGGAGTTTGGACATTTAAGCAGAGCTTTTTTCAATAGACCTGAACTTACATCTCGAATTTCGCGTTTCGCCCCCGACCAACTGACGCAGGCAACAGGTAAGTCAAAACTCCCCTCCTTGGCAAAGGAGGGGTGGACGCGCCATAAAGTAAATGGTCCCGTTCCTTTGACTGGCGCGGACGGGGTGGTTCGTTCAACTTCCAATCATCGGTGCTTGAACGAACCACCCCGTCTGCGCCCGCTAAGGAGGCTTCGCCGCTTTTTCTTAATGGGCGCAGCCACCCCTCCTTTGCCAGAGAGGGGAATCTTATATTACGTCCGGGCGGCTTGCTTTGTTTCAGCGGGCCCGGCCGAATTTTTCCTGAAGCAAGCGGATTTTCTCCTCCATGGTCTGTTTCGAAGGAGACGGAGCGTTCTCAACTGGTGGCTTGGGTGGACGTGCCTGCTGCTGTTGGCTCTTCTGCGGCCTTGGCAGTTGACGCGGGGGTGGGGGGCGTTGGGGTGTTCTGGGCTGCCAAGTCCCGTCCTGACCTGCCGGGGGAGGTGATGGGGCGCTGGCCACGATTGCGGGCTTTGGCAACTCGGCCGGCGTTGCGGCCGCCGGCTTTGGTTTCCTCCGCGGCCGAGGCCGGCGTTCGGGTTTCGGCATGATCGCTTTCATGGAAAGGCTGATTCGTTTCATCGTGGAATCCACGCCAATCACCTTCACTTTGACGACCTGGCCGACTTTCGCGGCCTGTCGGGCATCCTGCACGTATTTGTGTGATAGTTCGGAAATGTGCACGAGCCCGTCCTGGTGAACGCCGAGATCGACAAACGCGCCGAAATTCGTCACATTCGTCACCGTCCCTTCCAGCTCCATGCCTTCCTTGAGGTCGGCGATGTCTTTGACATCCTCACGGAACTTCGGGACCACAAATCTATCGCGGGGATCCCGCCCGGGTTTGAGCAGTTCCTCGCGAATATCCGCAATGGTGTATTTGCCGGCTTCATTTTCAAACGCACGAAAATCGATAGAGTTGATTTGAGCGGGATTTTCGATAAGCTCGCTCACCGATACGCCGAGCGAGTTTGCCATTCGTTCGGTGATCGGATACGACTCCGGATGCACGGCAGTTCGGTCCAACGGATTGTCGCCATTCTTGATTCGCAGAAAACCCGCCGCCTGCTCAAATGTCTTTTCGCCGAAACCTTCGATCTCGCGAAGCTGCGTTCGAGATCGAAACGATCCATTTTGATCGCGATACGCCACGATGCCCTGGGCGAGTTTGTCACCGATCCCGGATACGTACTTAAGAAGGTCGGCCGAAGCGGTGTTGAGATCGACACCCACGCGGTTCACGCACGACTCGACAGCGGCGGCAAGACTGCGTTTGAGCTTTCTCTGATCCACGTCGTGCTGATATTGGCCGACTCCAATGGACTTGGGTTCAGTCTTGACCAGCTCGGCCAGCGGGTCCTGCAGGCGCCGGGCGATCGATATCGCGCCCCGGACCGTCACATCCAGCTTCGGAAACTCTTCACGAGCCCGCTTCGAAGCGGAGTAAATCGACGCGCCGGACTCACTCACGACGACAATGAAAATATCGATTTGGTTTTTCTCGACTACAGACCGGACAAAGCCTTCGGTCTCCCGCGATGCCGTCCCATTGCCGATCGCAATTCCGCGGACGTTATGTTTCTGAACCAGCTCGAGAAGGATCTTCTCCGCCGCTTCGAGATCCTTCTTCGGCTCGGTCATATAAATCGTCTGGTTCTCTAGAAACTTGCCGGTTTCATCGACGACGGCGACCTTGCACCCTGTTCTCTGCCCTGGGTCGATGCCAATGACTCCGATCTGCCCCGCTGGAGGCGCCAACAGCAAGGTTCTGAGGTTCTCTTCAAACACTTTGATCGCTTCCGACTCGGCCCGCTCCCGCAAGAAAGAGCGAACCTCGTTTTGGATCGAAGGCTGCAGAAGCCTTTCGTACGCGTCCCTCACTGCGCTTTCGAGCAGAGGCGCAAACTGCGATTGCAGATCACGGATGACCTGCGGAATAAGACTTGCGATGAACTTCTCCGAATCGAGATCGACGGAAAATGTTAAGACATTTTCCCGGGTGGCTCGCCGGATGGCGAGCATGCGATGTGACGGGATCTTCGAAACCACTTCCTCGAAGCTGTAATACATCGAGTACTTGGTCTTTTCGGATTCTTTACCTTCAACCACGCGCGCTCGAACGACGCCCTCGGCCAACATGCGTTCTCGAAGCTGTTTGCGAAAATCAGGATTCTCTGAAATGCGTTCGGCAATAATGTGCAGAGCGCCCTCAATCGCCGCTTCGACCGTCGGAATTTCTTTTTCGGCGTTGACGAACTGCTCGGCGAATACTCCTGCCGGATCGCTTCCCGACTGTTCCCACATGTACTGCGCTAGCGGTTCCAGCCCACGGTCCAGCGCCAAACCGGCCTTGGTTTTACGCTTCGGCTTGAAAGGAAGGTAGAGATCTTCCAGTTCCGTCTTGTTGAAGCAGGACAGAATCTTCTCCTTCAACTCATCGGTAAGCTTGCCCTGTTTTTCAATGGAACTAAGGACGGTGTTTCGGCGGTCTTCGAGATCTTTGTAGTAGTGCCTCCTCTCGTCGATGTCGCGTATTTTGACTTCGTCGAGATTTCCGGTGACTTCCTTCCGATACCGCGCGATGAAAGGAACTGTCGCCCCTTCCTCCAGTAACCTTAGCGTCGTCTCCACACGCGAAACTGGCGCGCCAACCTCTTTGCTGACTTTCAGGAGGACTTCCGAACTAAACATGACGTGAAGAATTCCATTATGCCAGAAGTGAACGACGCTTTGTCCATCTCAATCCAACTTCAGTGGCGTTTGCCGCTCGCAATTCCGTGTTTCGCTCCATCGGTTTCTACCCATTTGGAGAAGGAGTCCATGATCTTCTCGTAGCGCTCCATGTTCTCCTTTAATCGCTGGTCGTGAGCGAGCGTGATGGTACCCGTGCGTTCGACGTCTTGAATGAGTTCGTACTGGTCCTGCGATAATCGGAGTAACTGGCTGATCAGTTCGTCGGCTCGAGCGGCGAGAGACGGAACGTTCCGAAGTTCATCGATGGACTTGGACACATCCGTTCGCACCTTCGCGAGATTCCCAGTGCGTCCGGCTTCGAGCTCTTTCTCCGAGTTTTCAAAGGCCTTCTGCAAGTTGTTGATCGCGTCTATGAATTCCTGAACGGTGGACCCGGTTCCGATGACCTGCGTCACCCCGCGCGAGAAATTTCGGAAAGACAGCGTTGGGCCTTCATAGTTGGCCGCAACTTCGTAAAAGGAGACCGCGACGATAGCCAGCAAGGTAACTTGCACCGCCCTAAAAATGGAATGTGTTCTATCGCCAGGCCGTTGGAACGGAACGATGCCGGCCAGCACAGCCCCTGCAAGCAAGCCCGAAATATGTGCCGAGTTGTCGATACCTGGAATTGTGAAACCGATGATGAGATTGATCACGATCACCGGCAGGACGCCCGTTCCTACAGCTCTCTTGAAAAACGGTGGGATGGACCTGCGATATCGAATTCCAAATACCAGGAGGACGCCAAACAAGCCAAAGATGGCGCCCGATGCGCCTGCCGATATCGACTGCGGATGGTAGAAGTAGCTTCCAAACACTCCGGCGACGCCGGTCACCACATAGAGAATGACGAAGCGTGTACTTCCATACAGTTTCTCCACCTGCGGTCCAACGATCCATAGAGCGTACGAATTGAAGAAAAGGTGCAGAAGCCCAATGTGGATGAAGATCGGCGTTACCAGACGCCATATCTGACCCTGGTTGATTTCGGCATTCGACTTCACACCGAATGCCATCAACGTCGCCTCATTGGTTGTGCCTCCAGCGAGCGACATCAACAGGAAGATGACAATGTTGACCGCGAGGAAGATGTAAGTAAAACGCGGGCGCCGCGTCCAAACGGCGTGGAGAAATTCGAGTTGATCTTCGGGAATCATAGGGGAGAATTCCGGGACAGACACCGAATTCTGGAAACTACAGAATTCGGTGTCTGTCCCCGAATTCCCATTCCCGTCATCCCCGGCCTTCTTTCAAATCATTCCGCAATGTCTGCGCAATCTCACGCGCGGCTACGCGCGCCTTGTCCAGTTCGGTCGGTTTGAAAGAGATGGCGGCCACGACGGAGTGCCCGCCACCTCCATACTGTTCGCAGAGCTTAGCCAGATTGTAGCGCCTCTCGTGTTTGGTCCAGGGATTGGTTCCAACCGAAACCTTGGCTCGCACCGCAGACCGGCTCACACCCACGCTGTACACACTGTCAGGAAAGAGGTAATACGGTATGAATTTGTTGTAACCGTCGAGATCGTACTTGCTCACGTCGAATTCGATGACGCCATCCGTACATTGGGTAGCGCCCCGCATGATCTCGATCGAGTCGAAATGGAGCGCGTAGAGCTTCTCGAAAGTCGACCGGACTTCCGCGTCTTCTATAACCTCGCCCAGCGTCTTGTTCTGCAATTCGCGGATGATCTTATGAATGAGTTCTGAACTGTGGCTGGCTTCAATCACCAGCATCAAGCGCATCGCCGGCTCTTTCAATTCAACTGCGGTTTTCGCGTCCGGAAACTGCGCGCCATCAATGATATCCGCCCAATAAATGAGTTCCTGGAGATCGGGCAGAGGGCAGTCGAAAGTGTTTTGTACGACCGCAGCAATGTACTTTGTGCAGGACTTATAACTGGGATCGTGGAACTTTTTCCCGCTGGTGTCGTGGCGAAAGTGCCCTTCGTCTTCGGCTGAAAGAAATGCGCTCTCATGATGATCGAACCACCACGTCAGCCGGTCTGACGCGCAATACTTGAAGTCGACGATTACGTTTTCACCTTCGCCAAACAACTCATCGCCGATCTGATGGCCGGCCTTGTGGGTCAGCCCCTCATACTCAATAACCGCGCCGGGATCGACATATCCTTTGTAAAAGCGGGAGAAGACCGCTGCAGAGGAAACTCCATCAAAACAATTGTCGTGATATAAAACTCTGACCTTGTTCATCCTCTAGCTACCGCAGCAAATATTTGGCGATCGTCTGAAGCTGCATGTTGGACGTGCCCTCGTAAATCTTCCCAATCTTCGAATCCCGGAAATACTTCTCGGCAGGGTAATCTTTTGTGTACCCGTACCCGCCGTAGATCTCTACAACAAGCGAGGTTACATGTTCGGCAACTTGCGATGAAAAATACTTTGCCATGGCGGCTTCCTTTAAGAAATCCTGCTTCGCATCTTTCAAACGGGCCGCGTTGTAAACCATAAGGCGCGCGGCTTCAATCTGTGTAGCGGTCTCCGCAAGCTGGAACTGGATCGCCTGAAATTCCGACAGTGGCTTACCGAATGCTTTCCGCTCCTTGGAGTACGCCGCGCCATATTCCCAGCTTCCCTGTGCGATGCCGACCATCTGCGCGCCGATTCCGATCCGTCCCTCGTTCAACGTTTCGATTGCAATCTTGTACCCTTTTCCGATCTCGCCAAGCACATTCGCCTTCGGAACCCGGCAATCTTCCAGAATCAACTCGCACGTGCTCGATGCGCGAATGCCGAGCTTGTCTTCTTTTTTGCCGACAGTGAAACCCGGAAAATCGCGCTCGATGAGGAATGCGGTGATTCCCTTGTATCCGTGATCGGGATTCCCATTCGCAAACACGATGAACAGGTTCGCCTCAATCGCATTCGTGATCCAAAGCTTGCGGCCATTGAGCAGGAAGTGGTCGCCGTTGTCTACAGCGCGGCAAGCGAGGGCAAATGCGTCGCTGCCGGAACCGGCTTCGGACAATGCATAGGCGCCGACGAGGTCCTTCGCCAGGCGTGGCAGATACTTGCGTTTCTGCTCATCGTTGGCCCAGCGCATGAGAGCGTTGTTCACGAGCGTGTTCTGCACATCGATAAAGACGCCGAACGAGGCATCCACTCGGGAGATTTCCTCGACGGCGAGCACTGACATGAAGAAGCTGCCCCCACCCCCTCCGAGTTCTTCGGGAACGTGGATTCCCATCAATCCCAAATCGAACAGTTCCGGGATGACGCTACGGTCAAGCTTTGCTTCCTCATCCATCTTGCGGACGAGCGGCTTAATGCGGCGCTCAGCAAACGAGCGGCACGATTCGCGGAAAAGCTGCTCGTCTTCCGAGAGCATCGTTAAAGGAACACGCGTCAGCGCCTGGACTTCAGTATCCTTACTCATACCAACACCTCGCGGCAGGGCCGGGAAAATCGCGTATTATAACAGCCCCTCGCACCGATTATAATATCTACCATATGAACCACCACGGCCACACTCACGGACACGGTCATGAGATCGGCCGAACTGCCCGTGGCAGCCTGAAAGCTGCACTTATCATTACCGCAATCTTCCTTGTTGCCGAATTCATCGGAGCCCTTTATACAAATTCTCTGGCCCTCCTTGCCGATGCCGGCCATATGCTTACGGACGTTGCCGCGCTCAGCCTCAGTTTTTTCGCGATTCGTATGTCGAGCAGGCGCGCAACTCCCAGGAAAACGTATGGTTTCTATCGAGTTGAGATTCTGGCCGCTCTGTTGAACGGTCTCTCCCTGATTCTCATCGCGATTTACATCTTTTATGAGGCGTATCAGCGACTTTTGGATCCGCCTCAAGTCAAAGCCGGTTGGATGCTCGTCATCGCCGTCGTCGGGCTGCTGGCGAATCTTGCGAGTGCCTATTTATTGTTTGGAAAACATCGTGAAAGCCTGAACGTGCGCGGTGCATTTTTTCACGTTCTGAGCGATGCGATCGGTTCGGTAGGGGCGATTGTCGCAGGTATGGCCATCCTCGTTGGAGGCTATCAGATTGCCGATCCGCTGATCAGTATGCTCGTTGCGGTGCTGATTCTCTGGAGTTCCTGGATACTCATTCGCGATGCCGTGGATATTTTGTTGGAGGGAACGCCCGCGCATATCAACATCGTCAGTCTAAGAGAACAGTTGGGGCGTGTGGATGGTGTGGAATCGGTTCATGATCTGCATGTGTGGACGCTGACATCCGGCGTCCTCGCCATGAGCTGTCACGTCGTGGCTGAGAATAAGAACTCTAATCGCACCGAACTGCTAGGCCGGGTCAGTGGCGTCGCTCGGCAGAGCTTTCGGATCGACCACACGACGATTCAGATCGAGGATGCCAACGGTCCGCAAGAAGTTTTCGATGCATGCAACTGCCACTTCGGCGCTTGGGATTCACCATAGTGGAGGCAGATTAGCCGCGGATTACGCCGATTGACGCGGATTTGGGGAAATCGAAATGTTGCTCTCGCTATTTTTAGCGGCGGTCCTCTTGCAAAATCCATCACTCGACAGCGCGAGCCCGAAGGAACGACAGGCTGCTGTCGAGCAAATGGCCATCTTGGGAAATCGAGAGGCGATCCCGAAATTGCTCGAAGCATTGAAGAAGGAACCGAAAAGCGATGTCCGTGGCACGATCGTGGCAGCGTTCGGCCGCATTCGCGAACGAGAGGCGATTCCGGTCCTGGCCGACACACTGAGAACAGATCTCGACAAGGACGTCCGATTGCAGGCTATCGACTCCCTGCTCCGTCTTTATATACCAATCGAAGACTCGGGACCCCTTCGCACCATTTTCAGCCGAGTCAAAAGCGTGTTCTTTGAGCCTAATCCTCCGGTCGTCGGCCCCGAGGTCCAGGTGGACACGACCGCGAAAGAAGCGCTAGCCGCAGCAATGCAGAAGGATTTCAGTGATGAAGTCCGGATTGAGGCGGCCCGCGCTTTGGGTACGGTCAGAGCAAAGGATCAGGTTCCAGTACTGGTTGCCACACTCGAAGATCCACAGAACCGGGAACATCGCAGCGTCCGGCTCGAAGTCATCCGGACGCTGGCAATAATACGCGATCCGGCCTCGGGTCCCGCTCTGGAACGTGCCTTAAGAGATCCCAACAAACAAATCGTAGAAGAGGCCATCCTTGCGGTTGGCCTGGTCGGACATAACGCAGCACGTGCAACGCTCGAGCAGTTTTTCCGGACCGATCCAGACCGAAGGATCAAGTCACGATCGCTCGAAGCTCTCTCGCTCCTGCGCGATCCCGGAAGCACCCCTCTATTTGAGTCGCTATTGAACGATAGCAACGACTCTTATCGCGAACTCGCAGCGGAAGGCTTGGCGCGCCTCGATTACAATGCCAATGGTTGGAAAGATCGCTTCGACCGGGAACAGAAAGAAAACGTTCGTAATGCATTGGCCTTCGGTCTGGCGGCGTCCGGACAGGTCGAATACATCAACAATCTGGCAAACGCACTGGATGGCCGCCATGGTTATCAGGTTGAGGTTTATCTCCTCGAACTGGGCAAATTCGAAGGAAAACTAAACGAGCTCTATCGATACCTGAGAAGCTCGAATCCAAAAGTGCGAGCAGGAATGGTGAGAGTGATCGGCAATATCGGCGATCCTGCATCGGCCGATCAGATCCGGCCTCTCACGGAAGATTCCAACGTCGAGGTCGTGCGCGAAGCCGTCGCGGCACTTCGAAAATTGAGCCGGTGAGCCAACCGATTCGCGTACGCTTCGCACCTTCTCCCACGGGATACCTGCATGTGGGCAGCGCCAGAACGGCTCTGTTCGACTGGCTGTTTGCCCGAAAGCACAACGGCAAATTCATCCTTCGTATCGAAGATACCGACGTCGAACGATCCACTGAAGACATGACCCGAGGCATTCTCGAAGCGATGACCTGGCTTGGACTGCATTGGGACGAGGGGCCTTACTTCCAGTCGCAGCGCCTCGATCTGTATCAACAGACGGCCGAGAGGCTGTTAAGCAGCGGTCATGCGTACCGTGATGAAGGAGCGATCCGCTTCAAGGTTCCCGAAGGCAGGGTGACGTACCCGGACGCCGTCTTCGGTGAAATTGCCGTCGAAAACGACACGATCGAAAATTTCGTACTTCTCCGTTCGGACGGCCACCCAACCTACCATCTCGGCGTTGTTGTCGACGATATCGACATGCGGATCAGCCACGTGATTCGAGGAGCCGATCACATTTCCAACACTCCCAAACAATTGCTGCTCTACCGCGCACTAGGGGCCTCGCTCCCGGTATTCGCCCATCTGCCGCTGATCCTCGGCCCGGACAAGACCCGCCTGAGTAAACGCCACGGCGCGACATCGGTCATGGCCTATCAGGAATTGGGCATCGTGCCGGAGGCCTTGCGAAATTTCCTGGCTCTGCTCGGATGGTCCCCCGGAACCGATCAAGAAATTTTCGATGATGCGGAACTGATCCAGGCTTTCTCGTTGGACGGCATCTCCAAAGCAAACGCGAGCTTCAATCCGGACAAGCTGGCGTGGTTCAACGCTCAATACTTGAGCCGGCTTCCGCAAGAAAAGCTAATGCTGTATCTAAAACCGGAGTTGATCAAGGCAGGCCTGTGGAGGAATTCTCTCGAAAAGGAGGAAAGCGCCTGGTTTCAGTCGCTCATCGATCTGCTCCGGCCCAGGGCCAAGGTCCTTCAGGATTTTATCCGGCAGTCGAAGGTGTTCCTCATCAGCGATATCGACTACGATCCGGCGGCGGTCGAAAAATTTTTGAAGGATCCACAGGTGAAGGAATACCTGCACATCCTGGCATCGCGTCTTCAAGCGCTTCCGGAGTTCACGCTTCAAAACACGGAAACTGCACTGCGCAGTCTGGCAGATGAACTGGGGATCAAAGCCGGAGTGTTGATCAATGCGTCGCGTGTGGCGTTGACCGGGCAAGCTGTCGCTCCGGGCATTTTCGATGTCATGACGTTGTTCGGACGTGAGAGAACGGTCGCTCGACTACGAATCTGAGCCGCGAATTACGCCACGTACGCCAATCTGTGTTCGCGTACCTGGCGTAATTCGCGGCTGATTGCTGTATAGTTCCCCGCTATGACCTGGTTCAAACGCGAGAAGAAACGCATCGAAGCCGTCGAAGGCCGCCGGGTTGTAACAGAAGGCCTATGGATTAAGTGCACCGGCTGCAAGGAACCGCTCTGGAAAAAGGACCTCGAGGCGAATCTTCAAGTCTGTCCAAAGTGCAGTCATCACTACAAAATCGGCGCTTATGAGCGGCTGAACCTACTTCTGGATGAGGGCTGGACCGAGCATGACGCATCGCTTTATTCCACCGACCCACTCGATTTCAAGGCGAGTAAGCCGTACAAAGATAGCCTTGATGCGTTGCCCGCAAAGGTAGGAGTACGTGAAGCGGTGGTGAACGCCCAGGGAACTCTCGACGGATTTCCCGTCATGCTTTCCGCAATGGAATACAACTTCATTGGTGGCTCAATGGGCTCGGTCGTCGGCGAGAAGATCACGCGTGCGATTGAACGCGCTTTGGAAGCGGACTCCGCGCTCGTAGTTGTGTCCTGCTCTGGCGGCGCGCGCATGCAAGAAGGTGCGCTCAGCTTGATGCAAATGGCAAAAGTTTCATCGGCTCTGGCGCGCCTCCACAAGAAAAGCCTTCCTTACATATCTGTTCTCACAGACCCGACGACGGGCGGCGTCACTGCCAGTTTCGCCATGCTCGGCGATCTCAATGTTGCCGAGCCTGGCGCCCTCATCGGGTTTGCCGGGCCACGTGTAATTGAGCAAACGATCCGTCAAAAACTCCCCGACGGCTTCCAACGCAGCGAATTTCTTATCCAGCACGGTATGATTGACGCCATCGTCCACCGGAAAGACATGAAGGCTTTCATATCGAAGTCGTTGAAGTTTTTCACGGTGTAGTAAACACATCATGCGAAACGTCATCACCGTGATCGGCGGAGGCCTCGCCGGATCGGAGGCCGCCTGGCAGATTGCGCGTCAGGGCGAGAAGGTTCGTCTTTACGAAATGCGGCCGGCGCGGCAAACGGGTGCACATCGAACGGACCGGCTGGCCGAGATTGTTTGCAGCAACTCGCTGAAGTCGGATCAGCCGTATAACGCTTCGTGGTTGTTGAAAGAGGAACTGCGAAGGCTCGGCTCCATCCTGATGCAAGTAGCGGATTCCGTGCGCGTGCCTGCGGGTTCCGCGCTGGCCGTGGACCGCGAGCGGTTCGCTTCGGGGGTCACCGAGGTGATTTCCGGTGAACCCAATATTGAATTGATCCGCGAAGAGGTAACGGAAATTCCCAAACAAGGAGTCGGGATCATCGCCAGCGGGCCGCTGACGTCAGCTTCGCTTTCCGAATCCATCCGGCAATTCTGCGGCTCCGACCATCTGTACTTTTATGATGCGATCAGCCCGATTGTGGACGCAGACACGATCGATCATTCCAGAATCTATCGCGCAAGCCGTTACGGCAAAGCCTCAGACGATTATCTGAACTGTCCGATGAACGCGCAACAGTATGACGCGTTTTATAACGCGGTGATGTCCGCCGAGAGTGTCGCCATTCATGACTTCGAAGAAGCGTATTACTTCGAGTCGTGCCTGCCGATCGAGGAACTCGCACGCCGCGGTCGCGACACGCTCCGTTTCGGACCGATGCGCCCCGTGGGGCTTGTTGATCCTCGCACCGACCGTGTGCCGTATGCTGTAGTCCAGCTTCGCCAGGAAGATTTGATGCAGTCGAGCTATAACATCGTGGGATTTCAGAATCACCTGAAGTTCCCCGATCAGAAGCGAATCTTCCGCATGATTCCCGGCTTGGAAAACGCCGAGTTCCTCCGTTTCGGACAGATTCATCGCAATACATACATTAATGCGCCCCAGATCCTGCTACCGACCATGGCTGCACGGCGAGATCCGCGCGTTTTCTTCGCCGGCCAGCTCGCCGGCACCGAAGGCTACATCGAGAATGTGGCGTCAGGGCTTGTGGCGGGGATCAACGCGGTCCGAGCTCTGCGAGGAGAAGAGCCAATGATTTTGCCCGCGGAAACGGCGATCGGCGCGCTGTGCCGGTACGTCTCCACTCCGCAAAAACATTTCGCGCCAATGAACATCAACTTCGGCCTCCTTCCCCGGATGGATTTTCCGCGACGCACGGCGAAAATGGAAAAGCATAGGCTGCTGTGCGAGCGCGCTCTGGAGCTATGCCGATCCGCATCAATGTCAATGGCGTGATCACAGCGCCCGAGGACGCAAAGATCTCCGTGCTGGATCACGGTTTGTTGTTTGGCGACAGCGTCTATGAAACCTTACGCACGTACCACGGCAAGCCATTCCTTTTCTCTCGGCATTTCGTGCGGCTGACGCGTTCTGCCGAGGGCATTCAGCTCGAGCTTCCGTGGACCAAAGAGGAAACGCTGAACGAAGTCCGGCGAACGCTCGTTCCGGGCGAATGCCGCATACGCTTGGTGATTACACGCGGCATCGGCGAGCTAAGCGCTGATACCGAGACCTGTACTGACCCTACGCCGATTATTATTGTGGTGCCGCTGATCGTCCCTCCCGAACGGGTCTATCGAGAGGGCGTCGACGTAGTGATCTCGTCGGTCCGGAGGAGTGGGCGATTTGCCGATATCAAAAGTGGGAGCTTGATTCACCAGGTGCTTGCCTTGCGTGAAGCAAAATCCAAAGGGGCTTTCGAAGCCATTCTTCTCACGGACGGCGAGAAACTGTCGGATGGAATTACGAGCAACATTTATCTCGTCCGCGATGGAACGCTGCTCACGCCGTCGCATGATGCGAGCATCGTCGAAGGCATCACGCGCCGCGCGGTTCTGGAATTGGCCGACGACATGGGAATCACCGTTTCTCAAGGCTTGTTCGACGTTGAGGAAATCCGGAAGGCTGATGAGATGTTCCTGACGAGCACGACGCGAGAAGTGGTTCCAATTGCCCGCGTCGACAGCAAGCCCGTCGGCAATGGGCGCCCGGGACCAGTCACAACGCGGCTTCTCGAAGCGTACCGTCGCGCCGTCGATCGCCTCGCCGAGGAGGACTAGGTTTGGAAGAGCACCTCGCGGCTTTCTTGGAAGCTCTTCGCAACAGAGCGGTGTCGGAGCATACACTCAGCAGTTATGAATCGGATCTTCGCGATTTCGAACAATTCTTGAGGTCACGCAACGCCACGATCGACTCCATCGATCACGTTTTCCTTCGCGATTTCCTGAACCGCCTCTACGAGAGAAAATTACAAAAGACTTCCGTGGCTCGAAAACTGGCCTGCCTCCGCACGTTTTTCAAATTTCTGGTGCACGACGGGCGGCTGAAGAGTAATCCCGCCGAGTTGATTTCCTCGCCTCGACTGCCGAAGATGCTGCCTTCTTACCTGGGCGAAGAGGAGGCGGCCGCAGTTGTCGAAATGCCGCAAGGTTCGTCGCTAAAGGATCTACGCGACCGTGCCATTCTCGAGCTACTGTATGCCAGCGGTCTGCGGGTCCGCGAACTAGTAGGGTTGAACGACGAAAACCTGGACATGCCGCAGCAATTGGTGCGAGTGTTCGGAAAGGGAAAGAAACAGCGGATTGTCCCCTTTGGTGAATATGCCGCCCGAGCCTTGGATACCTACCTCTCGAAACGGGATCGTGTCGGCCTTGCGCAGACCGAAGATAGCGGCCATATCCCCGTCTTTGTGAGCCTTCGTGGGCGCCGCCTGAACGCCCGCGATGTCCAGCGCCTGGTCGAGAAAACACGCACACGGCTTCCGTCCGGCCGCCGCTTCACGACCCATACGCTCCGCCATACGTTCGCCACTCACCTGCTGGAACGCGGCGCTGACCTGCGGGCCATCCAGGAACTGCTCGGTCACTCCAGCCTCGCCACAACCCAGAAATACACACACGTGAGCCTCGAACACCTCCGCGCGGAATACGATAAGGCACATCCTAAAGCGAGGAAGAGGTGAGCTCAAAGCCCTCGTTGACACCCGCAAAACCCTGCCGGTAGAATGGGTGTTTGCCCTTACTGAGGAGGAGATGTCTATGTACGCCGTGATTCGATCGGGCGGCAAACAGTACCGTGTAGCACCTGGCGAAACAATCCGGCTGGAAAAGCTCGCCGGCGAAGTGGGTTCGAAGGTGGAATTGGGTGACGTTTTGCTCGTCGAAAATGACGGCAATGTCCAGGTCGGCACTCCGGTCCTGACGAACGCCAAGATTGAGGCCACCGTGCTTGAGCATGACCGCGCCAAGAAAATCCTTGTTTTCAAGAAGAAGCGCAAGAAGCAGTACCGCCGGACCAGCGGACATCGGCAGGATTACACGGCCGTTCGAATTGATAAGATCATGATTTAGGCGTGGGGGGACCGGCCAATGCCCATCAAGGGGGCCGCCGAAGGCGGTGTACCCACTACGGCTGGCCGGTGGGCCCGACACTTAACAGATTAATCGGGGAGCATTGGTATGGCTCATAAAAAGGGAGTCGGAAGTTCTCGCAATGGGCGCGACAGCAATTCGCAACGGCTGGGCGTCAAGCGCTTTGCGGGCCAGCTTGTGACTGGCGGGTCGATTCTTGTCCGTCAGCGGGGCACGAAATTCAAGCCCGGCTTAAACGTCGGCATCGGCAAGGACGATACGCTTTTCGCGAAGATCCCCGGAATCGTGCAGTTCGAAAATAAAGGCCGAACAGGTCGATTTATTTCGATCCAACCCATTGGTTAGGAAAAGGGGGAGCGGTCCCCCTTTTCCCTCCCATGTTCATCGACGAAGCCAACATCACAGTCAAGGCCGGCGGTGGTGGTCACGGCTGCATCGCGTTCCGAAGGGAGAAGTTTGTTCCAAAGGGCGGTCCTAGCGGCGGCGACGGTGGACACGGGGGAAGCATCTATCTGGTTGCCGACACGCACGAAAATACGCTTCTCAAATTTCGCTTCAATCACACGTTCCGTGCTGAACGGGGTCGTCATGGTGAAGGAAGCAATCGGCACGGCCGCAGCGGTGAAGACCTCGAAATTCGCGTGCCCGTCGGAACCGTCATTTACGATGTCGAAACCGGCGAGATCCTCCACGATTTCACCCAAGCCAACGAGAGCCTACTGATCGCCAAGGGGGGACGGGGTGGCCATGGTAATGCGCACTTCGCCTCATCCATCAATCGCGTCCCGTACAAGGCGCAAGACGGCGCGCCCGGCGAGGAGAAAACGTTGCGCCTGGAACTCAAGCTGCTAGCGGATGTCGGACTAGTGGGCTACCCGAACGTGGGCAAGTCCACGCTCATTTCGCGCATCTCTGCCGCGCGACCCAAGATCGCCGAATATCCTTTCACGACGATGGAGCCTCACCTCGGCGTCGTCTCCCTCGATACCGACAGGTCTTTCGTGGTAGCGGACATTCCCGGCCTCATTGAAGGCGCGCATCTTGGCGCCGGCCTCGGTGTCCAGTTCCTGAAGCACATCGAACGCACACGGCTGCTGCTCCATTTGATCGACATGTCCGAAATGAGCGACCGCGATCCCATCGATGAGTTCCACACGATTAACTCCGAACTCGCCGAGCACAATGCCGACCTTCCGCGTAAACCCAAGATCATCGTCGCCGCGAAAATGGACGCCGCCATTGCAACGAGAGTCCAAAAACTCTCGCGGTGGTGCGCCAAGAACAACCTCGAATTCGTGAAAATCTCTTCTATAACCGGAGAAGGCCTCGAAGACCTCAAGCGGGCCGTTTTCAGCAAACTCAGCGCTGCCAAAATCTGAGCCGCGAATTGCGCGGGGGAAAATGGGGACGTAGCCCTATGTCCCCATTTTTGCATCTTTAGACTTCACAAAAAATGGGGACATAGGGCTACGTCCCCATTTTCCCATTCGCGGCTATACTCTGTTTTTGTATTCCTCTCGCGATTTTTGTGTTCTATTCTTCGTTCCATCATGGAAACCAAAATCGGCCGGCGTGAGTTCGTCAAATTGGCGGGTGCGGCAGGAGCGGCACTAGCGGGTGGAGGGCTAGAACAGACACTGGCGTTTCAGCAAACGGCGGGGCCGGATGCGGCCGAGAAGGAGCTTGTGCTGCTCGCGCTTGATGCCGTGAGATCGGCGGGCGCAGCTTACGCCGATGTCCGAATCACGCGAGGGAACTTCGAATTTGTCGGGGCGCGGGAGCGGCAGATCACTGCAGTCAATAAAAGGGAAACATATGGGATTGGAATCCGCGCACTCGTGGGCGGATCGTGGGGATTTCGGGCGACTCGTGATCTCGGTAAGGATGCGGTCGCCGCAACGGCGAAGGAAGCCGCTGCGATTGCTGCGGCCAATGACAGGGTCAACCCAGTAAAGACCACTCTGGCGCCCGTGAATAAGGTCGCGGACGGGCGGTGGATCACACCTCACGAGATCGACCCGTTCACGATACCGATCGAACAGAAAGCCGAGTTGCTTTTCAAGACCAACGACGAAGCCCTGCGCGTGAAGGGTGTGCGTTTCGTGACGTCGAATATCAGCTCGATTCGAGAAACAAGGCTACTCGGTACAACCGGAGGTTCGTTGTTGCAGCAGACATTTCTTCGAGTAGGCCCCAACGTCAACATCACCGCCGTCTCTGCCGACAATTCCGATTTCCAGACGCGTAACGCGGCTCTTCCTCCGATGGCCCGCGGCTGGGAATATGTCGCCGGCCTCCAGATGCCGGAGAACGTATTGCGCTGGGCTGAGGAAGCGGCAATGAAGCTGTCGGCGGCGCGGGCCCAGGCGGGCGTATGGGATCTGGTGCTCCATCCATCTCACCTGTGGCTGACGATCCACGAATCGATCGGGCATCCCACCGAGCTCGATCGCGTGATGGGCTATGAAGCGAACTATGCCGGCACATCATTCCTGTCGCCGCCAGAGAAGGTCCTCAACAAGTTCAGGTACGGACCTTCTTTTATGAACATCGTGGGTAACCGCACCGAACCTGGCGGATGCGCCACGTGCGGTTGGGATGATGAAGGTGTGCCGGCGCAATCCTGGCGGATCGTGGATAAAGGAATCCTCGTGAATTACCAGACGACACGCGAGATGGCCGGCTGGATTTCCAATCTGACGAAGGTCCGCGAAAGTCTGGGTTGCTCGTACGGAGAAAACTGGGCCGCGATTCCGTTCGCCCGGATGCCTAACGTCAGCCTCATGCCGAACATGCAGGATCTCAGTGAAGAAGATGTGATTTCGGCAACGAAGCGCGGCATCTACATCGAAGGTGACGGTTCGTATTCGATAGACCAGCAGCGTTATAACTTCCAATTCGGCGGGCAAGTCTTCTGGGAGATCAAGGACGGCAAGCGTGTCCGCATGCTTCGCGATGTGGCGTATCAGGCGCGCACGCCGAACTTCTGGAACTCGATGGCCCTCATCGGTGGTCCGAAGACATACAAGCTCGGGTCAGCGCTAAACGACGGCAAGGGCCAGCCGACGCAGTCCAATGCGGTCTCGCACGGATGCCCGATTGCGCTTTTTCGGAATGTGAAGGTGATTAACACCGCCTGAAGCTATTTTTTGAGCCGCCAATTACGCCAATGACGCAAATTGATTCGCGTTATTGGCGTAATTCGCGGCTATTCAAACCATGCAGAGCAACAACTCCAAGAGGCACGGCCTGTCCGCGGACCAGGCACGAGAGCTAAGCCAGAAGATTCTCGGCTTCGCGAAGGCCGACCACACTCGCGTCAACATCGACTCCGGAGTGCACGGATTTACGCGCACTGCGCTCAACCGTGTGACCACGGCCGCGGCCACAGAGAATGTCAGCATCCAAATCACAAGCGTCTTCGGGAAACGTGTGGCTTCAGTCGACACGAATCGTTTGGAGAACGCGTCGCTAGAGCGCGCCGTTCGCGATTCGGAAGCTCTGGCAAAAATTGCACCCGAAAACCCGGAGTACCTGCCGGAACTTGGCCCGCAGAGGTACGCTGAGGTCGACGGCTATTATGCGAGCACGGGAGATCTGACCACCGAGTCGCGCGCGAGTGCCGCTTCGTTGGCCATTAAGGCAGCGGATACGGCCAAGTTCATCGCGGCCGGCTTCATCGATGTGAACGCAGGCTCTCAAACAGTGGCAACCTCGAACGGACTCTTTGCATATCACTCCGGAACAGGTGTGGCTTCCACGCTGACCGTTCGCACACCCGATGGTCTCTCTTCGGGATGGGCTGGTGATGAAGGAGCGGACTGGAGCACCATCGAATCCAACCGCATTGCACAAGACGCCGTTCGAAAGTGCCGAGACTGGCGGGGCAAGACGGCCCTGGATGCCGGCAAATACGAAGTGGTGCTCGAACCAACTGCTGTCGGCATGCTGATGGTCCGCATGATGAATGTTTTTGACGCGCGGCAGGCTGACGAAGGCCGATCGTTTTTCTCCAAACGCGGCGGCGGCAATCGGCTGGGCGAGAAGCTATTCGACGAGCGGATCACGATCGTGAATGATCCGGCGGAGAAGAACGCAGAAATGAGTCCGTTCACACCTCCAGGCTTGCCGATCCAACGCGAAGTCTGGGTGGATAAAGGTATCCTGAAGTCTCTCTCGTATTCCCGATTCTGGGCAAACCGGCAAGGAGTGCCGCCGAAACCGAACGCTTCGAATCTGATCGTGTCCGGCGGTGATGCCAGCGTCGATGACTTGATCAAGGCGACCAGGCGCGGTGTGCTCATCACGAGGTTCTGGTACATCCGCCCTCTAAATCCGCGCATCGTTTCAGTCACTGGCCTCACTCGAGACGGCACATTCCTGATCGAGAACGGCAAGATCACACGGCCGGTAACGAACTTCCGTTTCAACCAATCGCTAACCGAACTGTTGGCGAATGTTGAAATGCTTGGCCGGCCCACGCGCGTGTGCGCCAGCGAGGACAGTTCGGTTGGACCGCCCATCGTCGTGCCTGCGCTCAAGGTGAAGGACTTCTATCTCTCCAGCGTCAGCGATGCCATTTGAGAATCCGTGGAATCCGTGGCTATAATCGGTCTCAATTTTCGGAAAATCCATGACATCCATTCCCGCTGGTTTCGACGAACCACCGTCACTGTCAATTGGCAGGCCACTCTGAAGAAATGGCAGTTCGGAATTTCGGCAGGATTCTGAGTGCAGAGAGTCCTCGGATTTTGCAGTTGGCGCTGAAGTACGTCGACGACGAATGACTGACACACATAGGCGCTAAGGTACAGAGAAGTCAACCCCGCATGACTTCTCTGTATCTTAGCGCCTTTATGTTTTGGTCTTTAATTCACGGTCGTTTGGGCGCGACGCTCCCACGCGGGAGTGCGGCCCTTACGCCAGGCGTACTCTTCTGCTACGGATTCTTCGGGGCGCCTTCACCAGCCTCGGCGTTCCCCGCGAATACTTTCTTACCATCCGCCATCGTTACGTTTCTCGCGTTGACCGTGTTGGATCCATCCTTCGCCAGGAAGCCTTCGACCGATATCGTGTCACCGATCTTCAGCGAATCCTTTCTCCAGCCTTGCCGGTACAGGCCGTTTGGCGCGCCGCCTTCAACGGCATAATTGACGTTTTTGCCGCCGGTATCTTTCGAGTCGACATAGAAGTAGATGTGGGGATTCATCCACTCCACTTTCGTGACCTTGCCGCTGAACTTGATCGGCTTGTTGTTGTCGTATTCCGCAGCAAACGAGTGGTGTGCAATCAGGGGCACTGCGCCCAACAGCAGACCGGCGCAGAGACCGCTAATCGTAAGCAAATGGCGTCTCATTGATTTTCCCTCCGAAGATTCTCTTGTCACTAGAAATGCTGTCTGATTATTGAAGCCCGCCCGCTTTATGTCAAGTACAACGTCTCAAGTGTCAGTCGATTCAGTCGATGGGTTGCATTGCCTGTGGAGGCGTCCAGGCGTATACTGCCCGGCGGAAAGAGCAAAACGGAAATGTCCAATCGATAACATATGCGGCTCAACGAAAGTGCCGGCTGCGAGCGCGAAGCGCGGTTCTACTCTTCGCACCGCAAGGAAGGGAGATCACATGAAGTTCGGATCGAGGCAAACGATTCTTGGTGCCACGGGAATATTGATGGTGTGCCTGGTGGGAGTTGCAATGATCAGCGGACAGGCTGCTCAAGGACCGAAACCGCAGATGGCGGAAGAGGTCTTTAAAAACGTCCAGATTCTCAAAGGGATTCCCGTAGACGAATTCATGGACACGATGGGCATGATTTCCGCGGCCCTAGGCATGAACTGCCTTGATTGCCATACCGGGGACAGCGACAAAAGCTGGGAAAGGTTTGGCGCCGACACCGCGCTGAAGCGGACTTCACGCAGAATGCTGATGATGGTGAATGCCATCAACAAGGACAACTTCGCGGGAACACGCTCGGTGACGTGCTGGACCTGCCATCGCGGCGACCTCCGCCCCAAGGTCGTGCCGAATTTGTCTGTGCAATACAGTGCGCCTGTAGAAGATCCAAATGAAGCTGATATTCTTCCCGTTTCCGGGGGGCCTTCCGCCGATCAAGTGTTTGACAAATACATCCAGGCACTCGGTGGAACGCAGCGTCTGGCCAACCTGAAGAGCTTTGCTGCCAAGGGAACTTACGTCGGGTTCGACACACATCATACAAAGATCCCGGTAGAAGTCTTCGCCAAGGCTCCAAATCAGCGCTCCATGATCGTTCATGGAGCCTTCTCGGACAGAGTCACGACCTTTGACGGGCGGTCCGGTTGGGTCGCAGCGATAGAGAAGCCGTTGCCTTTGCTGCCGCTCACCGGAGGAAATCTGGACGGCGCCAAAATCGAGGCGATGCTGGCTTTTCCGGCACAGGTCAAGCAAGCTTTCAGTCAGTGGAAGGTCGGTGCGTCGGCCATCGACGATCGCGAGGTTCGAATTCTCCAGGGAACCAACCCCCGTCAGCCTCCCGTAAACCTGTACTTCGACGAGTCGGGCCTTTTGGTGCGGATGTTGCGCTTTGCGGACACGCCGATCGGGCGCGTGCCTACCCAGATTGATTACGCGGATTATCGTGAGGTTGCCGGCGTCAAGATGCCATTTCGCTGGATCTCAACCTGGACGGACGGGCAGGCAACCATTGAGTTGACCGAGGTGCAAGCGAACGTCCCGTTTGACGCGGCGAGATTCGCCGCACCGGCACCAGCACGGAAACCGCAGTAACCCTTTGCGGAGAGTTGTAGGGGCGGTCTATAGACCGCCCTGTTCTCTGCTCAACTGCGGTAAAAAGGCCGTCACAGACCGCGCCTACAGCGAATTTCCTAAAGGACCGTAGTGGCGCGACCAAGGATTCGCGTGGCGCTCTGGCTGCGGCTCTGGACGTTCTTCCAAGCACGCGCTAAGTTGAAAATGCCTTGACAAGAAAACTGGTGTAAACGATGCTCCGATGAGTCTTTATCCCTGTAGAGCACTTCCAAGAGGAGAGTGAACTGTGGCGAAGAAAAATGCTTCCCTTAACCGTCGCGGCTTTCTGAAAGGCGCGGCTGCCGGCGCAGCGGCGCTTGTGGCGACAGCCCCAGCCGCGAACGCACAGCGCGCACAACGCGGGGCGGCGCCTGCAGCGACGGCTCCGCAACCGTCCGAAGCCCAGCTCGCAGCCGACACAACTCCAAGACCTGCGCAAGTCAGCACACGGATCATCGAAAAACCTGGTTCTGATTTCATGGTCGATGTGATCAAGTCGCTCGGTATCGAGTATGTGGCCGCCAATCCAGGATCGAGCTTTGAAGGGCTGCATGAATCGCTCATTAATTACGGCGAAAACAAAATGCCCGAGTTCCTGACCTGCACGCACGAAGAGAACGCCGTCGCGATGGCGCACGGCTATGCCAAGATCGAGAACAAGCCGATGCTGGCATTGCTGCATGGCACCATCGGAGTCCAGCACGCAGCGATGGCGATCTATAACGCTTATGGCGACCGCGTACCCATATTCATGATGGCAGGCGCCGGCGATACGGCAGTGCCGGCCCACAATGCCGTGGATATGGCTGCGATGGTTCGTGACTTTGTGAAGTGGGACCATCAACCAACGACGCTCGCACAGTTCGCCAATTCCTGTGTTCGCGCCTACAAGCTTGCCATGACGCCTCCGACGGCGCCGGTCCTGGTCATCGCGGAATCGGATCTGCAGGAGAGACTGCTTGAGCAAAAACCGAACATACCAAAGTTCGTCATGCCCGCAGCTCCAGCCGCCGACCTTGGCTCCGTCCGGGAAATGGCAAAGATGCTCGTCGCCGCCGAGAATCCCCGCATCAACGCCGGGCGCGTGGCTCGCTCACAGAAAAGCATCGAGCAATTGGTCGAGTTGGCAGAACTGCTAGGGGCGCCCGTCAATGTGGGAGGAGACCGCGTGAACTTCCCGAACCGGCATCCCCTCGCCGGGAACGGCACAGGTCAACCGGATCTCATCCTGAGTCTGGAAGCTGCCGGTGGCGGCGGTGGATTCGGCCAGAACGCGGCAAACAATCGTGCGAAGACCATCAACGTCAGCTCTCTCGAGTTGTTGGCCACTCACAACTTCAACATCAATGGAAACCCGCCTCAGGCCGATCTGCTCATCACAGCCGACGCTGAGGCCACTCTGCCAGCGCTTCTTGAAGAAGTGAAAAAGCTGATCACTGCCGATCGCAAGAGAGTTATCCAGGAGCGTACCGCGAAGCATGCCCAGGCTAACGACAAGGCTCGTCTGGAAGGCAAGGAAGTTGCACGGTTCGGTTGGGATTCCAGCCCGGTCAGCCTGGCGCGGCTTGCTGCGGAACTTTGGCCCTTGATCAAGAACGAAGACTGGTCGCTGGTCTCCCCGCAGGGCTTCGTCGGCGGCTGGCCGGGCCGCTTGTGGAACATGGACAAGCATTATCGCTACATCGGAGGCCAGGGTGCGGGCGGCATGGGTTACGGCGCACCGGCATCCGTCGGTGCAGCTCTCGCCAACAGAAAGTACGGACGGTTGTCGATCAACATCCAGACTGATGGCGATATGAACTACTCTCCGGGCATTCTCTGGACGGCAGTTCACCACAAGATCCCGTTGCTGACGATCATGCACAACAACCGCGGATACCATCAGGAAGTCATGTTCGTTCAGCAGATGTGCAGTGAGCGCAATCGCGGAGTCGACCGCGCCCACATCGGTACCACGCTGCGCGAGCCCAACATCGACTACGCGAAGATGGCACAAGCCTACGGCATGTACGCTGAGGGCCCCATCAGCGATCCGAAAGACCTTGCTCCGGCGCTCAAGCGGGGAATCGAAAGAGTGAAGAAGGGTGAACCGGTCATGCTCGACGTCATTACCCAGCCGCGGTAAAGAGGAAAGTAAAAATGAAAATATCGAAACTAACTCTCTTGGTTGTTGTGGTGGTAACCGCCGCGTTGCTTGTTCCGACGATGGCCCTATCGCAAGCGCCGCCCGCAGGCAATGCCGACAATGGAAAGGAGCTTTTTCTGAAATATAGCTGTTACGCCTGCCACGGCTATACCGCCCAGACTGGAAATGGCGCGCGGCTGGTTTCAACCAAGCTCAATCAGCAGGGCTTCACGAACTACATCCGCAATCCGCGGACGAACGGAATGCCGACGTATACCGCCAAGGTTGTTCCGGATCAGCAGGCAGCCGATTTGTTCGCCTATATCAAGACGTTTAAGGAACCGCCTGCAGCCAGGGACATTCCTCTGCTCAACCAACTCCTGAACGAGAAGTAGAATTGAATTAAGGGGACAGAAACCGAAATCTGTGGTCCAAGAATGTGGTCTCTGTCTCCTTAATTCTTTGGCATGGAAGAGAAAACCATAACAACATCTTACGGAATGATACGGCCCTGGAAAGACAGGGACGTGAGTGCATTAGTGAAGTACGCAAACAACCGTAACGTCTGGATCAATATGCGAGACGGTTTCCCGTTCCCTTACACTCAGGAAAACGCGCGCGACTTTTTGGAAATGGTAAGCCGCCAGGACCCAGTGACTTTCTACGCCATCGCGACTCCCCACGAAGCAATTGGCGGAATTGGAATTACGCTTAACGCGGATGTTCACCGATTAACAGCGGAGATGGGATATTGGCTGGGTGAACCGTACTGGGGAAAGGGGATCATGACAGAGACAGTAACAAGATTCACTGAATATGTGCTCGCACAATTTGGTTTAGTGCGCATCTATGCCGAACCCTACGCCGGCAATCCCAGCTCGTGTCGCGTATTGGAGAAAGCAGGGTACGTCCTGGAAGGCCGGCTAAGATGCAATGTTATCAAGGATGGGCAGATCATGGATCAATTGATATATGCGAAGTGCGCTCTTCAACACGCCAGCTAACGCCCTGCAGCCGCGAAGCCGCGCGCCTCGCCAGTCCAAGTGGTAAGAATTTTCCATGATCCGTGTCTATGAGAACAGGCGTTGGCTTGGATTTTGGCACCACGAACAGCTCTATCGCAATCGCTCATGAGGATCGATCGTCCGAGGCTATTCTCTTTCAGACGGGCGCCGGAAAGACCAACACGTACCGCTCCGTACTTTATTTCGAGCCGAAAGTGCCCGCATCAACGGGCCCATTGGCCATCGAGCGCTATCTTGCGGCCGACGAAAAGGGCCGGCTTATCCAATCGCTGAAGTCCTTCCTCGCAAGCCGGCTGTTCACTTCCACCAATGTATTCGGCCGCCAATATACGCTCGAAGATCTCATTACCATCATCCTGCGGGACCTACGAGTTCAGGCCGAAACGCTGCTTGGCTCATTCTCCGGTCCTGTCGTTGTGGGCCGGCCGGTTCGGTATTCGAACGCGAATACGGAGGAAGATAACGAGTTCGCGTTGGCGCGATTGAAAAAGGCGATCGAAAAGGCCGGCATCGGCCCAGTGGTGTTCGAGTATGAGCCAGTGGCGGCGGCTTATTTCTACGAAAGCACGCTCGATCATGACGAGCTGATCATGATTGGAGACTTCGGAGGCGGAACCAGCGATTTTTCTTTGTTGCGTGTCGGCCCTACGGTTCGCCGCGGACGAGACCGTGATGACGGTATCCTCGGTACGGAGGGTGTGGCACTAGCCGGGGATGCATTCGACGCACGCATCGTTCGGAACCTCGTTTCGCCGGCGCTCGGCCGTGGGTCGGAGTACCGCTCGCTGGACAAGATATTGCCAATGCCGGCTTGGGTCTATTCCGATCTCGAACGCTGGCATTACCTTTCATTTCTAAAATCCAATGAGACTCTCCAGATGCTCCGCAGCATTCAGGCGCAGTCTCTCGATCGGGAAAAGATTGCTGCACTCCTGCACGTCATTCAGAACGACCTTGGGTTTTATTTACACCAGTCGGTGCAGGCGGCTAAGGTCGCGCTATCATCGGAAATGGCAGGCCGCTTTCGGTTTCAGGACTACCGGCTTCGAATAGACGCCGCCATACAGCGGAATGTGTTCGAGCAATGGATTGAGGAAGAACTGCAAAAGATTCACGGTTGCATCGAACGGCTGCTTTTCCGAACAGGAATGGAGAGCTCCGATGTGGACCGCGTGTTTCTCACCGGCGGGTCCTCACTTGTCCCGGCCGTTCGCCACATTTTCGAGAAGCGGTTTGGAACAGGAAAAATATCCAGCGGAAGCGAGTTCACATCCGTAGCCAGGGGCTTGGCGCTGCGGGCGCTGGAAGCGCCTGATATGTCCTATTCCCAGAGTTGATGTAAGAATCGTACGCGATTACGCTACACCAACGGCGGCCAGTTAACAGTTGGCTCGCCCGGAGGACACGAGAATGACGAAACCTTCCCAGCGCTTGGAAACGAAACTCATCCACGCAGGCGAACCCCAGCCGCGTATCCATGGCGCGGTCAGCATGCCGATATTTCAGTCGGCCAATTTTGAATACGCGAACGAGGCGGACTATCACAGCCTCAAATACATTCGCTTGAACAACACACCGAACCACCTGGCGTTGCACCAAAAATTGTCCGCGTTGGAAAACGCCGAAGCGGCGCTCGTCACCGCCAGTGGCATGGCCGCAATCTCGACCGCGCTGTTGACGATCCTGTCGGCGGGCGACCACTTGCTGGTCCAAGATTGCCTGTACGGTGGCACGCACGATTTCATCACCAAGGACTTCGGCTCCTTCGGTATCGCGTACACCCTCATCAACGCCGACGATCCGGATTCCTGGAAGCGCCAACTCCGGCCCAATACGAGGGGCATTTACGTTGAAACCATCGGGAACCCGCTGTTGCAGGTGCCTGATCTCCAAGCGGTCGTTGAGTTCGCCAAGGCTCATGGTTTGGTCTCGCTAGTCGATAACACATTTGCCAGCCCGGTCAATTTCCGTCCCGCTGAATGGGGCTTTGATCTTTCCCTGCACAGTTGCACAAAGTATCTCAACGGGCATTCGGATATTGTCGCCGGCGCGATCATCGGCCGCGATGATTTGGTCCAGAAGGTCAAGCATCGCCTCGACCACTTGGGCGGCTCGCTGGATCCCCATGCGGCCTTCTTACTCCATCGTGGCATGAAAACTCTGGCGGTCCGGGTGAAATGTCAAAACGAGAGCGCGCTCATGATCGCGCGGTTCTTGGAAGGTCACCCTGCGGTTGCCCGAGTCCATTATCCCGGCCTCGAGAGCCACCACCGGCATCGACGCGCTCGCGAACTGTTCGACGGCTTTGGCGGGGTCGTGAGTTTCGAATTGAAAGGCAGTGTCGAGGAAGCGCAACAGTTCATGTCCCACACGACCTTGCCGATCAGCGCCCCAAGTCTGGGAGGCGTCGAAACGCTGATCACGCGGCCGGCGACCACATCACACTCTGGCATGTCGGCCGAAGACCGGCGCAATCTGGGAATCTCGGACCGGCTGATCCGGCTTTCGGTGGGCATTGAGGCCACGGACGACATCATCCAGGATTTCGACCGTGCATTAGCGCTCTAGGAACTGCCCTTCTCCCTCTGGGAGAAGGTGGCCCGAAGAGCCGGATGAGGGTGCATTTCCTGCCCTCACCCGGCGCTTCGCCCAAGGGGAGAGGGACATTCCGAGAACAGGTCTCCAAATCGAGGATTCACTAAAACCGCATCAAGCCTGCTTCTGGAGCGAACGCAGTTCGTAATTTGGACATGCGTTTGACAGCGATCACGATTGAACCGGACTCGTCTCTACTGCAACTGTGCCGCCGGGAAGCGCGCGATTCGGTCACCGACAACCGAACCAAGCCAGATCTCCTTTCCGACCTGGACAGCAACAGTTCCGAAGCGGAACGCATCACTGTAGGGGTAGCGAATAATCTCCTTGAATTTCAACGTGTTCGGATTAATCTTCACGACGTTCGACGTTGCCGCAGCGGCGGTGCCACCCTGGCCCGCAGCGAAAAGCGAACCGTCGGGCGACCACCGGACGTTGTCGACGCGAAACCCGACCGGAACCACGTCTTTCTTGACCGGCGTCTGCCCGCGCGACAAGCGAATGAACGTCTGGTCTCCCCATCCACCAACGTAGAACCATTTACCATCTTTAGATATCTCGATCCCATTCGGACCGGATGCTTCGCTGCCCGCTACCATCTTCCACCCGGTACTCGTATGCCATTCCCACAGCTCGCCATTGTTCTCGCCCGCCATCATTTTGGCCCGTCCATTGGGATTCCCGCGCGCCAGAAAATTCGTCGCGGCGAAGCCACCGTCAGGCAGACCTACTACGGAGTTCAGACCTATCGGCTCCGGCGCAACAGCGCATCCAATCCAGGTTAACGCCGGGAGCTTGGCACGAGCGTCAAACTCGAAGATCTCGACCGATTCCCTGTTGCCATGGTGGACGACGTACAAGGTATGGACGGAGTTCTTTCCGGGGCGGAGATAGAGGCCGTGCGCCCTGAACTTTTCTTTTTCTGCGGGGTCGATAGGGCCAGGACACGAATCGTAAGTCTTGGTGTCCGCCCGCTCCTTAGGCGCAGCAGCCGGAAAAAGGACCGTCGTGGTCCCGTCGCGAACGCTTATTAGACGGATCGCCCCATTAGCCGCATCACCGGACGCAAGTACCCACTCCGACCCAGGTACGACGGCCAGATCTTCAGGACTGACCTGGCCGCACACGAACTGGACGTTTCCTACTGGATTGCAGCCTGCCGCGTTCTGTGCGGCAAATGCCAGCGGCAACGCGAAAGAGGCGGATAAACCAATTAACGTCAGAACTCTCATGGAAGCTCCTCCTGACTCGTCTTTTTCTGGCAATAATTCTAACGTCTTGAATCCGACGACGCCATCTGTGAGTATCCTGAATTGGGCGAGCGGCGCGAACGGCGTGAGCGAGCGTCGACACCAGAGAAAAAAGGCATCACCCATAGAACCGAAGCAAGGGGAATACCGATGACCACCACCTACGACGCAATCATTATCGGTACGGGCCAGGCAGGCCCCTTTCTGGCGCAACGTTTGTCAACAGCGGGAATGAAAGTTGCGATCATCGAACGAAGATTGTTCGGCGGCACCTGTGTCAACACCGGATGTATTCCTACGAAAACCCTGGTCGCAAGCGCCTACGCCGCCCACTTGGTTCGACGTGCAGCCGACTTCGGAGTGGATAGCGGTGGTGTGAACGTCGACATGAAACGCGTGAAGGCGAGGAAAGACGCAGTGTCGGGACAATCGAGGATTGGCCTCGAGACCTGGTTAAAGAAAATGAAAAACTGCACAGTCTACGAGGGCCATGCCCGCTTCGAGTCGCCTCGAGAGGTGAGCGTCGGCTCGGACAGGCTCACGGCTGACCGGATATTTATCAACGTTGGTGGTCGAGCAGCCGTGCCTCAGATGGCAGGACTCGAACAGGTCGAATACCTCACCAACAGTTCCATGATGGACATCGACTTTCTTCCCAGACACCTGATCATTGTGGGAGGCGGCTATATCGGTCTGGAGTTCGGACAAATGTACCGGCGTTTTGGGAGTGAAGTCACCATCATCGAAACGGGTGGGCGCCTGATTCAGCGTGAAGACGAAGATGTGTCGTCGGCCATCAAGGAGATTCTCGAGCGCGAAAGCATCAGCGTTCGCTTGAACGCGAACTGTATCGGCTTTTCTAAGCGTGGAGCGGCGATTGTCGCGCATGTGGACTGCGCCGCGGGAACCCCGGAAGTGATTGGCACGCATCTGCTGCTTGCGGTGGGACGGCGTCCCAATACCGACGACCTCAACCTTGAGAAGGCCGGCGTTTTGGTAGACAAGCGCGGATACATCGCCGTCGACGATCAGTTGCGTACCAGCGAGCCAGGTATCTGGGCGCTGGGTGATTGCAACGGTAAGGGAGCGTTTACCCATACCTCGTTCAACGATTCCGAAATTGTCGCGGCGAATCTTCTTGATAACGACCCGCGCCGGCTAAGTGATCGCATTCCTACTTACGCGCTATACATCGATCCTCCGCTGGGACGCGCGGGCCTTACGGAAACGGAAGTCCGCAAGACCGGCCGGAGCGCGCTTGTCGGCAAGCGTCCCATGACAAAAGTCAAACGTGCCGTTGAAAAGGGAGAAACGCAGGGCTTCATGAAGATCATTGTGGATGGCGAAACGCGCGAGATTCTGGGCGCGGCCATCCTGGGCACAGGCGGTGACGAGGTCATTCACTCGATCCTGGACACCATGTACGCGAAGGCGCCGTACACAGTCATCCAGCGGGCGATGCACATTCACCCTACGGTTTCAGAACTCATCCCGACGATGCTTGGCGAGCTCCGACCTCTCACCAGCACATCCGATTCCATGCCCATGTGAAGCAGTCTCCACTTTCCATTTCTTGATGGCTGCGCCCTATCGGGCTTGCATTCGCAGCCGCTCATCTTAGATAGAGGATTCGACCTTGGATGATCCGGCCTTGATTGAGTTTGAGCACGTTTTCGTCATGCGCGGCAAGACCCTCGCGGTGAATGATGTTTCGCTGAAAATCGGCATTGGCGAGCACGTCGCCATCCTTGGGCCGAACGGCTGTGGCAAATCCACCCTGATCAAAGCCATCACAAGGGAATGTTATCCGCTGGCCCGCGAAGGTTCATCGGTGCGGATTTTCGGCCGGGACCGCTGGGACGTGTTCGAACTGCGCGCAACCCTGGGAATTGTATCAAGCGATCTCATGGCCACTTGCACGCGTGCGGTCTCCGGACGCGACATCGTGCTCTCGGGATTCTTTTCCAGTATTGGGATCTGGCCCCACCAGGAAGTCACACCAGAGATGCAGGAACGGGCCGAGCGTGCGATGGCGATGCTGGAGGTTTCGCACCTGGCCGAAAGGTTTACCGATGAGATGTCATCAGGTGAAGCGCGGCGGATGCTGCTGGCGCGGGCGCTGGTGCACGATCCGCGTGCGTTGATCCTGGACGAGCCGTCCATCGCGCTGGATCTGTTCGCACAGCATGAGTTGCGGCTGATCCTGCGGAAACTGGCGCAATCCGGCATCGGAATCGTGATGGTGACGCATCACCTTTCCGACCTCATTCCGGAGATCCAGCGCGTGGTGCTGATGAATCGCGGCCGCATACAGGCCGACGGCCCTACCCGGGAGATCTTAGTCGCGCCCACGTTGTCCATCTTATTCGGCCGGCCACTAGAATTGTTCGAACGCGATGGATACTACAACCTCTGGTAATTTGCGTCCCCAGCGCGATCGAAATCAAATAAAATACGGACATCTTTAATTTTCGAGGAGCCCAAGACATGAGTTTCACAAAGTTCGCAGTTCTCACGGCCGCGACGGTAGCCCTTACAACGGGCGCCTTCGCGCAGCTTCCACCATCAAGGGTACTCACCGTTGACGTGGCTCAGACAATCGCACAGGAAGCAGTGGCAAAGTGCCGAGCTGACGGCTACAAGGTCACGGCGTTGGTGGTCGACGGACTCAACGCACCAAAGGCAATGCTGCGCGACGACGGCGCGACGGCATCAACAACGGAAGTGGCCCGCATGAAAGCAACATCCGTGATGCTCTACAACCGCCCTTCGGGTCCGCCCGCAAACCTTCCCGCCGGCGCTCCGGTTCCACCTCCAAATATTCCGGGCACGATCAACGCCCAGGGCGGCGTGCCGATTAAAGTTGGTGAAGCCACGATCGGCGCGGTTGCGGTTAGCGGCGCTCCAGGTGGCGACAAGGACGCCGCGTGCGCGAATGCAGCGCTCGCGAAAGTTGCGGATAAGTTAAGGTAGTCGCTTCGCCCGCAGGCATGTCGTGGGAGCGAAACGTGTGTCCGAATTCCCCTCCTGGGTTAGGAGGGGTGGCTGCGCCACCAAGAAAATGCTCCCGTTCCTTATTGGCGCAGACGGAGTGGTCCGGATTGGCGCGAAGCCGCCTTATAGATATTCGCGTAGCGCTCCTTATTCAATCGGTGCGCTTCGCGAATATCTATAAGGTCGCTTCGCATCATGGATCGACCACCCGCCGTTCGCTAAAAACCGGCGAAACGGCACCCCTCCTAATCTACTAGGCTGATCGTTACCCACAAGTCGTCCGCTGGACACTGGCGTCTGAGACAACCGGCGGGAAAGACGAAGTCCCCTCTCAAGGAACTGCGCCGATAAGTCCTTTGCTTTCGAGGGCGCAGTTTCTTGTGTGTTTTGGCGCTGGCCAGCAGGACAGCTCTGGATACTCCTTGGCAAAGGAGGGGACGCCGCGCCATCAAGTAAATGGTCCCGTTCCTTTGGAGGCGCGGCCGGGGTGGTTCGTTCCACTTCCGATAATCGGTGGCTTGAACCAACCACCCCATCTGCGCCCGCTAAGGAGGCTTCGCGCCATTTTCTTAATGGGCGCAGCCACCCCTCCTTGTCCAAGGAGGGGACTTCGGCTTTCCCTTCAGTTGTTTTCAATGCCCCCGTGTCCAGCAAAAGATGTGGGACATGGCAAGCCTAATCTAGGAGGGGAATTTTTTGCCAAATGCTGTCCCTTCTGCCGAGGACGTGTTCCGCTCAACGTCGCCTCCTTGTCGGCTCACTTCGATCCCTTTTTCGTCGCTTCTTCGGCGGCCTTCTTTTCTTCGGCTCGAGCTCCAGCAAGAACTCCCGCCAGTCCATAATTCCCCTCGTGACACGCGTACTCATATAACGGGCCCTGCGCTTTCTTCATGGGAATCTCTCCGGACCAGGGTTTTACCCACGTCGTCGGGTCTTCAACCGTGAATTGATAGAGCAGCGTATTCTCGTCGACACGCGTGAAGCGTTCGACCATACGCAGCTTCTCGCTGGATCCTCTGAAGTTCGTTTTATCGGTGAAATTGGTCGTTTCGACGACCAGCGTGTTGCCGTCCCAATGGCCACGCGAGTCTCCCAACCACTGGCGGATGTTTTGGGGAAGATGAGGGCTACCGTCCAGTGGGATGATTCGGGCATCGTGAATCATCTCCACCAAGATCACAACAGATCCAGGAGCCTGCACAATCTGGTAGTTGCTATTGTAGTTCGCAGGAAGCATTGGCGGTCCAGCCTGCGGCATCGAGAGACAACGCTCGGCCAAAGATCGGTTCTCCGGACCGTCGAAGGCGCCACCTCTTCGTCTGGCTGCCTCTAGGCGATCGGCGTTTCTCTTCTGCGCCTCCGGCGTCAACGAGGGAACTCTCCCATCCGGCGGGTCGACAATCAGCGAAGTTCGCATGGTGGATACCACTTTTCCTCGGTCCCGCCAGAACTCGTTGTACGCGCGGCCGACGTCGGCGTCGGCGGTTCCATCACGGCGATCCCCATTAGCATCGTAAACCGCTTGCTTTTCGAATTCGGCCGCTTCCGTTTCGGTTAAAAACTCTTTCCCCGCAAGGTCTCTGGGACGTTCCAATGGCGTAACCGTGGCATTCGTCCATATTCCCTGAAGGTCGGGCTTGCCGTCTGGTGTACGTGGCGGAGTCCGAGTCTTCGCCATGGATAACGGAGCCTGGCCGGCGATGAGTATCGGCGTCAGCAACACAAGCACGGTCACAACCCCCAGAGCACTCATTGAAGCGAGAAACCGGTGGTTCATCTGAAAACCTCCTTTTCTTAGAAAGAGGTTAGCCGCGCCATCCGCGGCTAACAAAATCTTAAAAAAAGACTAAAAGTTATACCTGCGGAGCTTCGTCACCTTTTCAATTGCCCATTTGTCAGGTTATGTAAAGATCGAAGCAGATTTTAGCGCACATTGAATTCGCAATCTTGTCATATTGAACAATGACTATCACATACGACAACGTAGTGACATGGGGACGTTCCTTCGATGAATATCGTCGAATGTTTCACTTGAGCGAGCGACAGCTACGACTCAAGATTCTTGGCTGTGCCGACGGACCGGCC
>WNGK01000206.1_pt1 | contig 57129 bp, 50 predicted proteins | sample 5400601 | NCBI WGS metagenome assembly WNGK01 (sample SAMN13153376, study PRJNA577476) | soil metagenome | isolation source: 60 cm soil or saprolite under Garry oak tree replicate 1 | place: USA:California | collected 2016-06-15 | reverse complement strand
GCAGCTCGGGGTCGTCAACAGCGTCACATTTATTGAGCGCCACCACGATGTATGGCACTCCCACCTGGCGCGCCAGCAGCACGTGCTCGCGCGTCTGCGGCATGGGACCGTCGGTCGCCGCCACAACTAAGATCGCGCCGTCCATCTGCGCCGCGCCCGTGATCATGTTCTTGATGTAGTCGGCGTGGCCGGGGCAATCCACGTGCGCGTAGTGGCGGTTCGCGGTCTCGTACTCGACGTGCGCCGTCGCGATGGTGATGCCGCGGGCTTTTTCTTCCGGCGCGTTATCAATCGAATCAAACGACCGGAAGACGATCTTCGGGTTGTGCTTTTGCAGAACTTTCGTGATGGCCGCCGTCAGCGTAGTCTTGCCATGGTCAATGTGACCGATGGTGCCCACGTTGCAGTGCGGCTTATTGCGCTCAAATTTCTCTTTCGCCATTTGCCGTTCCTCAAGGGCTAAAGCCCCGAATCTTTTCTGCTCTCATCGGCACGGCTGAAACCATGCCCTGATACGAATCCTGTCTCAGTAATACTGGTACAGCTTCCTAAACTTGTGCCGCAGCGCTGCATCTATGCCTTCGAGCTTCGACAAATAGAACTCGCGCATCTGAGCCTGATCAGAAACCGGGAGCGACTGATACAGCTGCTGTGCTTTCAACCCCGAGTTCCCCTTCGATCCGGCCGCATCTTCCAAAGCTCTCACCGCCAGCACCGCATCGAAGTCTCTGACCCGGATGCCATTTTTCGTCAGCAACTTCAAAAACGCTTCGGCCCGTTCGGGAGAAAGCGCGCGACTGATCGGGCTCAGCAATTCCTCGAATTCTTTCTCGTTCTGAACCTTAATCGCAGCTTGCTCGAACACCACGGCTTGTACCCTTCAGATCCCTCGACTTCGCTCGGGATTTTGCCAGCAGGCTCAGACGCCTGCTAGACGGCTCAACTTGGAGCGGGAGACGGGAATCGAACCCGCGACCAACAGCTTGGAAGGCTGTGACTCTACCACTGAGTTACTCCCGCGAAACCAGCTGTCAGCTCTCAACCGTCAGCTCTCAGTAAAAACCACAACCAAAATTTCTGGAGCCGATGATCAGGATTGAACTGATGACCTCTCCCTTACCAAGGGAGTGCTCTACCAACTGAGCTACATCGGCTTCTGCTCACTCCCACTCTCGCCATCCGGGTGCATCACGTCCTTGCGCCGCACCCACGTCTTCAATGCGAACATTGCCAGGACGGCCAGCGTTACACCGCGAATTCTCTGATCACTCAATGTCGCGATTGCCAAAGCCGCCAAAGTGGCATAGGTGATCATCGCTAAAAAAAATCGGTTCACGCCTGATTCCACAACAATCTGGTGCACAGGGAAGGATTCGAACCTTCGTACCTCGCAAGGAGGAGCAGATTTACAGTCTGCCGGCTTTAACCACTCACCCACCTGTGCAGAAATAAAAAAGCCGACACGCCACAGCAATCAGCGCCACTCCCGATTTCAGATCCCTCGACTTAGCTCGGGATTTCGGCGCGCGACTCACACGCCGCCGCGCAAGCGCCTCAACATTGGGGATCAGAAAGTGCGCGAAAGAATATGTCCGCGCCAACAACTCATCTGGAAAATTCCCTTATGGAGTGCCGATGGAAAAAGCTGCCCGCCGCCCGCCCTGCAAATCTTTCTCTCGGAATCCCAGCTCCGGAATCCCGCAATCATTTCTGGAGCTGGCGAAGGGATTTGAACCCCTGACCCTCTGATTACAAATCAGATGCTCTACCAGCTGAGCTACGCCAGCCTGTGACCCAGGCTATCGCCCTGCCACACTAATCCCTTTTCTTCTTACGGGACAATTATAGAAGTTACCATAGCGGTACTTGACGTGCAAGGGCGGGGTTGTTCTCAACGCATTTTGCGCCCCGCCAACAGTTCCTCAAGCAACGCGAAGGCTCCGTACAGTGCCGTGCAAACCAGCATACCCAGGGCAAAAACCGTTAGTGCTTCAGACATCGCTCCTCCGAGGGCGGCGTATGCGATCGCCCTTTCGACCGACATCCCGAGAAGGATTCTTTTCATACCGTCGAGGAGCACGAGGAGGGACACAAAAAACGTGAATATCGCCATCCTCCTTAGAGAAGTGACTTTGATCGAGAAGGTATCTAATGCGTTTATAGACTCTGACCCTGGTTTAGGAGAGCTGTCTGGCCCGTACGAATGCGTTTTCCTGTCTCGACTGGATCGCCATAAGAACCACATCACCCGCGCCGCTCTTACCGCTGCAAAACACAAACGACGAGCAGATAAAGAATAAATAACTTGTTCGCCCAAGACAGTCGATGTTCGTAATTCGGTATCCACTCCGGTGCATTCGCTTGCATTTTTCTCTCAGAACCTGGCGTCCTAGGAAATTAGACACCAAGTTTTCGCGGGCCGGTTCACTTCCCCACCCACTGGTCCACCCAATCATTCACCGTCTCATACCAGAGCTGCGAATTCTGCGGCTTGAGAACCCAGTGGCCTTCATCGGGGAAATACAGCATCTTCGAGGGCACGCCCATCCGCTGCAAGGTCGTAAACAACTGAAATCCTTCCGATATATCCAGCCGGTAATCGAGCTGGCTATGAATCACCAGCGTCGGGGTCTTGAAATTCGTGGCAAACAAGTGCGGAGACCACTTCCGGTACAGCTCGCGGTTCGTGTACGGCGTGCCCTTGAACTCCCACTCGTTGAACCACAACTCTTCGGTGGTGCCCCAGGCGGACTCGGTGTTGAACATGCTGTCGTGCGACACGATGCACTTGAAGCGGTTGGTGTGCCCGAGGATCCAGTTGGCCATGTATCCGCCGTAGCTGGCGCCCAGTGCGCACTCGCGCTCCTTGTCAATAAAAGCATAGTGCTGTTCGGCGTAGTCCAGTCCCTTCATCAGGTCTTCAAACGGAGCGCCGCCCCAGTCACCATTGATCGCGTCAATGAATTTCTGGTCGTAGCCGGGAGAACCGTGAAAGTTGATGAACACAACCACATATCCGTTCGCGGCAAAAAGATCGAAGTTCCAGCGATAACTCCATTCATCGCCCATTGGGACCTCCGGCCCGCCATGAATGATGAACTTCACTGGATATTTCTTGCTGGGATCAAAATTCGGCGGTCGAACCAGGAAGCCCTCAACACTCTCGCCCCTTGCACCGGGAAAGAAGAACGACTCGATCTTTGACGCTTCTACCTGTGACAGCACCGGGTCGTTCATGCGAGTCATTGGCCAATCCTTGTTCAACGAACAATCTTCTTTCCCCGGATCAACATTGCCCGTCATTGCGGGACAACCAATTCCGGTGGTGGCGCTCGCGTAGATCTCGTTGGGTGCGGAGACCGACATGCGGGAGAACAGCAAGGTCTTGCCATTCGGCGTAACGGCCAAGTCATCGTTGTAGCCGCCGACCAAGACGCGTTTGGGATATTTACGCTGAGTCTTGTCGATTCCCTGAGAAAGATCCAGGGCGTAGATCAAGGAGTGGCCCTCGTGCTCTGCGTTGAAATAGATTGTCTTTGAATCCGGTGCCCAAACGAAGTTCTCAACCCAGTGGTCAAAGCCGTCGGTCAGCTCGCTTTTCGCTCCCGTCTTGCGGTCGTACAGCATCAGACGCCAGCGGTCGCTCTCGTATCCCGGACGTTGCTGCGCGCGATACGCGATATACTTCCCGTCCGGCGAATAGAGCGGAGTCTCATCCGCCGCCTTGTTGTCGGCAGTGATGTTCTTCGCTGTTCCTCCACTCACCGCGACGATCCACAAATCATTGTTGGTCGAAATCGCAGGAACCGCATCATGGTTCGAGGCGTAGCAAATCTCCTGCCCATCCGGCGAGAAAGCGTAGTTGTCTTGCCCTCCTAGCGAGAAAACCGGAGCATCGTAATCGCCTGGCGTGAGGTCGCTCGGAATATTCTGCAAAGTCACCCTGCTATTGCTAACCTCCGCAGCCGAAATCACAAACGAATGGCTCCGCTTGCCTTCCTTGTACGCATTCCAATGCCGATACAGCAGATGCGTAAATATCTGTGCCTTGACCTTGGAATTCTTCGCAGCATCCAACTTCTTGGCATTGCAAGCTGCTTCTTCCGCAGGCGCGCCGTCGCACTCCGGATAGCCATCGGACTTGAACAAAATATTCTTCCCGTCCGGCGACCACAGTTCGCCGTCCGCTTCGGTCGCGATGGACGTCAGCTTATGCTTTCCGGTTACAGTTCCAGTTGCGCCATCAAAATCCGCAATCCAGATTTGCGAGCCGCCTTCTTTGGTCGAAACAAACGCAAACCGCTTGCCATCCGGCGCCCAGTGCGGCCGGTCCGCATCCTGATCGGCAATAATCTCCCGTTCATGGCCGTCTCCCACTTCTCGCAAAACCGGCGAGAAGTGGGGCACTCCAGAGTTGGATTGATCTGACAATTGATCTGACATGGGGTGCCCCATGTCTCCCCGCCTTTGGGAGACGTGGGTATCCGTACTCAGCGGCACCATCCACACATGCGGCGTCTTGGTATTCGCCTTGAGGTCGACATCAACAGCGGCGAAGAGCACCCACTTCCCATCCGGCGAGGGGACTGGTTCTTCGACGCGCTTGAGCGCCATCATGTCTTCAAAGGTGAAAGGATGCTTGCCTTGGGCGTGGACAGCGGGGACAAATCCGACAGAAAGCGCGAGAACGAGCAGGCGGCGCATAGGAGCCTCCTAGCAAAGGGCTGAGTGTAGCAGGACGAGCAGAGAGCCTGCAGCCGCAATAAACATGTAGGCCCAGACGCCCCCGCCTGGGCAGGGCAGGTCAGGGCACCTGCCCCTACATTGAACGCGCGCGGAGCGATACAGGCTGCGACTCCTCGCGAGCGGGGGCGCCCGCGCCACAGACAAGCCTCTGATATCATCTTCCGGTCGCTTTCATGCGAATTAAGCGCGCTCTCCCCGTTCTATTTGGCTTTCTGCTGTTTGTGGCCGCAGTGGCTGCTGTGGTGGTGCTGCGGAAGCATGCTCCACCTGAGCCTGCCCGGCTGCTGCCTGGGGCTGACGGGTTTGTCTACATTGATTTGAAATGGATGCGCCGGGCCGATATTGCTAACCACTTGCCAGCGGTCCCCCACGATCCCGAATACGAGCAGTTCATCCAGGCTACTGGTTTTCAGTTCGAGCGTGACTTGCAAGAAGGGGCGATCGCCATTCACTATGCCAGCCCGCAAACTGGCGGCGAAACGCGTTTCTCAGAAGTATTCGTTGCCAAGATTGACGGCGACAAACTGCGCGCCTACTTAAAACGGTTGTCCAATTCGGTTGACTCTTACCACTCGATTGACATTTATAACGTACCGCTGCTGGGCCGGACGCTGCGAGTGGCCATCCTCGGCGTCGACACGATGGCAGTTTCGAACCACGACGACGCAGGGGTAATTCGCGGCATCATCGACCGTTCGCGCAAGCTGGCGTCTCCGTTTGGTGGCCCAGCGCTGCTGCGGCAGTTCTACAAACACGTGCCGCTCGCCAGCCTGGCCTGGGCGATTCTTCGCATGAATCCCACGAATGCGCGGGCATCGGCTGAAACCCCGCTCCCGTTCTCCAGCCCTGCAACTGTAGTTGCCTCGGTGCGATATCTTGGCGCCGTACACTTTCGCGCCGAGGCGTTCACCGACAATGAGCAGGCGGCTGAGCAACTGACCTCGCAAGTGGAAACTTTTCTTGCAATTTTCCGTTCGGCGGAGGTCTCGGTCGCCGGGCAGACTCCGGACCCTGACGTCAAGAAGACCCTGGACAGCTTGAAAGTCGAGCAAAAGAGCGACCGGGCCGTGCTTACGGCGACTGTGCCCACCGAATTGATTCGAAAGATAGTGGCGGAGGCGCCCCGCGAAGTGGGGCCGAAAGCGCGGCAGTAACGCGCACGTAATAAAATTGTCAATTCCTCGGCATTCTGCGCCCGTACATCGGCAAAAGGTACAATAATCCTGAATGGCAAATCTGCCGCTGCCGATTGCCGCCTTCCTGGCCGGCCTGGTCTCGTTTCTATCGCCTTGCGTGTTGCCGCTGGTGCCCGGATACGTGTCGCTGATCTCGGGCGTCGGAGTGGAGGAGCTGAAAGATCAGGAAGCATCGCTGTTCCGCAAAGTGATGCTGAACTCCATCGCCTTCATTCTGGGATTCAGCATCGTGTTCATCACTCTGGGAGCGATTTCGACTGAGGTAGGGCAGCTCGCGGCGCAGTACAAATCCATCCTGGCCCGGGTCGCAGGAGTATTGATCATTGTTTTCGGGCTGCACCTTACGGGCATTCTGCGTATCAAGGCACTTTATGCCGACAAGCGACTGCACAGCGTGAAAGGCGGTAGCACGGCTTGGGGGGCTTTCGTCATTGGATTTGCATTCGCGTTCGGTTGGACTCCGTGTGTCGGGCCGATCCTGTCTGTCATTCTGGGCTTCGCTGCCGCCCAGGATTCAGTCAGCAAGGGAATCCTGTTGCTTGCAATTTATTCTCTGGGACTGGCGGTGCCATTCCTGTTAACCTCACTGGGCATTGAACGCTTCCTGAGTTTTTATGGACGTTTTCGGCGTCACATGCATGCGCTGGAGATTGCCAGCGGCGGCCTGTTAATTGCACTGGGGGCGTTGCTGGTCTTCGGAAGGTTCACTTTGCTGGCCCGCTCTTTTTCATTTTTGAACCGCTTCGTTCTGTAAGGAGTTCTTGTGAAACGCGACCCCGTCATTTTGATTGTTGTGGCCATGGTGATTTCCGTAATGCTGGTCTTCGGAATCCAGAAAGCCCGCAATGCATCCAGTGCGCATAACGCAGGAAAATTGCAGGGACAGCTCGCGCCCGATTTTGCTTTGGCCTCACTCGACGGAAAGACCTTGAAGCTCTCCGATTATCGCGGGAAGGCCGTCCTGCTGAATTTTTGGGCAACGTGGTGTGAGCCGTGCAAGATCGAGATGCCCTGGTTTGCGGACCTGCAAAAGAAATACGGTCCACAGGGCTTGCAGGTGCTGGGAGTGGCGATGGACGATGCCAGTCCCAAAGAGATTGCCGAGTTCGCGCAGAAGCTGGGCGTGAATTACCCGATTGTGATCGGCAAAGAGGAAGTCGGCACGCAGTATGGGGGAGTGCAGTTTCTTCCTTCGACTTTCTACATCGGACGTGACGGAAAGATTCTGGACCGGGTATTCGGGCTGGTGAGCCGCTCAGAAATTGAAAGCAATATTCAGAAGGCCCTCGCGCAGCAAGGACAGGTGGCGCAGAAGTGAAGAGCGTGCGATTTCTGGATGGCGCGGCCTTGTTGGTCAGCGTTGGAATGGCCGCGGCCATGGCCCAGGACTTCCCCGGGGGCAGGAAGCCCTCGGTGACCATGCAGCCGCCGGAGATCGTTTCCATCTACCGCGCCCACTCGGGTACGGTGCAGTTGCAATTTCGCATTGGGTCCGGCTTCCACATCAATTCCAATCAGCCAAAGCAAGAATATCTAAAGAAGACTGAGCTGAAACTAGATGCCCCGACCGATATCGTGATCGAAAAAATCAGCTACCCCGAGGGTATGGACCGGAGTTTCCCGTTCGCGCCGGATGAGAAGCTCAGTGTGTACAGTGGAGACTTCGCGATTGGGGTCATGGTCAGACCTCTGAAATCAGTTCTGCCCGCCAAGTATGCAATTCACGGAAGACTGAATTACCAGGCCTGCGACAATGCGGCTTGCTATCCGCCGAAGCAGCTTCCGGTGAGTTTTGAAGTGAAGATCGTCAAGAGCGCGAACGAACACCCAAAGAGAATTCCTCCGCAGAGTCCTCATACGCATAGCTAGAGAATCGCGGAACAACCCAAAAATATCCCGCGCCGTGGAATAATTCCGTTAAGTCTTGACCGGAACTGCCCGTGCTGCCAGATCCTCCACCGCCTTCAACCGGGCAGTCGTTTTCTCCTTACCGAGTGCCAGCATCACCACAAACAAGCTCGGGGCCACACCCTGCCCAGTCAGTGCCACCCGCGCGCCGTTGATCAGTGCGCCGGCCTTCACGCCTTTCTCGCCGGCGAAGTCGCGAAGGATTTTTTCCGTTTCCTGTTCACCCAGGTCTTGCGAGGCCGCGTAGCGTTCTCCGAGTTCAACCAGCAGACTTCGAACATTTGCGTCTTTAAGAAATTTCTCCACTGCTGCCGGATCGGGCTCAAATTCATCACTGAAGAATGCGCGGAAGGATCCGGCAAAGTCTTTCAAACTGCGAGCACGCGGCTTCAATAGATCAATGGTCGCAAGCAGGACTTCATGGTCTGGAGTCGGCGCCAACCCGACTTTCCTCCATTCTTCTTCAATCAGCGGTAGCAGGCGTTCCGCAGAATACGCACGGATGTATTCCGTGTTAAACCAGTCCAGCTTGGCGCGGTCGAAGACGGCATCGGAGCGGGAGATGGCATCGAGGTTAAACAGGCGAATCAGCTCCGAGTCGCCGAGCACTTCGGGACTGCCCTCAGGCGGCGTCCATCCGAGAAGCGCAAGAAAATTCCGGAAAGCTTCAGGAACGATGCCCTCGTCGCGATATGCCATGACGCTGGTTGCGCCGTGACGCTTGCTCAGGCGCGTCTTATCGGGACCAAGTATCAGGGGAACATGCGCAAACGTGGGTAACGCCGCACCCAGCGCGCGATACAGCAACACTTGCTTGGGAGTATTCGAGATGTGGTCTGCGCCGCGGATGATGTGAGTAATCCGCAGATCGATATCGTCGGCAACCACGCTCATGTGATAAGTGGGACTGCCATCGGAGCGTAGCAGGACGAAGTCTTCGAGTTCAGAGTTGGCAAACTCAACCTTGCCGAAGACGGCGTCGTCGAATGAGGTACTGCCATCTTCGGGGACGGCAAACCGTACCGCCGCAGGTTGACCAGCGGATTTCCGCTGTGAGGCTTCGGCGGGATCGAGTCTCCGGCAGGTGCCCTCGTACTTGGGCGGACGACCTGCTTCGGCAGCCTTAACACGCCGCTTCTCCAACTCTTCTTTGCTGCAGAAACAGTAGTACGCTGCGCCGGAAGCGATCAGCCGGGCAGCGGCCGCCCGATACATGTCCACCCTCTGCGTTTGATAATACGGGCCTTCGTCCCAGGAAAGCCCTAGCCACTGCAATCCTTGCAAAATGCCCTCCACCATTTCCGGGGTGGAGCGCTCCAAATCAGTGTCTTCGATTCGCAGCACCAGCGTGCCTTCAAAATGACGGGCGAAGAGCCAGTTAAAAAGCGCAGTCCGAGCTCCGCCGACGTGCAGGTAACCGGTTGGGGAGGGGGCAAACCGGACTCGGGGCTTGGTTGTGATACCGGCAGATGAACTGGGGGATACGGCCATTCCGTTGGTAACCAAACTGGATGTTACGGTCCCGTCCGAAGCAGCGTCAAGCAACACAAAAGACTGGGCCAGTACCAACGAAAGGCATTACCATCAGCACCAAAAAGTATTGTCTTACATGCGAACGTATGAAACCATAAAGAGGCGTTTCCCCACATAGGCTGACGAGCTAACGAGCTAGGAATCGTGTCAGTCAACTCATGAATAGCATTGTCATCAGCACGGTGATCTTGCCAGGGGTGGTCGCGCTCCTGCTGTTTCTGGTATTCACCTACTTGCACGAGCAGAGCCGGCAGCCTTATTTCCGGGCGTGGCAGTTGGCTTGGGCCGCCTACACGCTCCACTTCTTGCTGGACGCCTGGGCCACTGTCTGGCAAAAGCATGTTCTGATTTCAGCTCTGGCTTCGGCGCTGTTGGTCGTGATGGCGCTGTGCATTCTTGTCTCCACGCGCCTTACACGGCGGCTGACCAGTTCGGAGCGGCTCGAGGCATTCCGACCACGCTGGTATGAACTCGTAATAGCGGCGGCAGGCGCCGGACTCGCGTTTTGGGATGCAAAGCAGCCCCTGCTGCACGGACTTTTTTGGCCTGAGATCACACCCAACCGGCTTGAAATTGGTCTTGCCGCCGTCCTCGGCTACAGCTCGTTTCATTTCTACGTAATCGCCCGGCGAAGGGGATCGTTTGCTTTCCGGGGCCTCTCTTTTTCTTTGGCATTGTGGGCCGTACTGATGTTGCTGGGGCAGTTCAAAACGCCAATCCTGCAGATGTTCGGCGGCGATCTTCTCGGCCCCGTCCCACAGATGCTTCTCGGCGTCGCCATGGTGATGGTGCTGTTTGAGAATGAACGAAACGCGGTGCAGGAGAATGCGCTGGCCTTTTCCACTCTGGGTGTGGATCCGATGCGGCTGCTTGCTGCCAGCGATCTGGTCCCCAGCATGCAAAGCATTCTGGACCGGCTAGTTGCCCCGCTTCCTACCAGCCATGCGGTGATTTGCATCTCCGAACGCTGGCGCGCGGTGCTGCCATCAGTGCAGCTGGGTTTTTCTCCTGAATTTGCAGCCAACCTCGATGCCACGGGCGCCGGCGAATACCTGTGCGAACTTGCCTATCGCCGCGGTGGGTTTGTGTCATTCAGAAATCTTCCGGAAATGGCCGAGCCGCTCCCCGCTTTCCCGGGTGGGCGCTTTGAACAGTTTCGGGTAGCGCTGGCAGCGGAGAACATCCACAACGTCACAGCCGTGAGCTTGCAGACTCGCGAGCACAATTTCGGAGTGGTCTTGTTTCCTCACGCTGAACGGCAGCTTTTCGGGGCCTCGAATCTGCGGCTGCTGATCGGGCTGGCGCTGCAAATCGGTCTCACGCTTGAGAACTATGTCGTGATGCACGATGCCCAGCGGCGGACCAAGGAATACCAGCTTTTGACCCAGATCGGACAGGCCATCAGCTCACGGCTGGACCAGGATGAAGTGTTACGGACCGTCCAGAAAGAGCTCGGTCAGATTTTTGACACGTCTGACTTCTATGTAGCCTTTCAGGAATCTGATTCGATTATTTTCCAACTGGAAGTGGAGGACGGACAGGTTCTGCCCAAGCGGCAGCGTAAAGCGGATAACGGTTTGACGGAGTACATCCTACGTACGGGGCAATCACTCCTCATACGGTCCGATCTCGACCGCGCTAGGGAGCGCCTGGGAGTGACTTATGTTCCGCGGCGTCCTGGCAAGTCCTTCTGCGGAGCGCCAATCCTGGTGAACGGCAAGGCTACGGGTGTCATGGCTGCGATGAGCGTTACCCGCGAATATGTCTTTGAGCAGCGAGACTTGGACGTGCTGAGGACGGCTGCCGGCCAGGTGTCGGTGGCCATTGAGAACGCTCGTTTATTTTCCGAGGAGCAGCGCCGCTCGCGCCAGTTTGCATTCTTGAGCAGCGTCTCAAAAACCGCCATCTCCAGCGAAGATGCGGAGCAGATGCTGGCGGAAATTGTAAGAAACATTCAGAACAATTTTCGCTTTGATCACATTGGGATTGGCATTTTCGACTATTCGACCAAAGAAATCGAAATCAAAGCCGAGGCGGGAACAACAGCCCACGAGACCGGTAAAAAGATTCCACTCAGCGCGGGAATTCTCGGGCGGGTCGCGCGGATGGGCGAATCAGCGCTAGTGCATGCCACTGAGAGCGCACCAATTCAGGGTGTGCTACCGACTGCGAAAACCGTGCTTTGTATTCCCATCACTTACGGTGACACTCTGCTCGGCGTCCTCAATGTGGAGAGCGAACAGGAACACGCCATCTCTCCCGAAGATGTTCTGGTGATGAACACGCTGGCCGACTTGCTGGCCACCGCGTTGCATAACTCGTTCGTATTTCAAAAATTGCAGCAGCAATCCATTACCGACGGTCTCACCGGCATCAAGACCCGGCGATTTTTCTGGGAAGCGCTCTCCGCGGAATGGAAGCGGGCATCACGCTCCGGCCGCCCGTTCTCGGTGGTGTTGGTTGATCTCGACAAGTTCAAGGAAGTAAACGACACCTATGGACACCTGGAGGGTGACCTGGTGCTCGCCCGCGTGGGCCGCCTGCTCGAGCAGAAATGCCGTCAGTCGAATGTGGTCGCCCGCTACGGCGGCGATGAATTCATCATTCTGATGCCGGAAACAGGAGTGGAGCAAGCCGAGATTCTTGCAGAGCGGCTCCGGCTCTGGCTCGCTACCGACCCGATGTTGAGCGAGCACCACATCACCGGCAGCTTCGGGGTCGCCAGTTTTCCAGTGCATGGTTTCTCCGCGGAAAACATCATCCGGGTCGCGGATACTGGCATGTACATCTCGAAAAAAGCGGGTGGCGATCGCGTCTCGAGCTCCGAGGATTTCGGGCAGGACGAGGGCGGGGCGGTGCAGCGGCAACTCGTTTCCGGCTACATCGAAGGCTTTCTGCAACGTGAGCGCACTGGACCTGAGCACCTGGAGGAACTGGTGGGGACCCTCCGCAAGTTATCAGCCGGCACCGAGGAAAAAGATGCGCCGCTGCTAAAAGACTCGATTGACGCTCTGGCTCGGGCCGCCGAGTCGAGGGAATTGAATGCTTCCGGCCACGGGGAGGCGGTCGGGCAGTATTGCGAGATGATCGGACGCGCCCTCGGCCTTCCGTCTGATGAAATCAGAGAACTGGGCTTCACCGGGCGGGTACACGACGTCGGTAAAATGTTTGTCCCAGAACGTGTTCTGAATAAGCAGAATTCTCTTACCGAGGAGGAGTTCGAGCTTCTGAAAGTGCACCCTCGTCTGGGTGGAGAAATTCTGAGCACGATCCCCAATGGCGAGCGCATTCGGAACGCGGTTGAGTCTCACCACGAGTATTTTGACGGAAGCGGGTATCCCTCAGGTTTGCGGGGCGAGGAGATCCCCTTGTGGGCGAGAATCATCACCGTCGCTGATGCCTACGTGAACTTCACTAGTGAGAGGTCGCTGGCTCACGGAAAGACCAGCGAACAGGCGATCTCCGAACTGGAAAAGTCGAGTGGCATCAAGTATGACGGCATGGTGGTGCGAATTCTCTCGCGCGAACTCAAGGCGGAGCGCAGCCTGCCCAATCTCGGAGGTTGAACCCCATTTTCAGCTTCCCCTTCGCTCACTTGCCAAATCAGCAGGACCACTAGAAACTATTCTGCATGCCTGTATCCCTGTCTTTGGATGGCAAAGTTGCGCTGATCACCGGCGGGTCGCGGGGAATTGGCGCGGCCACGGTCCGAATGTTTGTTCAAGCCGGCGCTCGCGTGCTTTTCAATTATGAGAAGTCCAGGACGCAAGCTGAGAAACTTGTCGCGGAGTGCGGGGGAGCCGGGTGCTCGGCCATAGCTTGCAACTTAGATGGAACGCGGACCGCCCAGCACCTCGTCACTGAAGCCGTGCGGCGATTCGGACGGCTCGACGTTCTAGTCGCGAACCACGGAGTCTGGCCGCCTGAGGACATCCCAATTGACAAAATGCCTGAGGAGCAATGGCGCCGGACTCTGTCCATTAACCTCGACGCGGTCTTTGCGTTGGTGAAGCATTCAGTTGCCGAGATGAAGAAACGTGCCAGCTCGGAAGCGCCTGCACATATCGTTCTTGTTAGTTCCACCTCCGGGCAGCGCGGCGAGTCATTTCACTGCGACTATGCGGCGACCAAAGGCGCACTTATCAGCATGGTCAAAGGTCTGTCGACCGAACTGGCTCCGCATCACATCTATGTAAACAGCGTTGCTCCGGGGTGGGTCGACACGGACATGTCGAGGCCCGCGCTGGACAATCCTCGAACTGCCAGAGAGATCATCGATAAGATACCGCTGGGGCGCGTGGGCACGCCGGAGGAAATTGCAGCGCCAATCCTGTTCCTTTGCACGCCGCAGGCCAGCTTTATCACAGGCGAGGTATTTAATGTGAACGGCGGCGCTGTCCTTGCGGGATGACGATTAAAGCTGTTCCGAGTCGGGCAGCTAATAACAAGGTTCTCTGCGTCCAAGTATATGAAGAGATGAAATATGCCCTCATTGTCCTTCTGCTGACGACCCTTGCTATTGCCCAGGGATCGCCGTCTGCGGCGTCGGGCCCGTCGGGAGATGCGACTTCTTCTCAGGCCATCCCCGTTGACCAAGGAAATGCCCAAAAGGCTAGAGCGATTCTGGATCAAGCCATTCAAGCGCTCGGCGGACAAGCCTATTTGACCATTCAAGATATGACCCTGGAAGGTCGTTCCTACAGCTTCCATCACGGGGAGCCGAACAGTCTGGGAACACTGTTCTGGCGTTTCAAGAAGTATCCAGACAAGGACCGATTCGAGCTTACCAAGAAACGCGATGTAATCGAGATCTACAGCGGTGACAAAGGGTACGAAATTACTTACCGAGGCGTGCGTAATGTGGACGAGAAGGAAGAACTCACGCCTTACCTGCGAAGGCGCCACTTTGCGCTCGAAATTGTCTTGCGGCAGTGGCTGAACGAACCTGGCGCAGCGCTCTTCTATGAAGGGCAGACCGTTGCGGCGCAGAAGCAAGTCGAGCAGGTTACCGTGATGAATGCCAAGAACGAGGGTGTAACTCTGTATCTGGATTCCAACACTCACCTGCCTGTCAAGAAGAGTTTCAGCTGGCGCGATCCCACCGACAAGCAACGGAATGTTGAGGAGGAAATCTTCGACAACTACCGCCCGGTGCAGAATGTGATGACGCCCTTTGACACTACGAGGCTCTTCAATGGCGAAATGTCTGCGCAGGCCTTTCTCACCTCGGTGAGTTATAACCAGCGGTTGAGCGATTCGTTGTTCGATCCCCAAGCGACTCCCGTTGGCAAGCGTCGATGAGAATGTTCCAGTGACGATCTATGTAACACCTTCGTTCCAGTCAGCGCCGTATTTTTCCTGTGTAATTTAATGTAAACAAGCAAGTTACAGATTTACACCTGTGTCATTTGTTAACCATGGTGTGGCCAATTTGCCACAGACGGATTTCCTGCCCCACCTTTTATTCTGGGAATCAGGGGCAGTCACTGATACAGGAACAAACAATCCGCTCTGCCGTGGAGTGCTCTGGGGTAGGCTTGCATTCCGGAGCTCCGGTCAGTTTGCGAATTCTTCCCGCCCCAGCGAACACCGGCATCGTCTTCCGCCGCGTTGATCTCGAGGGTTTTGAGGTCGAAGCCATCAGCCGAAATGTTGCTCGGGTCAGTTACGCAACCAGTTTGATGAAAAAAAGCGTGCTGATCTCGACCACTGAACACCTGCTGTCTGCCTTCATCGGGATGGGCATCGATAACGCGATTGTCGAATTGGACAACCTGGAGTTGCCCATTCTGGACGGAAGCGCGCGACCGTTTGTGGATTTGATCCGCCGAGCAGGGGTGCGAAAACAGCGCCGCCCGCGAACTTACATTCGAATTCGCCGCGCACTCGAACTGCGAGAAACGAACAAGTTTATTGCGGTGTACCCGGCGGACACCTACTCGGTCTCGTACACGATTAACTTTCCCCATCCGCTTATCGGGCGCGAGACTTTCACCCTCGACCTGACGAATGGCCAATACGTTTCTGGAATTGCACCGGCACGCACCTTCGGGTTTTTGCATGAAGCTGAAGCCATGCGCCAGCAGGGTCTGATTCGCGGTGCGTCCAAAGAGAATGCGGTCGTTCTTACGCGCGATGGTCTGGTGAACCCCCCACTGCGCTTCGCAGATGAATTTGTGCGCCACAAAATTCTCGATCTGATCGGAGACCTGGCCCTGATCGGCCGGCGGATTCTGGGCAACGTCGTCGCCGACCGCGCCGGTCACGCCATGCACACCGCCCTGGTCTCGCGGCTACTGCGAGATACAACCTTGTGGGAAGAGACAACACTTTCCGAAGAACCCTCAGAAGACTACGCCCACGCCGCGATAGCTGCAGAACAAGCCTTCTAGCCTCTGGAAGCTGTCCCGTCAGTGGCGAGGGCATCCGCCCTCGTCGATGGTTGGTGTATTCGCTGTCATCGACAGTTGAGGATTTAATTTCCGTGACTGGACCAACTGGGCCTGGTGCCTTCTGAATTTCTTCTCTCCGAATTGATTTGATCCGCGGCTCAATTCTTAGTAACTTGCTGCTGAAGCCGTTCGCATCCCGAGGTGCGCGTTGTCAATTACCGCGGTGGACTCGATCACGCTCGCCATAGAACACACCAAGCAACAACTGTTCAAGCCCTTCCGGATTGGTCAATGGACGAAGCTTGCTTTTGTCGGGCTGCTCGCGGGAGAACTTGGTACGAACGGATGCAACCGCTCCAACTTCAATTTTCCCCGCCATCCAGGGGCTGCGCCGCACGTTGGGTTCCCGGGATCTCTAGGAGTTGACCCTGCCCTGCTGGCCGCTCTTATAGCGGCCGTCATAATCGCCGCGCTCGCAATCGGAATCATCCTGATGTACGTAGGGAGCGTGATGCGCTTCGTCCTGTTCGATAGCATCATCACAAGAGAGTGTCACATCCGCTGGGGCTGGAGCCGCAGGCTGGGCCCCGGATGGCGATACTTCGTTTGGAAATTGCTTTATTTTCTCCTTGCCATGGCGGGCATCGTGATACTGGTTGGAATCCCGTTGGCCGTTGCGTTCGCCAGGGGTTGGCTCAGCGAACCGAAAGAGCACCTGCCCGCTCTGGTGCCAGGGGGAATCATTCTTTTCGTGGTGTTACTCATTTTCTTTGTGGCCACAGCGGTGATTCTTGTACTGACGAAAGATTTTGTCGTTCCTCAGATGGCTCTAGAGAATGTTGACGCAATGGAGGGATGGCGGCGACTGTGGCCGATGATGAAGGCCGAGAAAGGAGCATACACCGCTTACATTGTGATGAAGATCGTGCTCGCGTTCGTCGCGGCAATCTTGATTGGAATCGCAACGCTCATCTTAGGATTGATCATCGCCATACCCACCCTAGGACTCGGCATCCTGGCAGTTCTCACTGGCAAGACGGCCGGGCTGACTTGGAACGCTCACACGATCGCTCTGGCCGTAGTCGTGGGGTGCATGTTGCTGGCAACTTTTCTCTATCTGGTGTCCCTGATCTCTGTGCCGGCCATCGTGTTCTTTCCTGCGTATTCCATCTATTTCTTTGCGCCGCGATACCCTCGGCTGACCGCTGCCCTTTATCCCCCGTCGCCTGCGCCCCAGGTTCCAGCGGGGGCAGCGCCCCGTGCGGCGCCCCCGTCCCTTTAGCCATTGCCTGCGTGCGGCCGCTCAACTCGGGTCTAGAACGCGCGAGTTGTCGGCGCAATATCGCCGTTTCACCAGCAAACCCTGCATGCCCCACTTATGAGATGGATTTTCAGTCGGCGGCGTGAGCGCTGGGCTCATCAGCTTCTGCGAAGGCCTTTTCTTCGAGCAGCCGGTTGAGTTCGGCGCGGGCGTGGGCAGCCAGATCAGCAGCGTACGATTTGGCTGATAGCTGGCGTTCGGGAGAGAGCGGAGCGACTCGGAGAGCCAGCAGAGGAGCGTCCTGCTCCAGCATTCGCAGCAGCCTTTGGGTGCGGTCGATTCTGAGTTCGATTGGAAGCATAAGCTGGTCTATCCGCAAAGCATGCCGGGAGAGCAGGGCCGCGGGCAAGTCACAAACTGGGTTCCTCCGAGCGTGGCCGGGGAATCTGATTTTGCTCTGGAAACATCCGTGGAAAAACCGCAAACTTAGCAGCGTGCACAAGATCGTTTATCTTTCTCTGGGATCGAACCTGGGCGACCGGGCTGCGAATCTCCGGACGGCAATCGGGAAATTGGCGGAACTGGGCAGCGTCGTTGCCGTCTCCTCGTTTTACGAAACCGAGCCCGTGGAGATGGCAGCGCAGCCCTGGTTCCTGAATTGCGCAGTCAAGCTGGACACGGAAAAGATGCCGCGGCAATTGATCTCGGGCATTCTGAATCTCGAACAGACAATGGGGAGGCAGCGCAAGCAGCAAAAAGGGCCGCGCATTATTGACATCGATGTTTTGCTGTTCGGCAGCTCGATTATTGAGATCCCAGCGCTCACGATCCCGCACCCGAAATTGCACGAGCGGCGGTTCGTGCTGGAGCCGTTATCGGAAATTGCCCCAGACGCCCGGCATCCGGTTTTCAAGCGCACAATGCGTCAATTAAGGGACGCGCTGCCAGCGGGGCAGACAGTGAAAAGGCTTGCTACCGAGTAAGAAGACGATTTTGGAGAGACGGGCGTCCCGCCCGTCTGCCGTCCGGCACTCCAAGGATATTTAGAATTACGGCACAATGATCCGGCTGGTTTCATCCGGCGCAGCAATTGCGGACTGCTGCTCGGGAAACTGCTGGAAAAGGAAATCTACGAACGCGCGCGACTTCGGCCTGCCTGAGGTCCGCGATAGCGCCAGCCGCAGCAGAAAAACCAGCGCACGCAGAATATCGGAATCGCTCAGCCGGCTATAGCCAACATGTTTCTGTTCCGCCTCCCGGAATTCCTTTAGCATCTTGTGGACTTCGGAAGCGATTGCCTGGTGCATGATATTGGTCACCGGAGCGTCGTAGTGCAGCCCCGAATTCGCCAAGGTCTCATGACTCCTGGCCAGTGCGGTCAGGGTCGTGATCAAATCTGAATCGCGGATGCCGCGATCTGCCTTCGCACTCTTGGCCAGAGCAAAGCTCAGTCCTAGAATCAAGTGTTCCTGCTCGTAGAGAAACTGATCGCCGAGCTCCACGCTTGGAAACAACGCATTCCGATCCAGGGTTTCGAGCGAACGCGGTTTCTCGTGCTGCCGCGCCTGCTGCAGGTAAACGCACTCGCTGGGACAGTCGAGCGTCACCTCACGTTGCTCGCCGCAGCATTGCGGACAGATGCGTCCGTGAATTGCCGGACAGAAGCGCTTCTCCTTGCGTTTTTCGCAAATGGCGCAGCTCAAAGCGTGGGCTCCCAATTTTCATTATGACATGCGAAATACAAGACAGCAGGGACACGCTCCCTTTGCAGGACCACGCCAAATGTGGATTTTCCACAACCTGAAGCGCTAATGAAGGCGATTTGTATGATCGTTTCTGGTCCTGCCTTCAAAAAAGCCTGTAGAAATGGGCAAATTTGCTGTTTTTCCACAGGCAACGAGTATTAATATAGCGGAGCAATCCGCAGACAAATTCATTTGCATAAAGAGGAGGATTCATGGCAGCAGGCATGACCAAGACCCAGCTTGTCCGTCATCTGGCGGAGAAACTGGAAGTCAACAACAAGAGTGCGGCAGCGTTTCTGGAACACCTCGCCGACGTAGCGATCAAGGAGACCAAGAAGAGCGGCGTATTTGTCGTTCCCGGCATTGGCCGTCTGGTTAAGGCCCATCGCAAGGCGCGTGTCGGACGCAACCCGCAGACCGGCGAGCCGATTCAGATTAAGGCCAAGACCGTCGTGAAGTTCCGCGTGGCCAAGGCCGCCAAAGACGCGATCGCCCCCAAGAAATAGATCTCGTAGAGACGTAGCTTGCTACGTCTCCCGCAGCAGTGTTGCAGCAAGGCCGGCTCTCAAGCCGGCCTTTTCATTTCGTCTGTGGCATCACTTCCCGTACTCGTTCTTCACCACTTCTCCACCCTTCATGACGAATTTCACATGCTGGAGGGTGGTCACGTCCTGGAGTGGGTCGCCATCGACGGCAATGATGTCTGCCCATTTGCCGGCTTCGATGGTCCCGATCTTACCGGACCAGCCCAGCAGGTCGGCATTGTTGATGGTGGCGCTCTGAATCGCTTGTAGAGGGCTCATGCCTAAACTGACATACACGGCTAGTTCATGCGCATTCAGGCCATGCGGATAGACCGCCGCATCGGTTCCCAGTCCAATCTTGACCCCGGCCGCAAAAGCTTTCTTCGCATTGTTCTTGCCCACTTCCGAGACCATCTCCATTTTTCGCTTTGCGTAATCCGGCAGATTTGCGCGGGCAGCGTTTTCCCTTTGCCAATCGACGAGGTAAAGCGTTGGCACCAGATACGTACCGTTCTTCTTGAGAGTAGCGATCGCGGCGTCGTTCATCAGGTGTCCGTGTTCGACCGAATCCACGCCCGCTTCTGATGCCCAGATCACGCCTTGCGCTCCATGCGCATGCGCGGCAACCTTCCTTCCCAGGCGGTGAGCGTCGGCAACAATGGCTTTCATCTCTTCTAGAGTGTATTGGGAAGCGTTCGGGTCATCGCCCTTTGAGAGCACGCCGCCGGTGGCGCAAACTTTGATCAGGTCGGCTCCGTACTTGATTACTTCCCGAACTTTGTGTTGCACCTGCTCAATGCCATCGGCGGCGCCATCCGATGTTGCGTGGTACTCATAAGGAAGCAGGTCGTTGTCGCAGTGGCCTCCAGTAATGCTCAGGGCCGGGCCGCTGACCAGCATGCGAGGCCCGGGTACATCGCCTGCGTTAATAGCATCCCGCAGCGCCACATCGCTGTATCCGCGAGCGCCGACATTACGCACCGTCGTAAAACCCGCTTCAAGCGTGAGCCGCGCGTTGTGCGCGCCAGTAAGCGCTTCTCGAGGAACGGATATAGCCAGAGTTTCATATCCGAAATGTGGATCGAAGGTGAGATGGGTGTGCGCATCGATCAGCCCCGGCAGAACGGTGGCGTTCGGCAAATCAATTACCTTGTCGCTGGGAGAAGCCTTAAGTTCGGAAGCGGGTCCGACGCTCGCGATCTTGTCACCTTCAATCACAACGGCTTGATTGGTGAGAACTTTTCCGCTCCTCACGTCCAGCAGCTTGCCCGCGCGCAAAATCGTGCGTTGAGCCGTCTGCGCCGAGACTTCCGCGGGCAGCACGAGCAGCATAAGAAATACTGTGCAGGCGAACTTTGTTGAGGCTGTTGTTTTGCTCATCATGCTTTCTCTCCGTGATCTGGACTGGGCACTACCGCGTCAGCTTCAATTTCCACCAGCATCTCTGGCGAGACCAACGCCGTCACCGCGATCATCGAGGTCGCAGGCCGGATGTCTTTGAAGACTTCACCGTGGGCTTTGCCGACTTTTTCCCAGTCGGCGATATTGGTGATGTACATCCGCGTACGCACGACATCTTGCAGGCTCGCGCTGGCTTTTGCTAGCGCAGAAGCGATGTTCTTCAGCGTCTGCACCGCCTGCGCGTAAGCATCGCCTGATCCAATAATCCTGCCATCAGGGCCGGTCGCAGTCGTTCCCGATATATGCACGTAAGCACCAACACGCACCGCGCGTGAGTAGCCGACGATGGGTTCCCAAGGTGTACCGCTGGAAATGTTTGTCCGATCTGCCATTGTTCCTTAGCGAAATTGCTCGCCTTCAGCAGTGAGGTCCGCAGTTCCGATATTACCGTTGCTGGAATCGCGCGCTACCACTCGCGCCCGCACCACCGCAAGGGGGAACTCGGCTGCCAGAGCTATCTCCATGGGTTTTCGGTTGTTCATCTGCTCTGTATATTTCTTGTCATCCATGATGACCTCAAGTTCTTTTACCGTATGGGTCACAAGTCGACCCTTGCTCGAGAAACCCGCGGCTACCACGGTCACTTCGCAACGATGCTTTCCGTTGGGCATGACCTGCCAACGCAGACCGGCGGAATCTAGATCAACCGTAAAACGGGCAGTCCGGGGCTGTGAGCCCGTGATCTTGGCCCGGGCCTGAACATCCAGCGCGTGATAGGAGAGAGGATTGATGACCGCTCGCGAAAGCAGTCTATCCAGCTCGTGAAAGGTAGGAGGCAAGTCCGGAAATCCGTAATAGCCATTGCGCGTGCGGGCGACTAATTCCGGGTCTTTCATGACCATCCGAATTCTGCGGAATTTGCCATTCCAATCCCGATTAGACGGAGAGTAAGAGAGCGCGTAGAACGAACCTCCGTCTTCCATGCTGCTGGCAATCTGTGCATCGAGATCATTCAGACCGCGGAAAACGCGGCCACCAGTTTGTGGGGCCACTCTCTCAAAGACCAGCTCGGCGGTCGTGGAATCCGGCGGTGCGGCAAATCCGCCAGCGGAGAGAATGCCACCGATGTTTTCGTGCACAACCTCAAGGCCTCGTGGGTCCACCGTGTAAACCGACAACCGTCCCTGCCACATCAGATCTGACGTCTCACGCACCCACTCGAGTAACCTCGCCTTGTCACTCGGTTGGGTAATCATATAGTTCAGGCTGGGAAATCCTGGCCCTAGCCAGATGACATTCTTGCGGCCCGCGAAGTGGGAGTTGGCCGCTGCGATCTCTCTCAACGCTTCGAGAGCGTCCGCCAGGCGCTCAGAGGCTCCCACCACTCCCTCTCCGGTCATCAGGCGAAATGGCAGCTCGGCAGGATGACGACGCAGCGCGGTCTCGAGTGCGCCAGCGTCGCTAGTGTAATCGTGCAAAAGCTCGAGCTTTTTCTCTTCCAGCGCCATCACGGCGGTGGGTTGAGGAAGCTGTGGGCCGTGGGCACGCAGGAACTTCTGGATTTCGCCGCGCGCATAAGCTTGATCCAGGATTCTTGTATCAAGTTCATCCAGCACCAGAATGGTGAGCGCCGACGAAGTGATAGCGGAGGAAGTTTGCCCGCTACTCTTGCGGGCGCCAATGTTCTGATGCGCCTCCTCGACCGCAGCGGGGGCATGCTGGTCGGGAGGTTCAAAGGTAGCGATTGTTTGCGGGGCGCCGTCCTCAAGAATTGTGAAGTCCTGCCGCGAAAGGTTGCGCACCGGCTTTCCCTTCTTGTCTGTCACGACCACGTCCAGCACTACCAGCCGAGTGGTTGTGCGCAGCGTTGTGACTGGCGCTTCTTGATCCGGGGCAGAACTCTGTTGAGCGAGACAATACAAAGCCAGCGATGGCAATAAAACGACGATCCTACCTCTTCTCCAAAAGCTCTTTCCCGAATACACAAATCCCTCTCGAAAATATCTTCCATGTTGAAACACGAGGAAGCGCAAGGATGCAGGATCCTTGCGGTGTTTCAGTAGGGAATTGATTGTACTTCAGACCGGAAGTCCTCGTACCTAGCGACTCGCGTAGGGTGAGCGCCTACCGCCGGCGTCTCAACTCGGGCTGAGGGGCGGCTTTGTAGTCTTTGGGATACAACACCACCGACCGCCGCAGTCCTTCCCCGGCGCTCTCCGTATGAAGGTCCTGCTCGTCGCGCAATGCGAGGTGGACGATGCGCCGTTCGCGCGACGACATAGGCGCAAACTCGTAAGGCACGCCGGTGTGGCGGACTTTCTCGGCAGCAACCCGAGCCGATAACCGCAATTCTTCCAGGCGCGCTTTTCTGTGCCCCATGCAATCGAAGCTGATCTTTTCGTGCTCGTTGCCGGGCATGCGCAGCATCTCCATTGCCAGCAATTCCATTGAGCGAAGCAGTTCCGCACCGCGCTCAAGCAGCAGAGACGAGTCTGGGCCCGCGAACTCCACCAGGATTTCCGGACGCTCCCAGTCACGATTCTCAGAAAGCGGAGGATCGACCGTAATGCGGTATTTCAGCTTGAGCCCGGCATACCTAACCATTCCGCCGAGAAATGTATTGAGCTGGTTTGCAGATTCGATCTTGTTCATAAGTAAGAAGCTGTCAGCTGTCAGCCGTCAGCCATCAGCTGTCAGCAAAATCTCCCGCTCGGGCCGTACTCAGATTTCGGAACCGCTGCGAAAAAAATCTATTTAACTAAGCACCGCGTCAAAGGTTCGACTGATAGCTGATAGCTGACGGCTGACAGCTATTTATCTTTCTTTCTAGCCCGCTTCGCCGCAATCTCCTTCATCTCTTGCCCCAGGGCAGTGCGATTCATGACTGCCTGCTGCGCGATCATGATCAAATTGCTCTCGGCGTAATACAGGTTGAGGCCGGCAGCGAGATTATAGAAGATGAAGCCCATCATTACCGGCATCATTACGTTCATCATTCTCTGCTGGGCCGGATCCATTCCTGCTTGTGGTGTCATTTTCTGCATGGCAAACATGCTGATAACCATGATCGCCGGCAGCAGTAAATACGGGTCGCGCGCAGACAGATCGTGGATCCACAACCAGTGTGCCTGGCGGAGATCAATGGCCGCGCCCAGCATCTTGTAATACGCGATCAGAAACGGCATTTGGATAAGCAAAGGCAAGCAACCGCCGACCGGGTTTACGCCTTCGCGTTTGTACAGGTCGCCGATTTCCTTATTCATGTCCTGCTTGCGCGGATCGCGCATGCTGTACTTCTTGTACTTTTCCTGAATGGCCTTGATCTGCGGCGCGGCCTTCTGCATCTTGAGCGCAGACTTCATCTGCGTGATGCGGAGCGGCAGCATGGCGAGCGTGATGATGAAGGTTTGAAGGACGATTGCCCAGCCCCAGTTGTGGACATATTTATTGGTCCAACGAAGCCAAATGAACAACGGACGCGCGATAGGGCCAAACCAGCCAAAATTCACCAAGCTCCGGAGGTCTTTGTCCGCGCCGCTAATCGCAGGTACGGGGACTGCCTCCAATACCTCGAGCGACTTGGGCCCTACGAACAGCCGCTCGCTCGACTCGCCTGGGCGCCCGACGGCAATGCCAAGCACGTCAGCCGGCTTGGTTTCGTTGGGTTTGCTCGGATCGGTAGGAACCTCAACCGCACCGCGCAGCGTCACAACCACCAAATTGTCAACGCTGTCGGGAATAAAGATGGCGCCGAAATACGAGCTACTCACGCCCACCCAGTCGAAAGCACCGTGCAGCGTGTTTCCACCGGGGATTTTCTTGATCCCCTCGTGCTCGGTGTCGTTGTTGAGCTGGTACTCGAGTTGGCTGGAAGCATACGCCGGAAGAGTGGTCTGGTCACCGAATCCGGCTGGCCAGGACGGGAACGCGTAAACCGGATTTCCATTGTCGAAAACTGAGGTTTGTACACGGACGACGTAGCTGTGGTCAAAGTGGAAAGTCTTGCGGACCGTGAGGCTGGAATCGGAGTACTCGAAAACCAGGTCCGCCGGGGCCTCGAGGTTCCCCTCTCCAGATGCCACATAGAGTGCCGAATTGAGTTTGTTCCGCAGCCCTTCGTCGTACGTCCACAAGGAAAGTGGATACCCGTACTTGGCGGAGGCGGCGGCGTTGACCAGATCCAGCGGTCTGCCCTGATCGTCTGAAAACTTCTTCAGCACCCACGACTTCACTTGCGCGCCGCGGCTGGTAAATGCGATTCGGTAGAAACCGTTTTCAACCACAGTCTCCGATTCGGACGTCGCCTCCCTGGTCGAAGCTGGCTGAGCCGGACGTGCCTTCGGTGCCAAAGCGGTTCCCGACAAGACCGGGACCGGAGCCGGCTGGGCCTGAGGAGTCTGAGATTGCTTAGAGTCGACCGGCTGGTTCGGACGGGCGGTGCTGGCCGGTTGCTGCGGCATGTACTTTCGCATCAGCAACTGGGAGCCAAAGATGACGACCGCCATCAGCAAGAACACCAGTAAGAAACGGCGCTCCGTGCCAGGCTCGGACTGTGGGTTCTTGTATTCGGGCATTTCGACTAGTGGCTCATGTGGGGACAGCCGTCCTCGGCTGTCTTGCGGAGCGAGGCCCCGCAAGCGTCAGCCTTGCGCCTGCTCCCCAGCGCGTTCCAGGGCACTGGATCATACCCGCCGCGCACAAACGGATGGCAGCGAAGCACGCGCCAGATTGCTAACGCAGAACCCCGCAAGGCTCCATGGCGCTCTATCGCCTCAGCGGCGTACTCGGAACAGGTCGGCACGTAGCAGCATGCGGGAGGAAGCATGGGCGAGAGCACCCACTTGTATCCCCGAAGCAGCCCTAGCAGCACGGTTTTGGGAATACGAATCATAAAATTCAGCTACGCCGCTTCTCCGGTCCATCCACCAGCGATTTCTCGATCACGCGAAACGCTTTAGCGACTTCACTCTGCACTTCGCCGAAATCCGCTGCAAGCAGTGATCGTTTGGGATTAATCACCACATCAACCGCGACTTCCGGTTGGACGCTCAAGCGGACCACCTCGCGAAGGCGCCGCTTCATGCGGTTCCGCTGGACTGCCCCTCCCAGCACTTTGCTCACTGTGAAGCCAACTCGAAGTCCCGCAGGCACGTTCTCCCGCTGCAGGTAGAACACCGTCATGTGCACGGCAAAATGGCGGCGTCCCTGTTTGTAGACGCGCTCAAAATCCGCATGCCGCAACAACCGCCGACTCTTGGGAAAACTTTTCTTCACGTTTTGCGGAGCGACTTCGCCCACGGTTTGAGTCCAAAGCGGAAATTGGGGCCAGCTCTTTACTCGCGAAAGCCGGGCTTCACCGAAACCCGCTTGCGGCCCTTGGCCCGGCGCCGGGAGATGACCGCGCGTCCGCTCTTGGTCTTCATTCGAGTGCGAAAGCCGTGCGTCTTCGAGCGGCGGCGACGGTTAGGCTGGAATGTACGTTTCGGCATGAAAAATCCCGGGCTCCTGTCCTCAACAAGGAATGCAATGAACCTGCTAGTGGTGAACAGAAAGTATAAATGACAGCTTGCCAGAAGGGAAACCGCAGGTTGAAGACGCAAACCAGGTTGCGGACGCAAATTAAGAGTACATGTGCACCACTCTCGCGACAGTTATGAGTTCATCACTTGACAGAATTTTTTCTTCGCGAGTGAAATCCAGAGATGCAAGAATTTTTGCCGAAAAGATTTCCACAAACAGAAAAGTTTTGTGCTACTATGCCGCTCTGTCGAAGCTAATTTAATTTCGTCTATGGCCAGCTCATGAGTTTGCTTCTCTGCTGGCATGAAGTGATACTGTACTGAAACCTGGTTGAGACCGGCGCTGCCCCAGCCGCGGCCCCCTTTTATATCTTATGTCTGCTACAACTCCGACTCTAAGCGCGAATCCGTGGTTGCGCATCCTTGATGCGCTCGAAAAGAAAATCAACCGGCACTCCTACGATACCTGGCTCAAACCCACTCGCTACAGCCACTCCAGCAATGGGATCATGTATGTCCGCGTTCCGACCGCTGAATTCCGCCATGTCGGGGACAAATACGCCGACCTGATCCAGGAGGCCCTCGATAATCTGAACATGGATTATCAGGACGTGCAGTTCGTCACTCCCGAGGACGATCCTGCTTCAACTCCCGTGCGGCACGATGGCGGGCTTTCCGCTCCTCCCGCGCCTTCCTCTTCCCCCAGCCACCACGTTTCGCAGTCCCGCTTTGACTGGGACGGTGCCGCCCAACTGAATGCCCGATACACCTTCGACGCCTTCGTGATCGGCAGCGGAAATCAGTTCGCACATGCGGCATGCCAGGCAGTATCGCAACGTCCATCGAAGGCCTACAACCCGCTGTTCCTCTACGGTGGTGTGGGTATGGGCAAGACCCACTTAATGCAGGCGATTGGACACGAGATCAAGCGGCTGTTGCCGCAAGCGGCAATCTGCTATGTCTCCAGCGAGAAGTTCACCAACGAGATGATCAACTCGCTGCGTTACGACAAGATGACCACGTTTCGCGACAAGTTCCGCAACATGGACGTCTTGCTGATCGATGACATTCAGTTCCTGGCCCAGAAGGAGCGCACGCAGGAAGAGTTTTTCCATACTTTCAACGCGCTGCACGAGTCGATGAAACAGATCGTGATTGCCAGCGACCGGCCTCCGAAAGAGTTGGCGGAAATCGAAGACCGCCTGCGAAGCCGCTTTGAGTGGGGATTGATCGCTGACATTCAGCCGCCAGATCTCGAAACCAAAGTCGCAATTCTGCAAAAGAAGGCCGAGCAGGAACGGGTCACTCTTCCCACCGATGTGGCGCTGTTCATCGCCTCGAATATCCGTTCGAATGTGCGCGAGCTGGAAGGCGCGCTCATCCGCCTGGTTGCGCACTCGTCCCTGATCGGCGCCGAGATCACACTGCCGTACACACAACAGGTATTAAAAAATTTTATTGACTCGCAAGCCCGCAAGGTCACCATCGAATCCATTCAGAAGGCTGTGGCCGAGCAGTTCGGCCTGAGGCTGATCGAGATCAAGGCTAAGAATAATTCGCGGGCCATCGTTTATCCTCGGCAGATCGCGATGTATTTGGCGAAGCACATGACCGAAGCTTCTCTGCCCGAAATCGGGCGGCAGTTCGGTGGCAAGCACCACACCACCGTCCTGCATTCGGTCGAGAAAATTGAGGGAACGCGCAAGAACGATAAGGATTTGAACAGGCTGCTGAACAAAATGACTGAGCAGCTGGGCGGATAGCGATATTCGGGTCTGATTGGGCACGAAGGTATTGGCCGGGAAACGCCGGAAAGGTTAGACCTTACTGAGATTTCCACTTTTCCGACCGCTCTACGGTTAACTGCTGGTTTTTAGTGTTTTTGTTTTGATATAACGAAGTAATAGAAGTCGCGCCACAGGTTAGGGGACTTCGGTTTTATGCCGGTTGAAGCGATTGCCTCCGCAGCGGGAACCACGACCATGGAAATTACAATCAGCAAAGTCGAACTGCTCCGGGAGCTTTCGGCGACCCAAGGCGTGGTCGAACGCAAGACAACGATTCCCATTCTTTCGAATTATTTATTTGAGGCTGGTGGCGACCGTCTCTCTCTGACCGCGACCGACCTCGACCTGAGCCTGCGGACTTCCTGTACTGCAAAGGTAAAAAAAGAAGGCTCTTGTACGATTCCCGCCCGCAAGCTGCATGACTACGTAAAGCTGTTGCCGGATGCCGACATCACTATCAAGCTGCTGGAAAATCACTGGGTCAGCATTCGCTGCGGCCGGTCAAATACAAAAATGGTCGGCATGGCGCGCTCGAATTTCCCCAGCCTGCCGGCATTTCCGACTGCTGGAGTCGTGAAGATCCCTGCGCAGGTCCTCCGGGCAATGATTGCGCGTACAGGTTTTGCGATCGCCAACGAAGAATCCCGCTACACACTGAATGGCGCGTTGATGGTGCTGAAGCCCGAATCCATCACGATGGTCGCAACGGACGGGCACCGGTTGGCCCACGTGGAGCGGAATGGCGAAAAATTTGAAGGCGTTTCTGGCGAACTGAAAACTCTCGTCCCCAAGAAGGCGATGGACGAATTGAAGTCACTGGTGGACTCGACCGACGTCGAGACCATCGAGTTTGCCAAAGATGAGTCCACGCTATTTTTCCGTATCGGACCGCGGCTTCTGACCTCGCGTCAACTTACCGGACAATTCCCCAACTTCGAAGCTGTGCTCCCCAAAGACAACAACCGAAGCGTGACTCTGCATGGCGAAGATTTGGCTGCGGCGATCTCCCGCGTGGCGCAGTTTGCGGATGAACGCTCACGGGCGGTACGGCTGAAGCTGGAAAAAGGCGAACTGAAGCTTTCCGCATCTTCCACCGAAACCGGCGAATCGGAAGACACGATTGAAACCGACTACAACGGCGAATCCCTAACCATCGGCTTCAACGCACAGTACGTCACCGACTTCCTCAAGGCGGCTGGCGCGGGCGACGTTAGGCTCGAACTAAAGGACGCGCAATCCGCCGGCCAACTCCGCCCTGCCGAGGGTGAGGATTACAAGTACCGCTACATCGTGATGCCCATGCGGATTTGAGGGGCTTGCAGTCGGGCAGCAGCTCTCTTCGCGAACAAAACCTCATTCCCCCGACTTTCTCTTCTTGACCTACCGCTACGCACGGCTTACATTACCGCACTGTCCTTTAATCTAGGAGGTGTCCCATGCTCAGCGGATTCAAGCAGTTCATACTTCGCGGTAATGTTGTGGATATGGCGGTTGGCGTGGTCATCGGCGCGGCATTTGCCACCGTGGTTTCGGCCTTTACCCGAGACCTGCTGACGCCCCTGATTGCAGCCATCGTGGGCAAGCCGGATTTTTCTGCCATCAGCTTTGAGGTCAACCACAGCATTTTCCCACTGGGCGACTTCATCAACGCGGCAGTTTCGTTTCTGCTGGTCGCTGTGGCGGTTTACTTTTTTGTGGTGACTCCGGTGAACCTGTTGGTCTCGCGCATGCGCAAGGCCCCGACGCCTGCCGACCCGACTACCAAGAAATGTGCGGAGTGCCTCAGCGAGATTCCGATTGATGCCCGGCGCTGCGCTCATTGCGGGCAGCCAGCTATAGCTCACGCTGCCTAGATAGGAATCTGCGATGACGCAATCCGTTGACGCGGTGAGGGCACGACTTCCAGTCGTGCCTCTAGAATTCTCATAGCTCGTTATCGGTACGGCTGAAAGTCCGTGCCCTTCCCGATTCAAAATTAAGATTGTGTGTTCTGCAGCTTCTGTAATATTGAACTGATGCGGGTTTCCTCCCGATTCCTATTAGTCCTCGGTCTGCTGATTGCGTCGGCCTCGGCGCAAGGCCCCTCCGCAAAGCCCAAAGCTGCCCCGAACGCCAGTCTCCAGAGTTGCGGCCGACTCACGGACAATGTCCTGAAATGCCCGCGGTTCGGCTTCACCTACAGAGTCCCATTTGGTTGGGTGGATCGCACCGATGACATGCAGCAGGACGCCGACTCCGACAAGCAGGAGAGTGGCGAAGCTGCGAAACCGGGGGGCGGAGCAACTGCGAAATCCGAAACGCTGCTGGCGGTGTTCGAGCGGCCTCCGGGAGCTCCCGGGGATTCGATCAATTCCGCCGTCGTGATCGCTGCCGAGAGTCTGTCAAATTATCACGGGATCAAAACCGCAGCCGACTATTTCGGCCCCATCACCGAACTCGCCGAGCAAGATGGCTTCAAACTAATAAATGAGCCACACGAATTCCCCTTGGGTACAAAGCAGCTTGTGCGCGGAGACTTCAGCAAGGAGCGAGGCAAGCTGACCATGTGGCAAAGCTCCCTGGTAATAATCGAAAAGGGGTACATCGTGTCGTTCACGTTCGTGGGCGGCAGCGAGGACGAAGTGGAGGAGCTGATCGGGAGTCTAAGTTTCGGAGCGCGCTCGCCACGCTGAGAGAATCTCTCTCTGGTACAAGCCGGGTGCCCAAACTTCGGCCGGGTGCCCCATTTCTCGCCGCTTTTGCAGCTCTGCATTTCGCAAGCGAAGGCGGATGTCGCGTTCGGCAAGGAGCCGCTTGACGCGAAAGAACGCGAACCATTGCACGGCCAGCCACACGACGAGAGCTTTTGTGCGCAATTCCCTTCCAGGTGTGGACGGTGAGTTCAGACCCGCTGCCAGCGCGTCGCTATTTACCAGTTCCAGCATTTACGGTCCGGATAACTTGTCCGATCGTTATGTTCTGTGCCTGCTCGGCCGGGGATACAAGTGGCCAGACGAGGCTGGTGAGCAGCAGACGTCACTGGAGTCCAAGCCATAGGCTGGCCGCGCTGTTAGTTCCTACCTCGGGAGAAAAGGCACGGCCCTAGCCGTGCCCTAAAATTGATCCGTGTTAATCCGTGGCTAAGGTCTAATCCCGCACTCCATCCAAAAACGCCCGCAGCTTCCGCGACCTGGACGGATGCCGCAGCTTCCGCAACGCCTTAGCCTCGATTTGCCGGATACGCTCTCGGGTTACCGCGAACGATTGGCCGACTTCTTCGAGGGTGTGCTCGCTGCCGTCTTCCAGGCCGAAGCGCATCTTGATGACTTTTTCCTCGCGCGGCGTCAGCGTTCGAAGCACGTGCGAAGTCTGGTCTTTCAGGTTGACGTTGATGACTGCTTCCGCCGGAGAAACTACCGCACGGTCTTCGATGAAGTCGCCGAGGTGCGAATCTTCTTCTTCGCCAATCGGCGTTTCCAAAGAAATCGGCTCCTGCGCAATTTTCAACACTTTCCGCACTTTCGCCACCGGAATGTCCATGCGCTTGGCGATTTCTTCCGACGTCGGCTCGCGTCCCAGTTCCTGTACAAGTTGCCGCGAAGTGCGGATCAGCTTGTTGATGGTTTCGATCATGTGGACGGGGATGCGAATCGTACGCGCCTGATCAGCAATTGCACGAGTAATTGCCTGCCGAATCCACCACGTGGCATAAGTTGAAAACTTATACCCGCGGCGGTACTCGAATTTGTCCACGGCCTTCATCAGGCCGATGTTGCCTTCCTGAATCAGGTCGAGGAACTGCAGTCCGCGGTTGGTGTATTTCTTCGCAATTGAAACCACCAAACGCAGGTTGGCCTCGATGAGCTCGCGCTTGGCGTACTCTGCGTCCATGTCGCCCTGGATGATCTCGCGCTGAGTGCGCTTGAGTTCCTGGAACGCTACGCCGGCTTCGGCTTCGAGCTTTTCGAGTTCAGAATGGATAGACCGGGCCTGGCGCTTGTATTCCTTGCGCTGGTCGTCCGAGCGCGTGGCATCGGCCTTTTTCTCGAGGTTCTGGATCTGACGATCCAGTGAACGCATTGTGTCGACCGTCTTATTGAGGCGGTCGATGAGCCGCTTGCGCTCCGCATTGGTGAACCCGAGTTTCCGCACTGCCAGCGAAACATTAACTACCCCGCGCGCCAGGTGATTGCGGGCGCGACGATAAGTTTTTGGGTTCTTTTTCTGCGAGATATCAGCGAACTTTTCCTGCAGTTGGTTCGCCTTCTTGTAGGCCTTCGCCAGCTCATCGATCTTGCCGGTGAACTCGTTGAGCCGGTTTTGCAGGATCTCGTCGGTGATCTCTTCCTCATCAAAAGTGACCACTTCCTTGATGGAGCGGACACCTTTTTTGAGGTCCTCGCCCATAGCCAGCAATTCGCGAATCACAATTGGCGACCGCGAAACCGCCTTCAGGACGCGGAGTTGCCCTCGCTCGATTCGCTTGGCAATTTCAACTTCGCCTTCGCGAGTCAGCAGGGGAACGGTCCCCATCTCGCGCAAATACATGCGGACGGGGTCATTGGTTTTTTCCAGAGCGCCGGGGGTGAGATCGAGTTCAACATCTTCCCCAAGCTCGTCTTCTTCTTTGTCGAGTGCGGTGGAGGGCAGTTTCGGGCCCTCAAGAACATCTATGCCTTGCGTACCAATTGTGGTAAGCAGATCGTCCAGGTCTTCGGGAGAGTGCACATCGTGCGGGATGAGGTCGTTGACCTGATCATAGGTCAGATATCCCTTCTCCTTCCCTGTATCAATCAGCTTTTTAATGTCATCGTACTTGTCTTCTAGAGCCAAGACGGGTTGTCCTCTTTTTGTCCGACGGACGGACTTGGAAAGTTTTGTTAAGCGGTGGGAACGTGCGATGGCGAGGTTAGCGCCGACACAAACCTACAAATTTTAGCACGAAAGCTGCCGCGCGCCTATTCGGGTGAATCCCGCTTCGCCCTATGTCCCGTCCCGCTAAATACTTAGATGGCGCGAGGGGAGGTTTAGTTTCAGGGGTTTGGGGAGGGAAATGGAGTAGAATTCGCAGTCTGAGCGCGGGGGAGGGTATGGCAAGACGCCCCAAAATACGAAAGCCCCGGTAGCCTGCCGGGGCTGGAACTTGGTACTGGACACCGTCTGCAATTTCAATCATAGCTTCTGCAGTCCGGTTGTCAAGCTATTTAGCATTGTCGAGTGACTGCGGAGAGTGAGGGACTCGAACCCCAATGGCTGGCTAAGCCACTCGACCGTTTTACAGACGGTGTCCAGTACCCACTGGCAACACTCTCCAGACAACGTCTGTCTTGCGCGATTCTAATGATCTTTTCCGACCGAAATCGCACAAATAGCAACTAAATGTGAGCCGAGTTCCGATTAGGGAATTGCAACCAGAAGCCTCAATCTGCCGAGGCCGCGCCGAGTTCATCCCCGGTCAGGCTGGGATTCATTAAGGCTCTTTTCAGCCGGAGCTTTCTGTCCATCAACGTCTTCAACTGATCCTCATCGGAGGTACGTAGTGAGTTGAGCTGCGTCTGGATCTCCTGCAACCGGCGTCGAATTTGCACCCTTCGCAGTGCTTTGACCGCGCCTTCGATCTTCTCTGCCGTTAGCTCTTCGTCGTCTTTCATGAGGATGGCCGCAAGCAGCCGCCGGTCGTCATCGGAAAGCGGTGTCTCCATGACGTCGGCAGTTTCCAGCGCGGCGTTGAGCAGCGCTTCGATCAAGGACTCGGTGCCGAGCCCAACGTGCAACCGTTCGGAAGCGAGCACATATCTCGCCTGCCGTGCCGGATCGAACGCGTCGTCCGCGCCAGAGCGGTCGGAAGCGTATTCCTCGCTCTGAAACTGCTGTCCGGAAGTCAAAGCGCGAATCAGGATCTTTTCCGCGTCGGTCACCTGCGATTCCGCCGAGGTCTTTACCGTCGCGCCTGTGCGACTGGCCACCGCGTGCTTAAGTTCCTGCCGGAGCACCGCGGAATCAATGCTCAGCTTCTGCGCAATTTCTTCGGCCAGCCCGTCACGCACAATTCGACTAGGCACGCGCTGGACGTGTGGCAGCAGATAGTTCACGGCCTTCTTTTTGCCCTCGCCACTGCGCACCGGAAACTGCGCCCGTGCCCGCTCGATGAGATAAGAAAAGTACGCCTGCGAACCCTGTTTCAATTGCTTCGCATAGGCTTCTTTGCCTTTGCGGCGGACGAACACGTCGGGATCGAATCCTGGCTCAAGCGTGAGCACGCGAATATCGAATTCCTCTTCGATCAGGAGTCCCAAAGTGCGTTCCGTGGCCTTCGCTCCCGCCGCATCAGGATCGAAGTTCACCACAATCTGCTTGCTGAAACGGCCGAGCAGTCCCGCTTGCGCCGCCGTAAATGCCGTGCCGGAACTTGCAATCACGTTGTGAAATCCAGCCGCATATACCGAGATACAATCCATCTGCCCTTCAACCAGAATCGCGTAATTCAGCGCGCGAATCGCCTCTTTCGCCAAATGAAGGTTGAAGAGCACTCGCGATTTCGAGTAGATCGCCGTCTCCGGCGAATTCAGATACTTCGGCCCAGCCTTCTCGTCCGTCGAAAGCGTGCGCCCAGTGAACGCGATCACGCGCCCACTCTCATTCGCAATCGGAAACATGATCCGGTTGCGAAATTTGGAGTACATGGCGGAAAGTGCGCCTTCAGGCTTTGCAAAACCGGTTTCAGGCTTCAGGCTCTGGACTTGAGGTTTCAGGTTCTCGCCGTTCCCCTCCACAGCACTGTCATCCCGAGCGGAGTCGAGGGACCTTGCGTTCGGCTGAGAGCGGAGAGCTGACAGCTGAGAGCTTTCTTTCCATGAAAACAACCCACTGTCTCTGAGCACTTCTTCGCCAAACTCCCCTTTCAACCGATCTCGCAGCACAAATCCGGAATCCGGCGCGAACCCAATGCGAAATTGCTTGATCGTTTCCTCATTAAGCCCCCGTCCGGCGAGATACTCACGCGCCCGTGCCCCCTCCGGCCTCCGCAAACAATCCTGGAAAAATGCACAGGCCCGCTCGTGGACTTCTAGCAGCACCGTCCGCAACCTGGCATCTTTTGCCTCCGCCTCGCTGCTGAAGGTCTGCTTGGGCAGCGCAATTCCCATTTTCTGCGCGACCGCCCTCACCGCCTCCGGAAAAGTGATGTTCTCGATCTTCTGGACAAAACTGAATACATCCCCCGAAACCCCGCACCCAAAACAGTGATAGAACTGCCGAGTCGCATGAACGGAAAACGACGGTGTCTTCTCCTTATGAAACGGGCACAGCCCAGAATAGTTCTGCGCCCCGGTCTTCCTCAGCGACACATACTCGCCCACAATGCGGACAACGTCCGCCTGCAGCTTCAGAGTCTGCGCGAAATCGGAAGAGAGGGTCATGAAACCTTGCAGGAGAATTGTCTGCCAGAGCGCAGCTAATAGAAATATACCCGAGGTGAATTGCTGTGGAGAAGCTGTGGGAATCGGTGGTTACACGTTCAAGCGAGAGGAAAATTGAGTGGTAACTGTTGTGTGGGGCGGGCGCCCTCGCCCGCCTGCGTCACAATATCACCCGCGCCTCCCCCACTCTCCTCGTCACCCGCTCGCGGTCCAGATACTCGAGCAAGGGGATGGCATACTTCCGGCTTACTCCTGTCAGCTCTTTGAAACGGGCTACGTCGAGCCGGGGAGAGGTCTGTTTTTGCGTGGCCAGGCTCTGGCGCAGATCGGCAAGCGCCGTGTGGTGAAACACTAATTCCTCAGAAACTTTTATGAGGATTTTTTCGCGCAGCAGCAAAGTCATGATTTTCTGGGCGCGAACTCTGTCAATTTTCAATCCAGCGAGGACGTCTTTCAGTGCTGGAACTTTTAGTCCGGCTGAGGCGAAGGCTTGCTCAATTGTTTTGCGTGATTCGGTTTCTTCATCTTTCATCATCACGCCGCCGCCTGGTAGATGGACGAGGTCACCGCTGATGCATAGCTTGTTCTCGCGCTCGGTTTTTGGAAGGGCACGACTTACAGTCGTGCCGTTAAAACTTCCAGCGCTGGTATCGGCACGGCTGGAAGCCGTGCCCTTCCCGGTGACGGAATTTGAGCCTCCTCCGGCCTGAGTGGCGAGTGCCGCTTCAAACACCCCCGCCGAGAGCCGCGCCTGCTCGCGCAGAGATTCCTTCGAGATTCCCGCGACTAGCGGATTGCGATGGTGAAACTCCGTGACGAGCTGGTGAAGTCGGGCGGCCACATCCGTCAGCGCTCCACGATCCATGAGCAGGTCAGCGCGCCGTGCGACCACGCCCTGACGGACAGCCTCCGACAGCAAGCTCTCGATTCGCTCCGTACCTTGGCCCATTTCAGCCACGAGTTGAGCCACAGTGATCCCTTGAGGCCCTCGACGCCCAATTCGCGCCAGCAGCGTCGGGCCCGGATCGCTCTTGGCTTGAATCTTAAGAAACTCTAGACGGGCCGTTAGCGGGGTCTTCTGTGGCGGCATGGCATCCAGTACCACTCCGCCCCCAATCGTCAGCACAGGCGAGAATTGGCGGATGATGAAGCGGTCTCCAGGCACGAGCAGTGTGGGAGCGCTCAAACGAAGCTGCGCAAACGCCTCCGCTCCGGGCTTGAGTTGCTTTTCTTCGTAGAGCGTCACGCTCGCGATTGTTTCCGAGGTGAAAGCGTGGAAATGCACTCGCGATCCGTTCTTCAGCAGTCTCGCCGAGGAGAGCAGCGACAGCTTTACATCCAGCCGCGACGAGGTCTGAAGCAATCCTGGCGAGGCCAATACCATACCGCGTTCGAGCTCATGCTTTTCGACTCCGGCGAGGTTCACCGCGGTGCGTTCTCCCGCTACAGCCTTTTCTGCAGCTGCTCCGTGTAGCTGAACTCCGCGTACTCGCACTCGTTTGGCTGCGGGAAGTAATTCCAATTCGTCTTCTTTGCGGATTGTGCCTGCGACCAGTGTCCCCGTGGCGACGGTGCCGAACCCTTTCATGGTGAATACGCGATCAATAGGAAGCCGCGTGATTGCCTTTGAGTCCCTGGACGGAGTCTCGTGCCCAGCCCGGACCAGTTCCCGCTTCAGGTCATCGAGGCCCGTACCCTTCAACGCACTCACCGGAATAATGGGCGCTTTCGCGGTATCAAGAAACGATCCGCGCAGGAAATCTGCTACCTCCAATCGGACCACTTCGAGCGTCTCGCTATCCACGAGATCCGATTTGGTCAAAACCGTGATTCCGCGTTGCACGGAGAGCAGGCGGCAGATGTCGAAGTGCTCCCGAGTTTGTGGCTTGATGCCCTCATCGGCCGCAATGACCAGCAGAACAAGATCAATCCCGCCAACTCCGGCCAGCATGTTGCGGATGAAGCGCTCGTGGCCGGGAACGTCTACGAACCCGAAGCGCAGGCCGTCGTCGGGCCCCGGCAGCTCGAGATGAGCGAAGCCAAGGTCAATGGTTATTCCGCGGCGCTTTTCTTCTTTCAGGCGGTCGGCGTCAATTCCGGTCAAAGCCGTGACCAGAGCGGTCTTTCCGTGATCAATGTGCCCGGCGGTGCCGACAATGATGGATTTCATGTCGACAGTCAGTATATTCGCGGAAATTCATGAGTGTAGGGACAGCCGCGATGCCCTGGATGCTTTTAGGCGCCGTAGTTTCATCTACCCATCGCAATCAGGAAATGCGACAATACAATTTCCCACATGACCACTTCGGCGACCTTGGCGATAACTCCCCAAACCCTGCGCAGCCACGGGCTGACAACGGATGAATACGACCGAATCAAGTCCCTGCTTGGAGGTCGCGAGCCGTCACTCACTGAGCTCGGAATTTTTGGTGTGATGTGGAGCGAGCACTGCTCTTACAAATCTTCGCGCGTACACCTGAAGCGGCTGCCGACGCACAGCCGACGCGTGCTTCAGGGGCCGGGAGAGAATGCCGGGATCATCGATATAGGCGATGGCTGGGCTTGCGCGTTCAAGATCGAGTCACACAACCATCCGTCATTCATTGAGCCATTTCAGGGAGCGACCACGGGAGTCGGCGGCATCCTACGCGATATTTTCACCATGGGCGCGCGGCCTGTGGCGGTGATGGATTCACTGAGGTTTGGACCAATTGAAAAGTCAAAGGCGTCGGACAGGAGTGTCCGACCCACACAGGCTGAGGTCACGCAGACTGATATCCGCCGCAACCATTCCATCCTGGAAGGAGTAGTCAGCGGCATCGCTTCTTACGGAAACTGCTTCGGCGTCCCCAACGTCGGCGGGGAGACAAAGTTCGAGCCTTGCTACTCTGGCAATCCTCTGGTGAACGCGTTCGCGCTCGGGCTGGTGCGCAAGGACCAAGTCTTTTACGCGAAGGCGTCTGGCGAAGGCAATCCGGTTATTTATGTAGGGGCGAAGACGGGGCGCGACGGCATTCATGGCGCGACCATGGCCAGCGAGGAGTTCAGCGAAGAATCGGAAGCCAAGCGGCCTAACGTCCAAGTGGGCGATCCATTTCTGGAGAAGCTCCTGCTCGAAGCGTGCCTCGAGGCGATGCAGACCGGCGCGATCATTGGCATTCAGGACATGGGCGCGGCGGGACTGACATGCTCCACTTGCGAGATGGGTGCGCGCGGCGGCGTTGGTATTGAGATTGAAATGGACCGGGTGCCGCAGCGCGAGACTGGCATGAGTGCGTACGAGATTTTGCTCAGTGAATCCCAGGAACGCATGTTGCTGGTCGCGCAGAAGGGCCGCGAGGAAGAAGTCTATCGCGTGTTCCGTAAGTGGGGACTCGATGCGGTGGAGGTCGGCCGCGTGATCAGCGAGCCTCGCATGCGGGTGATCGAGCATGGTGAAGTTGTCGCGGATATTCCTAATACCGCGCTCACGGATGATGCCCCCGTTTATCGTCGCCCGCTGGAACGTTGGGAGCCTGCGATCGCGCGTGAGAAACCCGAACATGTAACGCTCGGCCAACGCACCGACCTACCCGGCGACCTGAAGCGCCTACTCGCCAGTCCGAACATCTGCAGCAAGCGCTGGATCTACCAACAATACGATTCCATGGTGCAGACCAACACGGTTGAAGGTCCGGGCGCGGGCGATGGTGGCGTGATCCGGGTGAAAGGCTCGCAGCGGGCGTTGTCCATGGCGCTCGATGGCAATAGCCGCTGGTGCTATCTCGATCCGAAGCTCGGCGCCATGCACGCGGTCGCTGAAGCCGCACGCAACGTGGCATGCTCGGGAGCGACTCCCGTAGGCGCGACCAATTGCCTGAACTTCGGCAATCCCGAAAAACCGCACATCATGTGGCAGTTTTCGCAGACCATTGATGGCATCACCAAAGCTTGCGAGGAACTCGAGATTCCCATCACCGGTGGCAACGTCAGCTTTTACAACGAAACTTTGGGCGAGGGCATTTATCCGACACCGGTTCTCGGAGTGGTTGGGATTCTTGAGGACGTCAACAAGGCTATGTTCCCGCATTTCCGCGAAGCTGGATGCGCTGTGGTGCTCTTATGCGGATCCGATCCGGGAGATGCCACAGATGCTGAAGTCGAGTTTGGATCGTCCGAGTACGCGAAAGAGATTTTGGGGGAGCTCTGGGGATTTCCGCCCGCGCTAGAACTCGAAAGAGAAGCCGCACTGCAGAAGGCGACGGTTGAACTGATCGCTGAGGGCTTACTCGAATCGGCTCACGACTGCTCCGAAGGCGGGCTGGCTGTGGCACTGGCGGAGGCGTCTTTCTCGGCAGGGATTGGCTGCAACGTTGAGTTAGCGCGGCTGGAACTGCCTGTGGAATGTGTGCTCTTCGGGGAAGATGCAAGCCGGATTGTGATCTCCTGCGACCGGTCGAGGCTGGCACGAATCAAAGAAGTAGCGGCAAAACACGGCGTTTCGGCAGACGCGTTAGGGGAAACAGTTCTCGGGACGATAGAAATAAAAGTGGATGGCCAGGTGGCCGTGTCGGCTAAAATCGCCGAGTTGCGGGATGAGTTTGAAGGCGCGCTGGAACGAGCTTTGCGAAGTGAGCCAGTGGCGGTCGCTGCGGATTAATTTGGACATGTAGGCCGAGACGCCCTCGTCTGGGAGGACGAGTACAGAATCGAGGTCGTCCGCAGGTAGGTGAGGGCACCTGCCTCTACATGAGCGGAGTCGTGGTTTGGCTGAGGGCTAAATTGATTCCTTCTGACAAATTTCGTGATGAGTGTGGGGTGGTCGCAATCTACTCGCATCCCGAGGCGGAGACCCTTGCCTATCTCGGCCTGCATGCGCTGCAGCACCGCGGACAGGAATCCGCGGGCATCGTGACCTCGGACGGTTTGTCGCTGCACATACACAAGTCCATGGGGCTGGTCGCAGACATTTTCACGGAAAAGAAGCTCTCCAGGCTGCGTGGGACGCTAGCCATCGGTCACACGCGCTACTCCACTACCGGCGACTCTGCCTTGTTGAACGCCCAGCCGATCATGGTGCAATCGAACAAGGGAATGATGGCGCTGGCGCACAACGGCAATTTGGTGAATGCGCAGGAAATTCGCGGCCGGATGGAGGCGCAAGGTTCTATTTTCCAGACCAGCAGCGACACCGAAGTGATCGTTCACCTGATCGCGCAATCCCGCGAGCACACGTTGCCAGAAGCAATCGCCGATGCGCTTCGCTGTGTGGAAGGAGCATTCTCGCTGGTGATGATCAGTCCGGACCGCATCTTCGCGGCCCGCGATCCGCGCGGCTTCCGTCCGTTGGCCATGGGACGCATTCCCGCGCAACTGGATCAGCTACAGGACACCATCGTCTTTGCCTCAGAAACCTGCGCCTTCGACCTGGTTGGCGCGAATTACGAGCGAGAGGTCAAGCCTGGCGAGCTGGTCATAGTCGGCCCGGAGGGAACGGCGTCGCTCTTCTACGCTCCCGCGCTGGCACAATCGAGCTGCATCTTTGAGCACGTGTACTTCTCGCGTCCCGACAGTCGCGTCTTCGGACGCCCGGTGCAAGAGAGCCGCGAACAACTCGGCCGCCAGCTCGCCATCGAAGCTCCCGCCGACGCTGACCTAGTCGTACCTGTTCCCGATTCCGGTGTGACTGCCGCCATGGGTTACGCCGCCGAGAGCGGAATCCCACTGCGCTTCGGGCTGATCCGCAACCACTACGTTGGGCGGACGTTCATTGAGCCGCAGCAGTCAGTCCGTGACTTTGGCGTAAAACTCAAACTGAACCCCGTCCGCAGCTTGCTCGAAGGCAGGCGTGTCGTGCTGATTGACGATTCTATTGTGCGGGGTACTACGAGCAGAAAAATTGTGCGAATGGTTCGTGGCGCAGGAGCGAAAGAAGTCCACATGCGGATTTCGTGTCCGCCGACGATTTCTCCCTGCTTCTATGGCGTTGACACTCCGCGGAAAAAAGAGCTCATCGCCGCAAACAACAGCGTGGAAGAAATCCGCAAATATATTGGCGCTGACTCGCTCTCCTATCTTTCGCTCGAGGGAATGAAAAAAGCGTGCCACGACGGCGAGAAGACCACGTACTGCACTGCCTGCTACACCGGAAAATATCCGACCAACCTCGTTGATGTCGAGGAGATCCTGCCCGCGACTGTGGAAAAACCGTAACGCTTCCCGGAAAATACCCGCCCTGTCTCTCCACAAACCGGAGAGACAAAGACGGGGCACGCTAGAGGAAACTTGGGGTCAGACAGAATCGGGTGCCCCATCCTTCTCGCGTTCTTTGCGAGAGGGTGGGCATTCTGTTTAAGGCTTTTGCGCCGAAGCAACTCGCGGAATCCCCTGAAGATCATTCGTGATCTGAACGTTCTCCCATCCTGCAAGCAATTCTCGGACTTGTTTCGCAATCGTGCCGCTGATCTCCATCACCAACCATCCGCCAGGCTTCAGCGCCGCGCGCGCCTGCGGAATCAATCTTTCAATTACTTCTGTGCCCGTCGGACCAGCAAACACCGCGCCACGCGGCTCGAACTTCCTCACTTCAAGCTGAACTGAGTCTTCCTCCGATTTGCCGACGTAAGGAGGATTGGAGACAACAAAGTCAAAGTATTCATGTGGAAGGCCCTTGAGCAGATCGGTGTCGTGAAATTGGATGCGGCTGGTCATCTGATGCCGCGCGGCGTTGGCTTCTGCAATTTCCAGCGCCTCGGGGGAAATGTCGTTTGCGTGGATTTCTGCTTGCGGCAGTTCTTTTGCGAGCGCTAGTGCAATGCAGCCTGAACCGGCGCCGACGTCAACTATATGCATTGATTTGTCGGACAGGAGTGTCCGACCCACACCAGCCTGCCCCACACGGGCCAGCACCGTCTCAATCACATGCTCTGTCTCTGGCCGCGGAATCAGCACTGCCGGAGAGACAATCAAATCCATTCCCCAGAATTCCTGATGGCCGGTGATGTACTGCGCGGGAATTCCTTGCGACCGCTGAGCCAGAGCATCGTCATAGCGGGATTGCGCTTCGTCAGTCAGTTCGCGCTCAGGATGTCCATAGAGGTACACGCGGTCACATCCCAGCGTGAACATGAGCAGCGTTTCGGCGTTCATCCGAGGGGACGGAACATGAGCGGCAGTCAGGCGCTGGACGGCGGAGTTCAGGGTTTCGCGGAGGAGCACAAAGCTATTTCACCACAGAGGCACAGAGGGCACCGGGAAGGCAGAGACTTCAAACGTAGCCTGAGTCTCTCACATCACCATTCCGCCTTCTCCCTTCAACCGCTCCGCCTGATAGTGTGCCCCCAGTGCTTCGATGAGAGGCTGGAGCTTCCCATCCATCACCTCCGGCAGCTGATGAATGGTGAGCCCGATGCGATGGTCGGTCACACGGTTCTGCGGGAAATTGTAAGTACGGATTTTCTCGCTACGGTCGCCGCTGCCGACCATGGATTTGCGCTCTTTCGCCAGGGCGTCCTGTTGCTTTTGCATTTCGATTTCATACAGGCGTGAACGCAGCACCCGCATGGCTTTCTCGCGGTTCTTGATCTGCGACTTCTCGTCCTGGCAACTGACTACGGTGTTTGTCGGGATGTGGGTGATTCGCACCGCCGAATATGTCGTGTTCACCGATTGTCCGCCTGGGCCGGACGAGCAGAAGGTGTCTATGCGAAGATCTTTGGCCTGAATTTTGACGTCCACTTCTTCGGCTTCGGGCAGCACCGCGACGGTTACGGCAGAAGTATGCACGCGCCCTTGCTGCTCGGTGTCGGGAACTCGTTGGACGCGATGCACTCCGCTTTCGTACTTCAGCCGGGAGTACACACGATTGCCTTCGATCAACGCAATAACTTCTTTCAACCCGCCGACTCCAGACTCGGATGTAGAAAGGACCTCGACTTTCCAGCGTTGAGTCTCGGCGTAACGGTTATACATGCGGAACATTTCAGCTGCGAAGAGGGTGGCTTCATCTCCGCCAGTTCCAGCGCGGATTTCGACAATCACGTTCTTTTCGTCGTTCGGATCTTTCGGCAACAGCAACACCTTGAGCTCTTCTTCAATGCCCACAACTCGCGGCTCCAGTTTGTCCAGCTCTTCTTGCGCGTAGGCGCGCATTTCCGGGTCTTTCTCGTCGGCCCGCACTGCCTTGCTCTCGGCAATTCCCTTTTTCAGGTCCTTGTATTCGCGATACTTCTCGACAATGGCCGCGATCTCGCTGTGCGCCTTGGCAGTCTTCTGGTATTTCGCCGAATCGCTGGTGATCTCCGGCGAGGCCAGCGCCTGGGTCAGCTCTTCGTAACGCGCTTCGATTTGGTCAAGACGTTCAAACATGGTGGTCAATGGCCAGATGTCAGTGGCCAGCCTCTCTCATGGATTCTGTTTTAATTGGATTGGAAATGCGAGAGATTTTTGCGGCGGGGCCGCTACGCAATTACTAATTCGCCGCCACGCTGCTTCTCGAGCACCATGGCTTGATCGAGCGCATGAATCGCGCATTCGGCCTGGTCATCCGCTGGTTGCTGCGTCGTGATCCGCTGCAGCCACAACCCAGGCGCGGTCATTACGCCGAACAGCGACTTACGATGTTTCGCGGCATAGCGAATAATCTCGTACGAAATCCCAGTAATTACCGGAAGCAGGGCAATGCGAATTGCAAAACGGGCCCAGAATGTAGTGACCGGGACGAGCATGTAAACGAAGATCGAGATGATCATTACCGTCATCAGAAAACTGGTTCCGCAACGGGGATGAAAGGTCGAATACTTCTGTACGGTTGCGGTTTCGAGAGGATCACCATTCTCGAAGGCAAACACTGTCTTGTGTTCCGCTCCGTGGTATTGATAGACACGGCGAATGTCGCTCAGCAGCGATGTTCCCCAGATGAACAGCAGAAACAGCGCCAGCCGGATCAAGCCATCCATCAGGTTGAACATGATCTGACCGCTCAACGCCGGATGCGACTTCTTCAATTCCGTCGTGGCCAGCAGCGGCAAGTATTTGTACATGAAGATGAAGAAGCCAACAGAAATCAGGATGTTCACCGTCGCAATCCATCCGCTGATCTCAAACTTCTTCTCTGGGGCTTTACCAGCTTCGTCGCGCTGCAGCTCATCCAATTGCACGTTGGCAGAAAATCGCAAGGCGCGGAAGCCGAGCGTCATCGCATGACCCAGCGTCATCACTCCACGCAGCACCGGCCACGCCATCCATTTATGCTTTTCCGAAAGCCGCTCCAGCGGCTCGCTATGTGTGGAAAGCACTCCCGAAGGTTTGCGGCAGGTAATTGCCCAGGCGTGCGGGCTGCGCATCATAACGCCTTCGAGCACGGCCTGGCCGCCAACCAGCGTCTCTTCGCCGCCTTCGAGCGCCGGTAAAAGCTGCACGGCCACGAGAAAGCGCCACAATGTTTGAAAAAACTGCATATCGATAAGATGATCTTCAGGCGAGTAATGTTCCAGCATTAGAGTACCACATGCCTGGGACACTTTCGGCGCAGGGAAGTAGAGTAGATCCAGCAACTTAGATGGATGAAATGCGCAGATTTGCTGAAACCTCAGAGCGGATTGCCGCAACCACCAAGAAGCTGGAGAAAACGGCACTGCTGGCAGAATACCTGAAATCCGCACAGGTGGGCGAAGCCTCAACTGCAGCCGTCTTCTTCTCCGGCCGGCCGTTTCCGGTATGGGAGGAAACTACGCTGCAAGTCGGCGGATCACTCCTTTGGCGAGTGGTTCAAGAGCTCTCTGGAAAAGATGAGCATGAGCTATCAGCCGCTTATCGCAAGTATGGCGACTTGGGCGCGGTCGCTGGGTCGGTGCTCCCGCACGAGCGCGACCCTCACAATAACGATCCGCATAGGGGCGGGTGCCCTCACCCGCCCAGCGAAATCTTGCGCCGCTTCCGCGAAATCGCAGTCGCGCGCGGCCCGGCAGCAAAGGGAGCCTTGGTTCGAGACTTGCTGCGCCAGGTCACTCCACTCGAAGCCAAGTACATCGTGAAGACCATGACTGGAGACCTGCGCATCGGTCTAAAAGAAAGCCTGGTCGAAGAAGCGATTGCCAAGGCTTACGGAAGTCTCGTGGGGGGCAATCTGAAAGACGTGCAACGCGCCAATATGCTTCTCGGAGATATCGGTGAAACCCTGCGCCTTGCGGCAGCAGGCCGCCTCGCTGAAGCCAGGATGCGGCTGTTTCATCCCATCGGTTTCATGCTCGCGAGCCCCGCTGAATCTACGGACGACGCGCTGAGTTATTTCCAAAATGCGCTGGTCGAAGACAAGTACGACGGCATCCGTGCCCAGGCGCACTGCTCAGGCGACACTATCCGGTTCTTCTCGCGCACGCGAGATGAAATCACGGAGTCCTTCCCCGAGCTTCCGGAATCGCTCGCCGGACTGCCGCAAGATGCGATCCTCGATGGCGAAATCGTGGCCTGGAGCTATCTGGTGGGGGAGCAAAACGAGTCCGGCCGCGCTTTACCCTTCAGCGCACTGCAGCAGCGGCTGGGACGCAAGAAGGTCAGCAAAAGTCTCATGCAACAAGTTCCAGTCGCCTATCTCGTGTTCGACGTAATCTATGCGGGCGACGAGTTGCTGATTGATCGGCCGCTGCGGGAACGAAGGCAACTCTTGGGTCAGCTCCTGACAGCGGAAAGAAAACCGATTCACCACGGAGACACCCTTCGACTGCGCTCAGGGCAGGCTCCGACACGGAGAAAACCTCTTGATCAGGGTCAGCTGGCCTTAACTGGGCAATTAGATGAAGACAAAGGCGGTTTGCCGACGACCGACGACCGACAACCGACGACAGCCCGAGTAATTCGCGCCCCAGTTTTTCAAGCAGCCTCTCCTGAGGAACTCAATCAGCTCTTCGGCGCCGCACAGGCCCGCGGCAACGAAGGCTTGATGATCAAGGATCCCGAATCACCCTATACGCCGGGGCGTCGCGGCAAATCATGGCTGAAGCTGAAACGCGAACTGGCTACTCTCGACGCGGTCGTCACTGCCGCCGAGTACGGACATGGCAAGCGCATCGGCGTGCTGAGCGATTACACATTCGCGGTCCGCGATGGCGACCGCCTGCTGAATATCGGCAAAGCATATTCCGGATTGACCGACGCCGAAATCACCGAGATGACGAAATGGTTCCTCGAGCACACGATTGAAGACCAGGGCTTCCGCCGCATCGTGGAGCCGAAGATCGTCCTCGAAGTCGCCTTCAACAACATCATGAAATCCGACCGCCACAACAGCGGCTACGCGCTGCGGTTTCCACGAATCGTCCGGCTGAGGCCAGACAAGCTGCCGGAGGAAGCGGATACGTTAGAGAAGGTAAAAAGGAGATTTATGCAAAGCAGAAACATTGACGGCGGGGCTGGCACGAACGGCCGCAGCGTCCCTGACTAGGCCAGAAACTGACCCAGTCTCTCCTTCACCTCCGGCCACTCCGCCGCTACGATCAAAAAGCGAACAGAGTCGCGGGCGGTGTAATCAGCGGCCATGCGGTGGGCACGGAGAATCCCTTCGAACTTTCCGCCGATGCGTTCGAGGGCGGCGCGGGAACGCTGGTTGCGGGCGTCGGTGTGAAAGCAGACACGCAGCACGTGCCACACCTCGAAAGCGTGCGTCAGCATGAGCAGCTTGGCCTCGGTGTTGGAGGCGGTGCGGATTGCCGAGCGTGTCAGCCAGGTGTAGCCGATCCGCAGGCGTCCGGAGCGATGCGCCATTGCGCTGATGGCCCTGCGGCCACGCCCATCGCTCTAGGTTCCAGAAACGCGTCGAACCGATCACGACACCGTCATCCAATCGCACAATCGCGAAAGGCACTGCGGTTCCGGCGTCGCGCCAGGCCAGAGCGGTTTCGACGTATTTTGTGCCTCCACCTTGCCCTGCGGGACAGGACTCCACTGGTAGAGCGAAGGATCAACCGCCCCAGCCGCGCCCAAGCCATCGACGTGGCCGTGATCAAGTGGTTCGAGACGAATGTGCCTGCCTTGCAACACAAGCCCTTCTGTTCCCATGGCTCCCAGTATGCAATGAGACCGCTCTCTGCTGCGAACAGCGCTCCCCTGAAATTTCAAGTGCATGATCTAGAATCTATGATTTGATTGGAGAGCACATATGCTAGCAATAAATCGTCGGTCGCTTCTACGAGGAGCCGTCTCTTTATCATGCGGCGCGCTACTGCACGACTGGGTTGTTCCGAGAGCGGCCGCCGCCGAAACCCATGCCGCTTCACAGGAGGAAGTGATCTCGCGTATGAAGTGGATGAACGATCCAGCCTCGTGGAGAGTCGCGAGCGGCCAAATCATCGTGCGTGCCCGGCCGAAGACCGATTTTTGGCGGAAGACGTTTTACGGCTACATCACCGACAACGGACATTTCTTTCATCTCCCAGTCAGCGGGGAATTCACCTTTGAAGCGCGGATCGGCGGTCAATACGCGGCGCTCTACGACCAGGCCGGGCTGATGGTGAGAGTGGATGCAGAGAACTGGGTCAAGTGCGGCACTGAGTTTGTGGATGGAGAACGCCACGCCAGTGTGGTCTTCACCCGCGACTTCTCCGACTGGTCCACCATGAAGGACTTGTCTGCCAGCGGCCCGGTTTGGTGGAGAGCAGTGCGCAGCAAGGACTCGCTCGAAACTTTGTGTTCGCTCGACGGAAAGACGTTCCAATCTGTCCGCCAGGGATACTTGGTTCCAGACCGTCTCGCTGAGGTTGGCATCATGTGCGCCGCGCCGGAGGGTGGTGGTTTTGAATGCGTGTTTGACGGACTCAAGCTAGTGGCGGGAGAGAAGTAACAATTTTGCCGGACGAGAATGTGTTACGCGACCAAAGAAGGGGGAGTCCGGTTCAACTTGGCAGCCGCATCGCCGTCTCAATGTTCGTGGCTATGTTCTTCCTGAACCGGAATCACACACCCATGTGCCACTTCACAAACCACGTTCTCAAACTGAATAGTCGTGTGGTCAATACGGAAGTCGTGATGCAGGCACGCCTTCACATCACGCAGAATCCGTTCGCTGACGGAAGGCGGAATATCGGCGATGGAAATATGGCAAGAAAGCGCGCTGGTCTCTGAGCCGATGCTCCACACGTGCAAGTCGTGAACGTCGTTGACACCGTCAATTTTGCGGATTGCAGCTTCCACGCGCTCGAGTTTGACTCCGCGCGGCGTGCCTTCGAGGAGAATGTTGAGCGTTTCGCGCATGATGCCGAAGCTTGACCACAGGATCAGAGCGCCAATCCCGAATGAAAGCGCCGGATCGATCCAGTATTGTCCAGTCGCAAGAATAGCCCAGCCGCCTGCGATCACCGCAGCCGTCGAAAGCGTGTCGCCGATTTCGTGCACCAGAGCGCTGCGGACGTTCACATCGCGGCCGGTACGGTAGAGCATGAGCGCGATGGCGCCATTCATGATCACTCCGGCGGCAGCAACCCACATCATCAGGTGAGCCTGTACCGGTTGTGGATGCTGAATGCGACGGACGGCCTCGTAAAAAATCAGGAACGAAATCGCGACCAAAGTGGCCGAATTCACCAGCGCGGCCAAAACTCCGGCGCGGTGATAGCCATAAGTGTGGGTCGCACTGGGAGGACGCGAGTGGAAATACACGGCAATGAGAGACAGCAGCAGGGCAACGAAATCCGTCAGGTTGTGCCCGGCTTCCGAGAGCAGAGCCAGCGAGTGTGCACGGAGGCCGGCTACTACCAGCAGACCGATGTAAGCCGCCGTTACCAGCAGGGAAACCTGCAGGATTCGTGAGGTCCTGTCTCCTCCGCCCTGGCCCAAATGCATGTGCACGATACCAGTTTAAGGGGAGGCGGAGAACGCTTCAAGAAGGGATCAGCCTCAGACGGAGACTTAAAATACAATGCCTCAGTTCAGGATTCGTCAATCCATGAGAACAGCAGACGTCGTCATCATTGGCGGAGGGATCGTTGGATCGAGCATCGCTTATCACCTGACCGCCGCGGGATGCAAAGACGTTCTGGTCATTGAGCGGGAGTCGTCTCAAGGTAAGGGGTCCACCGGCAAGAGCATGGGAGGGATACGCGCCCAGTTCTCCACTCCAGTAAACATTCAGATGTCCCTCTACTCCATTCCCTTCTATGCCAGCTTCGAGGTCCAGCTTGGCTATCCGTGTGGTTATCGGCCTCAGGGATATCTGTTTTGCGCGACCACCGAAAACCACCTGGCCTACCTGGAGACGAACTATCAAAGGCAGATTGCTTTGGGATTGAAGGGTGTACGACTAATCGCCGTGGAGGAAATTCGCAGCATGTTCCCGCAACTTCGCTCGGATGATGTTGTGGGCGGTAGTTTCTGTTCGACCGACGGTTTTGTTGATCCTTACAGTGCAATGGTCGGATTTATGGCCTGGGCGAGCGATCACGGAGCCACGCTGTTGAAGAACACAGCGGTGACAGGAATGCAGCGCGAGGGTGACCGCATCGCCGGTGCAGAAACCAGCAGAGGCCCAGTGAGTTCACGCACCATTGTGAACTGCGCCGGGCCATGGGCCGCTGAGATCGCAAGAATGGCCGGCGTTGATCTGCCAGTTGAGCCCCTTCGACGCATGCTGGTCCCAACCGAACCATTCGACCAGTTCCCCCATTCCGCGCCAATGATTGTCGATATGTCGAACGGATTCCACTTCCGGCCCGAGGGACTAGGATTTCTGCTGGCGTGGAACGATCCGAAAGAAACGCCGGGATACAAAACTGAAGTCGATCCCGAGTTCATCGAGAAAATTTTGACCCGAGCAGCAGACCGCGTGCCGGTATTCGAGAATCTGGCAGTCAATCCAAAACGGGCCTGGGCTGGCCTGTACGAGATGACGCCGGACCACCACCCCATCTTAGGCGAGGTGCGGGACGTGCCAGGATTCTTTCTGGCGAACGGCTTCAGCGGGCATGGAGTGATGCATGCTCCGGCAACGGGGAAAATCATGGCTGATCTGATTCTCCGAGGGACAAGCGACCTTGTGGATGCCTCACTGCTGGGTTTGTCACGTTTCGCTGAAGGGCGAATGATTGAAGAAACGGCGGTGTTGTAATGTTACTGTCTGAGCCCCATCCACTTTTCCGAAACCACGATGGAATTCCCCGGATTCTGTGGATCGTAGCGGACCGATGTTGGCACTCCGAGCCGGCAGGAGTGCAGGTTGATCCACTGTCGCAGGTAAGTTACATCTTGTGAAGCTTCATACGACACGCCGCCCACGTCATATTGGAAAATCAGCATGGTCGCAGCAGGATGCCCGTTGGGCACAAGTTCCTGAACATCGATCACGGTCCCATCCGTGATCCGGCCAATCTGGTTCAGCCAATCGCGGCGTTCGCGTTCAATTTCCGCTGGAGTTTTTTTCTTGCGGCCGAACATCAAATATGCGGCGAAGGCTGCGCTCAGCCCACCAGCAACCAGGGTATAAAGGCGAAACGGAAACATATTCTTGGGTAAGCCCAGGAGCAGGCCCTGTTCTTAAATAAAGAATAAGACGAGAACCGCGATCAGGGAAGATACTGATAGGGTTACGAAAGATCAGGAAACCCGTTGTTGGCTGTTGGTCGTTGGCTGTTGGTCGTTGGCCTGGGGGCAAAGTCGCCAGCGACCATCTTTCCCGCAGTGGGACGCGTAAGCGATTTCTTTGTAATCTGGTGTCGGTTCCTGAATTACAGTTATTTTTCGCAGTCATCCATGAGTGAATCAGCCTTCAGCGACCTTCGTGTTTGGCGCAGCGCGATGGATCTTGCCATTGAAGTCTACCGGCAGACTGCATCCTTCCCACAACACAAAATGTATTCCTTGACCCAGCAGATGCGCCGAGCGGCAGTTTCAATCCCTAGCAACATTGCCGAGGGGAAAGGCCGGAGGTCAGCGAAAGAGTTCAGGCAATTTCTATTTCAGGCGCCCGGCTCACTCCTCGAGTTGCAGACGCAAGCCATGATCGCGAAAAGGTTGGACTATTTCTCGGAGCCGCAGGCCAAAGAGATCCTGGAGCAAGCAGGCCGGGTGGGAAGAAGTCTGAGCGCTTAATCAACTCGCTGGCGGAGAGTGTGGCCTAGCTGCCGACGACCAACAACGTTCTCTCTAGCTTCCCGCCGCAAACCCGCCGACGTGCGCATAGGTTACGCGCAGATACTTGTGAGGATTGACTGGTACGTCATTGATCCGAACTTCATAGTGGAGATGAGGGCCGGTGCTTCGTCCGCTGGCGCCCACGTAGCCGATGGTATCGCCGCGATGCACGTGCTGCCCGGGGAAAACTGTAAAGCTCGCCAGATGTCCGTATCGAGTCGTAATTCCGCGACCGTGGTCAAGAATGATTGCGCGTCCGTAACCGCCCATGAAGTCCGCAAAGTCTACAATGCCGTCGGCCGGAGCAACGATCGATTGACCGTACGCAGATCCGATATCAATGCCAGAGTGAAATGCGCCCTCGCCGTTAAACGGATCAATGCGCTCACCGAACGATCCTGTAATTGGGCCTTCAACTGGCCAGAGGTTTGGGGCCGAATTGGCCCGTACCCAGTCGGCGGTTGTAACGTTGCGGATAAGCCCAAGTGTAATTCCAGCGGTCGTGGCCCCGCTCATAGCTGTGGTCTTGAGCGTATAAAGGCGGTCGAGCGAGGAACTGAGCTGCACATCCTGCACACTGTCCGAGGAAGCCGCCGAAACCAGCACCGGATCAGGTTTCAATCCGTAGAGCGATGAAACTTCGCTTGCCAGGGACCCCAGCGACGCCACTTGGATGTCGCGCTCCTTGGCAACCTCTTCGAGACGCGTGTAGCGATTCTTGAGCTCATCCTTCTGGGTGCGCAGCTCATCGTAGCGAGATACCTTCAGTAACATCCGGGCGTAGGAGCTGGCAATGCCGGTCAGCCCAAGCATTACAATCGCCGCCCCGGCTATCAGGACGTACATGTAGTGCATGGGAACGGGAATCTTGCGGAGCTGGCCATCTTCCCCGCGAGCTACAAAAAGAATGTAGAAGCGCTTGCGCAAAGTTTCCTTTCCTCTATTTCCAGGACCGGGTCAACCCCGGGGCACTCGCCGCGAGTGCCTAGCATCTGATATTGGCTCCCAGCCGCGTTTCCCTTGTGGGACAAGGCCGAAACACGTCTTCCTCCTACCGGAACCAAAGAGCGCCCAAAACTACCGTTGCTGCAATCCAAAGCATATGCAGCACTTAGCTCGGCCAAAGTGTTAGGAGACAGTATCGCAACGGTAACAAAGCTGGTTCCTCGTGTCAACGAGGTTAGCTGAATTTCTTTAGTTACAAAGGATGAGTAATCTCTCATGACCTAATGGCCGAATTACCGTTCCGGGACGAGGTGACTTTAGTACCGCAGGACTACGAGCCGGGGTGGATTCCTGGAGCTCTTGGAACCCAGGTCGCAAACCGTGTTTGTAGATGTGAACGACAGCGGCGAGGGTTGCTCTTGGCGCCTGCCTGCAATGCTAAAAATGGGCTGCTCTCTTTTTTGGCCCGAGCAGCCGTTCCCGCATATCATGTCTTCGCCTTGCCTTTACCAGAGCGAATTCTGATTTCCCAAATACGCGCCCGCGGGTCTTCTCACCCTTCGCGCGGTTCTATGGGTGGCGGAACCGGGGCTCAAATCGTCGCCGGAATCGGAGATGATTGTGCTGTTCTCCGCATTCCTGCACGGCACGATACGCTTGTAACTACGGACTTCAGTCTGGAAGGCGTGCATTTCCGGCGCGAGTGGCACCCGCCGGAGGTTGTCGGTCGCCGTTGTCTCACTCGCGGGTTGAGCGATATTGCGGCCATGGGGGGCGAACCGATTGCCGCGTTTCTTTCATTGGCGTTGCCGACCAGTTTGCCGCAGCAGTGGGTGGACGGATTTCTGAAAGGGTTGTTGAACTTAGCGGATGAGTTCAAGGTCACACTGGCTGGAGGCGACATTTCACAATCGCGGCAAGGCGTTCTCGCCGACATCATCGTCGTCGGATCAGTCCCGCGGGGCAAGGCTATCTTGCGGTCGGAAGCGCGGCCAGGGGACGGGATTTACGTGACCGGAGAACTCGGAGGCTCATCGGCGGCGCTAAGTCTGCTGTATTTGCGACCCAGGAAAAAGCTGAAGGCCCGAGACTTCCCAGCTCATTTTTTTCCTAATCCGCGGATTGAGACCGGGCGAATTCTGCGCGAAAAAGCCATTGCCTCTTCCATGATCGATATCAGCGACGGCCTTTCGACGGACCTCAGCCACATTTGCGAGGAGAGTGGAGTCGGTGCAGAGGTATGGCAGGAGGCAGTCCCGAGAGCGAGCATCGGCAGACCCGCCCGCGAAGTCAGCCTGGAAACCGCCCTGCACGGTGGCGAAGATTACGAACTGCTGTTTACGTCGTGCCGGCGGGTTCCTGGCAAAATCGCTGGAGTGACGATCACACCGATCGGCCGAATCACCCGAAAAAAGAAAGTCATGTTGGCTGACTCCCACGGGAGCTTGAAGGAATTTCTCCCCAAAGGTTGGGAACACTTCCGGTCATAGACTCCAGGTTGGCGGTCACCTCGCTAGTCTCTGTTCTTGACGAGGGCGGCGGACTAGAGTAACTACATGAAGTCGCGACTCGTCCTTACGTTAGCAGTTCTGTTCGTTGTGCTTCCGCTTGCCGCACAACAGCCGTCCACAACTCCCGACAACGACTTTGTTCAGAAGCGGTTCGGGAATTCCTGTTCCCTGGAACCACGATGGCCGCCATTGACTGCGGACCTGAACGGAGATGGAATCGAAGACATAGTCATCGTCGCCCGCTGCAAGAATCCGCTGATTGACCAGGACGAAAAGAATTACAAAGTCATCGATCCCTACGATGCGTTTTATGGCTACGGCAATCCGAAGATCACCACAAGCTTTGCGCCCGATGATCCCAAACTGCGTGGAGTTGCGCTGCTGGTCATCCATGGCGCTGGCACTGACGGTTGGCGCTCCGCAAGTCCTCAGGCGAAGTTCGTCATCATCAATCTTGCGGTGAAGACAATCACAGTGAAGAAGATGAAGGTCAGCCGCAAGAAATCAACCATGGCGATTTACGTGGAAGAAGCCGGCGCTGACCAGATGACCTCTGCCATTTTCTGGGATGGGAAGAAGTACCGCTACGAGCCGCTGGGTTCGAGCATGGAGTGAAACAGGCGGGCTAGGGCGCCCGCCCCACACTTTACATTTCGAAGTGGAACACATCCAGCACGAAGAACGTCTTGCGGTTCACCAGCGCGATGTGACCTCCGATGACGGTGTGCATATAGCCCACCGGTGGAGGCGGTAGATAGCTCTCTACTTCTACCGGGCAAGGATGCATGCGGCTTCTCAGACCCGGGGGCAACGTACCTCGCACCACCAACTGACGCTCCAGTCCCGAAGGCAGTTCGTCCCGCTTCGCCAGTCCCGGCGGCAGGTGGTCGCGATGTCCTTGGTACCACTCGTGCAACTCGCGATCGTGGTCGCGATAGTAGTGCCGATCTTCCTTAGCCTCGCGCTTGTCGCCCCGTTTGTCATCCCGTCTATCCTCGTCGCGATCGTGCTTGTCTTTGTCGTGGCCGTAGCCGTGACCCTGTCCCTGCGCCAGCGCCATATTTGTGCTCAGTGAGAGCAGCGCTGCGGCCGCCAGGTAAAGCCATTTGTTTGAAGACATACCTTCTCCTATGTTGAGGTGAGAAACCCCAGCTTAGGGGCGGCGTTATGCAACGGCAAGTGACCAGAGTACCTGGAGGGCGTTGGTCCTACGTCGCGAACGTTTTTCGTGTAGGCCCAGACGCCCTCGTCTGGGTGGGCGAGCATGCCTCGCCATTTGGCGGAGCGAAGCTCCGGGGGAAGGTGAGGGCATCCGCTCCTATACTCAATCGCCAACGACGGTTCTTCTATAATCCCCTGCCATGGACCTTGAGCAAAAGCTGCTTGAACTGAAGCGCCGCGACCGGCTGACTGACGAAGGCGGCGGAAAAGAGCGCCGCGAACGCCAGCACAAAGAAGGCAAAATGTCGGCGCGCGAGCGCATCGAGTTTCTTCTCGATGACGGCACGTTTGAAGAGACTGACCGTTTCGTCACCCATCGCGCCAATGAGTTCGGCATGTCCGAGCGCAAGTATTACGGAGACGGGTTCATCACCGGCTACGGTCGAATCGAAGGACGCCTGGTTTTCGTCTTCGCGCAGGACTTCACAGTCTTCGGCGGAACGCTCTCGGAATCCAATGCAGGCAAGATCGTCAAGATTATGGATATGGCCGCCCGGGTCGGCGCGCCTTTAATCGGCTTGAACGATTCCGGCGGCGCCCGCATTCAGGAAGGAGTGGTCTCGCTGGCGGGCTATGCGGACATCTTTCTGCGCAACACTCTGTATAGCGGAGTCATCCCGCAACTCTCAGCCATCATGGGCCCGTGCGCTGGCGGCGCGGTTTATTCTCCGGCCATCACCGACTTTATAGCGATGGTCAACAACACTTCGTACATGTTTATTACTGGACCGGACGTCATCAAGACGGTCATGCACGAGGAGGTCACTAAAGAGCAGCTCGGCGGCGCGGTCACTCACAATGAGACCTCCGGCGTCGCCCACTTGCTCGCCCATGACGACGCCGAATGCCTCTCTATGCTGCGCGAGTTGCTCAGCTTTATTCCGTCGAACAATCTGGATGATCCTCCGCGTAAACCATGCACCGATCCGATTGACCGCGCCGACGCCGCACTCGACACGATAGTCCCCGCGCAGTCGAATCTGCCCTACGACATGAAAGACGTAATCCACGCCGTGGTGGATGACGGGTACTTTTTCGAGGTCCACGAGCACTACGCGAAAAACATTGTGGTCGGATTTGCGCGGCTGAATGGCAACTCTGTCGGCATCGTCGCCAATCAGCCTGCATTTCTCGCGGGAACGCTGGACATCAACGCGTCGGTAAAGGGCGCGCGCTTTGTTCGTTTCTGTGACTGCTTCAATATTCCGCTGATCGTTTTCGAAGATGTGCCCGGATTCCTTCCCGGCACCAGCCAGGAGTACGGCGGTATCATCCGCCACGGCGCAAAGCTGCTATACGCTTTTGCCGAAGCCACGGTGCCCAAGCTGACGGTGATTACTCGCAAAGCCTACGGCGGCGCTTATTGCGTGATGGCGTCAAAACACATCCGCACCGACGTGAACTACGCCTGGCCGACCGCCGAAATCGCCGTCATGGGCCCGGAAGGCGCGGTGGACATTGTTTACAAGCGTGACCTGGAGCGTGCCGCCAACCGCGACCAGATGCGGACCGAGAAAATCGAAGAATTCCGCGACCGTTTTGCAAATCCTTATGTAGCGGCCGAACGCGGTTTCGTAGATTCAGTCATACTGCCCCGCGACACGCGCAAAAAGCTGATCCACGCGCTCGAAATGCTGGGCACGAAGCGGGACAAGAATCCACCAAAGAAGCATGGGAACATACCGCTGTGAGGCAGGGATGGTCAACCGCCGATAATACTGTTCGCGATTTTCAGTCCTGTCTTAGCACTCCGTTCGTTTCCAGCGGCAAAATACAACATGAACAACAACGACCCATTGGAATTGTGCAGCTCGAGTCCGCTTTCTCTCGATCGAACCGCTGCTTGAAGACTTGGGGAAAATCGACCTTTCCGGTATCAGTTGGGCAATTGTTGGCGGCGAAAGCGGACCGGGCGCTCGACCTATGCTCCCGGAGTGGGTCACATCCA
>WNGK01000680.1_pt1 | contig 57237 bp, 58 predicted proteins | sample 5400601 | NCBI WGS metagenome assembly WNGK01 (sample SAMN13153376, study PRJNA577476) | soil metagenome | isolation source: 60 cm soil or saprolite under Garry oak tree replicate 1 | place: USA:California | collected 2016-06-15 | reverse complement strand
CCCAGCTTCGCGCTCGGATTTCTCCTCTACCTGGTCAATCCCTTACAGGGTCCCCTGGGGGAGGAGCCTGGTTGGCGCGGCTTTGCCCTGCCGCGCCTTCAATCGAAGTGGTCAGCGCTGGTCGCCAGCCTGATCCTCTCGGTGTTCTGGGCAGGGTGGCATGTGCCGCTCATTCTGAGTGGGCAAATTCCCTGGCCGCTTCTCCTGTCAATCATCCCGCTGGCCATCCTCTTTACCTGGGTATACAACGGGACGAATGGGAGTCTGTTCATGGTGCTGGTGTTCCACGCCTCGTTCGATGCACTAGGGGACTTCGTCTACCCCCTGTTCACGGGCCCGGACCTGATCCGAGATTACGTGTTGATCGCCGTCGTGGCCAGTCTCGTGGCGCTCCTCGTGGTGCTTGCGACAGGGCCTGCACGTCTTTCGCGTGCCTCCAAGCAGGTGACGACGCCTGTCGCCGAAGCGGAGGCAGTTGTCTGAAGAGACGGCTCGTTCCGTTTGGGAAGAGGCAACCCATTGCCTTGGGAAGGGAGCACCGATCAGTGAACAGGAGTGGGCAAGCTGGAACGTCTTGCGCGTCGCAGGGACCACGTTGCCTGGCATCATTCGCGCAGGCAGTTTCCTGCAACATAGAGAATAGGTCTTCTGGTCCTCACCGTCCTCCTGTCCATCATCTTCGGCTGGCTCCGCTTGCTGACAGGTAGTAGCTGGTCGTTATTGGCCAAAAGTTTTACCTGGCAACGTATACAGAAGCCGCATATATGCACGGACATTTTAGAAAGAGTGTGTCAATGACGAGCAACGAGAAACAGGGGTTACAAATACGCAGAAGGCAGGAACGAGAATCGATCTACGTGTAACGAATCGGCGTCCAGCAAGACCATATCACTGAGGCATGGAAATACAGCAGTGTAAGGGGTGGAGGGTGCAGTGGGTCAGTTCCGACGCATCTTCCTCGAGCAAGGGATGAACTGTCGCTTGCGTGCCATGTCCTTCCTGGACGGTCATGCTGCTTTTGACCATCCGGTACGAGAATAGTTATGATGAAACTCTGAAAGAGAGGGTCTGTGATGAAAGCTATAGCAGTCTATCCGGGTAAACCCAATTCGATGCATTTGGAAGAGATACCGATGCCAAGAGTGACTGACATTCCTGGCGGGTGTGGTGTACTGGTGAAGGTGTTGCGCGTGGGCGTTGATGGGACAGACAAGGAAATCAATGCGGCGGAATACGGCAGCGCGCCCGAGGGTGAGAAGTTCCTCATCACCGGTCACGAAAACTTCGGCCAGGTGATGGAGGTTGGCCCTAGCGTACCCGATACGATCACTCCGGGAACCTATGTCGTAGCAACGGTACGCCGACCGGGACATAGCATTTATGATCAGATTGGCCTCCAGGACATGACCACCGATACCGTGTACTATGAGCGTGGCATTAACCTGCGCCATGGCTATCTCACAGAGTACTACGTTGAGGATGCCGCCTACATGGTCACGCTCCCCAGTACGCTACGCGAGGTGGGGGTGCTGCTCGAGCCGACGACGGTGGCAGAGAAAGGCTTGAACCAGGCCTATGAAATCCAAAGACGCTTGAAAGTGTGGCAACCACGCCGCGCGGCGGTGGTCGGCGCGGGCACGATTGGCTTACTCGCGACCCTGGGCATGCGCCTGCGGGGTGTGGAGGTGACCTGTTACTCGCGTCGGTTGCCACCGTACTTTAACAGCGATCTCATCACTGAGCTTGGGGCTCACTATGTCAGTTCACAACAGGCGACGCTGCCCGAAGCGAGCGAGATGCATGGACCCTTCGACATCATCTTTGAAGCCTCCGGTTTTAGTCCGCTGGCTTTTCAAGCGGCCGAGGCGCTTGGCAAAAACGGTGTCCTTGTGCTCTCGAGTGTGACGGGGGGAGAAAAGAAAGTCGAGGTGAACGCAGACAAAATCAACCAGGGCTTCGTGCTCGGCAACAAAGTGATGGTTGGCACGGTGAATGCCTCGCGTGCCGACTTTGTCAGCGGTGTGAACGACCTGGTCAAGGCCGAAGCCTTCTTCCCCGGCTGGCTGAACAAGTTGCTCACCACGCGTGTCCATGGCCTGGAAAACTATGCCGAGATGCTGCGCCACCTCACGGAGGACAAGGAAGCCATCAAGGTGTTTGTCGAGGTCGCGCAAGACATGTAGGGATGCTCCTTGCGCAGTCTACATGGTCTTCTTTGTGAGAAAGGATGACGAGAGAAATCATGAATAACTTACCAATTGCCGATTATGCTTTACTGTCAGACTGTCGTTCAGCCGCGCTAGTCAGCCGCGCGGGTTTCGTTGACTGGCTGTGCTTTCCCCGCTTCGATGGGCCATCAGTCTTTGCCCGCCTGCTGGACGAGCAAGCGGGACACTGGTCCATCTACGCGGTTGGGGCGACCGAAGTGAGCCGCCGCTACCTTGAAGGGACGATGGCACTTGAGACCACCTTCCGCACCCCAACAGGCAGCGCCGTGCTGGTTGAGGCGATGGCGATGGGACGCAATGAGCGCGGACACGAACTGGGCGTCGACTCACCTGGAGTCTTGCTTCGCTCGGTCTCGTGCCAGAGCGGCACGGTGGAGATCGAGCTTGAATATGCCCCCCGCTTCGAATACGGCCTCATCTTCCCCTTGCTGAGACCAATTGAGGGAGGTATTCTCGCTCGTGGTGGCGCAGATGTCCTGGTCCTCTCCTCACCGGTGATGATGACTCTCGAAGGGTCGATGGCACGCGCTCGCTTTCCCCTCCAGGCAGGTGAGCAGGCCAGCTTCGCCTTGCAGCATCGGGCGAGCTGGGAGAACACGCCGCAGGTGTCTACGCAGGCGGCGATCACCGATTCCTTGCAAGACACCGTTGTGGGGTGGCGTACCTGGTCAGACCTGCATCAGCGATACGCGGGACCGTGGCGGGACCTGGTCCATCACAGTGGCCGCGTGCTGCAGGCACTCACGTTCCGTCCCACTGGAGCAATTGTCGCCGCACCTACCACCTCCTTGCCCGAGTCCATCGGGGGAGAGCGCAACTGGGATTACCGCTACACCTGGATTCGTGACGCTTGCCTGACACTGGAAGCACTCTGGGTCGCTGCTTGCCCGGATGAGGCGCACTGGTTCTTCTCCTGGATGGCTGGGGCAGTAGCGACCCAGATCCGGCGCGGTGCTGAGCTTCAGATTATGTTCGGAGTCGGTGGCGAGCACGATCTCTCGGAACGCTCGCTCAGTCACCTGGCGGGATGGCGTGCCAGCCGCCCGGTGCGCGTGGGCAATGGCGCCTGGGAGCAACGCCAACTTGACGTCTACGGGGAGCTCCTCGGGGCGGCGCACCGCCTGCGCGACCAGCTCAGTGGACTCGACGAGGTCACACGCCACTTCCTGGTCGAGGTTGCCGATGCCGCTGCAACACGGTGGCGGGAGCGCGACCAGGGCATCTGGGAGGTGCGTGGAGACCCAAGAGATTTCCTGTACTCAAAGCTCATGTGTTGGGTGGCACTTGACCGCGCTATCGACATTGCCGATATATTGAATGCGCATGACAGGATCGATACGTGGACAGCGGCGCGTGAGCAGATCCGCGACGCCATCCTCAAGTATGGTTGGAGCGAGAAAGCTGGAGCATTCACCCAGGCGTTTGGCTCCGATGACCTGGATGCTTCCACCCTTATGATGCCGATTGTAGGGTTCCTACCTGCCACCGATCCACACATGCGATCCACCATAGACGCGACCGCTGGGCGGCTCACCGATGAGCATGGACTGGTCTACCGTTACCTCGCATCCGATGGACTGGAAGGCTCAGAAGGGACCTTCTTGCTCTGCACATTCTGGCTTGCCCAGGCGCAGGCACTGGCCGGAGAGGTCGAGCAAGCCAGGGCGACCTTCGAACACGCGATTGCCTATGCCAATGACGTTGGCTTGCTCGCCGAGGAGGTCGATCCGGCGAGTAACGAGTTGTTGGGCAACTTCCCGCAGGCCTTCAGTCACATTGGCCTCGTGAATGCGGCCTGGGCCATCTCGCAGGCGGAGTGACAAAGGGAGAGAGCGATGGGCGGTCACGTTTGGTGGAAACACCTCCACTGGTTTGAATATGGAGCAGAACTGCTTGGGACAGCATTTCTTGTCTTTGCCGGCGTGAGTGCAGTTGTCTTCGATTTTGGCACTGGCTCACCACTGGCTCAAGTTCTCCCCGATACAAGTATCCGTCGACTCATCACGGGTCTCTTGTTTGCAGGGAGTGGTGCGCTCGTCGCCATTTCACCACTCGGGAAACTCAGTGGTGGGCATATCAACCCTGCCGTATCGCTGGCGTTCTGGGCACATGGGAAGATGCATCATTCTGACCTGGGGGGGTACATGCTTGGACAGTTGCTTGGGGCGATCATTGGGGCATCGCTGGTGGTCCTCGTCTGGGGAGGACATGCTGCCAGTGTAGGTGATGGAGCAACCGTACCTGGAGCAGGATATCCCCTCTGGATGGTCTTTCTGGCAGAGGTGATCCTGACCTTCGCGCTCGTACTCTCCATTTTTCTGTTTGTAAGCAGCCATCGGCTCATGCGTTGGACACCGCTCATGGTCTGGATTCTGGTGGCGGTGATGGTGTGGCTTGAAGCACCCATCTCCGGTACCAGTCTGAATCCAGCACGAAGTTTTGGGCCTGCCCTTGTCTCCTGGCTCTGGCAGGGTCACTGGCTCTACTGGGTGGCTCCTCCTCTCGGCGCTCTGCTGGCCGTAGGAGCCTTTCGTCTTCTTGCGATTGGTAAGCGCGATGTGCTGACCGGCAAAATGTTCCACACCCCGCACTATCGGAGCGTTTTCATGAACGTTACTGCACCACGTATGCCCGCCGATGGGCGGCTAAGGAAGGTGAAGTAAATGGTGATCATGAAAAGTACATCGAAGGAAGGGTTGGCTAAACATGTCAATTCATGATGGTGAGCTCACCTGTCAAGAGGTCGTAGAACTGGTCACCGAGTACCTGGAGAATGTTCTGCTTCCAGAGACGCGCAAGCGGCTTGAAGAGCATGTTGACAATTGCCCTGGCTGCGCTTCCTATATTGAACAGATACAGCTTACTATCGGCATGTTACGGCAGCTAGCAGACGAACCGGTCTTTCCTACGATGAAGCAGGAGCTCCTGCAGCGCTTTCGCAACTGGAAGAAGGATGCGTCGTCACAGGGGGCAGATTCTCCATGATGCGGCCCCTCATCACGAATTGTTCTATTCGATATAGCAAAGGAGATCGACTGTATGGCATCGTTAGGTATGGCACTTCCATTGCTGCCGGGTAAGACAGAGGCCTGGAAGAACTGGGTTCAGGAAATGGGGGGAGCGCGCCTGAGTGAGTACCAGGCATCTCGCCGGAAACTGGGAATCACCCGGGAAACATCGTTTTTGCAGCAGACCCCACAGGGCGATATAGCAGTTCTTTACATAGAGGCAGTTGACATAACTCGAGCATTGCAGGGGTTGGCAATATCGCAGGATCCGTTTGATGATCTGTTTCGACAACAGACGCTGGATCTTTTTGGTTTTGATCTGACTGAGCCAGCGCCGGGACCGCCACCGGAAACGGTTTTTGACTGGAGAGCGAGTTGAGGGAAGTACATTCACGCTGTGTGTTCCCTGCTTTCCTGGACATTACGGGCAGCGGGACCAGTTTTGCTTTCAACGATCTCAAATTTCACCGGGGTACCAGGCCGGATGGTCCGATAGCCCTGCCCAGGAAGAGCTGTAAAGTGAAAGAACACATCTTCCCCTGATCCATCTTGTGCAATCATGCCAATGCCCGCATTGAGATCGAACCAGCGCACAACGCCTTGTGCTACCGGCAAATCGTTCGTCCCCAGCGGTGGCGTACCATTGGCCCATTCTTGCTGGGGAATGCGAATCTGCCGCACCTCCGGCGTGTCATACGCTTCGTAGCGATAGTCAGAACGGCTTTCCATGATGGTGCGCAGGTCGTGCCGCAGTTCCTCATTGGTGGGGCGACCGACGAAGTACCAGCCGTTATAGATGGCGTGGATGCGCAAGTCGGGTCGCAGCACAAACGTGTAGGGCTGCGCGCGGTAGGCGTACTCGCCCTCCGTCTCATCAAGAATGTTGATCTGCTTGATGATCATGCGCTGCTCGTCCGACAGGAAGGTCCACTGCGCTCCTAGCCCGGCGCGAAAGGCGGCCTGGACAAGTGGTGGGTCCGCACTCACGGCAACGATCTTTCCATAATTTACCGCCAGTTCGTGCTGGAACGCGACCAATTGTCGCATTTGCTGCTGATCGCGTGGGCAGAAGAATCCGCGAAAAAAGATGAGGATCAGTGGATAGCCATCCAGGAATCCCAGGTGTTGGTCGAGAAGGCCAGGTTTCGTGAAGTGTGAGAGTCGCCTCAGTTCGTTCTGGTGATCCGGCAATGCGATATCTGGAAATTGATCGTTCATATGAAGATAAGTTGCCATGAAAGTACGCTCCTTTGATGAATTAGCTGTGCCGCCTGCTCATCAGCATATCAGTCAAAGAGACGCTACTCCTGGACAATGACTTCATACACTTCGCGGTAGGGGGGCGTAGTATAGAGGTCCGAAAGCGGAACCAGCTCGGCAAGCTGCGCCCTGTAGTAGCCACTTACTTCACTTGCCTGCAGATCGGTTTCCATCTCCCACAGCGTGATCGCCATAGCCTTGCCTTCCCTACGATCGAGCAAACCAAGGAAGCCCTTGAAGCCCTGTTGCAGCTTAGCGGTTGGCACAATCCTATCGCGAAGGAGTTGCAGCATCTCCTCCATTCCCTCGTGCTTCTGACCCATCTTCCACTCAAGCACGGTTATTCGTGCATACATAGCTGTCCTGCCTTTCTCGCCATCTCCAAGATGGCCAGCTTGCTGGGAGCAACATTGTCACACATTGCTGAGAGCAGGCGATTTGGTCAAGCAACCCTTTCTGGATCATTGTGCCACGCCTCAGCAGGAGTTCATTCACCGTTTTCTGTTGCAAACAACGTTTGAGCAACTCCACGAGATATCTCGCCAAAGCATCAGCTTAAGATTAGCTGAAACAACCCAGTTTGCCAGTGAGGTGATGCTGAAACTACTAAGAGAGATCGACTGAAAGAAGACTGCCCGTTTGTTACAACGAGGTCTTCTTGTATTCACAGTACAAGTATACGTCGTCTCGGCTGTCTTGTCAAGTATTTATATTATCTCATCTATCATTTTTATGGGGGGAAATATATTTTCTATAGAAAATATGTTTAGTTCTGTTCTCTCTTCCTGTCACGAGGAGGTATACTTCGTGGTATCAACTGTTGTCTAGATTCTCTGACAAACCTCGACAGCAGTTGTTCTCGCCGCCCTGAATCAGTCCAGCCTTCCCAGCGTTCCTTCTGAATTCCAGGAGGTTATCGACTCAGGTATGTCCGAGAGAGCATTCAGACTGGAACGTGCTCGTCTCGGGACCAACGATAGCCGTACCACCTTCCCTGTTGCACAGCAACCGGCCTGGCTTCCCAGTCTTGGTCGGGGTGTCCCTCTGGGAAGCTTCTTCCCCCCGACCTGTAGCCGGAGAGAGCGATCTGTCCTGGTCAGCCACTGCGTTTCAAACGAGGCTGCCAGTGATATTCTCCATAAAACGAGTGATGCACATTCGAAGAGGCGTTAAAGTCGGCTTGCGCTTCGTAGTGACAAACAGGACATCTGAATAATTTGCCCCATTTGAGCGTGATAGGTGTTCCGTTCAGGTTTGAGAACCTCTCGCCCCTGGCGCCGCATCGAGAGCAATACTGGCTCGTCCCATGCGGGTTGGTCTCGACAGTCACCACGCCGAGGGCATATGCTTTCTCTCTGGCGTCCTGATTGATCTTGCCTCGCAGCTGGTTCGCTTGTTTACGATTCATCCGCCGCGACTTGCTTCCCGCAGCTCGACGGATCTTGCGCAGGCGCTCAAACACCAGCACACAGCCAGGATACTTCGCGCACACGTTGGCGATGCGACGCGCAACACCATGGGCTGCGTGTTCGTTCATGCGACGAACATGCCTCCACAGCTGCTGGTTGCTTTGCTCCCCTTTCACCGGCTTGCCCGACTGCCGTTGCTTCTTGGCAATGCATTTGAGGTGGCGGTAGCGCGCCTGATCGAGGCCCTGATCTCGCACGAAGATCGTTTCCCGAATCGTTCCCCGTTGCCTGACGGTAATGACTGCAAGCATCTTCACGTTCAGATCGACGGCCACCGTGACCAAGTCGGGATCCTGCTTGCTCTCGACAATCTTCTGCGCTTTCACTTCTTGTGTCTGGCAGAAGTGGAGTGAGGCCTCGTTCTTGCGTACAACCAATTTGGGACTCTGCTTTTCCCAGGCTGGATCGGTCAGGCGTTGCTGAAAATAGCGGCTGTGCTTGATGGGATAGTTACACCATTGCCAGCTCGTACCTGTATAGACTTTGAGTCGCACAAACCGCGCGTGCTCCTTTCCGCGGCTTTCGAGGTCCAGCTCGACCGTTCCTTCGTAGAGCGTGGGGTGATTGCCTGCCCCAGGCACTCCTGGTTCCCCTGCTTTCTTTCCGCTTTTTTTCCAGCGAGCAAGGTTGGAGAGATAGGACCGGGCTTTCCCAATCGCGTCCTTGATCGCGGCCCGCCGATAGGCAAAGGGCATGCCGGGGAAACCTTCACTGAAGTTCCACCCCTCCCACGGGTGGGGGTGGTCACGGGTAGCCACGGTGTGGGATTCCGCCCAGGTGAGTAACTCGTTGGGGGAAAGAGCTCGTGTGCGCATCTCCAGATGCTTTTCGGAGTAGTAAGACACGCGCTCGGTCAGCTTTTGGGCGTGGGCCAAAAAGAAGTCCAGATAAAACGCACGCGCCTGATTGAGTACGTCGGCAGTCGCCTCTAAAGAGGCCCGTTTGCCGGGATTGGCGCCTCCCTCTTCGCGCTTGCCCAAATCGAGGAGCAGTTTGCTTGTGCGTGTGGCCTGTCCCATCGTTACCTCTGTTCTGTTGGCTCTTCCTGTTCACAGGCCTTGAGAGCCGTCTTCACCTGCTCGCGGACATGCTTTGCGCGGTGGCCGTAGAGTCTGCCTGCAAAAACACTCACGATGGTCAACAAATCCTGGACCAGTTCTTCTGTGGGTTCCTGCTGCTTGGGTGGGTCGAGGACTTCTAAGCGCACGCCTTGCCAACGAAACGCCTCTTCCAGGTAGCTAAACCCAAAGCGCACCAGCCGATCGGGATACTCGATCAGGACCACCTCCACTGCCTGCTCTTTGACGAGAGCCAGCAGCTTTTCCATGCCTTTGCGTTTCTCATTGAGGCTGGAAGCTTGCTCGGCAAGCTGTGCGACCACCTGGTAGCCTCGCGTGTCAGCTGCTTGTTTGAGGCGCTCCAGTTGCCGGGAGAGATTCCCATCTTGTTCCTGCCTGACACTTGACACCCGCGCATACAGGACGCATCGTTCGGCTCCCACTTGCCCTTTGCCCAGCCTGCGCAAGCGGGAAATCTCCTCGGTAGGAATACGTCTCTGGTTGCCAACTGTGCGAACCGTGTGCAATTTTTCTGCTGCTTCCCAGCGATAGAGCGTTCTCATGGAAATGCCTAATTCGGTTGCTGCGTCCTTTGGGGTCAGCAGACGTTTGTTCTTCATACGTGAAGTATACGGTCAGTGGCAAGCTTTGTCAAGCTTTTTGGAAAGTCGTATTACAAGAGACAAGTGAGTGTATAATAAGCTCAGAGATTGATACATGTTTGCTGTTGTTGCAATGCTAGCCCGGTCACGTTCTGTTCATGTTCGTGAACGAGAGATGCGGACATCGCCAGCAGATCGTGTAATCGGACGCCGCTACGGTGAAGTTGATTGCCGGGCGAATGGAGAACTCGGGCTACCTGCACAGCGATTAGGAGGATCAGATGCGGAAGTATTTGGCATTGGCTGCGGCCGTAGTGGTAGGGATCGCCCTCGTGGGCAGGCGGCTGATGAGGCCCCGCGTGGACAAGCGCCGGTCGGAACATGTGAGCCAGAGCGAGGAGTCATATCGGAGCGCGGGCGCCCGGATACTCATCCTTGGTGCCGGATTTGGCGGGCTGGCCGCTGCCCTGAAGCTGGATCAGCGGCTGAGGCCATCGGACGATACCAGCATCCTGGCTGTGGACCGTAACAACGATATGCTGTTCACGCCGCTCCTATGGACCGTGGCGAACGGGCGCACGAGCCCAAACAACGTTGTTGTTCCCATCCGCGACTTTCAGAAGGGCAGGCGATTTCACGTCTTGCATGCTGAGATTGAGAGCATCGACCTCGACCGGAAGGAGGTGCGGACGTCAGGAGGCTCGCGCCCGTACGACATCCTCGTGATCGCCCTGGGCAGCCACACTGCTGTGCCGGACCTACCAGGCCTGCGCGAGCACGCGCTCCCGTTCCACACGCCGGCCGACGCCCTGCAACTGCGCAACCACCTGATAGACGCGATCGAGGCCGCGCACCAGGTCGATGACCCGGCGGAGCGGCAGGAGTGGCTGACGTTCGTCGTCGGGGGCGCGGGCGACACGGGGATCGAACTGGCGGCGATTATCCACGATTACATCATCACAGGGCTCTTCAGAGAGTACCCGTGGCTGGCCGACGCGCCCGTTCGCGTGGTCGTCGTCGGGCGGGCGGAGCGTGTCCTCCCCATGAGCGATCCCCGCACGTCCCACCTGGTCCGTCACACACTCGAGCAAGAGGGGATCGAGGTGCTGACGGGAAGGTCTATCACAGGAGTTGAGGAGACGGCGGTGAAGACAAGTTCAGAGGTCATTCCGGCGCGGACGCTCTTCTGGGCCGCGGGCACCACGGCGCCCGACGTGGTCCGCCAGCTGCCTGTGAAGCACGCACGCAATGGTGCGGTAATCGTTGATGACCACCTCCGCATCCCCGGGTATCCGGACGTGTACGTGGTCGGCGACTCCGCCTGGGGGTATGACTCGGCCACCAATGAGCCCGTGCCGCCTACGGCTCAAGCAGCGCGCCAGCAGGGGTACTACGTGGGCAAGGCCATTGCAACGGAGTACGCGAACAGACGAGCACTGCCCTACCGATATACCACCCTTGGCCATCTAGCGCTGCTGGGTCACTACACCGGCGTGGCGGAGGTGGGCCGAATCGCTTTCACAGGGCTTGCCGCGTGGATCTTCTGGCACCTGGCGTACCTGCAGCGCAACCCCTCGTGGGTCAGGCGGGTACGATTGGTGGTGGACTGGTTACTCTCCGGCATACTAGGCCGTGAGACCGGGCAGTTGCGCCTGGGCACCGGACTACCACAGCGCGAAAGGGTCCTGGAGCCGAAGCCATGACCGGCACACTCGCATTCTTCAAATTGCTGTTGCATTGCTCCGCCTACTCGTAACAAAAACTCCATCTAAAATATATTTTTGTTTCATAATAATAGTGGATGAGACATTATAAATACTTGACAAAGTTACAAATGCAACGTATATGCTGCGACCTGTGATTGCAGGCCATTCTTAACAATATTTATCGTACGCAAGGTGTATCGGTTCCGATAAGAAAGGATGTACAGATGGTTACACAAACGTGGCTTGAAGCAGCAGCATACCCTAACCAGGCAGATGCCCAGGCAGCCGTCGACGAGTTGAAGAGCAAAGGCTTCGACGAGAATTTAATCTCTATAGTGTATACGGATGCCGGTCATAGTTGCCTCCACCATAACCAAATAGTGCATTGGTCACCGTTTCGTTAACCTACGTCCGTTGAAGCCTCCGAGTTTTTCCAGAGACTCAACTGGACGGGAGGGCATACTACAAATACCCTATGTTGTTTCTTCCAAGCGTCATGCCGCTGGAGCAAGACGTTTTTGACCTCGGCTCTGTTGATACAGGCAGCCAGTTCTTGATCTCCGAAGCGATCGGCCAGATTCAAAGAGGAGTTGTGATCGGCATGATCGACAAGCCCACAGACCAGGCACTTGAAAGTTTTCTGGTCGGGCCGATTGGCGCGATCGACAAAATGGCAGCGAGAGCATTCTTGGGAGGAGTAGGCGGCTTTCACGGAGTGCGCTGCCATCCCTCGCTTGGCGGTCGCCCAGGCCAATTGCTTGGGAATGTGTCCTAACTGGGAGGCGTACAGGTAGGCGTTCATAGAGCGTGCCTTCAAGCGCATCAAGGCCACATTGAGCTCCTCGTAGACAATGCGCGTGTCAGGGTGATCCTTGAGCATCTCGTTGATGGCCCGATTGATGTCCTGACGCACTTGCCGGCTCAGGCGTTGCCCCGTCACGCTGCTGGTCGAGGGCAACTTCTCCACGCCCCTTTTCTTGAGACATGCTCTGAGTTTCGCTTTGCGCCGTCTTTTCTCGCGGTCACGCTTGTGTCGCTCACGCAACTTGCCGTGAAAGCTGCCGTAGTGCTTGCCTGTCGAGGTCGTCAGGAAGTTAGCGATCCCCGCATCGACGCCTACACACGGGGCTGATGGCTCTGTGTGACGAGGAACGTCCTCATCAAAGCTAAGCGTGAGCCACCAGACACCCTTGCGTTTATGCAGAGCGGTTGAGGTGTTGATCGTGCGCCCAAGGAGGGCCTTCTGGTGATAGGGGGCGAGTTTGACGGGGATGTGGAGAGGATGCCCTTTGTCCAGCGTGCTCATTCTCAGCCAGTAGTCGAAGGTGCTGTCTTCCGATTTCTCCACCATCACCACGTTGGCGTTGGCCTGGATGCTCGGACGCCTCAGGGTGGGGGTATTCCATTCTTTCCAGATTGGTTCTTTTCTTTTCGGGTCAAGCGTGCTGCCCACAGCCTCCGCTTTCGCCTTGGCCTCGGCATAATCGGCCAGGTCCTCGAGATAGGCTTGTCTTGCGTTCTCGCGGTTCGTCCGCCAAGACTGCGCAATCCCTGCGGCTTGTTGAATGGCAACGCGATGCCACCGTTGGGAGAGAGAGGTTTCAAAGATCGGCTCAGCATACTTATTGGGCTCGACCACGGTGCAAAAGAGCGTCACATACCGCCCCGTGAGGGCCAGATAGGCTTCCACAAGCTGATCGAGCACGTCAAGCTTGCCAGGATTGGCTTCAATCAAAGGAATAGGCGTGACCGCACGGGTGATCGTCTGCTTGCTCTTCTTTTTGCGCTTGCGCTTGTTCTTCTCGTCCTCAGTGGCTTTTTGGGGCTTCTGACTCACGCGCGGGTCCATTCTGCTGCAAAGCAGCCAGCACTTGTTCCGTTTTGCGTTTGGCTCGTCTGCGACCATAGAATCTGGCGCAGAAGCTCGTGATAATCGCGACAAAGTCGCCCATCAAGTCGTCTTCTGCGGTATCAGCCGTGTTCACAACCACCAGTTCCCGCCCGAGGCCTCGCGAGCAACGTCTGAATGTAGGCAAGGCCAAAGCGAGAAGCACGATCTTTGTGCTCGACGACGATCTGTCCGATGTTGGGATCAGAAAGCCTCGCCAGAAATTTGGGGCGCTGATCGTTAATGCCGCTTCCACACTCTTTGATCACCAGGCTTCCTGACCAACCCTGGGCGTTGCACCATGTGATAAGCCGCTCAGCTTGCCTCTCCAGGTTGTCTTTGTTCTCACTGCTTGAGACACGGGCGTACACAGCAACGGTGCGAGCAGGCGTCGAGCGAAGCTCTGGCGGATCAATGATCACCGTGCCAGTAGGCAATTGCTAGCCTGGAATCTGGCCGCGTTTCCACATGCGCCAGGCGCTGTTATAACTGATCCCGATCTTCTTCGCATAGCTCGACAACTTCAGACATCCAAGTCTACCATATCTGTTTGCTTGGCGCAAGAGATGATAATACTTTGGAATACTTGCCTATATAAAATGAATACCATCAGAGCAGGACTACTCAGTGGCGCTATCTGGGGAGGTGTGCTGGGCGCCCTCTTCGGATTCCTCTTTCCGCCGGTAGGATTGCTGATCGCGGCTGGCCCCATTGTGGGCGTCCTCGCCTCTGGGGCGACCCTGGCGGCAGCAGGAGCGCTGACTGTTGGTTCCCTGTCAGCACTGGTCTCCGCCCTGATTCAACTTGGCATGCCCGAGGAAATCGCGACGAGCCTGGGAGAGCACATACATAAAGGGGACGCGCTGATCATCGTGCACGCGCTAAATGAAGAGCAAGCAGCACTCGCACGCAGCGTTCTGGCGGCTCATAACCCACGGCCTGCAGTCGCACAGCAGGCAGGTGGAGTCGTTTCTGTCGCTCCGCAGGCCAGGTAAGGTCATCTTTACCTGCGAAGCAATCATGTTTGCCACCCGGTTAAATCACTGCCTCATGAAGATGGTGATTTAACCGGTAGTCTTATGTGTTTAGCGAGAGGCTTTCAGAGGAAAGTCGAAAGAGCCCCTTTTTTGGCGGCAAGCCCAAGATAGTTCGCCACTTCTTCAATTGACCACCCTGCCTCTCGTGCCCGGTAGGCGAAGTCTTGTCGCAAGTCATGGAAGGTGAGATGCTGGATCACGGGAAATTGGGCCTTCGTGGCCAAAGCCTTGAGCTTGCGGAACCAATAGTGGATCGCTTCTTCTGTCAACCGCTCACTGCGTTGCGAGAGAAACACATAGGTCCGCCTTGTGCCGCCAGTGGCTTGCAGGTACGCATAGAGCGGCTTGCGAGCTTCGTCCATTAGAGCAATATCCCGCCACTTGCTCCCCTTATAGCCAACATGGAGCCATCCCTCCTGTGGACCCACATGAGTATATACCATCTGCAGCCAGGAGGCATCACTCACCCGGCAGCCCGCCCAGTAGCCCAAAGCAAAGATGGCAGACCCACGTCGATTTCCTTCTTGTTCCACTAACGAACCCAGGATATTACGTTGATCTTCAGAGAGCTCTCCAGAGGCGATCTGCGGCACAGAGGGAAGATTGATGCCACGGGTCGGGTTGCGTTGGAGCAGCCTCTTCTCTTCAATGAGAAAATTGGCAAAATTGCTGATGGTTGATTTCACGCGCGCCCGGTGGTTAAGACTCAAGCCTTTCTGCTCCAAGTGTGCCAGGTACAGCTCGACGGTCATCTGCGTCAACTGCGCCGGCTGAAACTGTCCCTCATTGCCAGGGCGTTGCGCTACCCACCCGATCAGGTGACGCACCGTGCGTAGATAGGCATCCATCGTTCCCTGGGCTTTCCCTGAAAGAAACTGCTCGTACTCGCCTAACAGAGCACGAGCCTCGTAGATGGAATCATCTTCTGAAGATGTCATGTCTCATCTCTCCTCGAAAATAATGTTGTTACGAGTTATGCGGTCTCATGTTCTGAAAGGTGAAGGTGCTGACTACTCTCGCCTTTGCGGATGAAGAACGGGACAGCATGTTCCTCTCAATCAGGGAGTGAGCCTTTTTCAGAAATGCACATCTAGAGTAAGATAAACTCAGGTGTTGTTGCTAGACGAAAGATGCCTAGTGGTGGCAGTCTGGGAGCTGCTTCGTTCACATTTTGACAACAGTTAACGTAGAATGGTTGAGTCCTAGTTTTGATGTGCAATGCGCAAAAAGGCTTACTCCCTGTCAATGTGAAGAAGGCTTCGATCGTCCCAGTTTACATAAGCATAGTGGCAGTAGCCTGTAAATCCCATAGATCACCTTGTGTACGCCTTCAAAGTATACGGCGTAGCTGTTGCTTTGTCAAGTTAATTTTCGAAAATACTTCTACTATTTCTATGGAACAAAAATATATTTTCTGTAGAGAAAGTAACTACATAACTCACAGTCTGGTCATTCAAAGTGGTTGGTCAAAATGGTGGTGAGCAGCATTGGCCAATCTACAGATGGCGAATTCGTTCATCGCGTTATCCCATTCGTCCTGGAGCGCATGCTTTGCACTGGTGAGGTCATCAATCTTTCGCTGCGAAACGATAAACTGCAGTGGATTGAGACGCATTGCTTCAGCCACAAGGGCACCTATGCGATTGTCAATTTCCAGAGTTTGCTGTTCGAGGCTTTGAATCGTTTGCATGATAGGTTCGCAATCTGGTTGTAACATCGTTCAACTCCTTCATGAGTCCTTAGACACGGTCTCACGCCAGTGAGCAAGCTGCGCATTTAGCAGGATATCTCGCTGGATTTCTTCATCGGTACGAGTGCTAACCGCCATGTTGCCTGTCTCCTTTCCATGCTTTGCGGTTTTGTCGTATGCTCTCTGCCAGGCTTTTGGCCTGACAGCCTAATTACCACAGTGATAGGTAGTGTTCTGGTTTCACCGTACCAAGTGTACGTTGCCCCCGCTGCTTTGTCAAGTATATTATCTCATCTACTATTTATATGGATCAAAAATATATTTCCCATTGAACAAAGATACAGATACGCCTGAGAAAGTGCTCGACTATGCGCTACCTGGAAATCAAGCGCAGTTTGGGGCTCGAAGACTGGCGCAAAGCAGCATAATACTCTTACAATATGAGAAGGGTTGATGAAAAAGAAGAGTCCCTAGCAAGTTAAGAAGAGAGCATGAAGTACGAGGAATTCATTGAACAGGTACAAAAGCGCGCTCATCTCGCTTCAGAGAGCGAGGCAGAGCGTGCCACACGGGCTGCACTTGAAACGCTCGCGGAGCGTATATCGAAGGAGGAACGCTTTGACGCGGCTTCTCAACTGCCGAGAGGACTCGCACTATACCTGAAACAGCCGTTTCTCGGCCCTGGGAAGCAGCCAGCCCCAAGCCATACGAGAAACTTTTCTCTCGACGAGTTCTTTCAACGTATGAGTATACGAGAAGATGTGCCGCTCGCAACCGCCCGTGAACATGCTCATGTTGTGATGAGCGTACTGGTTGATGCTTTGTCGAAGGGTGAATTTGAGGATATTCGCGCGCAGCTACCAACCGAGTACTACTATGAATTCTTTGAAGGGAGGTAGGGGAAGCAAGGCCCTACTTCCCGGCCGTCCTCTGTTGGACACTTAGAGGCGTGGAAACTGTATAAAACGGGAGGAGAAGAAACATGCCAAAAAGACATCAACAGCGACCAGCCAAAGAAATACATGGTCGCAATAATCCAGAGAAGAGTACGGTTGTTACGACCGGGGAATATAAAAAGAAAGAAACCTATCAAGAACAGGCACGAGAGCACGAGAACCCCGCCAAATTGCCGCAGAAAGCCAAAGTTCCTCCAAAAAGAGTGATTCCCCCGGAGGTGACGACAAAGAGACAGGACTCGGAGGTCATGATGGAAGAGGGGGAGCGCCGGAGCGGCAGCGACTCGAACGCGAAAAAGCCCCGCAAGGATTCCAGGCTGCATGAGGAACCAGAGAGACAGCCAGAACCTAAGCCTGCTCGGGTAGACGACTTTGTAGAGGATCTGAGGCCGGATAATTTTGCGGGAGCGAACTACAGTCTGCGCTCTGAACCGCAAGATATAGGGCTTCGGGCTAGTGATATCAAGGAGCTGCACGAGAAGCTGGCTGATCTGACCCATGACGAACTGCGCGAGATCGTGATCGTGCCACTAGGAGAGCGCCTGGAGCAAGGGGCAAAGTACATCGATCTGATGCACCTGGAGCGAGGTGAGTTCGTTGCTACGGCTGATATGGTTTCTGACGAGGATCACTACTATGTCCCTAAGAAGCACACAGATTATGTACTCTGGAATCGCCTCAGACAGGTAAGCAACCCGGCACGTCTCGATGAGTCAAGAGAGATGCAATAGACGGTGGGTTCGCACTAATCTGGAAGCGATACGGGTAGTCACCATGCGCTGGATAGACCACGGCTTGTAGTCCCAGGATGCGTGCTGCAAGCCGTTGTTCCTCATACGTTGGGGTATATGAAGGATCAGTCAGAAACGGACGAACAGTTGTCGCCCATGTTTCAAACTTCGTGAGTTCTTCATCAAGTGCAGCTTTCGCCTCGTCTTCTTCTTCTACGTCCAAAAGCATGGCTTCTGCCTCCCGCCTCTGTTTTTCAAGCTGCTTCATACGCTCAGAAATCTCAGCGAGCGCGTCATCATCGGTACATTGTTCGGCGAGGGTATACAGATTTCTCATCCGCCGCGAGATTTGCGAAACAGTCTTTTCAATCGAATTCCGTTCTTCGCTTGAGAGCGTTTGCTCTCGAAGTTGTGTCACGCGCTCCCGCACGTGCTCCGGGTGCGTAAGTACTTCGACGATTTTCTCCCATCCGGCTTCGTCCAACGCACGAAGGGTAATGACGGTGCTATGGTGGTGTTCTCTACCGTTTTTTCCATTCTTGACATAACATGAATAGGAGGTGTTGTGGCGGGTATCAGTTTGCGCTCGATATTTGACTGCCATTTTCCCCCCGCAAATGCCGCAGACACAGCGGGAACGGAGTAATCCTAACAGGTTCGGGTGTTTGTTATTGCGCAGTGCCTCTGTTTTGTTAATCGTCAGTTGTGCTTGTACTTTTTCAAACCGCTCTGTGCTGATAAGCGGGGGAGTGATATCGGACAATGTGACCCATTCTTCCGGTGGTCGCTTGATAGTTTTACCTCTCTGGCGTGTGGTTTTATTCACAATCGTTTCTCCGATATACGCACGACAGGTAAGAATGCTGTAAACTGTTGACTCCCGCCAAAATGCTTCTTTTGCTTTCCAGGGACGCGAGGGGTAGAGCCGCACGAACCGGTGAAAAAGTCAGGAGAGCTTGAAAAAGCAAGAGCCCATTGGCATACTGTAGCCTATGCAAACAAGCTCAGAGCCAATGGACACGTTGAAACAATTTTGCCCGAACGAGGCGTGTTCTGCAAGAGGCAAAATCGGAGCGGGCAATATCACCATCCATGATCGCCAGCGGCAACGCTCTCGGTGTAAGATCTGCAAACGGACCTTTAGTGAGAGACGTGGAACCATGTTCGAGGGCTTACGCAAGCCAATGGAGCTGATTGTTATCGTAGTGACCCTGCTGTCCTATGGGTGTCCGGTTCAAGCCATTGTGCATGCCTTTGACTTGGATGAGCGGACGGTGGCCAGTTGGCGCGATCGTGCAGGGGTCCATTGTGAGCAGGTCCATCATGCGTTGATCGAAACTGGAAAGCTGGATTTGGTGCATGTGCAGGCTGAGGAGATCCGGGTCAAGGGACGGAACCTGATTGCCTGGATGGGATTAGCCATGATGGTGTCCACTCGGCTTTGGCTGGCTGGAACCGTGAGTGTGACCCGAGACAAAGGGCTTGCAGACGCGTTGATGCAACAAGTCCGCCGAGCAGCCCAAACCCTGCGCCCTTTACTCGTTTTGACAGATGGTTGGGCGGCCTATCCCAACAGCATTCGACGCGCCATACGCTCGAAGGTCAAAAAGCTGGCAGGAGTCGGTCGAGCCTCTCTAGAAGTGTGGCCGCACCTCTGCATTGGAACTGTCATCAAGCGAAGGGAGAACAAGCGGGTTGTAGAGATCACCCGCCAGATGGCTCACGGTCTGCTTGAGCAGGCAGAGCAGTTGCTCCAACTCTCGGGTGGGGTGGTGGAGCGATTGCCGGGTTGTCTGATGGATTGGGCGAATCACTTCCCGATATCATATTAAAGTGAGTTCCTAATTTGGTACCAGCAGGTCTGCTTGTCTTCCCCTCACCAAGTATATAGCGTGATTAATATCTTATCAAGTATTTATATTATATCATCAACTATTTATATGAACAAAAACATATTTTCCATAGAAAACATGTTACGCGAGAAGTGCGGGCCCCTCTCACAAGAAGCCCCCTTGCCGCGTTACCAGCCGAAAATTGTTACTAATACGACAACCGGGATGCCGGCGAGAACAATTGGTGCGGTAAGCAGCAGGAGGCGCAGACTTGGACCAGGCATACGGGTGACCAACCAGAAGATGACTACATTCTCGAATAACCCCACCAGTGTAGCCAGGAACATAGCAATAGCAGCCGGTGAGCCTGCAACATGCCCCCTACTTAACTGCTGGCCTACTAGCACAGAGGAAGATGCTGCGCTCGCCACTGCGCCTACTACCACTATGACCAGAAAACCAATGGTTCCAAACAGGCGATTGGCCAGCCCGCTAATCACAGTTAACGAGAGAAACAGCATGCTAAAACCAAGCACCGAACGCAACTCAAGGGGAGACTCGAGCCGTCGCTTCTGCGGGGCTTCTTGCTCAAGCTGCTGGGGGGCCTCCTGTTCAAGATGGTGAGATTGCTTTTGCTTTGACCTCCTGCCGCCCAGGAGGTCAAATAATGCCACTATTCCGGCTGCCAGCATCATGGGCACCAACACTATCACGGTGCTCGTGCTTGCTCGAATGCCTTGTGGGAAGGAGAAGATGACGACCAGTGCGCAGTTGCGTAGAATCATTGCCAGGTCGGAGAGCACTACATTCGTTGGCGCTTCGGCGACAGCAGTTGCATCATCTCGCACCTCTTGTCCCAGGAGTGCCACCGTCGCCGCACTATTCACTAATCCACCCAGGATTGCGCTATAGCGTATTCCGCGTGTGCCAAATTGCCGCAGCAGCACATAGTTGGCAAAGCTTAAACCCGACACGATCACGACGGTAAGCCAGACCGAGCGCGGATTAAGCACTTGCCAGGGATCGATAAACCGGTCTGGAAGCAGCGGATAGATGACCCCCGTAATAAAACCAAAGAGTATCGTGCTGCGAATCTCGGCCACCGTCAATTTGCTGATAAATGTGATTAACTCCGTTTTCCAGGCGAGCAATGCGGTGACCACGAGTGCGCTGGTGAATGCGAGAAAAAAATTCCCCATCCCGATCACTATGCCCAGCACATTCGCTGCCGCCAGGGCGAGGGAGGTCGTGATCTCCAGGGGCTGCTCGTTCCTCATGGCATATACATTGACCAGAATCAGTACCACCAGCACTATCCCGACTTGCACATACGCCAATGTCGGGGAGACCAGCCAGGAGAGCGTACCAAGCAATGTGGCGATGGCGAAACTTCTCACACCGGCTTCTTTATGTGCCCATGTGCGTTCCAGTCCGATGAGCATGCCAATACATGCCGATGCTGCAACTTTCGCTGCCAGCAGTAAAAGTGCATCCATTCCTATTCCTTGACTATCAGGTTCCATCCGGCGTCGTGTAAACCTGACCACCATCATCCTGGCACCCGTGCAAGGGTCGTCGCTTCGCGGTTGGTCCAGTAGCCAGCTTCACGTAGTCCTTCGATAGGGGGGAGACGCGGGTCTGAGCCAGTCGCTATGATTATGTGTGGCGCTTCGAGGGTGTGTCCGGCGACCTCCACTCCTTTCCTTGTCAATCCGAAGTCAATCCCTTTTCATTGAGGATGTTCCACACTTTCTCCGGCGTGATGGGCATATCGATATGCCGGATGCCCAGGTGAGCCAGGGCATCAACGACGGCATTGACAATCGCCTGTGGTGATCCAACTGTAGGAGACTCCGCGACTCCCTTTGCGCCGATAGGATGATGCGGCGATGGCGTTACGGTCCTATCCGTCTCCCAGCGCGGTGCCTCCATCGCGGTAGGGATCAGGTAATCCTGGAAATTCCCGCCCTGGATGTTACCATTCTCATCATAGGAGAGTTCTTCATACATCGCCGGCGCAAGTCCTTGCGTCAGGCCACCATGTACCTGTCCCTCGACGATCATTGGATTGATAACCGTGCCGCAGTCATCTACCGCCATGAAACGCCGGATATGTACCTCTCCCGTCCCCCGGTCGATGTCGACGACACAGATATAGCTGCCGAAGGGAAAGGTGAGGTTAGGCGGGTCGTAGTAGTTGACGGCCTCCAATCCAGGCTCCAGGAATGGCGGGTGATTGGTATAAGCCGCAAACGCTAACTCCTGGATAGTCTTGCTCTTGCCGGGCGCTCCTTTGACAAAGAAACGTCCAGGCTCCCATTCGAGGTCCTCTTCGCCTACCTCCAGAAGATAAGCCGCTATCTTCTTCGCTTTGTCACGCACTTTACGCGCCGCCAACGCCGTCGCCGCGCCGGCAACAGGGGTGCTGCGACTGCCATAGGTCCCCAGACCATAGGGAGCAGTATCAGTATCCCCGTGCTCGATGTCAACGTCGTCGGGCGACATGCCTAATTCGGCGGCGATGATCTGGGCAAAGGTGGTTTCATGGCTGTGCCCCTGCTGCTGTGCCCCGATACGCGCCAGCGCTTTGCCTGAAGGATGAACGCGAATCTCGCAGCTATCGAACATCTGGATGCCCACAATATCGAAATGCTTGCCAGGACCAGCGCCGACGATCTCAGTAAAGGATGAGATGCCGATGCCCATGAGTTCACCGCGTGCCCGCTTTTCTGCCTGCTCACGGCGCAATCCTTCGTAATCGATCTTCTTCATCGCCAGCTTGAGCGCGGCCTCGTAGTTCCCGCTGTCGTAGGTCCAGTTCAGCGCGGAGCGATAGGGGAAAGCTTCGGGCTTGATGAAGTTCTGCATGCGCAGCTGCGCCGGGTCTTTCCCCAGGTCGCGCGCAAGGGTGTCCATCATGCGCTCGATCAGAAACGCGGCCTCGGTGACGCGGAAGGAGCAGCGATAGGCGACGCCGCCAGGGGCTTTGTTGGTATGAACGGCATCGACCTCGACAAAAGCGTGCTTGAAGTCGTAGGAGCCGGTGCAGATATGGAACAGGCCCGCAGGGAACTGCCTTGGCTGCGCCGCAGTATGAAACGCGCCATGATCGGCGAGCGTGTATACACGCAACGCCTGGACGTTGCCTGCTTTGTCGGCGGCAAGTTCCGCGTGAATGTGGTAATCACGGGCAAAAGAGGTGCTGCTGAGATTCTCTGAACGGTCTTCGATCCACTTGACCGGTTTGCCCGTCTTGAGCGTTGCCGCGATGGCACAGATATACCCTGGATAGAGGGGAACTTTGTTCCCGAAGCCGCCCCCAACATCCGGGGAGATGACACGAATGCGGTGCTCTGGAAGGCCAGAGATCATGGCAAAGATGGTGCGATGCACGTGCGGCGCTTGCGAAGTCAGCCACACGGTGAGCTTCCCCGTCGCCGCGTGATAGTCCGCGACACAGCCACAGGTTTCAATCGGGGCTGGATGGATACGCGGAATGTAGAGATCCTGCTTGACGACCGTGCCATTGGCCGCAGCTTCGGCAAAGGCGGCATCCGTCGCCGCGCGGTTGCCTACCTCCCAGTGGAAGATCTGGTTAGTCGGCTGCTTGTCTTTTTTATCGGGACGCAAGAGCGGCGCGTCGGGATCGAGCGCTTTGCGGGGATCGACAACCACGGGCAGGGGTTCATCATCGACCTCAACCGCGGAGACGCCATCGGCGGCGGCATAACGGCTGGTGGCGACGACAAAGGCAACCTCCTGCATCTGGTAGAGCACGCGGTCTATAGCCAGCACCACTTCTGTGTCACCGGGGAGCGTCGGCATCCAGGCCAGTCCAGCAGCCTCCAGGTCCTTGCCTGTAATAACAGTCACCACGCCTGGAACTTGCAGGGCTTGACTGCTATCTATGTGCTTGATAAGCGCATGGGCAGAAGAACTGCGCACGATATCACCGTAGAGCATGCCCGGCAGTTGCACATCATCGACATACTTTCCCTGCCCACGAATGAAGCGAGCATCCTCTTTACGCTTGTACGCCTCTCCCAGGCCATGTGTATGTACCGCAGTGGACATTATTCGCCTCCCTCACCGGAGCTTACCGGAACTTGCTCAGATGAACGCATTTTCTCAGCAGCATACTCAATGGCTTTGACGATGTTGACATAGCCAGTGCAACGACATAAATTTCCTGAGATGCCCTCACGGATCTCCTGCTCTGTAGGATTGGAGTTGCGGCTCAAAAGCGCTATTGCGGTCATCATCATGCCAGGAGTACAGTAGCCACAATGCAGGCCGTGTTTCTGGTAGAACCCCTCCTGGATGGGATGCAGTTTCCCTTGCTGCTCAAGCCCCTCAACAGTCTGGATCTGGCGACCATCAGCTCGCACGGCAAACATCGTGCAGGACTTGGTGGCCTTACCATCAACGAGGATCGTGCATGCACCACAAGAGGTCGTGTCGCAGCCAATATGTGTACCGGTCAAATGCAAACTATCACGTATCCAGTGGACGAGCAGCATGCGAGCATCGACATCATCCTCGTAGACAGTGCCGTTAATGGTGACGCGGATATGATGGTTGCTCATAACTATTCTCCTCCTGTGGCACGAGCAAGCGCTTTTCGCAGCGCACGAACGCAGAGCGTCAGGACCATTGCGCGCCTGTACTCGGCGGAACCACGCCTATCGCTCCCGGGCTGCGAGGCGTCGGCAGCGAGATCAGCAGCCTGGTGGATATGGGCATCGTCTAAGGGCTTGCCAAGCAATGCCTGTTCAGCATTCCTGGCCTTGATGGGAGAAGGTCCAACATTGGTGAGACCAATGCCCGCGTATGTGACAAGTCCTTTCGGGTCGAGCGTTAGATAGGCAGCGACACCCGCGGTGGCATAATCGCCAACTTTACGCTCAAGTTTGAAATACGCGCCACCACTACGCTCAGCAGGAGCAGGAATGCGAATCTCTGTCAGGATTTCGTTGGATTGAAGTGTCGTCTCAAAAGGAGAGTCGGTAAAGAATTCATCGATGGGGATAACGCGCTTGCCGTTAGGTCCCTCGGCTACGACACGCGCTCCGAGTGCCAACATAGTCGCGGGATGATCGTTAGCGGGATCGGCATGAGCAAGATTTCCCCCGACAGTACCCCAGTTACGCACCACAGGATCGGCCACACGTTTTGAGGTATCGCGCAAGATCGGATAGCGATTGTGGATAAGGGAAGAAGTTTCCAATTCCGCTTCGCGAGTTAATGCGCCGATATGCAGCGCGTCGTCCGCCTCTCGAATGTACTCCAGTTCAGAAATACGAATAATATCGATGAGTAGGGATGGAGCGGCAAGACGGAAGCGCAAGAGGGGAATGAGGCTCTGGCCTCCCGCCAGGATTTTGGCTTCGTCGCTATGTTGTTGTAATAAGGCAACAGCTTCGGGAACGCTGTTCGCCGCCACATAATCGAAGGAGCTGGGGATCAAAGTTTCACCTCCTCATTGTTGAGGCGCAATGCTTGCGCTTCATCAAGAAACGAGCGAAACCACGGCTTCAGCAGAACGCTTCAGAGCGGTCGCTCCGCTTGAGACCAGCTGGGACAACAGTGCATACCATGAGTGGGTCTGCAACTGCTCTGAGAGAAGACTGCCCGTTTATTACAACGAGTCTTCTTGTCTTCACCACACGAAGTATACGTCGCCTGTAGTGACTTGTCAAGTATTTATATTATCTCATCAACTATTATATGAACAAAAATAAATTTCCTATAGAAAACATGTCGTGCGAGCATTGCAAGCCCCCCACAGGAAGTCTTATGGAAGCTGCGCAGGTTGGGGAGTGGGCTCACTCCCTGGTGACTCCCTGCGCCAACGGGGTGAGTCTCATGTTAGATGCGTTGATGGCAATCCGGCTCATGGTTCTCGCTGCTCATTGATCTTCTACCAGCGCATCTGCTATCATAGATGCAAGGAGTTGGAGAAGTGGTATGGGTGCTCTTGTCACCCCCATACCACCTCACACAGGCGTTGATCCGCGCGGGGTACACCATCCCTGCTTTAGGATACAGGTATCTACTGGGGAAGTCACTCGATATCATACGACATGTCACTTCACTTTGCTGTACATTCCTGTTCTCCTGGAGGTCACGCAAGAAGTGCATGCCGATGAGGACCCATATCTACAGAGAGCGAGACTACGCCTTCGGTCAGGCCATCATCACGCTGCGCACAGCCATCGGTTTGACGCAAATGGCACTGGCCCAGTTCCTCGGGGTCTCACGAGGAGCTGTGCTGGGCTGGGAGGCGGGCAGTAGTTATCCCAAAGCCGAGCACCTCAAACAGTTCATTGCCCTCGGTGTTGGGTGCCAGACCTGGCCTTTCGGGCGCGAGGAAGAGGAGATCCGCGCGCTGTGGCGAGCCTCGCACCAGAAGGTGCTGCTGAATGAGCCGTGGCTCTCCACCCTGCTGGGGGAGCGTCCTCCACCGCTCCCCGGCGGCGCCCCTGAGCCGATCGATGGAACCAGACCAGTTGACCAGCCGGTGGCTGGGTCTGCACACGCACGACAGGTGGACTGGGAGGACGCGCTAGATGTCCCGAGTTTCTATGGGCGTCAGACAGAACTGGCCCTCCTTTGGCAGTGGGTGGTGCAAGAGCGCTGCCGGGTGGTGAGCGTGCAGGGCCTGTGTGGCATCGGCAAGTCGGCCCTCTCAGTCACCTTCATGCACCGAGTGGCAGAACACTTCGAGGTGGTACTCTTTCGCTCCCTGCGCGATGCCCCCTCCTGTGAAGCGTGGCTTGCGGACTGCCTGCAGGTGCTCTCCCCCCCTCCCGGCAGCCACTTGTCTCGGAGCCACAGAGCCTGCAAGAACGCCTCAGCCTCCTGCTTGAGCGCTTGCGGGCGCGGCGGACGCTGCTGATGCTGGACAACCTGGAAGCCGTGCTACAGGAAGGAGAGAGCGGGGGCACTATCGCCCCGGCTATGAGGAATATGGGCATGTGCTGCGGCGGGTGGGCGAAACGGCGCACCAGAGTTGCCTGCTGCTGACCAGCCGCGAGAAACCGGCCAGCCTTGTACCACTGGAGGGCACGCGCTTCCCTGTGCGCGTGTTGCGCCTCGCCGGGCTGGAGCCAGACGCCTGCGAGCAACTGTTCGCAGAGAAGGAGGTGGTGGGCACCCCAGAGGAATGGGCGCGGCTCGTCGAGGCGTACGCGGGCAACCCGCTGGCCTTAAAGGTCGTGGCCGAGACCATCAAAGAGATCTTCGCGGGCGAGATCGGCCCGTTCCTCAAGCAGGGCACGGTGATTTTCGGCGGTATCCAGGAGTTGCTCGCCGAGCAATTTGCACGGCTCTCCGTCCTCGAGCAGACCGTGCTGCTTTGGCTGGCGATTGCGCGTGAGCCGCTGGGCATAGATGAGTTGTTCGCGCTGCTGGCCTTACCCCTGCCTCAGGGGCAGATGATTGAGGCCATGGACAGCCTGCGCCGCCGCTCGCTCATTGAGAGGGGAAAGCTACCCGGCAGCTTCACGCTGCAATCGGTGGTGCTAGAGTACGTGACCGGGCTGCTCATTGAGGAGGCGACAAACGAGATCAAGCAGCAGAAGCTCGATCGCCTTATAGAGCATGGGCTGGAACAAGCCGGAGCCAAGGAATACGTGCGGCAGACGCAAGAGCGGCTCATCGTAGCTCCGATTCTGGCACGCCTGCGCTATGTGTACCCTGGGCGAACCGAAATGGAGGAGCACCTGCTCGCCCAATTGCGCGAACGGGCGGATGATACTCAAGGCTATGGACCAGCGAACCTGCTCGCGCTGCTGCGAGAGCTTCGTGGGCATCTGCGCGGCCTCGATCTGTCGCATCTCTCTATTCGGGGGGCGTATGTGCAGGGGGTCGAGATGCAAGATGCCACGCTCTCCGGGGCTACCCTGCGTGACACCGTCTGGACCTTCGCCATTGATGCCACCTGGGCGGTCGCCACAAGCCTCAACGGGCAGTACTGGGCAGCTGGCAGCAGGCGCGGGGAAGTACGCGTCTGGCGGCAGGCGGGTCGGACCCTGCACCTGGCCTGGCAGGCACATACCGACGGGGTGCAGGACCTCGCCTTCAGCCCCGACGAAGGCCGACTCGCCAGCGGGAGCTGGGATGGGACGATCACGCTGTGGGAATTGGAGCGTGGGGCCCCGCTCTGGACCGCGTGGCAAACCAGTAGCATCATCAGCCTGGCCTTTGCCCCCGATGGACGGAGGCTTTCCAGCAGTGGGAATGATACGACCGTCAGACCCTGGGACGTGGCAAGCGGGCGTTGTCTCCACACACTTGAGGGGCATACCGAGCGGGTACATACGGTGGCCTGGAGCCCGGATGGGCATACGGTGGCCAGCGCAGGCTTTGATGCCACGATCTGGCTCTGGGACGTGGAGCGAGGCAGCTACCAGGCGGTGCTGCAGGGGCATAGCGACACGGTGTATAGTCTGGCCTTCACCCCCACAGCCACCGCTTGCTCAGTGGTAGTGAAGATGGCACCCTGCGCGTGTGGGACGTGGCACATGGGCAGTGCGCGCGTCTCATGCAGGGGTACGCGGTCTGCCTCTACGACGTGGCATGGAGTCCGGATGGCAAAAGACTCGCCAGTGCCAGCTCTGATAGGCTGGTGGTCGTCTGGGAGGTGACCGGCGCGACGACGCCCAGGGTGTTGCGCGGACATGGCTTGAGCGTGGAGGGAGTGGCATGGAGTCCGGATGGGAAGACCCTGGCCAGTAGCGGGTGGGACAATGCCATCCGGCTGTGGGACCCGACCACCGGGACCTGTGTCCAGGTCCTGCGGGACGCCGACCACCCAGACAACATCTTCAGGGGCGTGGCCTGGAGTCCAGATGGGCGGTGGCTTGCCAGCGGGAGCTATGTGCATGGGGTGCAGGTGTGGGACGTGACGGCACGCACACAACGTTGGATGAGCCGCGCGCACCCGGCTGTGATCCGTCACGTAGCCTGGAGACCGGACAGCACACGCCTGGCCAGCGGTGGCGAAGATGGCAGCCTCTACGTGTGGGATGCAATCGACGGCACGCTGCTCCAAAGGCTGCGAGGGCATCGTGGCATGGTCACGAGCGTGGTGTGGAGTCCGGATGGCACCAGGCTCGCCAGTGGTGGCGGAAGCAAAGGCAGTGGAGAATTGTTCCTGTGGGATGCGAACAGTGGGGAGTGCCTGCACACTTTTGCCGACGTCCCAGGCACGGTGCTGGCCCTTGATTGGAGCCAGCACGGAGGTTTGCTGGTCAGTGGAAGCAGCGACGGGACGCTGCGCTGGTGGGACGTACAAAGTGGGGAGTGCGTGAGGATACGCGATGGGCATCAGGGGGCGATCCAATCGCTCAGGATCAGCCCCAATGGCCGTCAATTGGCCAGTTGCGGCGATGATGGAGCCATCATGATATGGGGTCTTGAGAGCGGCGAGCTGCTGCGGACGCTGCGGCGCGACCGGCCCTACGAACGGCTCAATATTACAGGAGTGAAAGGGCTCACCAAGGCCGAGATCGCCACGCTGCGAGCCTTGGGAGCGATTGAGAGCGCACAGCTCCTCTGATAGAGCTACATTGGCACTGAGGAAATTACTAACCAGCGCCCGCGGTTTCAGCAGTCTGCAACTTCGTCCTGAGACAATCGAAAAATTGCCCGGTGAGTTTCTCCGCGGTCTGATGGAGAAGACGTGCTCCGACGCTGGCAATCGTCCCGCTCACCGTCACCTGGGCAGTCCAATCCATGCGCGTGTGTTCAGCGTCTCCCAGTTCTTCCAGGCTTTGAAAGCCCGGCACGCAGGCTGCGACTTTATGCACATCCATGAGATACGCCCAAACCTTTGCAATGGGGGCAGCAATCGTCTCAGATCCTGAAAATTGTTCCATCAATATAACCTTTCTACTCGATTAATGGCATCCGCACGGAGTCGCGCAACTTACCAGGTCTTCTTTTCTTCACCACATAAAGTATACGTCGACTGTAGCTATCTGTCAAGTATTTATATTATCTCATCAACTATTACTATGAACCGAAAATATATTTTCTAATGAAGAGTGGCCCGCGAGGGAGGCAATTCTCGCACAGGAAATCCCATTGTCGACAGGTGATACAGGGAAAATGCTCGCACAATGCTTCTCTATAGAAAACTTATTTTCGGTTCATCAACAAAATTTATTTTTGTTCATATAAATAGTTGATGAGATAATATAAATACTTGACAAAACCCTTAGAGACGCTATATACTTCGAGGATAAAGAAAAGAAGGCCTCGGTGGAACATCGGAACAAAGGAAGGGGCAGACTATAAGGAGCACCCTTATTCCGCAACATGAGCAAATATATGAGCATAGTCAGAGCAGCACAGAGAGCTGCAAAGGAGCCCCGGAGCTATGAAAGCTATAAGTAGTAATGTAGGACCCGACGTGAAGCCGGTGAGGACGAACATTCCCGCCAGGATGGATCGTCTTCCCTGGAGCCGGTGGCACTGGCTCGTGGTCATCTCGCTGGGCATCACCTGGATTCTCGATGGACTTGAGGTCACTATCGTCGGTTCTATCTCTGCTGTGCTCAAGGAGCCGCAAACCCTGCACCTCTCTGACGTGCAGGTCGCGTCCGCCGGCACCGCTTACCTGTTTGGCGCCGTCCTGGGCGCTTTGTTCTTTGCCCGCCTTACCGACATGTATGGGCGTAAAAAGCTCTTCATGATTACCCTGGCCGTCTACCTTCTCGCTACAGTAGCCACGGCATTATCCCCCAACTTCATCTGGTTCACCGTCTGCCGCTTCCTGACAGGCGCGGGAATCGGCGGGGAGTATGCGGCCATTAACTCCGCTATTGATGAGCTCATCCCGGCGCGAGTTCGTGGCCATGTGGATCTCGCGATCAATGGCAGCTGGTGGGTCGGCACAGCGGTCGGCGCCGCCTTGACGGTGGTGCTGCTCAACCCACACCTCTTCCCGGTGGACGTTGGTTGGCGACTCTGCTTTGGTATGGGCGCCATTCTTGGACTGGCAATCCTGCTCGTGCGGCGCTATGTCCCAGAGAGCCCGCGCTGGCTGATGATGCATGGACGCTTCGACGAGGCGGATCGGGTTGTCGGCATGATTGAGTACGAGGTCATGAGGGAGGAGCATCTTCAATCATTGCCGGAGCCACAAGATTCCATTATGATTCGCCCAATCGGCACGGTAAGCTATCGTCTAATCATTCGCGCCATGTTGAAACAGTATCCCACGCGTTCGCTCCTCGGGTTTTCGCTCATGGTAGGTCAGGCCTTTCTCTACAACGCGATCTTCTTCACCTATGGCCTGGTGCTCACCACCTTCTATCACATCCCGGCAGGCAACGTTGGGTTGTACCTGATCCCGTTCGCCATTGGCAATATCCTTGGGCCACTAACCCTTGGGCGTCTGTTTGATACGATCGGTCGTAAACAGATGATCAGTTTTACCTATATCTTCTCGGGGGTCCTGCTTACCATCACAGGCTGGCTGTTCGTGCAGGGCATCCTCAACGCGACGACGCAGACCATCTGTTGGTCGATCATCTTCTTCTTCGCCTCCGCGGGCGCGAGTTCGGCCTATCTGACGGTGAGCGAGGTGTTCCCGCTGGAGGTCCGCGCCAATGCTATCGCTCTATTCTATGCCATTGGCACAGGAGCCGCTGCGCTGGCTCCAACGCTGTTTGGCGCACTGATCCAGTCCGGCAAACCGGTGGAGATCTTCTATGGTTATTTGCTTGGCGCCGCGTTGATGGCTGCTGCAGGCATTATCGAGATCTTCTTCGGCGTCAACGCGGAACGGAAATCGCTGGAGGATGTTGCCAAGCCGCTTTCGTTTGTGGAGGAGGCGGCTGTAAGCTCAGCGTGATGTGCTACCTGCCCTGGTTGATTGAGCCACGAACCATACCCTGATTCGATCAGCCAGGATATGGAACTTCTGCTTACGCGTCTCCTCACGATAGCGCTATTGAGATATCTATCCATAAAGGGGTATATCTATGTTTAAGCGAATACTTGTTCCTCTCGATGGTTCCGAGCGCGCCGAGCGAGCGCTTCCGATTGCGGCACGCCTGGCTCGTGCCTACGGTGGCACCATCATCCTGGTGCGCGTGGTGAGTACCGACCCGGCGTCTTCGCCCTCGGCCCCGGCCAAGCCCATTCTTATTCAAACCGTCGGAGAGGTAGACCTGACCATGGCCGAGAGCTACCTGGCAGGTCGGGCCGGGTCTGATCCTCTGAGCGGTATCCCTGTTCAAACCCAGGTTCCTGTGGGTCTCGTCTCGTCCAGCATTCTTGCTGTTGCAGCCGAAAAGCAGGTGGATATCATTGTCATGTGTAGTCATGGCTACACCGGAGTCAAACACTGGTGGTTGATGGGCTCAGTCGCCGGCAGAGTCGCCCGCTTTTCCCCGATCCCAGTGTTTATCCTGCGAGAAGGCGGTCCTATTCCGGAACCGCGACAACCTGGCGAGCGGCCGCTGCGCGTGCTTGTGCCGCTGGACGGCTCGGACTATGCCAAAGCAGCGCTGATGCCCGCGGCCTATCTGGCGGCTTCCCTGGCGGCTCCTGGACGGGGGGCCCTACATCTCGTCTACGTCGTCCAGCCTGCCCGTGAGGCGAAAGCGCCAACCAGGACGGCGCATACCTCTCAGAACACGGAAGCGCTTCAGAACATGGCCAGGGAGTATCTGAATGCGGTGATACAACGGATCCGTGACAGGTCCGAATACCCGGCTATAGCCGATCTCAACCTTGAGTTCACCTCATCGGTGGTTGTCGATGACGATGTTGCCCGGGGCATCATTCGAGTCGCCGAGAATGGCGCAAACGGTGAAGGAGCGGAGATGTTCGGCGGCTGTGATGCAATTGCCATGACTACCCACGGGGAAGGCGGACTGCAGCACTGGGTGGGCAGTGTGACCGAACGAGTGCTCCATACCTCACGCTTGCCGCTGCTAGTCGTTCGACCACAGGAGTAACGCCAGGGCTCGCAATACGAAGAAGAGGGAAATATACGTGGAGTAATCAGACGGGTTCTGTTGCAAAAGTTTGAAAGGCCAAAAAGAATGGATGCATCAACGATCCTTTCACGTGTGCAATTTACCTTCACGGTCGCCTATCACTACCTCTTCCCCCAGCTCACCATGGGGTTGGCCCTGCTCATCCTGATCCTTAAAACAATATATCTGCTTCGTAAGGACGAGCGCTATAACGTAGGCGCCCGTTTCTGGGCCAGAATCTTTGCCATCGCCTTTGTCATGGGAGTCGTGACAGGTATTCCGATGGAGTTCCAGTTCGGCACCAACTGGGCACGCTTCTCGGCCTTTTCAGGCGATATCATCGCGCAGACTCTGGCGATGGAAGGCGCCTTCGCCTTCTTTCTCGAATCAGCCTTCCTCGGGATCTTCTTGTTTGGTGAAAACGTCTTCGGGCAAAAGATACACTGGTTCTCGGCCTTCATGGTATGGCTGGGAACATGGGCTTCCGGCGCCTTTATCACGGCCTCTAACGCGTGGATGCAACACCCCGTCGGCTACACGATAGCCGCTGAGGTCGCCTTCATCTCACCAACTACTGGGCTGTACTGTTCAACCCCTGGATTCTACCGCAATACCTGCATATCATGAGTGGGGCAGTGATCACCGGCTCCTTCGCCATGGCCGGCCTGGGAGCCTACTATTTGCTGGCGAATCGGCACATCGATTACGCCCGGTTGTTTGTCACCCTGGGAGTAATCGTAGGGCTCATCGCCAGCATCATCCAGCTTTATCCCAGTGGCGATGCAGAAAGGCAACAGGTCACGAACTACCAGCCGGTTAAGCTTGCAGCGATGGAGGGCCTCTTCCATACGGAAAAAGGCGCTGGCATTATCATTATCGGTCAGCCCGATACAACACGCCAGCAGCTCGATAACCCTATCATTGTCCCCGGTGTGCTCAGCTTCCTGACATACCAGCGTTGGAGCGCCGAGGTGAAGGGCCTCGACGCCTTTCCTGCCAATCAGCGGCCCGACACCGTCGAGCTCCTTTATTACAGCTATCACATCATGGTAGGATTAGGCACCTTTCATCTCCATTATGGGGCTCGCTTTTCTCTTGTGGCTGTGGGGGCGCCGCCTCTTCCTCTCGCGCTGGATGCTCTGGATACTGATGCTCGCAACGCCCTTTCCCTTTATCGCCAACACAGCAGGCTGGTTCACGACCGAACTCGGTCGCCAACCCTGGATCGCCTACGGCTTGCTGGCGACCGTCCAGGGAACTTCTCCGACCCTCTCGTCTGGAAACATACTTTTACGCTGATCGGGTTTGCGGGCTTGTACCTGCTCCTGGGCCTGCTCTATGTTGTCCTGGTGGTTTTCGAAGCGCAACGTGGCCCAGTGGTCGAAGAAAAGATTCCGCAAAAAGTAGAGGAATTCGCCGATTAAAGGACGAAACAGGAAGGGAAAAGATGTCAACACTCTGGTTTATTCTGGTCGCTTTTATGCTGACGATGTACGTGCTGCTGGACGGTTTTGATCTTGGAGCCGGCGTCATTCACCTGTTTGCGGCCAAAAACAATGTTGAGCGCCGTATGATTCTCCAGGCGATTGGCCCGGTGTGGGATGGCAATGAGGTCTGGCTCATCGCAGCCGGGGGTACCCTCTTCTTCACCTTCCCCGTGCTCTACGCTTCCAGCTTCAGCGGGTTCTATCTGTCCTTGTTCATCGTGCTCTGGCTCTTAATACTGCGTGGGATCGCCATCGAACTCCGCTCGCACGTCAGCGATCCCGTGTGGATCTCCTTCTGGGATGGGGTATTCTTTATCGGCAGCGCCCTGCTCGCCATCTTCTACGGGGTTGCGATGGCCAATGTGCTTCGTGGCGTTCCGTTGGATAAAAGCCACTACTTCTTTGAACCGCTGTGGACGGACTTCAACCCCTACAGTTCCAATCCCGGCATCCTGGACTGGTACACCATTCTTGTCGGCCTGTTGGCATTCACCACGCTGACGGCTCATGGGGCCAATTACATCGCCGTCAAGACGGAGGGTATAGTCAACGAACGCTCCCGGCGTATTGCCAGGCTCTCGTGGCTTGCCACTATTGTGCTCGCGGTGCTGGTAACCATTGCGACCTTCTCTGTGCAGCCATTGATAAGCATGAGCTTCTTCAGCCGCCCCTGGGGTTTCATCTTCCCGCTCATTGCCCTTGTTGGACTGATCGGCATGGGCTACTTTAACATCAGGCAACGAGACTCGGCGGCCTTTTTCTCTTCGGGAGCCTTCATTATAGGCATGCTCGCCAGTGCGGCCTTCGGCCTGTATCCCGACGTCCTGCCCGCCGTCAATCCGGCTTACAGTCTGACGATCCAGAACGCCTCCGCCTCTCTCTATGCTCAGACGGTAGGGTTGGTCTGGTGGAGCATTGGCTTAGTCCTCGCCATCATCTACTTCATCATCACCTATCGTCTCTTCTGGGGCAAGGTGCGCCCGACGGAGGTGGAAGGCTACTAACCCATTAAGTGTAAGCGACTATTGGTGGGGATGGCTTCCTTTTATCCTTGCTGCTGCATCAATCATTCCATGCAGGTGTGCTGCTGCACGTTCAATATCATCATACTTATATTGTCCGGCTCTGTTTTCTGCAGCAAGCACTCCACAGCGGTGAACCTTTTCAAAATCGCTGTAGGGAAATTTATATCTCTTTTTGTTGTCTTCATCCTCTTCTGTATCGATTCCTAAATACCATTTCCTATATTCACCAAAGCCATGCTCTCTAATGTATTCGTTCTCATCCTGGGCAGACGGCTGGTGCTCACTCCACATGTCTTTTTCATCAAAGACAAATTTCCCCTGCTCTACCAGGCTTTGTGCATGCTCAAATGCTGGTTTGTTCAGTTTGACTGCCATAGGTCAAATCTCCTTTTTCACTCTCAAACAAAAGGCCTTCTTTTCTTCGCCGTACCAAGTATACGTCGTAGGCGCCGCGTTGTCAAGTATTTATATTATCTCATCTACTATTTATATGGATCGAAAATATATTTTCTATAGAGCAGATGCTATGCAAAATTGTTTGTAGGTAATCAACCAAATGAAGCGTACCGATCGGCCCTCCTTCCCCTCACACGCCTCCAACTTTTTCATTCCAAAACCCCTGGTGATTCCCATAAGGCCGCCAGAGATCCTTCGCGGTGCTCAGGATGACAAACCCCAGGCTGTCATCCTGAGCACCGCGAAGGATCTCTGGCGGGCATTCGTCCAGCCACCCTGCCTCACGTGGCCCTGCGGACTTCTGGGGAATCACCAGAAATGTAAATTTTGGAATTCCGTGGCTGATCCCACGGGATGCGCAACGAGATGGAGATCTGGGGCGAAGTGCCTCGAGAGCATCCTTCATCGCATTGATGTGTTCTTCGATGAGAGGCATTGCCATACACATTCCCAGCAAGCCTGATGTCACAGAGGGAGCTTGCTGGAAGCAGACACGCACTCTTCGCCCTCTTGATCCATGCAGAGGGAGAGAACCCCTTCTCGAAAAACTCCTCCGTTAGTCTGTTCCTCCTTGATGAACTCATTGCCAGAGAAGTGGGAACGAAGGCTCCGGTGATGCGCCATTGTGGTGGTCCAAACCAGGCATTGCATGCGAGCCGATCAGGCCCTCTCCAACGATGATGCGATCGCACCGCACGAGGTGGGCGAGGGGGAGGGGAAAGGCTCGGCGGCATGCCGGCAAGCGGAAGGATCTCGACGTCTTGCCTGCGAAAGTCGGGTCATCCAGGTGCGGCGAAGTGCTCGCCCAGCCACATCCACCCCCCGGATCGGTCCGAGCAGGACCGGCTTGCGCTCAACAGGCACAGGTGCGGGTGGAGGCAAGAGACGACGGACCGCACTCACACGACGGGCTCGATCCCCTTTGGCCGCCTTTTGCCAGACACTGCTCTCGCAAAGAACAGGGTTGACAATCCGTCTGGTAGGAAAGGCGCGACGGCCAGCTTTCGTAAAGGCATTCTCTTGACGCACTTCGCCCGAAGTTCAGGCTGGCCCCGGCTGGGCAGCGCAGCTTCCTGTCCTCTTGCAACACGCGCGTCCTCTGCCCCGAAACGCCCCGTGGCTCGTCCGAACGCGGCGGCCCAAGGCCCCCGGGCCATCCTCTTGCGGTGAGGGTTCTGAAGCTCCGAAGACAGCAGGAGCTTCTTTGGGAGGGGCCCACGAGGGTGTCGCGCACCTGGACGCCCTGCATCGTCTGTCCCAGGGAGAGGAGCCTCGTTCCACACCCATTGACACGCAATTTGCCACAGCTCTTGCCCACACTCGGTGGAGGAACACCAGCGATCGGGATCTTCTTCGACGTCTTCATCGGCCAGCACCGCCTCGAAAGCGCCACGCCCATGAGAGAGATCGAGCACATCCTCCACCAGGAACCCCTCAGCATCCAGCGTCGTGATGAACAGTTCAGAGACCCACTCCCCGACGCGCTTGCCCACCGGAATGTTCTTCGCCTTTGGGAGGAGCAGGATGCCGGGCCACAATCACTCGCACGGGAGACAAGTCCTCACCTCGTTCCAGCCAGCCGCCCTCAAACAACTCGACGACCACACCGCTGTTCATCCTCGCCATGCTCGCCGTCGGTGCATGAGCCAGCACGCGGCTTCCTCTGGGGATGCTCCAGGAGCAAATATCCTCTCCATCGCGCAACGCCAGGTGTGCTGGCCAGAAGCAGTTGAGCGACGACGGTCGCATCGCCATAGGCTCCGTCGAGACGGATCAGCGCCATTTCTGGTGGAAACGCGAAGTGCTTCAAATAAGCGATGATGGGGCGCCTCGCCGAAGCCAGTTCACCGCGATAGTCGCCATTGCCCTTGCCCGCATACGTCCCGACCCATTGACGCGTGTGCATCTCTGCGCGCTGTGGTGCGCGTGCGCACCACCTCCCCGCGCTTGCGTCCGAGGTTTCCAGGAGCACAGACGGCACCCTCGTCGGCGTTTGGCAGCAGGCAAGGGAGGATCGCAGGGCAGGGCGCGTTGCCGTGCGGCTTGGCGCGTCGCATCGACGTCAAAGACCAGATAGCGGCGCCCCAGGCGACGCGAAGATGCCGCCAATGGTTTCCGCTGTCCAGCCTTCCGCGAACGTCTGCTGCTCGCGCGAGCGTGCGGAAGGCTTCCAAACACGGACGATCGACATCGGAAAAGCGCGCGACTCAAACTGGAGCGATGAGGAAGACATCGGCGTCCAAAGAGCGCGCATCTTGGCTGCCTCGAAAGGCTCTCCTCGCTCAAAGAAGTCGGGAAGTCGCCGTTCGAAGCTTCTGGCATAGCCGATCAACAGCGCGAGAAAATCGATGGATTCATACGTTCCGAAGCGCCCGCGCACCAAGCGCACGAGGCTCGCGCAAAAGCCTCGAACAGCCCCTTGGTCGCCAAGTGACGGGCAATCATGACCACTTCAGCAAACCAGGCAGGCACTGAAGCACGATCAAGAGGAGAGGTTTGGACCTCAATACACTCATTGGATATCATAGGCAGAGAGACCTCAGATGTCGAGAGAATGTTTTGTCACCTTCTCATGAGAGATCTCTCTTTTCGTTTTATGCTAGTGGCGGCTACAACTCGTTGCGCATCCCGTGGGACCAGCCCACGGGATGCGCAACGAGTTGTAAGCAAGCGAGCGCATAAAGAGAAAAGAGACCTCTAATGAGAAGGAAACATATTCTTCTCTCAAAAGGAGGTCTCTCTAGGTATGATACCCATCCCCTGTATAGAGGTGCACACCTCTGCTGTTGACCGTCCTTCGGTGCCCGCATGGTTCGCCGAAGTGGTGATCATTGCCCAGCACTTCAGAACGAAGGGTTTCCTTGAAGCCTTTGCCCATCGGGTGCGCTTGGTGCGCGGACGCTTCGGGAGCTATGAACCCATCGATTTTCTCACGCTGCTGGTAGGCTATGCGATCAGCGGAGAACGCACGCTCGCTGACTTCTTTGAGCGCTTAGCACCTTTCGGAACAGCATTCATGGCCCTGTTTGGGCGCAAATGCCTGCCGCATCGCTCCAGCTTGAGTCGCGCGCTTTTCCGATGTGGATCGTCCCTGTGTCGAAGCCTTTCGTACGCTCTTCGAGCGATACAGCTTTGCAGAGGGATGGACCACCGAAACCATTGGCGGCATTTTCGACCGACAGGGGCGCCGCTTCATCGTCTTTGATGTCGATGCGACGCGGCAGGCAGCACGACAGCGAGCCTTACCCTGTGCTGCTGAACTGCCTCCCCCTCGACGTCGCCTGGATGCCGTCTGTGCGCCCGGGTACACTGGGCGCAAGCGTGGTGAGGTCGTGCGGACGCGCACCACGGCGCGCAGAGATGCACACCCGTCAGTGGATCGGCACGTACGCAGGCAAGGGCAATGGCGACTATCGTGGGGAACTCGCCTCGGCACTACAAGCCATCACAACATATGTGCAGCAGTTCGCGTTCTCCTCGGAGATGGCCCTGGTCCGCCTCGACGGACAATATGGAGACGCCTCTGTGGTGGCCCAGATCCTGTTGGACACGTGCATGTTGTGACACGAGGGAGAGGCTATCAACTCTTGGAGCATCCCCAAATCCAACGAGTGCTGGCTCATCCTCCGACAGCGCGCGTCAGCAGGATGAATACTGGTGAGGTCGTCGAGCTGTTTGATGGAGGCTGGCTCCCACTTGCTGAGGGGCTGCCTCTCATTCGGGTGATTGTGGCTCGGCATCCTGCACCTCCTGCGGGCAAGTCCGTGACAGTAGGCAAGCGCATCGATGCGTGGGTCTATGAACTCTTTCTCACCGACCTTGACGCTGATGGATTTCTCGCCGAAGATATCCTGGATCTCTATCATGGGCGTGGGGCTTTCGAGGCTGTGCTCGCCGATGAAGATGTCGAAGAAGACCCAGACCGCTGGTGTTCCTGCACGGAGTGTGGACAAGAACTGTGGCAAATTGCCGTCAATGGGTATGGAACCTGCGCCTCTCACTGGGACAAACGATGCAAGAAGCCGAGCTCCGCGAGATGGAGTGGGCCCCTCCCAAAGAAGCTCCTCCCGTGGTTGTGCCTATGGAAGATCCACCTGAAGAGTATGGTCCCTGGCAGTGGGCCGCAGCGTTCGGACGAGCCACGGGACGCTTCGGGGCTGATGCCTTCACCTTGCAAGAGAATGGAAAACTGCGCTGTCCAGCGGGGGCAAGCCTGTGGTTGAGCGAAGTCCGGCAAGAGAATGCCTTCACCCAGCGTGCGGTCTATCTCGCCTACCAGACCGATTGTCAGCCCTGTGCTCTGCGGGAGCAGTGCCTGGCAGCAGGGGCCAAAGGAGATCGTGCTCGCCGCGTCAGTGCCGTCCGCCGTCTGTTACCTCCTCCTACCACTATTGAGCGAAAGCCTGTCGTTCTTGGACCAATGCACTGGGTGGATGTGGCAGGTCGAGCGCTTCGTCGCACCTGGACCAAGCATTGGCGTGGGCAATACGTCGAGGTACTTCCGCTCGTGGAAGTTCCCAAGAGCCTTTCCCCTCCCCCTCGCCCACCACGTGCCATGCGCTCCCATCACCGCTACAGTTGGCATGATCGGCTCGCCCGCAATACCTGGTTCGGACCGCCCCAACTCCGCATCACTGTTGCTGGCGAGGAAGGCGGGAACGCCAGCAACTAACCAAGGAGGAACTGACAAACCAAGAAGCTTTTTCTATGACGCGTCCTCTTCCCTCTGAGCCGGCCAGCAGGGCCAAGAATCCCTGTCTGCTTTCAGCAATCTCCTTCCATTGCTTTATTGCTCGCTTGCTTACAGCTCATTGCGCATTCCGTGGGCTCTGACACAGCTTTGGTGATAAGCTCATCTATATTATGATGGTAAGTCATTGCTATGCGCTTGAGAAACGATGGTTGCCAAAAAGATAGACTCATCCATATCAAAGTCGTGTCAGAGCCGGGTTCTGGTTCAGTATCCAAACAGATGCACTTTCTGTATGTTCTACATCTACCACATAGGCTCCTGGCGTGGGATGCTAGTCGATTCAAACCAGCATCCGAGTCTTTTTGATGGAAAGATGCTGCTCTGAACCAGAAGTCAGTTCTTCGACGGGATTGGTGGAAAGAGTGAAGAGAAGCGGAAAAGACCCGTTCATCGAAGCGACGAGCGAGCTTTTTATGATGAAGTGTCCTTTCCTCCGCCTACTCCCCCTGCTCACGGATGGCGGTTGCCCAGCCGCGCCGACGCGCCAGGCCCTCCACTGCTAGTTGAAAGACCTCTGGGACCAGCAAGGCGAGACGGGCAGCCGGGGTGGCAATTGTTCGGCTGCGACGCTCTATGCCCCGCACCAGCAGGGCGGCAGTCTCCTCGACCGGCTGCGGCTTCATCGCTGGCAGTCCTGGAAGCGCGCGCATCAAGGGGTGTTCCACCGCCCCTCGGCCGGTTTGGGTGGCGGTGTAGATGAGATGGGCGGTGCCAATGTCCACACCCAATCCCTCAACCTCCAGACGCAATGTATTCGCCAACGCCTGCAAGCCAGCCTTGCTGCTATTATACGCCGCGTGTAGCGGTCCCTGGACGGTCCCAGCCAGGGAAGAGACGAAGAGGATGTAGCCTGAAGCCTCAATCACATGCGGCAGCACGGCACGCACGGTCTGCCAGGCCCCGAGCAGATTGACCCTGATGACCCGTTCGAAGGCCAGCGGGTCCCCCCGCTCAACTGATCCCACCGTCACCACCCCAGCGTTCACCAGGACAACATCAAGCTGCCCAAAGCGCTTCAACGTGGCAGTCACCGCGGCCTCGAGCGCTTCGGGCTGCGTGATGTCAACCTGTTGACAGAAGGCCACTCCCCCGAGATCGAGGGCCAATTGGTGCAGCATGTCGCCTTGCACATCCACTAACGACAGGCACGCCTGCCGCGCCGAAAGGCCCCGAGCTGTGGCGGCCCCAATCCCCTCCGCTGCTCCCGTGATCAGGACACTTTTCCCGCTCAGCTGCCATTTGCCCCCTCGCATGGTGATCACCTCTTTGCTTTCCTGGCTGTGCGGCCAGACGACTCCTTTCTCTTCAATATATCGCATCAATCGCTCCTCCAAATCTGTTTGAGAACTCATAAGCTCGCCACTTTGGCGCATCGTAAGCTCTGACACAGCTTTGTTGATCAACCCATCTATAGAAGGGTCACCGTATGAAGCGGGGTAAAACATACGCTAAGAGATAAAGTCGCTTGTAGAGAGTGTTTAGCAGAGAGATCAAGAAGATGAAAGATCTTCTCACATTTCATGATCACGCTGCTTCTACACCTTACACCGGAAAAGTTACTATAGAAATTAGCATGTAGCAGCAAAAGTTTGCTCATACCTGGGCTTTAGCCCCCTTAGCGTATGTATTTCCCCGTTTCATATGGTGACCCCTTTCTGAAGGATGTTTACAATGCCAAACGCCTCCACTCGTCTTTCAATGATGTGCCTCTCGATGAGTTTGAAGCGGATGTTCTCAGGTGTTCATGTACTGGTGGTATGGATTTTTCAGGGGCATTCCACACATATAGCTGTCAATGCGGCTGTCAAACGGCATTTGGAGACTCGTTTTTGCAGTGCGAAATCGCTTCTGTGGCTTCTTTAGCAGAAGGGTCTCGCGAGAGTAGAGAAGTCCTATTGTACTACAGTGGTAAACTATAAAAAAGCTGCTCCCCTCTTGGAAAACAGAAGAACAGCACAAGGACTGCTGAGGAGGAAAACACCAGGTGGGTTATACCGTCCAGGTAAAAAGGGTCACATTAACTTTTTCTCGATGAGTCGGAAACAGCGGGTGGGTAATGCATCCAATAGATACGATCTATAAGGAGGATTGGGCAAGTAGAGCGATCTGATCTTCTTCGTTCACCAAGGCGAGTCCTCGCCCATGGCTGGGAGGGACTCGCTGTATAGGAGATACACTCATCGCTATCAAGGGATCAGTTCGCTAGCAATGAAGCAGGGATTATGGGGTAAGCGAGATCACAATATGGTTCTCAACCTCGCTGACCCCAGGAGCTGCCCAGGCAGCTTCCTCTGCCGCCTTTTTCTCCGCATAGGAACGGACCGTCCCATAGAGGATGACCTTGCTGCCCTGCACTTCGACCGTGATACGCTTGGCATCCATCTCCGCATTACGGATGAGCGCCTGCTCGATGTTCTGCTTCAGATCGGTTGACGAGAGGCGAGGCTTGACTACGATGAGATTGGTGACTCCCCTGACACCTGAGAGGCGCTCGACGGTACGTTCTGCCAATCTCTTCTGGAAACCGTATTCGACTTCGCCCTTGAGCGTCACCCAGCCATGGCTCACCGTCACCTCCAGTTTGTCGGCCGGAACGCCAGCTTCCCATTGGAGGGCATTGAGTGCGGCTTTGGCAAGGTCTTCGTCGGTGCGTTCGGCCGAACTGGGCAGGCGCACCTCGATGTCGTTGACAACCGCCTAGACGCCACGCACGCGGTGAGCGGCTTCCTCGGCCGCCATCTTTTTCAGATAGGAATCGACCCAGCCGGTGAGCGTGACGATGCCATCCTTGACAGCGACCCCGATTTCGTTGGGCCGCACGCGTGTATCCCACTTCAATTCTTCCAGGACATCTCTCTGGATTTCTTCATCGGTACGAGTGCTAACCGCCATGTTGCCTGTCTCCTTTCCATGCTTTGCGGTTTTGACGCATGCTCAATAGTGACTGTTCACCGCACAAAGTATACGTCGAGGCTGGTGTCATGTCAAGTATTTATATTATCTCATCCACTATTTATACGGAACAAAAATAAATTTTCTATAGAAAAGATGCTTTATCGACTTTCCCTCACGAAGGGTACGTATACAGCTGCTACGACAAGGTAGGACGCTGCCACCGTGAAGACCAGGCGCTAGCCCAGCTCCGTCTTCATCCATTTAACTGAGTTGAGGTTGCTTGTTCCTGAAATCATTAGGAAAAGGAGGGATCAAAAGTCTCTAAGAGAAGCAGTGTTATTCCCAACACATCAAGGCAGCAGGCTATAATAAACAGGACGACTGCATACAGAGGCATAATACGCTCCCTTTGTGAAGAGCCTGTTAATACGACACGTTACACCACTGCAAGAAGGCTACCCGTTTGTTCCAACGAGGTCTTCCTGGCTTCATCACCTCAAGTATAGGTCGTAACTGATGTGTTGTCAAGCATTTATATTATCTCATCCACTATTTAGACGAAACAAAATTTATTTTCTTCTCATAGAAAGAGTAGAAACAATAATATATATTTACTTGACAAAGTAGCTACTACCCCGTATACTTTGTACTATCCTATAAGGAAGAGAAGACCTACAGGGTTTTTCAAGCCACTTCCACCATGCTTATGTAACCGTCGTTCCAACTCTCAACTCTTGAAAGGAGTAGCCTCGTCGGAGACCGATAGAACTTTAAGCCGACCAACTCTAACGGTTCAGGACATGACCGTGTGTAGCACAGAAAAGCCTACACTTCCGTCGGTTGATACTCTTCGTTGCGACTTGCGCCCATCTCCAGGCACTACTGCTAGGCAGCCAACGAAGAGAAGAGAAAGGTTCTCCTGCACGTTCGGACAAGCCCTACTAACGTCTTATGGAGCCTTGTTACAAGAGTATTCTTTTTATGTTGGCAAAAAGCGGAAATGAAGAAGGAAGAAGGAACGCCTTTCATCCCCCGCATGAATAACGGGGGCTTTCAGGCGATCTTAGGTGTAAGGAACACACGAAGTGATTTCGCAAGGGAAGAGGTATTAAATATGAGCTTGAACAACATTGACACGAGGGATAGAGCAGATATGCCTCTTACAAGAGCAGACATAGAACAACGCATTCAAATGGTGGGTGGTAGTGATAAGCTAGATGTAAGTGGCCAAAATTTACAGGGAATTGACCTGAGCGTGATCGACCTGAGCGGGGCCAAATTCAGCGGAGCGGACCTGAGCGGGGCCAACCTGAGTGGGACTATTCTAAGCGGAGCGGACCTGAGCGGGGCCAACCTCAATGCAGACCTGAGCGGAGCCAATCTAAGCGGAGCCAATCTAAGCGGAGCCAATCTAAGCGGAGCCGACTTGAGCACGGCCATCCTGTACATGGCTGATCTGAGCGAGGTTAATCTCACCGAGGCCCACCTCAGCGGAGCCGACCTGAGCAAGGCTCGCCTCAACAATGCAGACCTGAGCTACGCAGAACTAAGTGGGGCTCACCTCAGCGGAGCAGACCTGAGTGAGGCCCACTTCATCAATGCCGACCTGAGCGAAGCCGACTTGAGTGGGACCCATATGAGTGGGGCTCACATGAGTAGGGCCCACCTCAATGGGGCTCACCTCAATGGGGCCGACCTGAGTGGGGCCGACCTCATGAATGCTGACCTGAGCGAAGCCGATCTCAGTGGTGCTCGCCTCAGCGAGTCTAACCTGAGTGGGGCCTCCGTGGCTGGAGTGCTCATATCTGCCGAAAGTAAGGAAGATCTCCTACATGCCATCGGAGTACGCTGGAGCACATAGCAAGAAACATCATCCTACGTAGTATCACCTTCCGCCTTCCTCCAACATAATCTCCGTAGAATTGGAGACATTTTCCAGGATTCTCTGGAAATAGTATGACTGTTTGATCGGCGGGGAGTCAACCCGCTCTACACCCTACGAATCTCCCATAAAACCTCCTCATACAGGAGGTTTTAATTGCTCGCAAAGCCTTTACTATAGAAAAATTATTTTTGTTCCGTATAAATAGTAGAGTAAATAAATAAATACTTGACATAATACCATATACGATATATACTTTTCAATGATGAGACAGAGCTAGCAAGATATAAAACCCTCTAAGCTGTAGCAGACCTTCAGTGAAGAGAGAAGTGAAGTCGTCAGGCGTTTAGATGGAAGGATGCGTGAGATGGTACATCATCAAATAGCATCTTTTCAATGGAAAATATATTTTTGTTCCATATAAATAGTTGATGAGGTAATATAAATACTTGACAACGCAATGGATACGACGTATACTTTGATGCGGGAAGAGATGCGCACTAAGAAAGTGGCGCAACTCCCTCATCATGAGGTCGAAAGCATCGCTCGCTTTTACTGCAGTCAGGATGGTGAGGGGTGCAAGGAAACGACAGATACGATAGCATACCAGAGACAAGGAGGTACAAATCTATGATTACTCGTTACGATCCTTTCCGCGAGGCACTCAGCCTTCGCCGGGCGATGGATCAATTATTCGAACAGAGCTTTGTGCGACCCAATATGATGTCTGGCGCAGCACCTCAACTGGCACCTATGGACATTTGTGAGACACAGAATGGCTATGAGGTGGATGTTGCCCTTCCAGGGGTGCGACCGGAAGATATTGAACTGACGGTTGATCAAAACACCTTGACGATTCGAGGTCGCTTCAGCCATCAGAACGAGCATCAGGACCAGCCCGAGGGTCAGGCGCAGGCCCAACAACAGGCGCAAGCGGGTCAGACACCGGGCCAGCAACAGGCGCAAGCGAGCCAGCAACAGGCGCAAGCGAGCCAGACGCAGGGCCAGCAACAGACGCAACAGGACGGTGGACAACAGACACAGCAAGGCAAGACGGAACGCCATCGGCGTGGACACAACTGGCTCTCGCGAGAAATCGTCGCCGGCTCATTTGAACGGGTGGTCACCTTCCCCAGGCCTATCGATACCAACAATGTCCAAACGAAGTTCGAGAATGGGATCCTCACGATTATGCTCCCTGTTAGTGAAGGGAGCCGCCCGAAGCGGATCAGCATTACAGGCGGCCAGAGTCAGCCTCAGCAGGTGCCCGTCGAGACAGGGCAACGACAAGAGGCAGCACAACGACAGGAGACAGGGCAACGACAAGAGGCAGGGCAGCGGCAAGGGTAATAGTGGACCCTTTAGCGGACCATGCCATCGTTTTCGGGTTACTCCTCATCGTCCGTGCCTTCCAGTACAGAACAGCCGGTACCGCTTTAACATAGGAGAGGAGAGGGAGAAAGCAGCGCTCACATGTTTCATCTTGCCACATCCGAGCTGACGCATTTTCTGACGGCCTACGGCTACTGGGCGGTGCTGTTCTTTGTGGCCATAGAGAGTTCGGGCATTCCCTTTCCTGGCGAGACCATGCTGCTCGTCGCAGCCATCTATGCTGGGACGACCCATCGTCTCGCCATTCCGCTGGTGATTGCGGCGGCTACCCTCGGGGCAATTTTGGGCGATAATATCGGCTACTGGGTAGGACGCGAAGGCGGCTACCGGCTGCTGCGCCGCTATGGCCATTATCTTCACATTGATGAGCGCAGGGTGAAACTGGGGCAGTACCTCTTCCGTAAGCATGGCGGCAAAGTGGTCTTCTTTGGGCGCTTTATCGCCGTCTTGCGTGCCTGGGCCGCGTTCCTGGCGGGGACGAACCGCATGCCATGGGGATCCTTCCTGCTCTACAACGCGCTGGGGGGCATCATCTGGGCCACGCTCTACGGACTGGGGGGGTACTTCCTCGGTGATAATATACATCGGCTGACAGGGCCGATCGGACCCATTACGATCGTGCTCGGCCTGCTCATCACCATCGCGTGTTTGGTCTTTGTGTGCCGCAACGAGCAACGCCTGGAGGAGGAGGCCGAGCGCGCCTTTCCAGGCCCACTCGATGTGTCTTCACCTGTGAGCCAGGGAGACCAGGGACAAGGAGTATCCTTTCGGCGCGAGGCCCGACGCGATTGAGTAGCAGAGACCGTTTTCTACAAAAAATATATTTCTCTTCATATAAAAAAATAATAGACAAGTTAATATAAATACTTGACAAGGCGCCACATGCAGCATATACTTGGGGCGATGAAGAAGAGAAGACCTGGTTGTAACAAATCCGAAGGGCAGAGAGTAACTGCCCTTCTATCTCCAATTGAGCCATTGAGGTTGGAATGACCTGATTGTGGATCCCAAAGCCGATCTGCTGCCGGTCTTGATTCCGATCGGGCGTTGAAGCTGATGAAAGCGTGGTGTCGTTTAAGAAGAGAAAGGGAAGCAGAGATGGATCAAGCTCTTCACAGGGAGGTCGTTTGTCAACGGCAGGATCGGTTGTTGACGACGCTCGAGCGGCTGCTCGAACTCCCAACGACCGATGTGAACACCACACTTAATCAGGCAGCGCAATTGGTCGCCGAGGTACTCGCAGCCGAGAAAGTCGACGCCTTCTTACACAACTCCTTAACCGATACCCTCGTGGCCGTTGGCACGAATGATACGCCGATGGGAAAGCGCCAACAAGCCGTCGGGATGGATCGGTTGCTCCTGGGTAATGGAGGGCGCCTTGTCGAGGTTTTTCTGACCGGTGTTCCCTATCTTACTGGGCATGCGGACCTGGATTCTGAGGAGTTGGTTGGGGTGAAAGTCGGAATGGGGGTGAAGTCTGAGATCGCGACAGTCTTTGAGGTGGAGGCGCAACATCGGGGTGTTCTCCTGGCCTCCTCCAGCACGCCCGAGTTCTTCTCGGAGCAAGATCTGCACTTCCTGCAAGCAGTGGCTTGCTGGGTTGGGATCGGGGTACACCGTGCGGAGGTAGTCGAGCGCATGAGACAGGAAGCCGTTGAACAGGGCCGACGCCTGGCGGCCGAGGAGCTACTCACTGCGGCCGAGGAACTGCTTACAATCATGGCACACGACTTGCGCAACTATCTCACCCCACTCAGAGGTCGCCTCGAACTGCTAGAGCGGCGGGCACGTCGCGAAGGGCGAGAGCAAGATGAGCGTGATGCGACGGCGGCCGCCAACACCCTCAAACTGCTCGGACGGGTCATCTCGGACCTCTTGGATGTGGCACGCCTGAACCAGGGTATTTTCACCATCCATCCACAGCCCATCAATATGGTGGATCTCGTGCAGGAGGTGGTTCCTGCCTTTAGCGGGCCAGATACTCCGATCCATGTTCACGCTCCCCAGGAGATGGTGCTTTCGGCTGATCCCAATCGCCTCCGGCAGGTCCTGGAGAACCTGCTGGCCAATGCGGTCGAATACGCGCCGAAGCACATCCCCATCCAGGTCCAACTGGACAAAGTGAGAAGGACGGATGGACCATGGATGCTTCTGACCGTGAGCAATGCGGGCCCAGGCCTTCCTCCTGAACGGTGTGTCCAGCTCTTACGCCCTTTCGTAGCGGGCGTGACATCGACGGGGCTGGGTTTGGGACTCTACCTGGCAAACAGAATTGCCGTGGCCCACTACGGGACACTTACGGTAGACTCACCGCGAGGCCAGGGGGTGCAGGTTACTCTCGCATTACCCATGGAAGATGAGGCTTGTTTATAGGACGGAGAAATGCCTGACTCGGCGGGCAACCTCTCCTGGGTAATAGGCCGCTGGCAGCAGTGGCCGCGACGGAAGAGAAAAGGAAGGTGCTATGCAGCAGAACGGACAAGAACAGCAGGACCAAAGGCCGCAGCAACAGGCGGCCGAGCAGCCAGAACGGGAAGGCGAGCCGAGTTCCTCTACCGTCTCGGCTCAGCTAGAGCAACGGCTTACCGCAGAGCAGCAGAAGGCGGAAGAGTGCCTGGACCTGCTACGGCGAACACAAGCGGACTTCGTGAATTATCGACGTCGCATGGGCCAGGAGCAGGCTGAGGGACGCGTCGCAGCCCAGAGCGCGATCCTCTCCCAAATGTTACCGGTGCTCGATGATCTTAGACGAGCGCTGGAAGCCGCTCCACCAGAGCTGGCCACGCATCCATGGGTGCAAGGCCTGTTCCTGGTTGCGCGAAGACTCACGACGCTGCTCGACCAACTGGGCGTGCGACAGATCGGCGCAACCGGAGAGTCGTTTGATCCGCGCTGGCATGAGGCCATCACGAGGGAGGCGCGAGCAGATGTGCCTGAAGGAACGATCCTGCACGTTGCACAACCAGGGTATGCCCTGGGAGAACGTGTCATTCGCCCTGCTCAGGTTAGCGTCGCAAGTACTCCGTCTCACGTGAGTGACGCGCCTGCGCAGCAAGGAAATTCTGAATTCTGACGAGATGGAGTCTCTACGAGGCTTTTCTGAAAGGAAGCGAGAAGCAATGGCAAAAGTATTAGGCATTGACCTGGGAACAACCAATTCGGTGATGGCAGTCATCGAGGGGGGTGAGCCGACCGTCCTGGAGAACAGCGAGGGGTCGCGGCTCACTCCTTCAGTAGTGGCGATCACCAAGAGCGGTGAGCGCCTGGTCGGCCAGGTGGCGAAACGGCAGGCGGTGACCAACCCGGAAAATACGGTTTTTTCTATTAAGCGTCTCATGGGACGCAAGTACGATGACCCCGAAGTCCAGCGTACTATAAAGACCGTGCCCTACAAGATCACGCGCGCCTCCAACGGCGACGTCCGCGTGGTACTGGGTGGACGCGAATACAGTCCGCCGGAAATCTCGGCGATGATTCTGCAAAAGATGAAAGTCGATGCGGAAGCCAAACTGGGCGAGCGTATTACCCAGGCCGTGATTACAGTGCCAGCCTACTTTAACGATGCGCAGCGCCAGGCGACCAAAGACGCGGGAACGATTGCAGGACTCGAGGTCTTGCGTATCATCAACGAACCGACAGCTGCCTCGTTGGCCTACGGGCTGGATAAGAAGAGGGATGAGATAATCGCTGTCTATGACCTGGGCGGTGGGACCTTCGATATCTCCATCTTGCAGTTGGGTGAGGGCGTCTTTGAGGTCAAGGCGACCAACGGCGATACGCACCTGGGCGGTGACGACTTTGACCAGCGCATCATTGACTGGCTGGCCGACGAGTTCCGCAAAGACCAGGGGATTGATCTGCGCAAGGATCGCATGGCGCTACAACGCTTGAAGGAAGCGGCAGAACGAGCCAAGGTCGAATTGTCTTCCTCGCTGCAGACAGAGATCAACCTGCCCTTCATCACGGCTGACGCCAGTGGACCCAAACACCTGGTGATGACCTTGACGCGGGCCAAATTAGAGCAACTGGTCGGCGATCTCATCGAGCGCACGCGCGGCCCGGTCATGAAGGCGCTGGAGGACGCGGGGGTCAAGGCATCCGATGTCAATGAGGTCGTCCTGGTGGGTGGACAGACCCGCATGCCAGCAGTGATCGAGTTGGTGCGCAAGATTTTCGGTAAGGAGCCGCACAAGGGGGTGAACCCGGACGAGGTGGTGGCCATCGGCGCGGCCATCCAGGGGGGCGTGCTCAAGGGCGAGGTAAAGGATGTGCTCCTGCTTGACGTAACGCCACTCTCGCTGGGTGTTGAGACCCTCGGTGGTGTGATGACCAAGCTGATCCCGCGCAACACGACTATCCCGGTGCGCAAGACCGAGATTTTTAGCACAGCGGAAGATAACCAGTCGGCGGTGGAGATTCATGTGTTGCAAGGCGAGCGCGAACTGGCGCGGGACAACAAGAGCCTGGGTCGCTTCCGCCTGGAGGGCATCCCTCCGGCCCCACGAGGCGTCCCACAGATTGAGGTGACCTTCGACATCGACGCCAACGGCATTCTGCATGTGACGGCGCGCGATAAGGCAAGTGGGCGCGAACAAAAGATCACGATTACCTCCACCAGTGGCCTCTCCCAGGAGGAAGTGGAGCGCATGGTGCGTGAGGCCGAACTGCATGCGCAGGAGGACCGCCAGCGCCGCGAGGAGATCGAGATGCGCAACCGCGCTGATAGCCTGGCCTACCAGGCAGAGCGGACGCTGCAAGATGTCGGTGACAAAATCTCGGCTAGTTTGCGCAGTGAGGTGGAGGAGCGCGTCAAGGCCGTACGCGATGCGCTTGCAAGTAACGATCTCACACGTGTGCGCAGCGCTGCTGATGAACTGGAGCGCACCATGCAGCGCATTGGTCAGGAGGCCTACAGTCAACCTGGAACAGCCGGGGGCGATGGAACATCCGGTGCGGCACCCGGCACGGCATCAGGTGGCGAATCTGGGACCGTCGAGGGAGAGTACCGCGAAGTCTAGGCGACTCACAACGCTCATCCTGGAGGGGCCCTGGGATACGGGGCTCTTTCCAGGGAGACGAGGTGCCTCTGAGGCGTCATGAACAGGATGCGGTCGCCCTGGTCGGAGCAACTTTCTGATGGATGACGCATCTCAGGAAGGGTTCCTTTTTCAGGGAGATTAGACTCATGTCCGTTGACTACAAGGATTATTACAAGATTCTGGGCGTGGACAAGAACGCGAGCCAGAAGGATATCCAAAAAGCGTATCGCAAGCTGGCACGCCAGTATCACCCGGACGTCAACCCGGATGATAAGTCAGCCGAGGAAAAATTCAAGGATATCAACGAGGCCAATGAAGTACTGTCCGACCCTGAGAAGCGCAAGCGCTATGACGAGCTAGGCGGCTATTACCAGCAATATGGACGATGGCCCGGCTCCTCTGGACCAGCGGGAGCGGCAGGCGGAGACGGTAGAGGAGGAGGCAGGCGCACTCAGTATAGCACCATGAGCGAGGAAGATCTGGAGGACCTCTTTGGAGGAGAATCCCCGTTCTCTGACTTCTTCGAAACCCTCTTCGGCTCAGGCGTTTCGGGTGCAACGAGGGGACGTAGACGAACGACAGGACGCACTCAACGTGAAGCTTATGCTCCGGTAGCACAAGATGTCGATGCTGATGTGGATGTGACCCTCGCTGAAGCATACAACGGAGGAACACGCGTTTTCGAACTCACCGAGCCCGACGGCAGCACACGTCGCTTGGAAGTGAAGATACCTCCGGGCGTGGATGAAGGTTCTCGTATACGCATCGCCGGTCAGGGCATTCAGGGCGCTTCAGGCCGGGGTGATCTCTACCTGCGTGTGCATGTGTTGCCGGATTCACGCTTTACACGGGAAGGAACCACGCTGCGCACACGTGTGGACGTTCCCCTGGCCACGGCCGTACTCGGAGGCGAGGTGCAGGTGCCAACTCCTGATGGACGCCAGCTACTGTTGCGGATTCCACCGGGAACCCAGAACGGCAAGTCGTTCCGACTACGAGGACAGGGTATGCCTGTTCTGGGACAACCAGAGAAGCGTGGTGATCTCTATGCTGAAGTGAATGTGGTGCTTCCGACGCACCTGAATGCTGAACAACGCCGCCTCTTCGAGGCGTTTGCCCGTTCAATTGGCTATACTGACCAGTCGACAAAAGTAGAAGGAAGGGGCAGCCATGGATGAGCATTATGTGACACAAATCGTGCTCCAGCAGTACCGCTCTTTCTCATTGTATAGCGAGCGAGAGACGGCTGCTGCGAGCCATCTGAGTATTGGCGCGATTCGCTATCTACGTGCATTGGGCCTGATCGAGGGGGTAGAAACTGGCGGGGGACTGCGCTATAGCGAGGAAGAGGTCATACGGCTGCGGCGGGTCCGCCGGTTGCAACGCGACCTGGGCGTCAACCTGGCGGGAGTCGAAGTGATCGTACGCTTGCTCAAGCGCATCGAGTCCCTCCAACATGATTTGGAGCAGGAGAGAAGCCAGGCACTCAGGCGGGACGAGACTCCCTAGCGTTTGGAGCAGGCGAGTGCCTGCCACCAGCAGGAAACAGGAGAGGGAAAGAGCAATGAACATAGAGCACTTTACTGAGAAAGCGCGAGAGGCGCTCAGTGATGCAGCACAGCTAGCCAGGCAGTACCATCATAATCAAGTCGAGGTCGAGCACCTGCTTGCTGCCCTGCTTGCCCAGGAAGGTGGAGTAGTGCAGCAGGTGGTTGCGAAGGTCGGCGGCGATCTCGCAGCAGCGAGGCGCATCCTCGACAACGAACTCGAGCGCATGCCGCATGTTTATGGAGGCAGTGAGCCGGGCATTTCGCCTCGCCTGCGCAAGTTGCTGGAAGATGCCTGGAGCGAGATGAGCACCTTCCATGATGAGTACCTGAGCGTGGAGCACCTGCTGCTGGCCATGTTCAATATCAGAGATGGAGAGGTGCCGCATGTGTTGAGAGAGGCAGGGCTCACGCTTGAGAACGTATTGCAGGCGCTGACCTCCATTCGCGGCTCGCAGCGGGTGACCGACGATAATCCGGAGGGAAAGTACCAGGCATTGGAGAAATATGGGCGCAACCTCACCCAGCTGGCTGCGCAAGGCAAGCTTGACCCGGTGATTGGGCGCGACGAGGAGATTCGTCGTGTCATCCAGGTCTTGAGCCGCCGTACCAAGAATAATCCGGTCTTGATTGGCGAGCCGGGCGTTGGAAAAACTGCCATTGTGGAGGGATTGGCGCAGCGTATCGTGCGCGGTGATGTGCCCAAGACCCTGGCCGGCAAACAGGTCGTCGCGCTTGACTTGAGCGCGCTGGTCGCAGGAGCCAAGTATCGCGGCGAATTCGAGGAACGCCTGAAGGCCGTGCTGAAAGAGGTCACAAGTTCCGAGGGCAACATCATCCTCTTTATCGATGAATTGCATACACTGGTCGGCGCGGGCGCAGCAGAAGGCGCGATGGATGCCTCCAACATGCTCAAACCCATGCTGGCGCGTGGCGAACTGCACTGCATTGGCGCCACTACGTTGGATGAGTACCGCAAGCATATTGAAAAGGATGCCGCCCTGGAGCGGCGCTTCCAGCCGATCATGGTCGAACAGCCCTCGGTTGAAGACACAATCAGCATTTTACGCGGCCTCAAACAGAGCTACGAGGTCCATCACGGCGTGCGCATTATGGACAGCGCCCTGGTGGCCGCTGCCGTCCTCTCCAACCGCTACATCACTGACCGTTTCCTGCCGGACAAGGCAATCGACCTGGTGGACGAGGCCGCCAGCCGCTTGCGGGTGGAGTTAGATAGTACCCCCACCGAAATTGATGCGCTCGATCGCCGCATCCGCCAGTTGCAGGTGGAACTTGAGGCGCTCAAAAAGGAAACGGATCCGGCGAGCCGGGAACGACGAGCAAAAGTCGAGCAAGAGATTGCGAATCTCTCGGAGCAATTGCGCACCATGAAGCTGGCGCTGGAGCAAGAACGCCAGCCGGTCGAGGAGATTCAACGTCTCAAGCAAGAGCTGCAGCAGGCGCAACTCGCGCTGGAGAAAGCTGAACGCGAGTATGATTACGAGGAAATGGCACGACTGCGCTATGATACCATTCCTAAGCTGGAGGAGCGTATCCGTGAGATGGAGTCGAAGCTGAGCGGCATCAAGGGTGCGCGCCTGCTCAAAGAAGAGGTCGATGCCGAGGACATCGCGGAGATCGTCTCCAAATGGACACATATCCCTGTCTCGAGGCTCATGGAGGGGGAGGTGCAGAAGTTGCTGACGATGGAGGATCGGCTGCGCCAGCGCGTCATTGGGCAAGACCAGGCCGTGCAAGCGGTTTCCGACGCGATTCGCCGCGCGCGCGCCGGTCTGCAGGACCCCAATCGCCCCCTGGCCAGCTTCATGTTCCTGGGGCCAACCGGTGTTGGGAAGACGGAGCTGGCACGCGCGTTAGCCGAATTCCTGTTTGACGATGAGCATGCCCTGATTCGTATCGACATGTCGGAGTATATGGAGAAGCACAGCGTTGCGCGACTCATTGGTGCGCCTCCCGGCTATGTCGGCTACGAGGAAGGCGGCCAGCTGACCGAAGCCGTACGACGGCGGCCCTTCAGTGTCGTCCTCTTTGACGAGATTGAAAAAGCCGCGCCGGAAGTCTTCAACGTGTTGTTGCAAGTGCTCGACGATGGACGTCTGACCGATGGTCAAGGTCGCACGGTGGATTTCAAAAATACCGTCATTATCATGACGAGTAATGTTGGATCTCACTGGCTGCACGAATTGGATGGCATGGACGAGGAGGAGGTCCAGCGCCAGGTACGTCAACGACTACGTGAAGAGGGCTTCCGCCCCGAGTTCATCAACCGCATCGATGAGATCATTGTCTTCCATCAAATCACGCGTGAGCAGATGAAGGACATTGTGGATATCCAGATCAATCGCCTGCGCCCGCGCCTGGAAGAGCGGCACATCACGCTGCAGGTTACTGACGCCGCACGGGACCTGCTGGCAGAGATGGGCTTCGACCCGCAGTTCGGGGCTCGTCCCCTCAAGCGCGTCATCCAGCGGGAGGTCGAGAACCGTATCGCCCATGGCATTCTCGATGGCACTATTCGCGAGGGCGATACGGTCGTGGTCGACGCGAAGGACGGCAAGATTGTCCTGAATCCTGTAAGAGCGCAGGCACAGGAAGAAGCCCATGCGTATTGATGAAGGGAGCAGAGAGGAGCACGCGCACCAGAGCGATAAAGTAGAAGACGTACAAAGGAAGAAAGACAATCTACAGGGTTCATCGCGAGAGGGTATCTTCGCTACCCCTGCTCTGAACAGTGCAACAGGGCAAGCCCACCTGGCACCCTGGCGTACTGAACCCGAGATTGGGCAGGAGCGCCAGGAACAACTGAGCCGTTATCTTGCGACGACCCCAGATATCACGCGAGGCATCTATCCCTTCAAGGGAGTGAAATTGAGTCGTGCCGATGTCGAGTGGCTCCTGGCAGCACACGAGAACGGACGCGGTCCTACAGCGCCCAGCAACGAGCAGCAGGATCGCCAGGGGCTGGACCTGAGGGGTGCGGATCTGCGTTATGTGGATCTGCATGCCCTTCCACTGGCGGGTCTGCGCGGTAGCCTCACCCGCCAGGAGTGGGATGAGGCCACTGAAGAACAACGCGCTGCCGCAGTAATTCTGCTGACGGGAGCTGATCTGAGCGAGGCGCACCTGGAAGAGGCTGTGCTCATCGGGGCATACCTGGAAAAAGCGTCTCTGCGCGAAGCGCATCTCGAGAAAGCCGACCTCGCCAGTGCGCACCTGGATCGAGCATTCCTCGCCAGGGCTCGTCTGAAGGAAGCTGACCTCAGTGAAGCTCACCTGAGGAAAGCCGACCTGAGCGAGGCGCTTCTGCAAGGTGCTACCCTCAGACGAGCCCACCTGGAGCAAGCCTATCTCAATGGAGGGCATTTAGAGAAGGCCGATCTCAGTGGGGCTCGCCTGGAAAAAGTCTACCTGAGCGAGGCGCATCTGACGGGAGCGAATCTCAGCGAAGCTCACCTGGAAGAAGGCTATCTCAGTGGGACCTCTCTGCAGGATGCCAACCTGAGCGGGGCGCACCTGGAGGGGGCGTACCTCAACGAGGCGCACCTGGAGCGAACGTTTCTCTACAAAGCCCACTTGGAGCGAACGTTTCTCTACAAAGCCCACCTGGAGGGAGCCAGACTCAGCAGAACGCCTATTGAGGAGGCGCGGCTGAGAAAAGCCCTGGAAAGTGGTGAGCAGCATATCGGTCCGTCGCTAGCAGACGCACAATGGGGCGACGTCAATCTCGCGGTCGTACAGTGGTCGCAGGTGGACATGCTTGGTGATGAGTACGAGGCACGACAGACCTCGCGCGCTGGCAAGAGAAAAAACAGCGAGACCCGGTTTGAGGAGTATGAGGCAGCGGTGCGGGCCAATCGCCAACTCGCCATGGCGCTGCGGGCACAGGGACTCGATGAGGAGGCGGCGCGCTTCGCCTACCGTGCGCAGCTCCTGCAACGCATCGTCCTGCGGCGGCAGCGCAAGTTCGGACAGTATCTCTTCTCATTATTACTCGATCTTCTGGCAGGATATGGCTATCGACCGGGCAGGAGTCTGATGGCCTATCTCGTCGTCATCTTCAGCTTCATGGGTCTCTATCTGCTCAACGCCCATGGTGCCGCGGTCCATCTCACCTGGGATGAAGCACTGGTCTTGAGCGTGAGCAGCTTTCACGGACGTGGCTTCTTACTCCAGGGTGTGACACTAGGAGACGCCTTTGTTCGACTGGCTGCCGCAGAGGCGGTACTGGGCCTGCTGATCGAGGTCAGCTTAATTTCGACCTTCACCCAGCGCTTCTTCGG
>WNGK01000203.1_pt1 | contig 57288 bp, 43 predicted proteins | sample 5400601 | NCBI WGS metagenome assembly WNGK01 (sample SAMN13153376, study PRJNA577476) | soil metagenome | isolation source: 60 cm soil or saprolite under Garry oak tree replicate 1 | place: USA:California | collected 2016-06-15 | reverse complement strand
CTCCAGTTGGCGAATCGTGCGGTCCAGGAATGAACCTGATGGGGTCTAGTCTCCTGAGGGCTGCAGCATCTCATCCTGTGGCAAATCCGCAGTCGGAGGCTGGCTCGGGATCAGGGGCGCAGCTTCGCTTCGCGGTTTCGGCATCTTTTGCCCGTCGGCCGAAAATTGTTCGGCTTCCGTTGAGCCCTCCAGAGCGGTGGTCGAAGACAAGCCGCCGCTAATCACCTGCTGCACCTGATCGAAATATCCCGTGCCGACGAAGCGCTGGTGTTTCGTGGCCTGATATCCATGCTCACGCTCGCTGGCAAACTCCTTTTCCTGGAGGTTCGAGTACGCCGACATGCCGGTTTCGCTGTAGTGGCGGGCAAGCTCGAACATGCTGAGGTTGAGCGCGTGGAACCCGGCCAGTGTGACGAACTGGAATTTGTATCCCATACGGGCCAGCTCGGGCTGGAAGCTGGCAATGGCCTTCTGGTCCAGCTTCTTGCGCCAATTGAATGACGGCGAGCAGTTGTAGGCCAGCATCTTTTCCGGATAACGCGCGTGAATGGCATCAGCGAAACGGCGGGCCTCGTCGAGGTTGGGCTCGGAGGTTTCGCACCAGATCAAATCGGCGTAGGGCGCGTAGGCCAGACCTCGGGTAATGGCGGAGTCGATTCCTCCACGAATGCAGAAGAACCCTTCCGGAGTACGTTCGCCGGTGCAGAGTGCGCGATCGCGAGGATCAATATCGCTGGTGAGAAGGTGCGCGCTGTTCGCGTCGGTGCGGGCCATAACCAGCGTGGCCACGCCGAGCACGTCAGCAGCGAGACGGGCTGCAACCAGCTTTTGTATAGCCTCGGTCGTGGATACCAGAACTTTTCCACCAAGATGGCCGCACTTCTTCGCCGAAGAGAGCTGATCCTCGAAGTGAACGCACGCGGCGCCAGCCTCGATCATTGCTTTCATCAGTTCGAAGGCATTCAGCGTTCCACCGAATCCCGCCTCGGCGTCGGCCACTAGCGGTGCGAACCAGGTCTGCGCGGGAGGGACCTTCCCCTCCGCGTGATGAATCTGGTCGGCGCGTTGTAACGCGTTGTTGATGCGGCGGCACATATGGGGAACACTGTCGGCGGGGTACAGGCTTTGATCGGGATACATCTGGCCTGCGTGGTTAGCATCCGCCGCGACTTGCCATCCACTGACGTAAATAGCCTTTAGACCGGCCTCGACCTGCTGGACGGCTTGGTTGCCGGTCATGGCGCCCAAGGCGTTGACATAGGGCTCGGTCTGTAGCAATTGCCACAAGCGCTCGGCGCCCATGCGAGCCAGCGTGTGCTCGATGTGGACCGATCCCCGGAGACGCAGCACATCATCGGCCGAGTAAGCTCGCTCCACCCCCTTCCAACGCCCATTGTTGGCCCAGTCGTAGTGCAGGCAATCCTGAGCCAAAGCATATTGTGCCAGGCGTTCGGCTTCACCTAGGACCGGCTCCGTCTGGTTGTGGTGGCGCTGGGTTGCGTGCTTTTCTTTTCCGTTAGCCGACATGGGTTCACTCCTGAAGTTGGATTGGGTGGAGACTTATATCGGGTTGAATTCTCCATTCACGATCATGGCCTCGCTGAGTTCGCGCGCCTGGCGGAAGCGATCCGCTTCTTCGGGAGCGGAGTCAGACGGAAGCTCGCGAAGCAGGCGATTGAGTTCTTCGTCGAAGAGCCCTGTGATGAATTCCGGCGTGTGTTTGAGGCTTTGGCCTTGATCGTCACTGACGCCGGCGAAATCGCGGTGCAACACGCGCTGCGCGATCATCAGACGGTAGATGCGGTCGGTTGCCAGGTCTTCCATGTAGCCATCGAGCAGGCTTGCACCTTTACCGCCGAGCACTCCGTGGCGATAACGGATGACAGTCCGTACGGCGGCGCGTGTTCCGTTTACCGTGCGCGCGCCGATGCCTGCGGGCGCGGGCCGCAGATTTGGATAGCGCCCCGAATTCTTGGGTCTGGAGAGAAGCTGGTTCGGGTAAGGAAACTGCGCGACCGCGATGGCATTCTGATCGGGATGCCCGGTCCAAGCTCCATCCATCAAACAGTCGGCTTCATTTTTCTTGTCTTGTTCGAGCACCGCCAACGCGCGGGCATTCAGTTCGGGGTCTTCGCGGCTAGGGTACAGCGCCGTCATTCCGCCGATGGCGAGAATCCCGCGTCGATGGCAAATCTCGGTCATCAGCTCGCGCAGATTCTGAAAGAAGGGGACATTGTGGGGAATGGTGTTGCGATCGGGCAGTACCCAGGAGGGGTCTTCAAGATTGAAATGAATCAGGCTGGCCATGTAGTCCCAGCGTCCCAGATCAAGACCCAAGAGGTGATCACGCAGGTTGTAGGCGAATTCTTCCATCTGAAATGCCAGCGGGTGTGATTCCACCAGCGCCATGCACTTGACGTAGTCCTGCGGCAGGCCCCGCAACTTTGCTAGAGCCTGGAACAGATCGCGCCACCACAGCGCCTCTTCGGCGGATTCAGACTTTGGAATGTAGAAGGAAAGCGGATGCTTCAGCTCAGCCGGATCGACACCGTAGAAAACGCGCGCCACATCGAAGAGGGAAGCGGAAACCACTTCGGAGGGAACGAGCCCGGCCTGGCTCATGTGCAAGCCCCGCGGACGAGTGAAGATCACCGTGCTGCTGGGTTTGATGGCAACGCTGCGTTCACGCTTCTTGTCGTAATAGGTAAGGTCACCGCGGAGGCAGGCAAGAATATTCTGCACGCCGTTCGCATGGTGCTCCCACTCATTTACGCAAGAGTCTTCCAGGTCGAGCATAACTCCAGGCGCGCCCGAGTTAAGCATTTTCACGCACAGGTCGGCATCGTCGGCGGGTCCGGTCATCTGATTGCGCTGATCCTGACACCACTCGGGCAACTCAATGCGCCAGCCGTTACGAACCGTATCGGAAGGAAAGCTGTGCGCAGGCTTCTCGCCTTCGAGCGATGCCTCGAGTACCTCCATGCGCTGGTAAGCGAGTTTCCGCTGCCAAGGCGTGAAAATGTCGTGTAGGGGGAGGAAAAAATCCAAGAAGCCCGCGGGCAGATCGCGCGTTGGATCGAATGGTTTGGCCGCGGTGCTGACGCGGTTGACTGGATTGCCGATTTCCGATGCCGTGGCCATTGGCTGCTCCTGCGGGGCACTTGCTCTGATTTCTATCTTGTGCAATATACTGAACAACAATTCCAAATACGGGCCGATCGTAGGTCACCTCCGAGGCTGGGTCAAGCCTGTTGTTCAATAGGTAGAACATACATTCAATTTGTTGTCCGCCTAGGGGTTTGTTACCATGGCACGTATGTCTCCACCGACCGATTCGCCCTCCGTCGCGGTTGAGCGGGCGCTGGCCATGTTGGAATCCGTGGCGGAGGAATCGGAAGGGCTCAGCAACGCTGATATTAGCCGTAAGTTGAAGATTCCAAAGAGTTCTGCCAGTTACATCCTTCGCACCTTGGAAAAACAGGGTTATCTCAATCGCGAGCCGGGGACGGGGAAATACCGGGTGGGGCTGAAGGTTCTGAGCCTAAGCCGGGGAGCGCTAAGCGGTTTAGACGTGCGCGAGGTGGCGTTGCCCATCATGCGCCGACTCATGGAACAAACCAGCCTGACCTGTCACCTGGCTATTCTCGACGGCCCCGATGCGGTTTACATCGAGAAGGTCGCGCCTCACGGCTTCATCAAGATGGATACCTGGGTAGGTCGCCGCATGCGTGTGCACGCGACCAGCGTGGGTAAGGCGCTGGTTGCTCATATTAGCCGAGAACGGCTGGAAAAAATTCTAAGCGAGCAAGGAATGCAGAAACGCACGCCCAAGACCATCACCACTGTGACGCGACTGCTTAAGGAGCTCGAAAAGGTGCGTCAGCAAGGTTACGCGGTGGATGACGAGGAAAATAACATGGGAGCGCGCTGCGTGGGCGCGCCTGTGTTCAACCAGCATGGAAGCATCGAGGCGAGTCTGGGATTGAGCGGCACCATCAACCAGGTCAACGCACAGACCATGCCGCGAATTTTGGAAGCGCTGAAGGATGCCGCGCGTCATGTCTCCATGCAGCTGGGATATCGCGGTGCCCGGCGCGCCAGTGGGGCGTAGTGGTCTTGTCATGAAGGTCCACCGAACAGCGTCAGTACTTCACAATCGCGGCGAATGATTTCGGCTCCAGCGAGGCGCCGCCGACCAACGCTCCGTCAATTTCTTCCTGCGCCATCAGGGCAGCGGCGTTTTCGGGTTTTACCGATCCTCCGTACAAAATACGCATACGGGCGGCGAATTCTTCTCCGAACACTTCGCCGGCCTCGCTGCGGATAACGGCATGGGCCTCGGCCGCGAGTTCTGGAGTGGCGGTTTTTCCCGTGCCGATAGCCCACACCGGTTCGTACGCCACAACTAGCCGCGCCGCCTTCTTCGTCGAAATTGCGCGGAAAGCCCGGACGCATTGTCGCCGAAGAACATCGTCGGTAAGCCCCGCCTCGCGCTCTTCCAGCACTTCGCCAACGCAGCAGATGGGGGTGAGTCCGGCTTCAAGTGCGGCCTTCAGGCGCAGATTGACGGTGTCGTCGGTCTCGCCGAAATACTGCCGACGCTCGGAGTGGCCCACAATCCCGTGAGTGACGCCGAGGGACAGCAGCATGGCAGCCGAAATTTCGCCGGTGAATGCGCCCACTTCTTTCCAATGCAGGTTTTGGGCGCCGACCGCAATATTCGATCCCTTTGCTGCTTCCATGGCAGCAGCGAGGTCAACGTAGGGTGGGCAAACCACGATTTCATCGCGCTCGTGACCTGAGACCAGCGGCAGAAAATCGCGGAAGAAATCGCGCGTTTGATCGGGGGTCTTGTACATCTTCCAGTTGGCGGCAATGAGCTTGGTGCGCGGCATCAGTTCCTTTCAGATGATCCTTTCAGATGAAGTGCGGCTCGTCTTGCGGTTCGCCGATGGTTCGAGTAAACCTAAGCGGTCCCTGGAGTGGATCTTCGAGTCCCATGCTGAAGATCGCCTAGCGTTTGTCCGTGAGGGCCTCGACCCCGGGAAGTTTTTTTCCTTCCAGAAATTCCAGCGAGGCTCCGCCGCCAGTGGAGATATGCGTGATCCTGTCGGCCACCCCGGCGGCGCGCACGGCGGAAACAGAATCCCCGCCCCCCACAATCGAAGTTGCTCCCACATTGTCCGCCACGGCCTGAGCGATTTTGGTGGTTCCCTTCGAAAATGCCGGCACCTCGAAGACGCCCATGGGGCCGTTCCATACGATGGTGCGAGCGCGCGAAATTTCCTCCGAGAATAATTCGATGGTTTTAGGCCCGATATCCAGCGCCATGAGATTTGCAGGGATTGGCAGGCCTTCGCCAATTTGCTGCAGCACTGCGTTGGGCTCGATCTTGGCCGCGGCGACGTGATCGACGGGCAGCAGAAATGTAAGCTTTCTTTTCTTGGCTTCCTCCAGCAGTGTTCGCGCCAGCTCAACCTTGTCGCCCTCCACCAGCGACTTGCCAACTTCCAGCCCTTGCGCCTTGAGAAATGTGTAGGCCATGCCACCGCCGATGAGGAACGAGTCCACCTTGGTCATGAGATTTTGAATGACTCCGATCTTGTCGCTGACTTTCGCGCCTCCTAGAATCGCGATGAACGGTTTCTCGGCATGTTCGAGGACCTTGCCCAGATATTGCAGCTCCTTTTCCATGAGCAGCCCGGCTGCGGCCTTCGGCACGAATTTCGTAATTCCCACGGTGGACGCATGAGCCCGATGTGCGGTGCCAAAAGCATCGTTAACGTAGAAGTCGGCGAGGCGGGCCAGCTGCCGGGCGAAGGGTTCGTCGTTGGCTTCCTCCTCAGGATGGAAGCGAAGATTTTCCAGCAGAAGGGTCTGGCCTTTTTCCACTTGCCGGCCGATTTCTTCCGCCTCGGGACCGACGCAATCCGGCGAGAAACCCACGTTTTCGCCCCGCGCCAGTTCCCGGTCGAGCAGCATTCGCAGACGCTCGGCTACCGGCTTTAGGCTCATCTTGGGATTTGTTTTTCCCTGGGGCCGGCCAAGATGGGAAGCCAGGATCAGACGCGCGCCATGGCGCAGTGCGTACTCGATCGTGGGCAGAGTTTCCCGGATGCGCGTGTCGTCCATGACGCGTCCATCCTCCAGCGGGACGTTGAAGTCCACACGCATGAAAATTCGATGGTCATTGAGTGAAAGATCACGGATGGAAAGCTTCGACATTCGATTCAACCTTCTGTCCATGTTAAGGAAACGAGGTGCCCACCCCCTCGGCAAAGATGAGCTCCCCTTTTTGCGACAGCCGTTACAGACCTTTCGCCCCGAGATAATTGATCAAATCGCGAACCCGAGACGAATATCCCCACTCGTTGTCGTACCACGAGATTACTTTGACGCAGGTGCCGCCGACCACCAGAGTCATGGGCGCATCCACGATCGAAGAGCGGGGGTCTCCGCGAAAATCGGCCGAGACCAGTTCCTGTTCTTCATATCCGAGATAGCCCTTCAGCGGCCCTGCTTCAGAGGCTTTTTTCAGTGCCGCGTTCACTTCTTCCTTTGAAGTCTTCTTCTCGACGAAGACCACCAGGTCGACGACCGAGACATTCGGTGTCGGCACGCGCATGGCGAAGCCGTCCAGTTTACCCGCCATCTCTGGAATCACGAGTTTCAATGCTTTGGCGGCGCCGGTTGAAGTCGGAATCATGGAAATCGCCGCCGCACGCGCGCGCCGCAGGTCTTTGTGCGGGAAATCAAGAATGACCTGATCGTTCGTGTAGGAGTGAATCGTCGTCATCGTGCCGCTGATAATCTTGAAATTGTCATGGACGACCTTGGTGATCGGGGCCAGGCAATTCGTGGTGCAGGATGCGTTCGAAATGATGTGGTGCTTGGCCGGATCGTATTTGTCGTGGTTCACTCCGAGAACCAGGGTAACGTCCTCATTCTTGGCCGGAGCCGAGATGATCACTTTCTTTACCGAACCGCGCATGTGCTTCTTGGCCTCTGCGGCGTCGGTGAAGCGACCGGTGGACTCGAGTATCACCTGCGCGCCCACGGATTCCCACGGGAGTTTCGCGGGGTCCTTCTCTGCGAAAACCTTAATCGTCTTTCCGTCCACGTTAATGCTGTCCGTGCCGGCAGAAATCTTATTCGGCAAATTGCCCAGGATGGAGTCGTACTTCAGAAGGTGGGCCAGCGTTTTGGGATCGGTGAGGTCGTTGACGGCGACGAAGTCAAGATTAGAGTCTTTCAGGGAAGCCCGCAGCACGTTCCTGCCAATGCGTCCGAAACCATTGATGCCGATTTTGATAGCCATGTTCCTCCGTTGTTGATGAAGACGAGATCAGAAAGGTGCTGGAACCGATCTGCAAACAAATTATGTTAGCAGGGACAGGGAAGCGGCGTAAATGAAGCCCGGCCGCAGGAGTGCGGTCGCACCAGCTCTCAGGGAAACGCAATTTCTATATAGGCGTCAGTTCTTCTCCACAACAGGGGCAGGCGCGCTAGCCAGTACTTGCGATTGATGATCTGGCGTGCGGGGGAGTGTTCTTCAACCGGCAGAATGCGTGCTATTGCCGGGGACTCCGGCCCCCTAACCCTGCCTCGAATGGTCGACGGCGCAACCCGAACCTGTGGGTTGTTTCGGATTCGCTTGTACTTGCCGAAAGTCGATCGGGTCATGATGTAAAGCTTGCTCTCCCCTTCACCGAACCATACTGGGGTCGCAACCGCAGCCCCGTTCTTGCGGAACGTGGTGAGAGAAATGTATTTCTGGCCTTGAATGGCTGCCGGAATCATGGACACCGCCATGCGCCCATTGTATCGGTTCGGCTCGGTTATTATTAGGCTACCTCACGATGGTCAATCGGTCTGTGGTGAATGGCCATCATCGTTTCGCCCAGCCCCGTTACGGTGGGCTGCACCTTGGTAATTTGAATGCCTGGAGGGAAGAGAGAATGATTAGCGGAAATGCCTCTTCCCCAAAACACGCGACGATGGCCAAGGCATCCCGTCGATCTACAAGTTCGCGTCCTGGCGGCGGGAGAGTCGCCTGAGACCATGGTTCCCGGCCGCGGAACCGAGATGAGCGAAGGCGGCATGCTGTTGTATGCCGGGATCTTGTTGAATCCCGGCGATATGCTGGAGCTCGAGTTCAGCACTCCATCTCACTCTCGGATGCAGGCTGTCGTTCGCTACCGAGACGGTTACTGCTTCGGGTTGGAATTTATTGCTCCAATAACTGCTTGATTTTCTGGCTTTTTTTCAGTTTTGATTCCACTCTTCGTTAGCCCTGAATCACCAATCGTTCCAATGCGGTCTTGACCTGCGTGTAGACTCTCTAAGCGGGTTCGCACACCGCTCGAAGACACAGGTCAAGCGAAAATGAAAAGCGAGAAGCTGGCAAAATCTTATCGGGTTGAGGACGGCAAAGACTTCCGATTGAAGGATTACGACCCCGCTGATACCGATGGCCGGCATTCAAAACAGCATGCGGAAGAGGCTTTGCAACAGGGTGTTGCGCGCCTGGCTGAGTTGCAGGACAGACTTTATGCCCAGGATCGTTGGGCTGTTCTGCTCATTTTCCAGGGCATGGACGCGGCGGGGAAGGACGGCGCTATCAAGCATGTGATGTCTGGGGTGAATCCGGAGGGCTGTCAGGTCTATTCCTTTAAGGTTCCGACGGAAGCGGAGCTGCGACATGACTTTCTCTGGCGAACCACGCTGGATCTTCCCCCACGCGGGCACCTTGGCATTTTCAACCGCTCCTACTACGAAGAGGTGCTAATCGTGCGCGTGCACCCTGAGGTGCTGAAGGGCGAGAAAATTCCCCCATCGCAGGTGACCAAAAATCTCTGGGGCGAACGCTTCGAAGATATCCGGAGTTTTGAACGGCATTTGGCGAGGGACGGAACGGTGATCCGAAAGTTTTTTCTAAACATTTCGAAGAAGGAGCAAAAGCGGCGCTTTTTTGCCCGCCTTGACCAGCCCGAGAAGAATCGGAAGTTTTCTGCCGCCGATATTCACGAGCGCGAATGCTGGGATGACTACATGAACGCCTATGAGGAGATGATCATAAACACGGCCAGCAAGTACGCACCCTGGTATGCCGTGCCCGCGGACAATAAGTGGTTCACGCGGCTGGTGGTTTCCTCGGTCATCGTCGATGCGCTTGAAGAACTAGACTTATCCTATCCTAAGGTCGACGCGGTCAAACGCAAAGAACTGGCTGCCGCACGCCAATTGCTCTTGAAGAAGTGAATGTCTGAGCGGCACAGCGGCCTTTTTGTTATGGTTCGCGAATATGACCGTAGGCCAGTTTTTACACTCCAGACGTTCTCCTCCGCGCCCTGCCCTTTGCAGCGAGCCGAGATGGCATTACTATAGCTTTCATTCATGATTCATTTCTCCGGAGACGACTTCTAATGGCTCATCGAAAGGCTGTGGGTAGGAACAGGTTTGGAAGCGCCCGAGGCCACGGTTGGATGCTTGGTCTTGTCGTGGTTTTCTTGGGGGCATTTGCGGGCACGAGTTTTTCCCAGACCAAGCCCGAGCGGCAATCCAAAGCGGTAAAGCCCACGCAGGCTGCGCCTACAAACAGCGCGCCCACGGCGGAACAAAACGCCGCCGGCGATTCCGCATCGACCAGACCAGAAGATCGTCCTTTCAAGGGAATGAAATACCGCTTGGTCGGCCCCTTCCGTGGCGGCCGATCGCTGACCGCGGCTGGGTTGCCGGGCGATCCAACGACTTATTACTTCGGGGCCACCGGCGGCGGAGTATGGAAATCGACCGACGGCGCCACCACGTGGAGTTCGGTTTTCGACAAGGAGGGATCGGGAGATATTGGCAGTTTAGCGGTGGCGAATTCTGATCCCAACACTATTTACGTGGGAACTGGCGAGGCGTGCATTCGCGGGGATATCTCTCACGGGGATGGGGTATACAAGTCGCTCGACGGCGGCAAGACCTGGAAAAACCTTGGGTTAAAGGATACGCGCGCTATCGGGAAGGTAATCATCAATCCCAACAATCCTAATATTGTTTTCGTGGCCGCACTCGGCCATCCCTATGGTCCCAGCACCGAGCGCGGCATTTTCCGCACCACTGACGGCGGCAAAACCTGGGATAAGGTTCTGTACAAGGACGAAAACAGTGGGGGTATCGATGTGGCCTTTGATCCTCACAACGCAAATATCCTGTTCGCGGCGCTGTGGCAAGCGCGTCGCAGTTCGTGGAACCTGTCCGACGGCGGACCAGGCAGCGGACTTTATCGTTCCAATGATGGCGGAACCAGTTGGAAGCGGATCGAAGAACACGGTTTGCCTAAGGGTCCCTACGGAAAAATTGGCGTTGCAGTAAGCGCGAATTCCGACCGTATTTATGCCTTGATTGAGGCGCACAACCCGGACGGAGGTCTCTACCGCTCGGATGACGGAGGGGAGAACTGGATTCTGGTGAATCCCGACCACAGCTTGTGGCAGCGCCCCTGGTACTACATGCATGTCATTGCTGACCCGAAGGATGAAAACGTTCTTTACATCATGAACGTGGAATCGTACCGGTCGACCGACGGCGGCCACCTGTTCAACAAAATTAAGATCCCTCATGGAGACAACCACGGGCTGTGGATTGATCCTCTGAACACGCGCCGCATGATTGCCTCAAACGATGGAGGAGCCACAGTGACGCTGGATGGCGGCAAGACGTGGACTCGTGAGGACAACCAGCCGACGGCACAGTTCTACCACGTGACTGCGGACACCGCGACGCCATATCGCATTTACGGCGCGCAGCAAGATAGCGGGACCGTTGCCATTGTCAGCCGCAGCGATCAAGGCTCCATCGATCGGGGGGACTGGTACGACGTGGGTGGCGGGGAAGCGGGCTACATCGCGCCCTATCCGCCAGATCCAAATATCGTCTACGCCGCCGACTACCAGGGGAACATTACGCGCTTCGATAAGCGCACCGGCCAGATCAAAGCCATTACAGAACAGCCCGAACTCTCTGATGCTCGCGGTGCTTCGTATCTCGAACATCGCTTTCAGTGGACAGCGCCGGTGATGATTTCACAGCACGACCCCAACGTCCTCTATCACGCCGGTGAACGTCTCTTTAAGACCACTGACGGCGGAGTTCACTGGCAGGTCATCAGCCCTGACCTGACACGCAATGACAAGACCAAACAACAACCCTCTGGCGGCGAAATCACCTTAGACGATACGGGCACGGAGTATTACGACACGATTTTCGCGCTTGCCGAATCCCCCATCACCCGAGGGCTTCTCTGGGTGGGCACCGATGATGGTCTGATCCAAATTACCCGTGACGAAGGGAAAACCTGGACCAACGTCACTCCCAAGGATATGCCGGAATGGAGCCGAGTCAGCCAGATTGAGGCTTCACCCTTCGATGCCGGCACCGCCTACGTTGCCGTGGATCGCCACCAGAACGACGATCTAGGTCCGTATATTTATAAGACCAGCAACTACGGCCAGAGCTGGACAAGACTCGTTCACGGCATCCCCCAAACGACGTTCGTCCGCGCGGTCCGCGAGGACCCCAAAAAGCGCGGGCTGCTCTATGCCGGCACCGAAGGCGGCGTGTATATTTCCTTTAGCGATGGGGCCGATTGGCGTCCGCTGCGGTTGAATCTTCCGACTACGCCCATTCACGATCTGGTTGTCAAAGATAACGACCTAGTTTTAGCGACTCATGGACGCGCATTCTGGGTACTCGATGACGTCACTCCACTACGCCAGTTCAGCGAGGATATCGGAAAGAAGGAGGTGCATCTCTACACTCCAGCAGCGGCTTACCGAATTCACGGAAGCGCCGAGGGAGAAGAGGGGCGCAACTCCAAACGCACCGGCCAAAATCCTCCGACCGGGGCGGTAGTGGACTACTACGTGAAAGAAGCTCCCAAAGCGGAAACAACCCTTGAGATCCTAGACGCCAGCGGTACCGTGGTTCGAAAATTCTCCAGCGGCCGGCTAAAAGTGCCGGAAGAGCCGCTCGGCCCTGACGATAAGAAACCAGAAAAGGAAATCAAGGTCGAAGCCGGGCTGAATCGTTTTGTCTGGGACCTCCGGTATGAGGACGCCCATCGCGTTCCCGGCTATTACCTGTGGGAGTACAACAGCGGCGCGCATGGTCCCGCTGCTTTGCCCGGCCATTATCAGGTTCGGCTCACGGTCGGCGGACAAAGCCAGACTGTGCCGCTGGAAGTGAAACTTGATCCCCGGGTGAATGTGACCCAGGCCGATTTGGAACAACAATTCAAAATGCTCCTCGAGATTCGCGAAGAGCTTAGTCGCCTCTACGACACGGTCAATCAGATTCAGGACGTGCGTTCACAATTGGCAGGCTTAAAAGGGCGGCTGCCGGAAAATGCCAGTGCTAAGGCTATTTCGCTTTCGGCAGACAAACTGGAGAAAAAGCTCGTGACCGTGCGCGATCAACTGGTAAATCTGACGATCAGCGCCAACGAAGATTCCCTGGCCTATGCACCGCAGGTCGATGCCAAATGGGCTTACCTGGCTATGGATGTGGGTAGCGCCGATGCTGCACCTACCGAGGCCGAGCAACGCCAATTCGAGAAGCTGAAGCGTATGAGCGAGGAACTGTTAGGACACTGGGCTGACTTCGAGCGTAGTGATCTAGCCGCCTTCCAGAAACTGACGGCTGAAGGCAGTCTCACCACCGTGGTCGTTCCTCCGGCTGGCCGGACCGGAGAAGCGGTAGGTACCGATGCCCACTGAGTCCTCCTAAGTCAAAGTTACACAATGGTTTATGAGACCCGGCAGGCGATGCCTTCCGGGCTATTGGCATGGCACTATTGTGCCTTGTGAGGCCTCAGTCCCATTGCTATCGTGTCCATAGTTTCAATGTTGTTCCTCCCCTGAAGGTGCCAGCCGATCCAGATTGGAGGACATGTATGCGGTTCATGCATCTGTGCTACGCGGCCCTCGGATTTGCGGTGGCCCGCTTAATATTCCGGCGGCAACCAGTGCCGGTGACCGATCCGGTCACGCGGTTGCGTTCCTCAGGATTGCTGTAAGGGCTGCTGGCCTAGGACCTGGGCGCGCGCCCATCTTCTTCACTCTGGCCCGAAGGGGCTAATACCACCGTTTGGTGGCCGCCGGTCTGTCTTGTTCATAATTATCACTACAATTTGCATAGGACTGCGAACTCGATAGTCAATCGGGGTTGCTCGGAAAGCAAATGCTCCAAGCCAGCAACTTGAGTTGCATGGCGAATCACGGCAGCCTCTCCCGGAGTCTCGGTGCTAAGACTGGCAAAAAAAAGTATGACGGCTTTTTCCGTCGGCTTGGCTCTTACAGCCGCGGTATTATTAACGCCGTCAACCGTGGTGGCCCAAGAGGATGCAGACCAAACTCCTCTTGGCGACGTGGCCCGCAGTTTCCGCAAGAAACCATCCGTTTCCCAGACGGTCATTGATAACGATAACTTCTCGAAGTTGATGGAGGAAGCGGAGAGCCACCGTCTGTCCGTTTCTTCGCTTCTTTCTTCCGTGAACCCCGGAGAAAAGAGCTTTCAAGTTTCCGCCCCTGATGTGACCTGCAGCCTGTCGTTCAGCGCAAGTGCCAGTTCGTTGCTCTCCAGTCCGTACGTGCTGAAAGATCTGCCACCTGCGGAACTGATCAAACTGGATGGGCCGGCCACGATTGATGGCGACTCACTCGAACTTTCTGTTTACAACGGCACCGAATGGAACGTGCACGAGCTCACCATCGGCCTCACGATCGTGAAGCGCAAGGATCCTTCTGAGGCGTCATATTACGGTTCGGCCCACTTGGTTCCGGCTGTGGGGAAACTCGGTCAAACGGTTGAAACACCGGTCGAAAAACGCTCCGACGTAACTGTCCTCTACAAGATTAAAGGCGAGGCCGCGCCTTTCACCACAACTGTCTTCCGCACGCCTTTGGATGCTACGCTAGCTTCTAACCAGGAATGGCATTGGGCCATCGTGCGAGCCAAGGGAACCCCATCCCAGGATCCGGCACAATCGGGACCGCCGCCCGCGCAAGCTGCTCCGGACACTCCCTCGGCGCCATCTCAGCCTCTACCCTCCGCGCAATCCCAGTTCGGTCCGCAACCGTCAGCTCACTAGACCCTGAATCCTGGACTCAGCTTTCAAATGAGTCGGACAGCTCGGGATCACAGCCCAGGCATCTCAGCACGACATGTTAAACTGAGGTTATTCCCGACATGATTCCCAACAAGGATCAGCAATGAAATTCGGTGTAATCATTTTCCCCGGTTCCAATTGCGATCACGACGCATACTGGACGGTTCAGCAGGTTGCCAAGCAAACCGTCACCTTCCTGTGGCATGAATCACACGATTTGGAGAATTGTGATGTCATTATTGTCCCCGGAGGTTTTGCCTACGGCGACTATCTGCGGACTGGCGCCATCGCCAAGCTCTCGCCGGTAATGCAGTCGGTGCGCCGGTTCGCCGGCGGCGGGGGGGTGGTGCTGGGAATCTGTAACGGATTCCAGATTCTGTGCGAGTCGGGGTTGCTGCCCGGAGCTTTGATGCGCAACGTGGGTTTGAAATACGTTTGCAAACCGGTGCATGTGCGCGTGGAGAATGCGGATACCCCTTTCACGAACGCGTGCCGCAAGGGCGAAGTTCTTAGCATTCCCATCGGTCACATGGAGGGCAACTATTTCTGCGATGGGGAGACGTTGGAGGAACTAAATCGTCATAACCGCGTCCTGTTTCGTTATTCGACGCCATCCGGAGACATTACGCAGACTGCCAATCCTAACGGTTCGCTGGACAACATCGCCGGGATCTCGAGCCCTGGCGGTAATATTGTGGGGATGATGCCGCATCCCGAACGCTCAGCCGAGCCGGAACTCGGGTGTACGGACGGTTTTAAAGTGTTCCAGTCAGTTGTGGGTGCGATGTCGGCGAAGTAGGGCCACATTTAGAGCCGGCCTTGCCGCGGAAGCAAGGCTTGCTGCCGAGAGAAAAATTAGGAAACCTCCGAAGCCTTCCAGGAATTTAAACCGGCACACCACCGGAGGTCCCGGAGGTCTCGATTGTCGGTCGCTGCCTTCGACTTCATGCTATAATTCGGCTTCGCCTGCGTGCTTACCGAGGCAATCCTTTGATCTCCTCTATGGGCGAATCCTGCGCTATCCAAGATCATTAGATACGAGGTCTATCCATGTCTGGCCATTCAAAATGGGCCACAATCAAGCATAAAAAGGGCGCGCTAGACGCCAAGCGTGGGAAGATTTTCACCCGCCTGATCAAAGAAATCAGCATCGCCGCGAAAAATGGCGGCGGCGATCCTGACTCCAACCCGCGTCTGCGTGGCGCCATCGTTGCGGCCAAGGCGGAGAATATGCCCGCCGATAACATCAAGCGGGCCATCCAGCGCGGCACGGGCGAGCTTCCCGGCGCCACTTACGAGGAGTTCTCTCTGGAGGGCTACGGCCCGGGCGGGGTCGCGGTTCTGCTTGACATCAATACGGACAACCGCAACCGTACCGTGAGCGAGATCCGTCATGTCTTCGGCAAAAACGGGGGCAACATGGCGGACGCAGGTGCCGTCTCCTGGATGTTCCACAAGAAGGGTGACATTGTCATTCCTAAATCCGCGGCCAAGGAAGATGATCTGATGAACATCGTGCTTGAGGCCGGCGGCGAGGATCTGAATGATGATGGGGAGAACTGGGAAATCATCACCGCGCCGTCTGCCTATGAAGCCGTGCTGGAAGCGGTGAAGAAAGCCGGGATCGAACCAGCTTCTTCTAGCGTTGCCATGATTCCTCAAAACTACGTCAAGGTGGAAGGCGCTGCCGCGAACACCATGATCCGTCTGATGGAAGCGCTCGAGGAACACGACGACGTGCAAAACGTGCACTCTAATTTCGATATCGACCAGAAGCTTCTGGAAGAGGTTGCTGGCTGATTTGTTATTGCGGAATGGGACGAAAAAAAGCCGCCTGTCGGGCGGCTTTTGCATGATCGATGGATGGCTCGGGCCTTCTGGGACTGACAAAAAAAGGTTTTTAACACGCACGGCGGTAAATTCTGTGGAAAACCGGGAAAGTATCCTCGTAAGTGATTTATTCGCAGACGCTTTAGCACTTTGCACTGGAGCGGGTGCTGGCACTTTAGTGGCCCGTCGGCCTGGAGCGGAACGCGGGTGATGGTTGGCAAAGGAACGACTTTTTGAAACTCAGACTCGACAAACTTCTCGTCGAGCGCGGATTGGTGTTGTCGCGCGAACGCGCGCAGGCGCTGATCCTCGCCGGCAAGGTGTTGGTCAACGACCAGAAGATTGCGAAGGTTGGCACGGCGGTTGACGCCGGTTCAGAGATCCGCTTGCTCGGCGAAAGCCCCAAGTATGTCAGTCGAGGTGGACTGAAACTTGAACGCGCCCTTGAGCACTGGCATCTTGAAGTTGCTGGCAAAGTTTGCCTGGACGTCGGTGCATCGACTGGAGGCTTCACCGATTGTCTGCTTCAACACGGCGCAGCGCATGTGATCGCGGTGGACACGGGGTACGGTCAAATGGATTTTCATTTGCGTCAGGATCCCCGGGTTCGTCTGCTAGAGAAAACGAATGCGCGCTATCTTCGCCGCGAAGACCTCGGCGAATTTGTGGATCTCATCGTGATGGACGTCTCGTTCATTTCCGCCACCCTGATTCTGCCTGCCCTGCTCGACGCTGCCCTTCCTGAGACATTCGAGGGACGACATGGCCGACCATTCGTTGTCCTGGTAAAGCCACAATTCGAAGTGGGTCGCGCGTTAGTGGGGAAAGGAGGTATTGTGCGCGATGAAGCTGCCCAGCTGGCTGCGGTCGAAAAGGTTCGGCAAACACTGTTGAATCTGGGCTGCCAGACGACCCAGTCCATCGAATCCCCAATTCTTGGAGCGGAAGGCAATCGGGAATTTTTGTTGTGCGGAGTTTTCTAAGGTTCACACACTGGTTGTCCCATCAACCCAGAAGCGGTGCCGCAAACTGAGTTTCACTGCTTGGCCCCGTAATCCTGGGATCTGGTTTGGTGAAGGCTTTTGCTCCAGATTCTGTACAATTCATGTTTCGCCCATGCCAACGCAATCGGATCGTCCAAAATCTGCGGCCATTGTTTCCAAGCCCGGCCGCCCTGAGGTCGCGCGCATATTGCCCGGCGTGATGGAGTGGTTCCGCGCTCACAATTACCAAATGGTCGTGGACCCGCAAACTGCCGAATATGCCAAGGGCCAGGAAGTGGTTCCGCGCTCCCAAATGTCGTCGCGGCCATTGGATCTGGTCGTGGTGCTCGGGGGCGACGGAACATTTTTGTCGGCGGCGCGGTCTATGGCCGCAACCGACGTTCCCCTACTCGGTGTCAATCTCGGCTCCCTTGGATTCCTCACCGAGGTGCCCCTGCCCGCTCTATATCCCACCCTGGAGGCGATCTTCCACGGACAAGGGACTATCGAGTCGCGTTCTCTCATTCAGTGCACTTTGTTCCGCGGGCCAGAAAATCTGGGAAGCTATCAGGTTCTGAACGACGTCGTGCTGAACAAGACCGCGATGGCTCGCCTTAACAACTACGATCTTTCAGTCGATAAGGTATTTGTTTCCAGCTATCGGGCCGATGGCATGATCGTTGCCACACCCACCGGTTCTACTGCCTACTCGCTTTCGGCTGGAGGTCCGGTACTGATGCCCACGGTCGACGCATTCGTGATTACGCCAGTGTCTCCTCACTCGCTGACCCATCGCCCCCTGGTAGTGCCCGATTCCGCGGAGATCGAAATTGTGCTCAAAGGCAACGCGGAGGAGGAGGCCTATCTCAGTCTGGATGGCCAGCCTGGCGTAGCTTTGCGGGATGGCGACCGCGTCCGTTGCGGCCGGTCGGCGCACAAGGTCAACCTGTTCCGGACCGGTACGGATTTCTTTGAAGTGCTGCGCACCAAGCTAAAGTGGGGAGAAAATAATCCGATTTGAATCGAGTCCTTCCGCCGGAACGCAATTGCACCTCCGCGGAACGGTGATCCACCTAACGGTGGCCGACAAAGGAAAAGATCTTGCGAATCGAACGGCTTTTTGCCGTATTCATCATCGCCATCGCAGCGGTTGCGCAATCTAAGCCTGCTGCTGATCTCATCATTACCCATGCCAAGGTCTGGAGCGTGGATCAAGCCCATCCCTCTGCGCAGGCTGTGGCGGTGCTCGGCGATCGCATCGTGGCGGTCGGTTCCGCTGCCGACGTCGATGCTTGGCGCGGTCCTCATACCCACGTTCTGAATGCCGGCGGCAAGTTGCTGCTACCCGGCTTCAATGACGCTCACGTTCATTTTGTTATGGGTGGGGAGCAGCTGGAGAGCGTCCAGCTCAATGATGCTACGTCGCCGGAAGAATTCGCGGGTCGTATTGCTGAGCGTGCGGGCAAAACCTCGAAAGAAGAATGGATCCGCGGCGGCAACTGGGATGAAACCAAGTGGAATCCCGCCACGCTGCCGACCAAAGAACTGATCGACAAGCTCACTCCAAACACTGCCGTGTTCGTCGTGCGCTACGACGGGCACATGGGCTTGGCCAACTCCGTGGCCCTGCGGCTGGCCGGAATCACCGCCCAAACACCCGACCCGCCGGGAGGCGTCATTGTTCGAGATGCCCATGGCAATCCCACAGGCATACTGAAAGATGCAGCGACGGAGTATGTCAACCGAGTGATTCCGCCGATGTCGCATGAGCAGCGCCTGCGGACGATCCGCCATGCGCTTGCTCACGCAGCCTCACTCGGTGTCACCAGCATCGCAGACATGAATGACGAATATAGCGATAGTTACGCCGACATCGAGGCCTATTCGGAATTGCTTGAACAAGGTGAGCTGACAGCACGAGTCTATGTTGCCCCTTCGATCAGCGACTGGCCGGATCAGGCGAAGATCGGCTTGCGGCATGCGTTCGGCTCTTCTTATCTAAGGGTTGGAGCATTGAAGGGATTCGCCGATGGATCGCTGGGCTCGCGCACCGCGTATTTTTTTGAGCCTTTCGACGATGATCCCTCGAATCGCGGCTTATTGCGGGCCCAGATGCAGCCGCTTTCGGCCATGCGCGAGCGCATGATGAGGGCCGACGCCTCCGGCCTGCAGGTCTCGATGCACGCGATTGGCGACCAGGCAATTTCCATGGTGCTGGATTTGTACTCTGAAGTCGAAAAATCCCACGGTGCCGGCGACCGTCGCTTCCGCATCGAGCATGCTCAGCACATGGCGGCCAAGGATTTCGATCGCTTCCGACAACTCCACGTGATCGCCTCAGTCCAGCCGACCCATGCCATTGACGACGGGCGCTGGGCCGAGACCCGCATTGGCCATGATCGCGCCAGTCGCACCTATGCCTTCCGAACTTTTCTAAACCACGGTGTGCGTCTCGCCTTTGGCACCGATTGGGAGGTGGCTCCACTCGATCCCATGTTAACCATCTACGCTGCCGTCACTCGCGCTACGTTGGACGGTAAGCGACCGGGCGGCTGGTTTCCAGAGCAAAAGTTGACCGTACCGGAGGCGGTCGAGGCCTACACCATGGGTTCTGCCTACGCGGAATTTCAAGACAAAGAGAAAGGATCCATCACGCCCGGCAAGCTCGCCGACATGGTCCTGGTCAGCGACGATCTTTTCACGATGGCACCCGCGAAGATTCGTGAGGTAAAGGTCCTTAAGACGATCGTGGGAGGAAAAATCGTTTTCGGTCAAAGCCCATGAATTGACAACCAGCGCGCAACGCGCCTCCGGCATCTCGATCAGCGCTCATCCCGCAGCAAGTCGGCCACTTTTTCTCGGCGACGGATTACTTTGGCTGATTTTCCCGAAACCAGCAGCTCCGCTGGGCGAGGCCGCGTGTTGTAATTCGAGGCCAGCGCCATTCCATAAGCGCCAGCATCCAGAATCGCCAGCAACTCACCTTCTTCGACCCTTGGCAGCTCACGGTCGCGAGCAAAAAAGTCCCCTGATTCGCAGACGGGACCAACCACGTCAACCGCTTCGAATTTGACCGAAGATTCCTCACCTCGCCGCACCGGCACAATCTCATGATGCGCACCATAGAGGGCAGGCCGAAGTAGGTCGTTCATCGCGGCGTCAACCACCACGAAGCGCTTGCCGTCGTTGGTTTTGCGATACAGCACTCGCGTGACCAGCGCACCCGCAGGCCCCACGATGGAGCGTCCCGGCTCCAGCAGCACGTGCACATTCAGTCCCCGGAGCGGTCGAGTAATCGCCTTCGAATAGTCCGAGGCATAATCAGAAAAATTCATTGCCGCCCCATTTTCGTAGGGAATGCCCAGTCCGCCACCCGGGTCAACGTAATTCACTTCATGCCCGTCGGCGCGCAGCGCGCCGACCAGCACCGCCACGCGTGCCATGGCCTCGGCAAAGGGCGCAACTTCGGTGATTTGCGAACCAATGTGAACGCTAACCCCGGTCACTTGGAGGTAGCGCACGGCTGATGCCTTCGCGTACAGGGTGCGTGCTTCTCGAATGGGGACCCCAAACTTGTGTTTCCGAAGCCCAGTCGAAATATATGGGTGAGTGTCGGCCGCCACGTCCGGATTCACCCGCAAGGCCAGCGGGGCGCTCATCCGCAACCGGGCAGCACATTCCGCTAACGTCCACAATTCAGATTCGCTCTCCACATTGAACAGAAGGATGCCGGCCTTCAGAGCCGCGGTTATTTCGTCGTGCGTCTTCCCCACACCCGAGAAAACAACCTTCTTCGCTGCCCGGCGCTCTGCCACCAGAACCCGCTCCAACTCTCCGCCCGAGACTACGTCGAACCCGGACCCTCCCTTGGCCAGCAAGCGCAAGATATTCAGATTTGAGTTTGCCTTAACCGAATAGCAGATGGTGTGCGGCACGTGGCGGAAGGCTCGATCAAACGCGTCAAACCGCTCGCTGATCACCGATGCCGAGTAGACATAGAGCGGAGTTCCATAGTGTTCCGCAAGTTTGGTTATGGCGATGTCATCGCAGAAAAGGAACAGGCCCGCGCTTCGCCGGAGAAGGCCCTTCTTCTCCTCGCGATAGACAAATCCGGGCGGACGCCCCGCCCCGGTGATCGGACTCCGACGCGTCATTTTCGTTTTGGGGCAGCCCGGGAGGCGCCACTTTTCACTTTTATGGCTACCACGGTCTGGTCGTCGAAGGTCTCCATCCCCGCCGAGTGGTCGGCTACCGCTTTGAACAGGGAATCGACGACGCAATCGGCCGACTTGGCGGCGCACTCTCCCACAATTTGTTCAACGCGTCCCCGTCCGAACAATTCGCCATTGCGGTTGCGGGCGTCCAGGATGCCGTCGCTGAAAAATACAAACATATCGCCGGGCTTCATGCGGAAGCGGAACTCATCGTAGTCGGTCTCATCGAACAGACCCAATGGCAGTCCGGTAGCTTCGATCACTTCATTTTTTCCACCGTGCACATATATGGGACGAGGAAGACCTGAGTTGGCCACGGTCAACGTCCGGTTCTCGTCATCCCACACGGCGTAAATGAGAGACACAAACTGTGCTTCAATGCGCCGTTCGGCCAGCGACATGTTGACCGCGGCAAGCATTTCCGCGGGCAGCGGCTCGATGGGAGCATGGGAACGCAAGATGCCACTGACCAGCGCCGCATAGATAGCCGCCGGCGCGCCCTTCCCGCTGACGTCGCCCACTACAATCCCCATCCGTGAAAGTGAATAGGGAATGAAATCGTAGAGATCCCCGCCGATGGCCCGCGCCGGTACAAACTTCGCCGCGACGTCCAGGTGAGCCAGCTCGGGCTGGGCCTGCGGCAAGAGCGCAACCTGTAACTCCCGCGCCAACGCCAAATCCCGTTCCAGTCGCCGTTCTTGACGTGCGACTTCTTCGTACAAGCGCGCGTTTTCCAGCGCAATTGCCACCTGCGCCGCCAGGGTCGTGATGGTGCGCTGATGCTCCTCGGTAAAAAATCCCCGGCGTGTGTGTTCCAGATCGAGCACTCCAATCACTTTGTCCTTGTAGATCAGCGGCACTGCCAATTCCGATCGCGTCTCCGGATTCGCCTCGATGTAGCGAGGATCTTTTTTCACATCCGGCACCAGCACCGCCTGCTTTGATTCCGCCGCCTGCCCGACGATGCCGCGGCCCAGCGGCACCTCGTGCTTGAGATGAATATTTTCGCGGAAGCGCAGCGAAAACCGGTGTTGCAGCTTCTCCCCAGAAGCATCCAGCAGCAGAATGCTGAACATCTGGTAATCAATCAGCCGGCGCAGCAGTTCCGCGATTCGGTTTAGCAACTCGTCCAGATTCAGAATCGACGACAACTCGCAGGCGATTTCATTGAGCAGCGTTAGAATGCGCGCCTGTCGCGTAGTGCGCGTATAAAGCTGCGCATTTTCAATTCCAGCCGCGATGCGCGAAGCCACTAGCGTGAGCAAGCGGCTATGTTCTTCGGTAAAATAGCCCGGCTCCCGGGCCTCCAGGTCGATGACCCCGATCACGCGGTTCTTGCTGACGAGCGGTACGGCCAATTCCGCCCGAACGTTCGGAATGGCGGCAATGTAAGCCGGATCGGCAGTCACGTCATCCACCAGCACGGCCTGTCGCAACTGCGCGGCCCGCCCGGTGACTCCCTCGCCCACTTTGATCCGCCGCTCCGCGAACTCCGGAGGATACCCAACCTGGAAACGGAACCGCAGCTCCTGGGTCTTCTCGTTCAGCAAAAGAATCGCGAAAATCTCGTAGTCAATGACTTTGCGCACGACTTCCGAGACCCGACGCAGGGTGGTATCGAGATCGAGCGACGTAGACAGCACATCGGCCACTTCGAGCAGCAGCGGCTCAATCGGCAATTGACGTTCCGGTTTACTAAGAACTGATTCCATCGTGTATGTCTATGATAACAGTCGCGGCGGATAGCTTTTGCTCGCTGGGACGACGCACGGTCGCTGTTCGTGGGTGATCTGAGTCTCTCGCCGAAACTATTTCTTCGGCACGACCACCCTCGGGACGACGCAGATGTCCGCCAGGTTGCGATAGCGCTCGGCGTAATCCAATCCGTAGCCGACCACGAACTCATCCGGAATCTTGAAGCCCACGTAATCACCTTCGATGGGCATCTTCCGGCGTGAGGGCTTGTCCAGAAGTGCGGCGACCTTGAGCGCTCGAGGCTGATGACCGAGCAAGAGCTTCTTTAGATAGGTGAGAGTCATCCCCGTGTCCAGTATGTCTTCCACGAGAATTACGTTCTTGTCGCGCATCGACTGGTCCACGTCTTTCGTCAATCGAACCTCGCCAGTCGAATCCCATCCGCTCCTGAGTTCGTCGGACGGGCTCGGACGATTTCCGTAACTGGAGACGCCAATAAAATCAAACGTCGAGTCCAGTTTGACCTGCCGCGCCAGGTCGGCTAGAAAAATCGCAGCGCCTTTCAATACGCCCACAAAAATTACCGACTGGCCGGCAAAATCGCGGGTAATGTCGGCGCCCAATTGCCCCACTCGTTCCGCAATCTTCTCGCGCTGAATCAGCACTTTGAGATCATTCATGGCGTTTCATATTAAACTAGGTAGGAAACCAGCAATAAATGAAATTCAGCATTCCGCAGCCAGCCACCTGGCCGGCTGCGGGGACCCGCTGGACGGGGCGGGGGCTGAATGCTCGGGGGTGAACGGTGAATGACAGAAGGAAGCTAGACGGTTAGATCATGAATCTTAAAGGCGTCAAACTTACGTGGCTGGGCCACGCCACATTCCGCATGGAGACCTCCGCCGGCAAAATCGTCATTATCGATCCATGGATTATGCACAATCCGAAGTGTCCGGAGTCGGAAAAGAAAGTCAAGAAAGTCGACGTACTGTTGTGTACGCATGGCCACCTCGACCACATCGGCGACGCAGTGGAAATCATCAAACAGCACCAACCTCTGGTGGTGGGCATGCCGGAGCTTTGTGGTTGGCTCGAAACCAAAGGGGCCAAGAACGTTTCAGGCATGAATGAGGGAGGCACGCAAACCGTTGGCGACGTCAGAGTCACGATGGTTCATGCCCATCATTCCAGCAGCGCGGAAGATGGCGGACAGATCATCTACACCGGCCAGCCTTGCGGCTACGTGATCGAGTTCGCGAACGGGGTAAAGATCTATCACGCGGGCGACACAAATGTTTTTGGCGACATGGCAATCATTCGCGATCTCTACGCACCGGATGTCGCCCTGCTGCCGATCGGCGACCACTACACGATGTCGCCTCGCGAGGCGGCCTATGCCTGCAATTTGCTGAAGCCGAAGGCGGTCGTTCCCATGCACTTTGGAACTTTTCCCCTGCTGACGGGGACGCCGGCTGAACTGAAAAAGCTCGTGTCCGGAGTTGAAGTGGTAGAAATGAAGCCCGGAGAAACCATTTCTTAAAGCATGAGTTTAATTTTCGGGAACCGTAGAGGAGGCGAATTGCCACAGAAGACCCCGACCAAGCCCAAGTGGCGCCATGAAGACGTTACGGCTCCGGCGGTGGACGATTATCTCTACTCCATGTTGCCGCCGCGCGATGAGGTGCTGGCCGAAATGGAAGACTACGCCACCAAGCACACTGTCCCCATAGTCGGCCCCGCTGTGGCGCGCGTATTGCAGCAGCTCGCGATGATGATCAAGGCGAAGCACGTGTTCGAGATGGGATCAGCCATCGGATACTCGACGATCTGGTGGGCGCGCGCGGTGGGCGACGGCGGCCGCGTTACTTACACCGATGGGGACGCCCAGAACGCCGAGCGCGCCCGCCGCTACTTCGCCCGGGCCGGAGTCGCCCACCGCATCGACATCCGCATCGGCGATGCCCTGGAGCTACTCTCCGAGCAGAGGCAGGAGTTCGACATCATCTTCTGCGACGTCGACAAAGAAGACTATCCTCGCGCCTTTCGCCTGGTTGCGCCTCGTCTGCGCCAGGGTGGTCTTTTCATAACCGACAACGTTTTATGGAGCGGCCGTGTCGTCGAAGAAAATCCGTCAGATGCCAGGACGAAAGCTGTTCAGGAATTCAACCGCCTGGTCTACAAGTCGTCAGAGTTGTTCACTACGATTCTTCCCATTCGCGATGGGGTGGCCGTCGCGCTGAAACTGTAGCGCGGCCGGCCCGCGGCATCGAATACGCATAAGGAAGATGAAACTTTCGGAATGGAAAACTCCTTTCTAGGGGTGATTTAACGGAATTGGAGGCCAGTCGAGGAGGCAGTAAGGGGGAATGCGCCGTTCGGGGAAACGTTCTTCACCTGCGGGAAGCTCGGTCAGGCGGCAGGGAAGGCAATGCGGAGCGCTTCGAAGCTGTTCCAGCTGAGTGCCGAAAATGCAGACCGCAAACATCGTGTTCGCCAGCGCGATCAGATCGATTTGACGGGAATCGCCAGCAGGTCCTCCACCAGCCCGACCTCTTTTTGCAGGAATGGTTCGGCGTAAGTAATGCCGCCGAGCATACCGTAGAAACGCGCCATGGCATCCACGCGCTTGCGAATTTCATCGTGAGCCGGGAACAGGTCCTTACCCGCCTCCTGATCGCTGAATTGCGATTTGTAAGCCATGATGGACGCAAACTTCCCCTCAAACTGGTCGCTGATATCCACTACAAACGTTGGCCGCACGTCGTAGTACAGCGTGGCATAGAGAATCTTGAAAGGCCGATGCCGCGCCGACGACTTAGCTTTACCTGCGCCGAGATTGGGTTGGCTGTTCGCTGACCGCGGAGAGCCGAGAGCTAACTTCGCCAGCCCCGCCAGAAAACATGCCTCGTACCCGAGCACCGAAGCCGTGTAGTGGTCAGGATGACGTCCTTTCCAGTAGGGAAGAATCACGACTCGTGGCCGCGTCTGGCGAATCACCCGGGCAATTTTGAGCCGGTTCTCCCAGGTGTTCTCCACACGCCCGTCAGGGATGTCAAGCGCATGTCGCCAGCTGGCGCGCAAGATCTTCGCCGCTTCGGTTGCTTCACGCGCTCGGTCTTCCGCGGTACCGCGGGTACCCATCTCTCCCTGTGTGAGGTCGAGAATCCCCGTGCGCTGGCCACGCTGGGCCATCTTCAGTAGCGTGCCCCCACAAGTCTGCTCTACGTCATCGCGGTGCGCAGCAATAGCCAGAACATCGAGGGAAGAAGTAGTCATTTCAATTTTGACGCATCGAGCCGCCAGGACGTCATTTCTTTCGTTCGACCAGAAACCGTGCCAGTTCCTTTAGCGTCTCCGCCCGATCCGCAAACCCATCCAGTTCCGCAAACGCTGTGCTCACCAACTCGTCGGCTTTGCGCAACGATTCATCGACTCCGAACAGCGCTGGATAAGTCGCCTTCTTCGCCGCCGTGTCCTTGCCCGCAGTCTTTCCCAGTTGCTCCGATGTCTGAGTGACGTCGAGAACGTCATCCACAATCTGAAAGGCGAGACCGATCGACTGTCCAAACGTTTCGAGATGTACCACGGCATCATCTTTTCCGCCTGCGTAGAGTCCGCCGCTTACCAGGCTGGCAGCAATCAGCGCCCCCGTCTTCGAGCGATGGATATACTCCAACATGACCGCATTGGGGGCGGTGCGCTCGGCTTCGAGATCAACCACCTGGCCGCCAATCATCCCATCCACCGTGCCAGTGCCGCGGGCGATCTCCTCAACAATCCGTACCCGCGCTTCAGCAGGACACTTTAACTTTGCCAACACCTCGTAGGCTCGCGTTTGCAGGGCATCTCCAGCCAGGATCGCAAGAGCCTCCCCAAACACTTTATGGCAAGTGGGTCGACCGCGGCGCAGGTCATCGTTATCGAGCGCGGGAAGGTCGTCATGAATCAGCGAGTAAGTGTGCAGCAGTTCCACGGCCGCACCCAGCTCGTCGATACCAGCAGGCAAGGAACCCGCTACCATTCGCCCCGCCTCCATGCACAGCACTGGCCGCAGCCGCTTGCCTCCAGCGAAGACGCTGTGGCGCATGGCTTTGTGAATCGATACCGGATCCCGTGTCTCCAGTGGCAGCAGCCGGTCCAGGGCCGCATCAGCCGCGGCGCGCCCCTGTTCGAGAGTTTCGCTGAGCATGAAGCAGTGAGTATAACAACGAAGCCTATTCCGGGCGGAAATTCACCGGAGATTGATGTGGAGATTTAACGCGCGAACTGTTCCCCGTGCAGCATTGGCGAAACAAGACCAATACTGCTATTCAGTCGCTTGTTTTTCATAGCTTTGCCGAGAAAATACCAACCGCCACTTTAGACCGGAGAAAAGCGCGCCCGCGACGCACGATTCCATATCCTGAGTTTCTCTTCCGGAGATCGATTGCCGGGCGGAGATCGATTGCCGGCTTAGGCAGCGGCGTCCCGCCCCACTGCCAAGTTCCGCAACACTGAGCTCAACACGTTCTTCATATCGTAGGTTGGGCAGACATCGCTGGCGCCTGCATCCAGGGCCGCTGTCCACATTTCTTCATCGGGTAGGCGGTGAGTGCAAACAATGGGAAGCAATGGGTACTGTTGACGCAGGGTCTTCACATCGGCCAGATGAGCCAGTTCGATATCCAAAATCACAGCCGCGGGACGATCAGTCACGACCGCCTCTCGCAGTTCCTGCTGAGAACCGCTCATGCGGACGAAATGAAAGTGGCTCCGCAGTATTCCGGCCAGAGACTGGGCTACATCGGTATCGTGTTGCAGGATGGCAATGCTTGAGTTTTCCATACATCTCCCGATCTTCAACCGTCGTAAACGGCCGACCAGGCTGCGGCCGCGATCTCTGGGAAACCGTGATATCGCAGACGTGACAACTTACGAGCGGCAACAGTCAGAATCAGCGCCTACCTGCGGGCAGCGACTTTCTCTGCCATCGGCTCGAACGGCTCAGCTTGAAGCTTCCCGTTTTGCTTCAGCAGGATTTCCACTTTGCCTTCCGCCTGTTCTAACTCCTTGCGGCAGGCGGAGGAGAGCTGCATGCCTTCCTCGAACAACGTTAGAGACTTTTCGAGGGGCACCTCTCCCTTTTCCAGTTCCTGAACAATATTTTCCAGACGCTGCAGGCATTCTTCAAACTTGGCCAACGGGATTTGCTCCTGCTGTCATTGTATGCAATTTTGTGCATACCGTGTCCAGTGAATTCTGCGCAAAACTTTTCGATAGGTTGCAGCAAATTTCCGAGATGGGAAAATCACACTGACGCCGGGCTGTTCGTCCCCAGCGCTTCTAGGACGTCCACGGCCAGATTATAGCGACCCTGGGGTGCGCTGATCTGGGCCCCCTGCACCATCTGACGGACGGAGGTCAGCATTTCTCGCGCGATGGCGACACCCTCAGCCCGGGCGGCCTCTGGATTCTGCGCGGCGGCCATACGCTGAAGAATGGAATCTGGCACTGAAACCCTAAGCTCATTCTTCATGAACTCAGCGTTCCGTACACTGACCAGGGGCCAGATTCCGGCGACCACGGGAACACGGCAATGCTCGATCCGACCGAGAAAGGTTTCTAACAGGTTGATGTCGAATACAGGCTGAGTAACCGCGTATTCCGCCCCGGCCTCGACTTTGTACTCGAAGCGGCGGATCTCCTCGTCCAAGTCGGTCAGCCCCGGGTTTGCTCCTACGCCCAGGACGAAGCCGGTGCCAGTGCCGATCGGATTGCCGCCGATATCCAGTCCGAGGTTCAGGTTGTGAACAATATTCACCAGGCCGATGGCATCAACATCGAACACCGCCGTGGCATCGGGATAGTTGCCCATTTTCGGTGGATCGCCGGTGATGCAGATAAGGTTCCTGATTCCCACCGCCGCCGCTCCCAGCAGATCGCTCTGGATGCACAATACGTTTCGGTCACGGCACGTGTAGTGCAAGATCGCTTGCATGCCCACTTCCTGCTGGATCAGGAGCGAGAGCGCCTGGTTGCTGATGCGCGCGGACGCCCGCGGACTATCGGGGATGTTGACCCCGTCCACTCCCACGGACTTAAGGAATCGCGCCCCTTCGATTTCCTTGTTAATATCGATTCCCTTCGGGGGGACAATTTCCACCATGGTGACGAACTCACCGCGAGCGAGCTTTGCGCCCAGAGGCGAGCGTTCTTCCAAGCGAAGTGCGGGAATCGCCTTGGGCGCGGCCGCCGCTCCAACGACACGCGCGGAAGCAACTTTTCCTCGTGCTTCACCCACACGCAGGGCCGCTTTCATGACCCGGATGTGTTCTGGAGTTGTTCCACAACAACCGCCCACGATCCTCGCCCCTGCCGCCACAAACTTTCGCGCATAACTCGCCATGTATTCGGGCGAACACAGATAAATGTTCCGGCCGTCGACCGAACGGGGAATGCCTGCGTTCGGTTGAGCTGACAGGGGCAGGGAAGTCAATGTCCGTACTCGTTCTATGACATCGAGCATGGCCACCGGACCTACGCTGCAGTTGCAACCAATCACGTCGGCGCCCCATTCCATCAGCTTCGGGACAAACGTCCCCGGGTCAGAACCGTCCAGGCAATTACCGTCTTCGTCAATCGTGACTTGGGCGACCAGGGGCAGCTTCACGTTCACGTCATGCGCCGCGAGCATGGCCTGATGGATCTCTTCCAGGTAGCCGAAGGTTTCAAGAATAAGAAGATCCACACCTCCTTCAACCAAGGCCGCGATTTGCAGGCGGAAAGCCTCGCGGGCTTCTTCGAAAGAGGTTTTGCCCAAGGGTTCGATTCTTGTTCCCAGCGGGCCAACTGATCCCGCTACCCACACATCGAAGCTTTTAGCGGTTTCGTGGGCAAGACGAGCTCCCGCCACGTTGATGTCGCGCGCTTTATCCGCCAAGCTATGTCTGGCCAGGCGAAAGGAATTGGCTCCGAAAGTATTGGTTTCAATGATTTCGGCTCCAGCCTGAAGATAATCATGGTGGACGCTGCGAATCAGCTCGGGCTGAGACAGATTCAGTTCATCGTACGAGCGGTTGATAAAGATGCCTTTGGCGTAGAGCAAGGTCCCCATGGCACCATCGCAGAGAACCGCGGACTGCTTGATTCGGGCGAGAAGGTCAGCCGCCATAAGCAATGAGAATACAAGATAAGAGTGGCATATTGCATCCGTCACCCTCGAGAGTCAGCTTGTGGAGAGAGCCTCGCAAGATTTCTTGGAAGCGCCCTCCCGTCCGCGAGCACCGGATATCGGTCTGCTATAATCCCCAATTTCGCACTTAAATCTAGGTTTTTCATATCTTTCGGAGCCCCACGTTTGAAGCGAGCCCTGCTTGCATCTTGCGGTCTCATAGGGTTGAGTTTGAGCTTGATCTCTTGTGGTTCGTCGAGTTCCTCAAACCAACCACCCAGCCGGCTGAGCACCCGAGTCCTGGTTTCGCAGGGCGTTTCATCGCCCACCGCTTCTCCCGGCCTCTTGATGGTCAATGGCGCGAAGGACACACCGGCACGCGTGTCCGAAATTAGAGCCGGGACGAGTCCATCCTTCATGGCGCTGTCGCCCACCAAGGCGACGTTGCTCGTCTATGATTCCAGTAACAACAGCAACAGCGTGCAGGTGGTGAATACCCGTACGGAATCCTCAACAGGAAAAGTCCAGCTCACTGGTCCCAGTTCCAGCATGGTGATACCCGTCACCACAAGCATCGGTTACGCCGCTGTGGCTTCAGCCCAAATGACCGGGTTCTCGCCGGGAGCCATCGAGGTCATGAATCTTTCTAGTGGAGCAATTTCGACCATCATCGGAGTACCCAACGCCCAGACGGTTGTCGCCAACGCGAATGGCAGCCAGCTGTTAGTCTTCAGTCATGACCTGGATACGGTCAGCATGGTTTCTCCGCTGCTCGCAGCGCCCCCGGTTGGCACCGGCTGTGACCTGCAACCGAGCACCACATGCACCGTCGTAAACGGTTTCGACCGTCCGGTCTATGGATTTTTCGCCAGCGACGGCAGCACCGTTTACATCTTGAATTGCGGCCAGGAGTGCGGTGGTACGGGAACGGCTGGCAAGGGCGCGAGCATACAAGTGCTGCACCTGACTTCTCCGCCTACCGTAGATAGCCCAGTACCTCTCGATGGCGCGACCATGGGTTTCCTGAGCGGTTCCACTCTTTACGTCGCCGGCACCTCTGCTTCAAACAACAGCTGCGCGGGCCAGACGACGGCTGCCACGACCTGCGGACGCCTCACGGTCGTCGCACTGGCATCGACCCCCACCGTAACTGGTACCGTTGTTATCCCTGACGGCTACCACGACCACATGGACATGAGCTCTAACCGGCAACTCTTCATCGGCTCCCACAACTGCACTGACATCGGCAATGTCAACAATCCCAGCGGAGAAGTGCGCGGTTGTCTGGCGATTTTCGATACCACGAAAGCAGGGAATGCAACCGCTGTCATACCGCCAGATAACGGTGATGTTACGGGTTTACAGAGTTTTCAAACACGCTCCGTCGAATATGTCGTCGAGGGCGGCAATTTGCGAATCTACGACACCACCAAGGATGTGCTGCAAAAAAAGCAACTTACCATCACCGGAAAAGCGTTCGACGTAAAGGCGATCGACTTTTTCTAACAGGGGGGCTACCCGTAAGCGCTCGTCACTCCCCCACTATCGCGGGCAGGCGCCGCCCGCCCCTCCCAACTTCCGGGAGCAGCTCCCCTTTGCTGAGGCCACAGGGTACGGCCCCTAGGGAAGCAGCGCCAGAATTGAGCCGAAAAGGGGCAAATGGGTGTATGATCCGCAACCGCTCGCGAGTCCAACCAGGAGATTTCGGCTTAACAAGGGGCTTGTTATGAGGCGCATCCCATGATGCGGTTCTCTCGCTGCATGCCTTCTGCTGAATGTCGCCTCTGTGTTTTCCCAGTACGCTTCCGAGAGTCCAATCGTTCACCAGCAGACTCGGAGAACCACCGCGTCGCTCCCCGTAGTTTTTGAAGCCAACCGAGTTCAAGCCGATCCGCGGGTTCACTTCCACGGGCGAGGCACCGGCTACACGTTATTCCTCACACCAACGGAGACCATGTTCGTCGAGGCCAAGACTGCGGTTGGCAGTCGCCGGAACGGGCGCAACTACAGACCGATCGCCGAGACGATTCACCAGCTTCTCAATGCCACCCGCGCCCATGCCGGCTTCGTCATGCGTCCGGGCGGCGAGCAGGCGCTGGCAAACGTGCTGCATGTGGCCGACCTAGCTCGACAGTACGAGGCGCGCGGTGCGGTTTCGTTCCGCGGCTTCGTGGAAGAACTTATAGATGCAGCGGAACGGGGCAAGCAGCCCGAAGCGAACATTCACGAGGAAGGCTCAGAAGGCGTGCGCATGATGAGTGTGCATCGCGCAAAAGGGCTGGAGTTTCCCATCGTCATCCTGGCCGATATCACCTGCACGATTGCCCATGATGATCCCGACCGTTTTCTCGATGCCGAACGCGGCTTGTGTGCCGTCAGGCTCGCGGGATGGCTTCCGCAGCAGGTGATAGATCATGCCGCCGGGTGGCACGATTTTCGTCACGCGCTCTCGACGAAGCTGCGGCGCTCGGGAGTTCATCCGCAAGTCGTCTCGGATATTTTGGCCACAAGACAGTGAACCTCGCGATGGACGTTCACGACCGAACGGATGTCGAGGACTTTGTGCAACCGCTCTCGCTCGTAGTCAGAGAGTGTTATCTAGTTGTTACCCAGAACGAGCAGCCACTACGAGCGAACGGTGAAAATAAAGGGGTTGGTGAGCGCGGAAGGAATCGAAACCTTCAACCTACTGATTCAGAATCAACAACCAAAAACAAATGGTTTCAACGCTTTCCCAAGCGACTTCGGCAGGCATGAATAGGCAGATTTAGCCAGGGTTGTTACCAAGTCTGTTACCAAGATTGAGGGCGGAAGTCTATGCGGTCCATTACCTCGCCACCTGCGCAATTCGTACGAACTGAATACCATGGGTTCCTTCAGCATCGAGATCGAATCCGATGATGTGATTTCTAGCATCCTTCGTGAAATCAATGTCAACCCCTTCGCTGGGGATTTCGAATTCATCGCTGATGGTCGGGCGTAGCGCCGAGGGCATTGGCACTCCGGTGCGGGGGATGCCTGCGTTATCTGAGATTGTCGCCAAGTTTAATTTCCCATCCACGATCTGCACGCGGTAGACAACTGCGAGTTCGTCACTTTTGAAATCGCCGACGTATGCGGCTAATTCCTCTGTCGAAGGCGCAAACTCCGCCACCCTTTGATAAGTCGCTGCGATCTCCTCATCACCGCCGACTTTCATTTGCCGGGCAGTGTCGTTGCCATCAAGTTCAAATGTTATTTTTGCATCTAGAGGAAAATTGATCGGCGAAAACTGGGTTGGACTCAGTGCAGTCAATCCAAACTTGCTGCCGTAAATTTCCCATTGCAATTTGCCCTCGGCCTCTGAAATTCGTGCGATAGTCCCCTTTGCCGCGTCGCGGTACGTTCCCTTGAGGGCGCCCAACTGCGCCGGGTTGAGGATGACACCTACGGGTGCATTGGGGTTCTCAGTGGGGGCAGCCGTGGTTTGCTTGGGTTTCATTAGGCCACCGAGATAAATCTCGGCTACCTTGTCAGCACGCTTTCCGGGAGTTGCATTCGCCAGATTGCAAAGACAGGCGACTGAAAAATGCTGTTCGGGAAAGCGCAGCAGCTCGGCCCGATATCCGCCCCAGGCTCCACCGTGCCTCACCGCGCGCAGGCCTCGATAATCCAAAATGAATAAGCCTTTTGCATACTGCAAGGTCTTTCCATTATTCAGCTTGCCTCGCTCCTGTATCTCGGTAAGAGAACTCTTCCCTCCAATCTGTGCTGAATAGAAATTCTCGTCCCATTTTGCCAGGTCTTCTACGGAGGTGTGAACGGCGCCATCGCCCGATTGCTCGAAGTAAGATAGGTCGAGTTTGTAGCCGTTTTTCCCGTCGGGATCGTACGCCAATGCGCGGTGGGGAATGAGCACAGTATGGTCATCGCGGAAATTGGTGTGCGTCATCTGTAACGGTTGAAAGATGTTCTTCGACGCGAACTCTCGAAGAGTCATTCCGCTCACACGCTTCACAATCACGGAAAGCAGAAAGAATCCTGTGTTGCTGTAACGCCATTCGCTTCCGGGAGCAAAAGTCAAGTTTTTTTGTCTAGTGATGAGCGCTAGAGCATCATCATCAGTGGTTACACTGTCCCCATTTATTCCGGCCATTCCGAGGAGACCCAGGTAATCGCGTAATCCGCTGGTGTGATTCAGCAAATTTAAGATCGTGATCTTTGTGCCACCGCTCTTGGAGTAATCGGGCAATTCAGGAATGTACTTGCGAACATCGTCATTGATTGACAGTTTGCCTTGCTGTTCGAGCAACAGGATGCTGGCAGCCGTAAATTGCTTCGAGGTTGAGCCAATATCGAAAACGGTCTGAGGCGTGATCGGAGCGTCCAGTTCTACGCTCGCGAGACCATACCCCTTGGAGTATATGATTTGACCATTGCGGAAGACCCCGAGCGCGCAACCCGGTGATCCGGGTTCTTGCAGATCGGCGAAAACCTTATCAACTTGAGTGGCGGTTTCTTCGGTCGCGGCGCTGGCGAGGACAGGCGCCGCAGCCAACAGAGCAACCAATGCTGTGAATAAGAATTGTTTATGCGCAAAGACTCGATTCCATGGCCGGATCATTTTTACTCCTTACTGTTTATGCAAGTTAACAAGGTAACAAGACTTATGCCCGCTCCCCAGTTTGCAGCAGAGATCGCCTCACCTTTTTCAAGAGCGTGTCTCTTGTTTTGGCGGCCACGCGACTTGAACTCGACTTCAGGGTAGTCAGCAGCAGGTCCTTTGAGCAGCGGTGGCGGAAAGCTTGTACTGCCCGACATACGAATCGAGGACACTCGGTGCAACCGTAACGCTCGCTTGCTCTTGCGGAATCTGGTACGGCTCCCCGAACACCATCGCCGCCAGATCGCGGGCGATGTTGGCCGTGGACACCTCCTCATGATTGGAGCGGGGACGTTGTCCCCAGGTTGGGCGCGACTCACATTTTGCCTCGTTTCCTTTCGCTTCATCGCGCCCAGGCGCGCTGCATCGAGATCAAAATCCAAATCTCTCGCTGCGACAACGCCGGACCAGTAGCCCGGCTCGACCGGGATTCGCTTCCCCATAGTTCATCTTGCGCCGCCGTGAAAAACCCAAGCCACACGGCTGCTGTACTTTGCGGCTACCAGTTGAAAAGCTCAGTTTCGAGCGGAGATGGCCTCCGTTTTCTTGAGAGTGCGGTCGAAAAAATCTGCGGTCGCGCCGTAAACCTTGATCCAGGTCTTCCACAATAGAAAGTCGTGAATTTCATCGGGACGAACCAACTGCTCAAAAGGAACGTGTTGAGCGCGTAAGCGTTGCGCCAAGTCCACGGTTTGGCTGAAGGGTACGTTGCGGTCGTCATCACCCTGAATCAGCAGCACCGGCGAGCGCCATGTGTTCACGTAGGCATCGGGAGATGACTCCCATGCCACCTTGGCTGCGGCCTCAGCATCGGGAGGACGAAGCGCCAGGTTGCCAAAGTAGGGGCGCTCGGTGAGGAAAACTGACCAGTCGTGTACGCCATGGAAATCCACCCCTGCCTTGAACAGATCGGAATTCCGCGCCAGCCCCATAGCTGTGAGAAAGCCGCCATAGGAGCCGCCCCACAAGCCGATCTTGCTGGCATCCACCTGCGGCAGAGACTGTAGATATTTTCCCGCCGCCACAATGTCTTGATATTCCGCGGCTCCCCGCCAGATGGTGTTAGGCGCCTCGCGGAAGTGGCGGCCGTACATGATGCCCAGCCGGTAATTGACACTTAACACCGCATATCCCTGGCTGGCCAGATACTGATTCATGGCGTAAGCGTTGTGATAGTAGGCCATGTAGTGGAAGCCCAACATCATCTGGCGGTTAGGACCGCCGTGCATGAAGAGCAAGCCGGGTATTTTGCCGGATGGATTCCGTGGTAGAAACAGTTGGCCGTGCAAGGCTAGTCCATCTTCGCTTTTGAAGATCACTTGCTGGGGAGTTACTAGTTGCGCGGAAGGAAAATCGGAGGTTAGCGCGGAAGCAGCGAGCATCTGCCGGCCATTGGCAGCGGCCACGAATGGCATGGCTGGGGAAGTAGCGCTGGAACCCAAACAAACGATGCTCGCGCCATCACCGGTCTGTACCGGCGCCCACTCGCTGGTTGCACCTGAGGTCAGTGGCTGCGGTGGTGAGCCGCCACTAACGGGGACGCGCCAGAGATGCCGGCGATCAATATCGTTCTGATTCGATGAATAAATAACCCACTTCCCATCGGCGCTGAGGGTCACATCTTCTACGTCGAAATCGCCTGGCGTGAGCGGCGTCGCCTGAGTCGGAGCTTTGGCATCGGGGCCGGGATTTGCAGGGCTAGAGTAAAGATGGTTGCGGCCATCCTGCTCGGAGGCGAAGACGATAGAATCTGCAGCAAAGTAAAGCGAACTGTCTTCGGTGAGTTCGGGCAGAGAGTCATCCATCCGCTCGCCGCTCTGCCACAGCTTGCGTGCTGCGCCGGTCGAAGCGTCGGCCAGCCACAGCGACCATGGCTCGGGTCGCTCAGGAATCAGGGGCAGCTTGCGCTGGGTTCCCTGGGTGCGCACGAACAGGATGCGGCGGCCGTCGGGTGACCAGCGAGGCATGGAGTCTTTGTCTACAGTGGGGGCCACATAACGGATGGCATCGCCACCGAAGTCGTAGATAGAGATAAAGCTGTGGTCGTCGCGATCACTCACAAAGGCGATGTGCTTGCCATCTGGCGACCACTTAGCTTGCGTGCTATTTCCGCGAACCTCGGCCAAAGATTTGGCCTGCTCTTTACCATCCACGCTAGCAAGCCACAACTTCTTCTTGGCTGACCACACCGCCCAATTCCCGTCGGGAGAGATTTGGATGTCTTCACAGCCTTCCTCAGAGCAACCTAGATCGCCGAGCAGGCGCGGCGGAGCGCTGCTGTCAACATCCTGGGCGTAAACCTGCTGTTTGACTTCGCGCACCCAACTTGAGGGATGGGCGCTTTGCTGTGCGTCATTCAGCTCACTGCCCAGCGCATAAAGCACGGTCTTGCCATTGGGCGTAAGCTGCAAGCTGGCAATGGGCTGGCCATCGTCGGCGGTGTAGTGCGTCACCTGCCGCGCGCCGCGGGGAAAATCGGGAGCGTCGGCGACCCAAACATTGCGCACCCCTCTCAGATCAAAAACCCAAGCCACACGATTGCTGTGCTTTGCAGCCACCAGTTCACTCGGGAAAGGCGAACTTAACACCTGTTCCAGCGTGAAGCTGCCAGAGGCCTGACGAGCTGAGGCGCTTTGGACCAGAAGCATAAAGGTCAATAGCGACGCTGCGAAGCAAAAATACCGATGCAGGCTGCGAAATATTGTTGAGGGAAGAATCGTCCAGCCGAAGGGAGCAGGAATTTCTCGAAGAATCTTATTCATTGGTTAACCTTTATGCGTCAAAGTCGGGGATCATCATCCGGTCGAGCATACGGAAGACGCGAAAATGCACATCATTTCGCCCCGCCAGGTAGCACGACCTTTCGCAAGAAATGGTAGCCATTAAGAATTGAGTTTGTGGAATCGCAAGTAGCCTTAGCAGAAGAAATGCGCAGAAGAGCTTCTTCATATCTATCTCGCGGAAGCCTCGAGGGCCGCGGGGCCCTTCCAAGTTGAGTTGCGTAGGGGTCTGCCGGCTTTTGCCCCCGTCACTTGACCATCAACAAATTCCAACTGTCCGTTGACGAAAACGTACTTCACGCCTTGCGAAAGCTGCGTTGGCTCGGCGTAAGTAGCGGCGTCGCGAATTTGTTCGGGATCGAAGACCGTGATGTCCGCGAAGTAGCCTTGCTTGAGCAAGCCGCGATCGCCGAGACGTTCACGCTGTGCAGGCAAAGAAGTCATCTTACGAACTGCCTGCTCTAGCGGCAGTAGATCTAAATCGCGGATGTAATGGCCCAGAAAGCGCGGCATAGCTCCAAAGGCGCGCGGATGGCTGTGCGCCTCGAAAAGTGGTCCGTCGAGCGAGAGCTCGTTTGCGTCTAGGCAGACGCTCGTCCAGGGCTGCTTCAGGCCATACTGCAGATCCTTTTCGTTCGCGATGAAGTAGAGCGCGCCGGTTTGGCCTTTATCGGCAAGAATGAAATCAAAGAGAGCATCGAGCGGCATTTTTTTTTGTTCGGCCGCGATCTGCGCGATGGTCTGTCCATCATATTTTTTCAGGTCAGGATTCACCACCCCTGAGACCATCACTCCGGTCCCCCCGCCACTATCGAAATACAGGTTCTCCCATGTAGGGTGATCGGAAGTCATTCCCAGTTTGATCTTCTTCCGGATAGATGGATCTTTCAGGCGTTCGAGCAACTTATCCAAACCTCCGTCCGCCACCCACGGCGGAAGGCTTGCCGCTAGCGCGGTACCGCCCGCGACGTAGGGATACATATCCGCAGTCACATCCTGTCCGGAGCTCCGCGCTGATTGAATCATCCCGACAATTTTCGGCATCGAACCCCACCTGGTCTTACCGCTGACCTTCAAGTGGAAGATTTCTACGGGGAGTCCCGCTTCGCGCCCGATACGTAATGCTTCTGCAATCGCCTGTGGTTCGGTTTGGCCTTCGCTGCGCATGTGGGTGCCGTAAATGCCGCCATATTGCGCAGCGACTTTGGCCAGCTCAATCAATTCTTCGGTCGTGGCGTAGTGTCCAGGCGGATAGATAAGTGCAGTGGAGAGCCCGAATGCTCCTTGTTGCATTGCTTGGGCAACGAGACCCTTCATTTTTTCTAATTCTTCTGGCGTAGGGGCACGATCCACATCGCCGAGCACCGCTTCCCGCACTTGGGCTGCGCCGACATACGTCCCAATGTTCAACGGCGTGCCAGTTCGTTCGAGGCGCTTGAAGTAACCGTCGAGGTCAGACCAGTCAACTTTCAGGTGATAATGATCGAGCTCAGGTTGACGTGGGGCGAGGGTAAGAGGTGTTTGCGGTGCGATCGACTGGCCCTCTCCGGTGATCTCGGTGGTGATGCCCTGTGAAAGCTTGCTCAACGAGCGATTGTCAATGAGCAGAGCCTCCTCAGATTGGCCCAACATATCAATGAACCCCGGAGAAACCAAAAGGCCGGACGCATCAATGACGCGTTGGGCGGTGGCTCCGTTGAGTTTGCCGATCGCTGCAATGCGGTCGCCGCGGATGGCGAGGTCGCCGGAGGCCCAAGGATTGCCAGAGCCATCAATGATTTTGCCATTCTTGATGATTACGTCGTAGGCGGTACTCGCCTGCACTGGCGGTTGGGTGAGCAGCGGCGCGTCGTACGCAGCAGAGGCGATTTCGCCCAAGGCTTCGCCCACAACCTTCTGCGCCGCTTCAGGATCATCCGTAGTCACCGACACCATGTTGGCATACAGCGCAAATGCGAAATGCTGCCCATTGGAGGTTTCCATGTATCCGGCTAAGCCCTTCCCGGTAACCAGGAGATTTTTATTTAGCGCATCGTCAACGTCATAAGTTCCAGTTTTTGCATGAATGTGACCGGCAGCGGGCGAGGCCACTTGGATTTTCGCAAGTGTGCCGTCGCGGCCCAGAACAGGGAGAGACCGGTCGAAATCCGCGAAGTCTTTCTGCTTTGCCATGAAGGCGAGATAACGCGCCATAAAATCGGGGGTGAAGTAGGCATTGCCTCCGGCGCCATCACTTTGCGCCGCCGCCGATAAATCCAAACCAGCTCTTTGCAGGAAATCGTGTTCCAGGTCGAAGCCAGCTTGGTTTATCTTCTTATCTTTATGCGCCAAAACCGCTCCCAGGATGAACGGAGTCATACTGGCGTGCAGATTCTGGCTTACCTTGAGCGTGACTTTCACTTCTTCTTTCAGCGGGGATGAGATGTGCTCGGCAACTAGATTTTCCGGTGTGTAATTGGCGGCAAGCGACTTGAAGTCAAATTTCTCAGTAGGAGCAGGGAGCCTGGCATTAACCCCCGCTTGTTTAAGCGCCTCCACTAGAACGGTCTCGGCAAAGCGGCTAGGCTCGGGAACGGAGTAGGCGTTCATGCCGAATGGCTTACCTAAGGGAAGATTGCCAGCCAAGGTCACGCTGCGAGTGCCATCCGGATTTGTTTTTTCGTTGATGTAATTGAGATCAGCTTTGGAATCTGCCTTGCCGGTTTTAGCCTGATTAATGAATTGCACATAAGAGGTTTTCGGGGAAATCTGAAGAGTTATGGGCGATCCTTCATTGGCTCCCGGTTGCGCAATAACGTCAATCACATTGTCATTTACAACCATGGGCGAGATCACCACGCCGGTGCCAAGCTCGCGATCCCCTTCGGGGAAAAGCGTTGCATCAACCAGCACGCGCCCCTTGATACGTTTAATCCCTTTGTCTGCGACCTGCCGGGCCAATTCATGGATGACGAGCAATGAATCGCCCGGTACCCCTTTGCTAGCAGGGCCGCCATACGAGTGGTCCTCATTTTCAAACGCCAACGTTCCACCGGGCTGAATGCGGGCGGAGAGATTAGGGTCACCGCTCGCCACCAGAATGAGATCGCCCTCAAGCGTGCCGTCCTCGCGGACCCGTCCGGTGCGATAGATCCTGCTATGAAAACGGTAGTCGCTACCGAGGAGTTCTAGGGCCGTGCCCTCAGTGAGAAGCTTTGTGGTAGAGCCAGGAACAAAAAGTCTTTGTGCGTTCAGTTGGAAAACCGGCTTGTCAGAGTCCAGCGAATAAAACTCGATCCCGAACTGCGAGTGCGTAAATTCCGGACGGTTCATGATTTGTTGAATGCGTCTGTCAAACGTCTCAGGGGCCTGAGCAAAAAGCACACTGGCGCAAAGACAAAGTGAACCGCCTATAGACATAATCCATTTAAGTACCGCCAACGCGCCGCTTTTTGTCATTGATAATTCCCTGATCCCAAGTTATGGATCTGCTGCAAGGAGCTTTTGGTTCCAGCTAAGAACGCATCCTTTGAACTGGCACTGCCGGCAACACTCGATTTTTGATTGGCTGCTTGAGAACGTTTCGGCGTGATCTGTTCAAAGCTAAGGTTAAGAACACAGCAGAAAGAACGTCGCATCAACTCTCCTTCTAATGTCGAAGCCGCAAGGTAAGACATGGCGGTCAAGCTGGTACCGATACGGCGTCCACCTTCCACGATTCTTGACGGACGGTCAGCTTATTCACCGCACTGCGCCGCACCGCATACCCGAGCCCCGGCGACTTAGGGGCCGCGATTGTGCCGTTCGGGCTCACGGTTACCTCGGGATCAATGATGTCCTCATCCCAATAGCGGTGACTGGCCGAGACGTCTCCTGGCAACGTGAATCCAGGCAACGTGGACATCGCAATGTTGTGCACCCGTCCAACACCGCTTTCCAGCATTCCGCCGCACCACGCCGGCACTGATTGTTGGCGGCAAACATCTTGTACGCGGCGAGCCTCACTGTGTCCTCCAACGCGCCCCAGTTTGATGTTAATAATCCGGCAGGCACCCAGCTCGATCGCAGTGGCCGCATGACGGGCGTTATGAATGCACTCGTCGAGGCAAATTGCAGTTTTGATCTGCGATTGTAGTTTAGCGTGAGAATGAATGTCATCCCAGTACAACGGTTGCTCAATCATGAGCAGATTAAATTCATCGAGCTCCTTCAAGTGGGGCGCATCTTCAAGACGATACGCAGAGTTGGCATCCACGGAGAGTCGTATATCCGGAAATTGTTTGCGGACAGCAGCGACAAAAGCCAGGTCCTTGCCAGGTTTGATCTTCAACTTGATTCGTTGATATCCACTCTTCAGCTCCTCTTCGACTTTCTTTACTAAGGACTGCGGATTTTCGCGTATTCCAAGGGAAACGCCGCAGGCGATCTGTTCCAGTGTGCCGCCCAGCAATTTCCACAGGGGCACACCTCGTTGCTGCGCCTCAATGTCCCAAAGCGCGTTCTCCACGCCGGCCTTGGCCATGTGATGACCACGAATCCCCTCTGTTCGCTCAGGAAAATCAGAGGCTGCCGCGAGATTGTTTCCGATGAGCGAAGGCGCGATGAAATCGGAGATGATGTGCCAGGCTGTCTGTGTGGTCTCAGGGTTGTAAGAAGGCGTCTCGTCCGTAGTGATCTCGCCCCAGCCAGTCACTCCATCAGCGTTGACTTCCACCAGAACAATCCTGCGATCTTGGGTCACGCCAAAGCTGGTCTCAAATGGTGACCTGAGGCGCATTTTGATTTCGCGCAAATTAATGAACTCAATCTTCATAACGCTCCAACAAATAAGTTCCGTACTCGTGATCTATTTTGAAACCAGTGATCGCATAGGAACTTTCGCAGAGTTGCTGAAGTTCCGAACGAAGGCCGCGCTGAATGTTTTCCGCCTGTCCAGGGTCTGATTTGCAGATTTGGCCTAGGTGGAGGGGAACAGAAATCTGTTTATGTCTTGTTGCAGTTTGGGACGCGCGCCCGTGCAAAATCGCTCTCACCCAGTCCGTAGCTTCGCAATCTTTGGCGGGTGGAATGATCTCAACCTGAATTCCTATTTCTTCAAAGCAGCGTTTGATTGCGGTCCATTGCTTCTTTGCCTTGACACCATCCCCCTTGCCCAGATGGTTCCTCATGTAAGGATTTTTTACGTCAACGACATCGAAGGCGGGAGAGCACATCAACACGGACTTTGGATATGGCATGCCGCGCAATGCTCCCAGAACATCGCCAGGAGGTAATTGGTCAGCGCGCGATAGCACGGTAGAATTTAGACTAGTCATGCTTGGCTTCCAACCGGAGTGCTCGCGGCATGCAGCTTGCGCCAGATCGCGTACGCAGGAGCACCCGCCAGCACAATTCCCAGCCCTACTACCGCACGCTTCGGCTGGGTGGCAATGGTGTTGGTCACAAGAGCGATGGCCGAAGCGATAAACACCAGCGGCGTGACCGGATAGCCGGGAACTCGGTATGGACGATTGGCATATGGCAAGCGTTTGCGATATACAAACACACTGGCTGCCGCTAGTGCATAAAAGATCCAGCCAATAAACACGACATAGGTTAGGAGTTGTTCAAATGTCCCGCTGGCAGCGAGGGTCGCGGCCCACATGGCGGCCGCAATCACGGCGAATGCTGGTGTTCCAAACCGCGGATGCACTTCGGAAAGACGTTGAAAAAAGACACCGTCTTTCGCCATCGCGTAGTAAACCCGGGGTGCAGTCAGCATAATGGAGTTGGCTGCGCTGAACATGGAGATAAGAATGGTGAGCGCCACTAATTTCGCAACCCTCGGCCCGATCACAAATGAAACCGCAGTCGCTGCTACGCGGTTGGAATTTGCCACCCCATCGGCGCCTAGGGCAGCGAGATAAGCGACATTGGCAAACAAATAGATGCCGATCAGCGCTACCGATCCGGCCAGGAAGGCGAGCGGGAAATTACGTTGCGGATTCAAGGTTTCGCCGGCGGTAAAGGTTGCGTATTGCCAACCCTCGTAGGCCCAAAGCACGCTGATCATGGCCAGGCCAAATCCTGAAGCTAGCGCGCCTGGGCTTAAATGTTGCGATGTTGCGATCACGGCGCCAAAGCTTTTTCCCATCCACAGTAGAGCTGCTCCCATCAGCACAATGGCAGCTACCTTCAAAGTCGTAGTCACGTTCTGGAGGTCCGAACTTTGGCGCGTGCCGCGCACATTCACCACACAGATCACGGCAATCATCAGAACCGAAACCAGCTTAGCCAGCAGCGGGGTAAGTGGAATGAACTCGGCAAGATAATTGCTGAAGGCAACAGCCAGCGTGGCGACAGAGCCAGCGCTGATCACAAAAAACAGAGTCCAGCCAAAAAGAAACGCGAGGAACGGGCCGAAACAATCACGAATGTAAACGTAGAGACCGCCAGCCTGTGGTTTCATCGCGCTCAGCTCGCCATAGGTGAGCGCGCCCAACAGTGACAGGACACCGCCCGCAATCCAAACGCACAATCCGAGCGCGATCGAATTGCCAAGTGGACGAAGCACCGCGCCCGGAACAAGAAAAATACCTGAACCAATCACCGTCCCAATGATGAGTAAGAATAGATCTCGAAATCTTAAGACTCGAGACAGCTGCCGCTGGCGGGATTTGTCTTCCTGTTGCACGTGCAAATTGTCAACCGCATTAGGAACGAGCATTGGACCCTCGTTCAACAACCTTCAATGTGCTTCCGCAAAGATACGAGCATGATGCGCTCGATCAATGCATCATAGGCCTGCCGAATCCTGCGCTCTGCTGTTTCGCTTGACGATGAGAATGATGTCGGCTCTCCTGTTCAAGCAATCCGGATCAATAATTCAAATTGAAATTCAGCACGTTCCAGTACACTTCAAACCAAACCAAACCGAGGCATGCAAGACCAATCAAGGTTTCAAATATCCTGCTGACCCATGTGCGAGACTGGACGGAGGAAGACAACGGAACCGCCACGGAATCGCCCGGCGCCGCCACAGCCGCCCGCGCCGGAGCCGTTCTCCAAACCTGTAATGCGTTATAGATAACCGCGATGGTTCCAACCGCGCCCAGCAGGCCAACCCCTTGCAGCAAGTGAAGCTTGAGATCGAGGTGACTATTCAAGGCGCCGGGATCGTCCAGGACGTTCGCGAGTCCGACAAAACTACCAACAAAGATTAAGTCCACCAGACAAACCAGGCGTGTGGCAATCCGCAGTCGCCGCTCCCTTCTCGTTAGGTTCAGTTTGCGCTCGTAATGCCGCCGCACCAGCGCTGCTACTGGCCAGAATACGATCGCCAGGAGCATGATGGCCAGACTCCCGACCAGCACGACCATATTGAATAACTTTCCCTGCGCCCCACCGACCCGCTGGAATATGAAGAATGGGAAATCAATGGCAAAGTAAAGTTTGCCGTTCGCATCCCTCTTGAATGCAACCTTGTCCTGGCCATTCACGTCGCGATAAACAAGCGGAGCGATCTCGTGCAGTTTCTTCGGCTCTCCATTGAAATCCTTAAGCTCTTCTACCGAGATACTTCCGTCGGAATGGCCTGAAACCTTCACTTCTCCGAATGGATTAAGAGCTTCGAGCAGATTTCCCTGCGAGCGTCGGCTCGACAGGTAGCGCCCAGAGACTTCCCGCGCATCGGCGGCCGCCGTAGAAACCGGCGTTGCTGCCGGAGCTGGGTAGGGAAAGTAACGGTCGAGGAATTTTTCCCAGAGTGCGGTGCGCTCACTGATATCGCCTTTTCCAGGGCTATTGTAAGAAACGAAGAAGCCGATGCCGGCATCCGGCATTAAGTGAAGATCGCTGTGAAAATACACGGTATCGCCGCCGTGCCCGATGATGCGGTGGCCGTTTCGAGTTTCTTCATAAAATCCAAGGGCCATTCCATTCATGGCGGGATGCGCGGCGAATTGCCGCGAATGCATCAGCTCCGCTGTCTCCGGACGGAGTATTTGGGCGTCACCATATTTTCCATTCTGGAGATGCGCAATGATGAAATGGGTCATATCCACCGCGGAAGTCGATACGCTGCCGGCAGGCCAGGCTTGAACTACTTCAAACGATTTCGCGCCTCCCGAGGCTACCTTGTAACCGCTCGACATCAGCGGTTTCAGATTTTCCGGCAGCGGCTGCGCAAACGTAGTCTTGGTCATGCCCAACGGGCTGAAGATGTGGTGATTGATGTAGTCACTGAAGGGCTCGCCCGATACTCGCTGCACGATGTACCCCGCGAGCGTCGTAGCGTAATTCGAATACGCCGGCGTAACGCCCGGAGGAAATATTTGGTTCGGAATATGGGCCATTACGTAAGTCCTCAGGGGCGTAAGATCGCTGGTGTCCTTTACAAATAGATCTTTTGCAGTCTCACCGAATCCCGATGTATGGGTCATGATGTTGCGCAGCGTGATCGGTTGTGGGTAAGTCGCAGGGATCTTGAAATCCAAGTAGTCGTTCACGTCGCGATCCAAATTGAGTTTGTCCTGCTCGACCTGCTGCATGACCGCTGTCCAGGTAAAAAGCTTCGATACAGACCCGGGGCGGAACAGGGTGTCCTCGGGCGAGACCGGTTTCTTCTTGGCGACATCGGCATAGCCATATCCTTTGGCGAACAGAACCTTTCCCTCCTTCACCACTGCGATCACCACGCCTCCAATATCGTCGCGTTCGATCTGCAGGGGAACAAGCCCATCGAGAAAAGCCTCGACGTCGGCCCCGGTCAACGGGTGCGCGGACGCCGGTGCAGCCTCCGTTTTCTGCTCCGCTTGTGTCTTCGGCGCCAACGGATTCACTCTGGGTTTTTGGCTCCACGCCACGAAAGAAAACGGAAGCAGCACTGCAAAGGAAAGCATGGCAATAATCGCGCACAAGCGCGTCGTCGATGAATCGGGCTTCGACAATGGAGTCTTCATATGCACCTCTTCTGACCTTCTTCTGACCTTCGCCCATAACGCGGCTACATCATACGCAGGGCGTCCTTCAAATGCAACATCTGATGTTTTATATTGACATAAGTGCAACAAATGGTGTACATGAACAATGCAGGACGGTGAGACAGAACCGTCACACCCGCGCTTATGTCACAAAGCCATCAAGTGGATCTCGACGGACATAAAACTGGCAGTCCGCGCTCGTCGCAACCAGAGGAGAAGCTAACGGACCACCAGGTTTGGATGACACCTCTGGAGAGCGCCTTTGCCAAGGCGGAATCGAAACTCAACTTAAGCCGTCGGCGATTGTTGCGCGAAATTCTTGAGAATTCGGAAGATACCTACTTTCTTTCTTCACGTGAGCTGGCCAAACGCTACAAGGTGGACACCGCCACTGTTGTCCGCACCATTCAGGCCTTGGGATATGAGCGCTACGCCGATTTCACCGCCCATTTACGCTCTCATTTCGTAAGCCGCATCACTCCCTACACTCTGTTGAAGACTGCCACCCGCGCGCACAGCAGCCTGGCAGGTCGCGTTGAACAGAGTCTTGAGATGGAATCGCGCAATCTACATAGCTTGCGTTCAAGCCTTCATACTGATGAGGTAATCGCCCTTGCGAAGCGCATCCATCGCGCGCGCCGGATTATGGTGGTTGGCGTTGATTTTGCCTTTTCGCTCTCCAGTTTGCTCGCCTATGCCCTGGTTTCGATTGGCCATGATGCCGAAGCTCCCGGAGGTTCCACCGGGAACTTGCAACAAAAAGTAAATCTGCTTGGCCCCAAGGATTTGCTGATTGCCATCAGTTTTGGCCGTTGCCTGCGCGACACCGTCGATTCCGTCACCCGCGCCCATAAACGCAAGGTTCCGACTCTTGGGATTACCAACAGCGAAACCTCGCCGATTGCGCGCTTTTGCGATTCGTCATGGATCGCCTCAATTGCCAATCCTTCATTTCATGGTTCCTATGTGGCGCCTCTTGCCGCCATCAATGCACTGCTCGTTGCCTGCGCGCATATTCATCCCCAGCACACGCTCAACGTGTTGCGCCACAAAGAACAAGAGTTCCGAACGGGAACGCGCTGGTATTCGCCGACCAATGCCGATGAATCCCGCAAATTTGAGGAGGAAAGTCATGAACAGGCAGGTTAGGTCAAAGAGAAGTCGCGGGACGCAGATTTTGGTTAACCAGACTGTGTCGTTAGCAGCGTTTGGACACTGGCAAGAGAGGCCCAAATCTTTAAGGTTCAACCTCGCGATCATGTCTGTCTTCCTCCTGTTCATGTGCCTGCCCGCTCCCTTGAGCCTTGCTCAGACGGCCAACACCGGAGCCGTGGCCGGGACTATCACCGACTCTTCGGGCGCGGTCGTGGTAGGCGCCGATCTCGCCTTAACCAACAGCGCAACCGGCCAGATACGGCATGTGATCTCCGGAAATAATGGCGACTATCTGGCGCCACAACTGCCTCCAGGTTCCTACAAGGTGGAAGCTTCCAAGGCCGGATTTAAGGTTGCAAGCTTCCCGAAGATTACCGTCAATGTGACCGAAACCCAGAGACTGAACGTCCGTCTCGTGCCTGGCAGCGTCTCCGAGAACGTGACTGTCACAGCCAACGCTGAGCTACTCCAGACCGAATCGAGCGCGCTGGGTCATGTGCTGAGTGGTGAAGAAATCAGGAGTCTGCCGTTGGCGACGCGCAATTACACCCAGATTCTGGGACTTTCCTCGGGCGTCAGCGCCGAGGTTTTCAACGCCGGAGAAATTGGCCGTGGAGGCGTAGACGACAACTTTGTCGTGAATGGCAGCACCTCCAGCGATAATAATTTTCAGATGAATGGAGTCGAGATCAATGACTTGGAGGGCAGTGGCCACTTCAGTGGCGGCGTGGCCATTCCCAATCCAGATGCGATTCAGGAATTCAAAGTCCAAACCAGCCAATACGACGCCTCCTATGGGCGCGATGCCGGGTCCAACGTTGATGTGGTTACAAAATCCGGCACCAATTCCGTTCACGGAAGCGTGTGGGAGTTCTTACGCAATGAGGACCTGAACGCCAACGACTTCTTCCGCGTTCAAACCAAGCAACCCCGTCCGGTGTTGCGCCAGAATCAGTTTGGCTTCACCTTCGGCGGACCACTAAAGAGAGACAAGCTGCTGCTCTTCACCTCCTATCAGGGCACGCGTCAGAAGAACGGGGTGGACACCAATTGTTCCAGCAATGTGGTTCTGCCGCCGATCACGAACGATCGTTCGCCGGCCGCGCTCGCCGCAGCCGTCGGCATTCCCGTTTCGACGATCGTTCCGCAAGCGGTCGCTATCTTCAACTTGAAGCTGCCCAATGGCCAGTTCCTGGTGCCAACCCCACAGACCCTCAAGACCGATCCGACGACAGGCGCATTGGAGGGATTCTCATCTTTCAGCTCCCCTTGTGCTTTCAACGAAGACCAGTTCGTATCCAACTTGGATTTCCTGCAATCCCAAAAAAGTAAAATTGACGCGCGTTTCTTTTTCGCCAACAGCCAGCAGGCAATCACCCTGCCGGAGTCGCACTTTCTTGGAAACACGCTTCCCGGGTCTCCTCAGAATCAGCCGAACCAGTTCAGAAATCTTTCGCTGACCCACACTTATGTTTTCAACCCCCGCTGGGTGAACCAGGCGGAGTTTGGCTTCCACCGCACCGATGTCCACATCTCTCAGACGGTGCCACTTAGCTTCTCTGAGGTTGGCATCACGGCTGCACCTTTTATCAACAATGTGCCGGATATCAGTATTCAAGGAGGTTTCAATATCGGCGGGAATGGCCAGGGTACGAATACCGAGCAGAACACATTTGTCTTCCAAGATGGCCTCTCCTGGGTCCATGGCCGCCATTCGCTGAAGTTTGGCGGGGGCATCACTCGCGTCCAGGACAACAGTTCCATTATCTTTGCGGGATTTCTCGGGTTCCTCAACTACCCGTTGTTCATGGCTGGCCAGCTTCCCTTGTCGGAAGATATAGCCGGGAACCTCGGCAAACATTTTCGTATTTGGGATAGCGACCTGTATGCCCAAGATGACTACAAGATCACTTCACGCCTGACTCTGAATCTAGGGTTCCGCTACGAGCGTCTGGGCGATTTCAGCGATGCTGGCGGGCAGACTTCTACGGTTGACCCCAGCAAGGTGAATCCCAATCCACCGGCGACGGGTACGCTCGCCGGCTTTGTGGTCGCATCCAATTTCCCCGGCGCCGTCCCGGCCGGCGTTGTGCGCAGTAATAACGACCTTGCCATTAAGGGGAATGGCCAGAATACTTTGAACCCCCGACTAGGGTTTGCCTGGCGCTTTCCCGGGACCGAACGCTTGGTCTTGCGCGGTGGCTATGGCATTTTCCACCAGCGACTCGATGGCCAGCCCTATTTGCAGCAGCTCACAAACCAGCCTTTCGCCCTGCTCCAGGTGGCGATCCCCAACCTGACCGGCAGTTTGGGCAATCCCTTTCTGGGGGATCCAGGGAGCTTTCCCAAGTTCATTCCCTACAAGTCAACGCTGGATCCGACTATGTTGCAGAGTCTGTTCAATCTTGATCAAAATATCCGGCCTCCGGTTTTCCAGCGTTATAGTTTGAATCTTCAGATCCAAATCGGCAAAGACCTCGTCATGGAAGTGGGGTATGCCGGCGCCCGCGGACAGCATCTCATCAGATTACGCTCCTTGAATCAGGCGTTATTCGCAAGCCCCTCCAATCCGATTAACGGCGCAACCACCAATATGGTCGAAAATATTCAGCAGCGTGCCCCCTTTCAAGGCTTCACCACCACAAACTTTACTTTCGTCGAATCCGAGGGGTCCTCGTGGTACAACTCCCTGGAAACCAGTCTCAGCAAGCGCTTTAGCAATGGCTTGCAGTTCCTGGTCTCCTACACTTTCGCTCGTGACCTCTCCGATATCATTACTGGAACTACCGGAGCGAACGGAGGCAATGTATTAGGAGACCAGAATAGCTTCGGGACAACCTACGGACCTGATGATTTCATTCGCGAGCAGCGGCTGGTGCTGAGCGGTGTTTATGAGTTTCCTAGCCCCCGGAAGCGCACATCATTCTTGGGCGAGTTGATCGGCGGATGGCGAGTTGCGGGCGTAAACATCATCCAATCAGGGCACCGCCGCACGGTTACCGACTTTAACGCCACTAATGTTTTTGGCACTAACGGCGACCTTGCTCAGCTGGTTTCCGGGTGCCACGTAAATCTATCGAGCGATCTAACCAAACGGCTCGATAGGTCTTTCAACACGAGCTGCTTTACCACTTCCCCTGCGATTGGCGATGGCACCGGCTTCGGCAGCAGCCCTGTGGGGATTGTCCGCGGGCCAGGCCAGGTCAATACAGATCTTTCGTTGATTAAAGTGTTTCCTGTACGCTGGCCGAACGAGGCAGCCAACGTGGAATTCCGGACAGATTTCTTTAACGCCTTCAACCATCCGCAGTTCGCGGATCCTGACATCGAATTCACTTCGCCAACACTTGGTCAGATCACGAGCACGATTGTTGCCCCCAGGGTTGTGCAGTTTGCGCTTAAGGTCAATTTCTGACAGGTTGGTCGAGGAACCAGAGATATGACTTGGAAAATCTCCCTCCCTCGGGGATTCCTCGGCGTGATATTCACAGTCTTTGCTAGCTCCTGTACGCACGCACAGGTATCTCAGCTCCGGCAATTTGGCCTCGATGCGGGATGCGTCACGAATATCCACTTCGTGAAGAAAGGGTGACAGATTGTATCTGCGCTGCAGTGGGGCTCGCGAATTAGCTTTTCGACAGGAGTCTGAAGCCGCCCACAAAGTCTTCCAATCTGAAAAATCCGGCCTAAATGTTGCCTGAACCGAACTCACTTCGCAAACCTTCGGTCAGGTCACGAGCACAGTGGTCGCGCCTCGGGTAATAAAGTTTGCGTCTGATGAGAATAGAGCTCTCGAAATTCGCCAATTGCGCATGACGAAGAAGAATCGCCATATGACCGGTCACGTCCTGCGCCGAGTCGCGGTTTTCCTGAGTCTTTTCTCACCCTGCTCTCTTTCGGCGCAGCCAAGCGCGCCGCCCGCTGATCTCGACAATTACGTCGCTGCCGTATTGAAAACCTTTGAAGTGCCTGGCCTTTCGATTGCCATCGTCAAAGACGGCCAGGTAATACTGGCCAAGGGTTACGGCGTTAAAAAAATGGGGAATTTGGCGCCAGTTGACGAGCACACCCTTTTCGGAATCGGATCAAACACCAAGGCCTTCACCTCCGCGCTTCTGGCCTCTTTGGTGGATGAAGGAAAAATTTCCTGGGACGACAAAGTTTACGCGCGTCTCCCCGGCTTTCAGATGTACGACCCATACGCATCGCATGAGATGGCGATTCGCGATTTGCTGAGCCATAAGAGTGGAATGGGGCTGGGCGAAGGCGATCTGCTCTTTTGGCCGCACACCACCTATTCGCGGGACGACATCGTATACCGCCTACGGTTCATGAAGCCGCAGAGCAGTTTCAGAAGTCACTACGCGTACGACAACCTAATGTATATTGCCGCCGGGCAGATGGTTGCTGCGATCACCGGCAAGCCGTGGGAAGAGAATGTCCGCGAGCGAATTCTTACTCCGTTAGGCATGTCTTCGACTAACCTCACGAATGCAGCCTGGAAAACAGACGACAACTACGCCTGGCCGCACTCCAAGATGCCAGGCAAAATGCAGCTTATCGATTTCGTGGCTCTCGATAACGCTGCCCCGGCCGGCTCCATCAATTCGAGCGCGACAGATATGGCTAGATGGCTTCTTTTGCAACTGAATGGGGGCAAATTTCCGGATTCGAACAAGCGCCTGTTCAGCGAGAAGCAATCAAAAGAGATGTGGTCACCGCAAACCATTCTGCCCATTGGCGATCCTCCTTCTCCACTTGCCGCTCTCAAACCTAACTTTGCCGACTACGGACTTGGGTGGGGACTGCGAGACTATCGTGGCCACAAGCTAGTCGGGCACAGCGGCGGGGTTGCTGGGTTCGTCTCCAGAGTACAACTGGTTCCGGATGCGAACCTGGGGATTGTGATCCTGACCAACGCCGAGGACGACGGAGCTTACAGCGCTATTGTCTATCACCTCCTCGACCATTATCTCAACCTCGCTCCCACAGATTGGATAAAAGCGTTTCGCGAGGCCGAACTTGCGGAGGAACGGCAGGCGGCGGAAGTAATAAAGAAACAGTCGGCCTCGCGGGTGGCCGGTTCCAAACCTCCACTACCGCTCGAAAAGTATGCTGGGACCTATAACGACGCGTGGTACGGGACATCCACCATTCGAATGGAAAATGGCAGATTAGTGTTCACTCTCGATCGCACACCTAAGGCGATTGGCGACCTTGAACATTGGCAGTACGATACATTCAAAACCCATTAGCATGATCGCACCATAGAAGATGCATTTCTTACGTTTGCGCTAAAGCCCGATGGAAGTATTGACCACTTCACCATGCTACCTGTGTCACCCCTTGCCGATTTCAGCTTCGATTATCAAGACCTTTATTTCACTCCAGTTGTTCAGGCTCAGCACGGTGCGGAATGACACCTATACAATCGCGATACGGCGCAGCAGGTTCGCGTCCCGGTTCGAGGCGTCGCGGTTGTCCTCTCTCGGAAGCTGGCGCCCATCCAGCCGAACGCCAGTTGATCAACTCGCGATAATTGTCGATCTGAAGCAAGCTTAGTTAGGGATGCACGTCGAAGGATCGTTCGGTGGCCGGCTGCGGCGTAGGTGGTTACCGGAGCCGCAGCCGAAAAACGGTGAATGTCTGACGCGATTCGAGGTCAACGGGGATGGGGGTCAGCCCAAAGGGCAATGCCCCAACAAGGGGCCTACCCTATACTCTGAGTCGAATCTTCGACCGACTGGTGGAGTGTTCTACTTTCCAGGTTCCAGCACCAACTGATGTGTCTTGGCGGCTTCCACTGCCGGAGGCGTAAATGGAAGGGTGAACGTCGTGCCCTCGTACCATGCCTTCCACTGGTCCATATAATGCGGACTTAAAAAATCGCCCGTCTGACCGGTTACCACGTTCAAGGTTGATTGGTCGAGGTCGGCGAGGTTTGCCGTAAAGCGCTCGGATGGGCCGTGATGCTTTGTCACCGCCTTGACGGTATAGCCGCTGCCGGACTGCTCGCGGACGCCAGGTCCAGTCCAGCTTCGCAAACCAGGTATTCTGCCCAGCAAGGGATGCTGAATCTCGACTGCATTCAAACTTCCCCAGCGCCACGAGCTCAGGTCTTTCGGAGCCTCCGGCTGGTTGACGGCATCGTCGACTGCAGCCGCCAGAAGCTCCTCATAGTTCGGATACTTCGCTGGCAGCCATCGCTTGGGCCGATGCAGCATCACATTCTGCAGCCACACCGATCGCATCTCCCAGGAGTAAGTCTGCCAGCTCAATGTTTCTTCGTGATTCTTTGGATCCGCGGGCGCAGCTCCCAACCGCGGCTCCAGGAGCAAGCGCGTGAGCGCCGCGCGAGCGCGGTAGGCAATCGCCGGAGCGGCAGAGGAAGCGAGCATGCGCCCGTCCCAGTTGCGCATGATGTCGGCCGCCTGTTTTGCGCGCGCCGATGGTTGCGCCGCATGGTCCACGGCATTTACGAAACGCTCGGCTGAGAATGCCTCACTCTCCGATTGAATGTCGTTCTGTAGCGCGAGCATGTCCGGCGCAGAAAACTTCCTGCCAGATTCGAGCACTTGATAAATCCGCGCCGTGCGCCAAGGCGCCTCCCACTCGGCGCTGATCGAGTAGGGATATCCATCAGGCGATATGCGTCCGTTCGCGGTCCCGATGATGCCCGATGGCGGGTTGTAAATGTTTGGCAGTTTCTCGAACGGAATGTAACCTGTCCACTCGTGCGCATCATCTGCCCCACTCACCGGCAAACTGCCGTCGCCGGCTGCACGGATCGGGATTCGCCCGGTCGCCTGATAGCCGATATTTCCCTCAACGTCTGCGTAGGCGACGTTCTGTCCGGGAGCATCAAGCTGGGAGAGGGCATGGCGGAAGCCTTCCCAGTTCTGAGCTGAGTCCACATCGAAAAAGGGCATGCGCAAACCATCGTAGAGAGTCCATCGTAGGGCCAATTGCCGTCTTTCACCGGGGACCAATTCCGTGACGATCGGTCCGTGTCGCGAGCTGCGCACATCCAACGCCACGTCTGGCTTGTCCTTGACGTGAATCACCTCAAAGCGATGTTCGACCCTCTCCAGGCCATAGCGCGTCTGGTAGTGATCAGCGTCGTTGAAATTTTCGATGTAAACGTCTTCCACGGTAGGCCCAAGATTGGTGAAGCCCCAGGCAATTCTCTGGTTATGGCCCACAATCACGTAAGGCATTCCGGGAAGGGTCACCCCGGCCACGTCAAGGCTGCCCGCCCGAAGGTGGGCTTCATACCAAAGGTTGGGCATTTGATGGCCGAGATGCATGTCATTCGACAGCAGCGGCTTGCCGGTAACGGTGTGCGCTCCTGAAACCACCCAGTTGTTCGATCCGTTGATGGGCGCCGGATCGGGCAATACGGGAGTGCCGGTCGATGGTCTCGCAGAGCGAGTGACCGCGTTGTCGTCTCCCGCGTCGTCATCGCCGTTGTCTTCTTGATCCGAGTCGACCGAGTTATTCTGTTGCTCCAAGCTTTCGCGCATGACCGTCGGCGGACGGTCGTGCCAGGAGCGATTCACGTACAGATCAGCGCTGAGTTCCGGCCCCAGTCTGGCGAGAATCTTCTCCCGCGCAAGAACGTCCTTAAATTGCCCGTGATTCAAATCCTTTACCATCTGGTTAGCGATCACGATCGAATCCTCGGGCCTCCACCGGCTGGGCGCATATTTCAGGATGCGAAACTCGATCGGCAAACGATCCCGTCGCTCCTGGATATACGCATTCACTCCGCCAGCGTATGCTTCGAAATATGAGCGATCCCGCGCCGGCAGTCTCTCCACCGCTTGCTTCGCCGTCGCCCGCAGACCGAGAATGCGTTGTTCGCGATCATGCTGGATCAAGCCTTCCCCCAATACCTGGGAAAGTTCTCCACCGGCAAAACGTCGCATGGCATCCATCTGCCACAAGCGGTCCTGGGCCGTCACGTACCCTTGGGCAAAAAATAAGTCTTCGAGGGTCTGGGCTTCGATGGCGGGCACGCCGTGCGTATCGCGCGTTACCGTAACTCGAGCAGTAAGTCCCTCGACTCGGAGGCTTCCGTCCAATTGCGGAAGGGCAGAGCGGACCACGAAATAGAAATACGTAATGGTGGTTGCAGTGAGGGCGATAACCAGCAGTAAAAGCCGCCCGGCCATCCACAATACTCTTGACGTACGTCGACAGGAAGGCGCGGAGATGGTTGGGGACAAGCTCATGCGAAGCTTGATTGTATGGTCACTCGGCCTGGTCGCACAAACAGTTCGAATGCAATCGCGGGTGCGAAATGAGAAAGAAAGCGCTCGCGCAAGATCGCAAGATCCAAGCAGCATTGCGGCTCTTCCCATAGACCCATGGGACGCCGCGCAACCGCCGGGGCTGTTGAAAATGAATTTCATTTTCAAGATGCCCGGATGGTATTCTGAATTCGCCGTTGGGACGCGTTTGGAGTCCGCGGCTGACCACTTCATGTCACTACCGTTACTCTGCAATTAGCTGCCGCGACCCATGCTACAAAAGCGCGTTGACGATCATCCTTTGATTTCGCGCGAGATGATCCGCGAAGCGCAAGACATTTTGCATCGTCATCTGAAGCGGGTGGGGCTGAAGCAGACCGGTCAGCGGGATACCATCCTCCGCACGTTTCTGGAGACCCGTGATCACCTCTCGACTGACGAACTGCATCGCCGGGTGCAGAAAAAAGATGTGCGCATCGGGTACACCACCGTCTACCGTACGCTGAAACTGCTTGCGGAGTGCGGATTGGCCAGCGAAGTTGCCTTCCACGACGGCATCGCACGCTATGAGCACCAGTACAACCGACGCAGCCATCACCACATGGTATGCACCCAATGCGGGAGCTCGGTCGAATTTTTTTCGCGTGATGTAGGTCAGCTGGAGCAGGAAATCGGGCGCAAATATCGCTACTTAGCCACCCGGCACACGTTTCAGATTTACGGCATCTGCGAGGACTGCCGCAAAAAAGATGCCGCATTGCAGTTGCGGTGAGCCTCACATTTCGAGGGAGAAAAGACTGATGTCCATTTCATGCCCGCAATGCGCCGCTCAAATGCCCGACGAGGCGGTGTTCTGCCCGAGCTGCGGCGGCACCATGCGAGCTCCGGAGCGAGCGCAAAGTAAAGTCGGCGTGTTCAGCGAAAGCATCGCCGGTGCGCTTGCCTACTTCACCTTTGTCCCCGCACTCGTCTTTCTGCTTCTTGATCCCTATAAGAAGGACCGATTTGTGCGTTTTCATTCTTTCCAATGCATTTTCGTCTGGACCGCTGCTTTTGTCATGGTTGCTCTGCTGAAACTTGTCGCCATCATCTTGTTCATCATTCCGTTCCTGGGCCATCTCCTGGCATACCTGATTTCCATGGTGGTCGGTTTCGGTTTCGTCGTGATGGGGGTGGTGTTGGTGGTGAAAGCTCTGCAGGGAGAGATGTTCAAACTGCCTGTCATCGGAGACATGGCGGAAAAGCAAGCCAACGCCGTGTGAGGTTCGTAACCTGATAAAATCACACCATCCAACTAAAGGATGGTGTTCGCAGGCGAAATGAGGTAGATGCGTCCACCTGCCCTTGACAATCTCTTCCGGAGATGTCATTCCTATTAGCTTTTACTCAGCCTACAACATGCCTGCTGCGCGTGTGTTTAACGCTAGCTGGCGGAATTGGAAAATTGATTGCGCGTCAAGGTTTTCTACCACGACAAATGCTTCGATGGAGCC
>WNGK01001060.1_pt1 | contig 57300 bp, 11 predicted proteins | sample 5400601 | NCBI WGS metagenome assembly WNGK01 (sample SAMN13153376, study PRJNA577476) | soil metagenome | isolation source: 60 cm soil or saprolite under Garry oak tree replicate 1 | place: USA:California | collected 2016-06-15 | reverse complement strand
AAAACTACTTTTTCTACTACTTTTATTTCTTTTATTACTTCTACTACTACTAAAACTACTACTCTTTTTACTTTTTCTACTATTACTACCTAATCTACTACCTAAAATATTCCTTTTATAAAATCTACTACTAAAATTATTATTCTTATTATTACCTAATCTACTTTAATTTCTTTTATTATTACCTTTACTATTACTTCTACTTTTACTATTATTACTACTACTACCCCTTTTACTATTATTACTACTTTTATTATTATTATTACTCCTTTTATTACTATTATTTCTTCTATTTCTTCTACTACTACTACTTCTCCTACTATTATTACTTAATCTATTATAATAACTATTAATTCTATTTTTTTTTCTTTTTATTACTACTTCTCTATTATAATTACTACCTTTTCTTTTTTTATAATTTTTCTTTTTATAATTACTATTAAAATTACTATAATTATTACTAAAACTACTATTATTCTATTTTTTATTAAACTACTTTTTTTTATAAATATCCCTTAATTTATTATATTAATATATTAATTTTTCTTTTTTTTTAATATTTTAATCTCTTTTTTTCTTATATTAATTTATTTTAATATTTATTTTTATATTTTATTTTATTAAATATCTTTATAAATCTTCTTTAACCCCTTTTATTTTATAATTTATTTTTACCTATATTATTATTTTTATTTTTATTTCTATTTCTATTATCTTTATTATTACCCCTATTATTACTTTTACTATTATTTCTAAATTTACTATAACTACTATTATAACTATTTATACTAAAATATATATATATTTACTTAATCTATTCTTTTTTTTTATTCCCCCTATTATTTAATTTATTATAATTACTACTTTTTTTCTTTTTACTACTTAATTTCCTTTTTTTCTTTTATTTCTTTTATTACTAAATTACTACTTTTCTACTTTTTTTACTATCTCTTTACTTTTCTTATTACTAAATTCCCTTTTTTACTAATTTCCTTACTACTTTTTTACCTTTTTTACTACTTTCTCTACTACTTCTCTACCTTTTTTTTTATCCTTTATTACTACCCCCTTACTACTTTTTTACCTTTTTTACTACTTTTTTTACTACTTTCCTATCTCCTTTACTACCTCTTTACCTCTTTTACTACCCCTTTACCCCTTTACTACCTTTTTACCTTTTTTACTACCCCTTTACCTCCTTTACTACCTTTTTATTTTTCTTATTACCTTTTTATTTTCCCTATTACCTCCTTTACTACCTCTTTATCTTTTTTACTACCCCCTTTATACCTTTTTTCCTTCTTCTCCCTTTTTAATTATCTCTCTTTTTTTCTTTTTACTACTTTTTTCCTTTTTTTATTTTACTTTTTTTATTTCTTTTACTACTTTTACTACTACTTCTATTACTATTAAATCTATTCTTTTTACTACTACCCTTATAATTACTTTTACTTCTATTATTTCCTTTATAACTACTTTTATTTTTATTACTATTTAATCTACCTAATTTATCTTTATTCCTTTTTCTACCTCTATTATTATTACTATTAAAATTACTACTTTTACTTTTACTTTTATTATTACTTCTATTATCTTTACTACTACTTTTATTTAAATTACTACTTTTACTACTACTTTTATTTAAATTATTACTTCTACTACTACTTCTACTACTTTTAATATTACTTCTATTACTACTTTCTACTTCTATTTTATCCTTTATCCTTCTCTTTTCTTTTATCCTCCTTCTTTCTATCCTTATCTATCTACTCTTTAATCTCTAATCCTTTTTATTTTATTTACCTAACTAATACCTTCTATTACCTACCTATAACCCTATATTTACCCCTCTTCTATTTATACCCCTAATTCCTACCTATAAAAATTATTAATATCTACTTCTATAACTACCTATTCTTACTAATCTATATATCCCTATAATCCCTACTATTACTAATACTACTTTTCTATCTCTATTACTTCTATATCTATAAATATACTAATCTTCTTAATAACTAATATCTACCTAAACCCCCCTAACCTATCTATTACCTCTTAAATTACTACTTTAACTACTTCTTCCTCCCCTTTTACTTCTATATTACCCCTAAAAATCTATATTATTAAATCCCCTCTTTTTATCCCTACTAAATACCTCTACTATAAATACTTTTTACCCCTAACTAAACCCCTATTTAATTCTTACCCCTAAAATTCTACCTAATCCTCCTCTAATATTAACTATTTATATACCTTACTCTTTTATAACTATCTCTATAATATCTTATTATTTATTATTACTACCTACTTACTCTTTATTACCCTCTTATTATACTTTAAAATCCTTTTTACCCTCTTTTTAATCTACTATTTAATTCTTACCCTTACTATTAACTAAAATCTAATATATTAATTTAATATTAATTACTATTTTTATTACTACTCCTATTATTACTACTTTTATTTCTATTTTTACTATTACTAAAATTACTACTACTATTATTTCTATTCTAACTACTATTATTAAAAAATTTACTATTATTATTACTCCTATTCCTACTCTTTCTACTCTTTCTACTACTATTACTAAAATTACTACTAAAACTATAACTTTTATTACTACTTCTACTTTTACTATTATTAAAATTACTACTACTCCTACTTTTACTACCCTTATTATCTTTATTATTTCTATTCTTTTTATTATTACTTCTTCTACTACTACTTTTACTACTATTATTATTCCTACTACTACTACTTCTACTATTATTATTATTCCTACTACTACTCTTATTTTTATTACTATTTTTACTACTATTTTTACTACTACTAAAACTACTACTCCTATTTATAACTACTCCTATAATCCCTTACTATCTACTATTACTACTTACTTTATTATTTATTACCTTCTCCTCTATCTATTATACTTTAAAATACTATTATCTATAATAAATAATAAAAACTACCCCTACTATATACTTTTTACGCTAAACTAAAACTACTACTTTATTTTTACTCCTACTATTAACTTATTTCCTCTCTCCCCTATTAATATTAACTACTTACTTATATACTAATCCCTAATTCTCTTATAATCCTTTTTAACCATTTATAAATATAATAATCTATCGTTATATAACTATAACTACCTAATTACTTAATTATTCTAATTATCTACTTTTAATTTATTTACTTACTATATTAAACCTATCTAATTATTAACTACTACTTTAAATAAAATCTACTACTACTTAATCTACTATTTCTTCTACTACTACTTTTATTCTTACTACTACTAAAATTACTATTACTACTAAAATTACTTTTATTATCTTTACTATTCCTTTTTTTACTACTTCTATTACTACTTTTATATAATTTACTACCTCTACTACTTCTATTATCCCTACTATCCCTATTATTCCTACTATTCCTATTATTTCTATTATTCCTACTATTCCTACTACCCCTATTACCTCTACTACTACTTCTATTACTATCTCTATTATTATCCTAACTATCCCTACTACCCCTATTATACTTACTACTCCTACTACTTCTATTATCTCTACTACCTCTACTACCCCTATTACCCCTATTATTACTTTTATTATTACTACTTTTATTATAATTATTACTATTACTATTTCTACTACTATAACTACTTTTATTATTATTTAATCTACCTTTACTATTTATTTTATTTACTACTACTACTACTTCTCCTCTTTCTCTTACTACTTCTCCTCCTCCTTTTACTACTTCTCCTCCTCCTCCTCCTCCTCCTCCTACTACTACTACTACTACTACTACTAAAACTATTATTACTAAAACTACTTTTCTTACTATTATTACTAAAATTACTATTATCCCTTAATCTACTATAACCACTACTACTAAAATTACTACTTTTATAACTATTACCCTTATTATTATCCCTACTTATTTTAACTCCTACTATTACTCCTACTATTACTCCTACTATTACTTCTACTATTACTCCTACTATTACTCCTACTATTACTTCTACTATTACTCCTACTATTACTCCTACTATTACTTTTACTATTACTACTAAAACTTTAACTACTACTTCTATTATTATTATTTTTACTACTTTTACTATAAACTACCTCTATAATCCTAAATTATTTACTATTACTACCTAAAATTACCCTCTTATTATACTTTAAAATACTACTCTTATATACTCTTTACCCTTATATTTATTCTACTATTTAATTCTTACCCCTACTATTAACTAAAATTCTCTTTATTAATCTAATATTAATTACTACTTTACTTTATACTAATATTCTTTTATATTAAATATCTCTAATTATATTTAATAATAATAATCTATTAAAATATACCTCTAATTACCTAATTACCTATATCTATTAAAATTAAACTACTTTTTTTACCTATTAACTTATACTTAACTTTTTATAAATTACCTAAAATTAAACTACTTCTACTTTTACTACTATCTCTATTACTACTCCTACTACTATTACTTAATTTAATACTTCTACTACTACTTTAATATACTAAAATTACCTTATTTTAGCATATTAACATACTAAAATTACCTTCTTTTACTATATTAATATGCTAAAATTCTTTTTCTCCCCTATATTAATATATAAACCTAATTTTATTATATTAATATACTAAAACTATATAAAGAATATCTTAACCCTAAAATCTAATTAAATTCTCTTACTAAATTATTACTCTTTACTACCTCTAACTGTCTTTTCTTACCTAAATATAGCTCTACCTATTTAACTAATACCTCCTATATCTTCTATTACTAACCTATAAACCTATATCTAATGCTTTTTTATTTATACTCCCTCTACCTATATATAAAAACAATTAATATCTACTTTTACGCTCCACTATTATTACTAATTAATTTTTTATTTATATACCCCTATAACCGCTACTATTATATCTATTACTTTTTTATCCTAGTTGCTTTTATACCTATAAATATACTAATCTTTTTAATAATCTATATTATCCGCGCATAAAACCGCCTCGCCCTCTGGTTCTAGTATATATATAGTAAAATAGTGCTAAAAGCCGCTACTAGCAAAAAATATCTACACTTTAACATTTATCTAATACTCCCAGTCTTACTAAGTTAACTTCTATTTATACTCTATTATAATTTATGCTAATAAACCTATATACTTCCTTATTACATAAAAAAGCGTCTATTAGCTTACATAGTATTTTAAACAGTAGTCTAAATAACAGTGGCAGTGGTATATCCCTTAGGCCTAATAAAGTATATTTACTATACTTTTTAATAATTTCCTTTTATATCTTTTGCCATATTAAGTAATAGTTATATAGATATAACTGTAGATTTTAAAGTGTATAGCTATATTCTTTATATATTAGTACTTTATAATTAGGGTTATAATATAAAAACCAGTCAGGCAGCTAAGTGCTACTATTTATTATTGCTGTAGTTATTAATGCTGTTGTTGATATTAGTGTTAATTTATATTATATTTTAGCCCATGGGTTCTAGTAAACCTCTATTGCAACTATAAATATAAAAATATAAAGCTTAATTCTGCTATTAATACCTAACCCCCTTTTGGTATATTAATATGCTAAAATATTAGAATATAATACTTGACTTAATTTATCTATTTAGGGAAAGGTGGTAGCTATATAATATAATATTAAGGAGGCTGGTTTACTAGCCCCCTTATATTACTAAAATATTAATTTTTAATAAATAGAGTAGGAAACTTGTATATATATATTAATAATTAAGTGGCTAGTAATAGTACTACTACTGTTAGTATTTATTATTATTACGGTTGTTAATGTTGTTATTAATACTGTAATAATGCTAAGGCACTGCTTATATAAAAAAGCCTAGTTAGGGGCTTAGCTTGGCGTCCTAATGTGTATATAACATATCTCTACCTCCTATACACTTTTTCTTCTTCTCCTCAGTTTAGTATTTTATATAGTAGTAATCTACAAGCCTCAGTTCAGAGGCATTTGTATGAGCCTATTATAAATATTAGTATTATATTCTAGCCCATGGGCTTTAGTAAACCTATATTGCGACCCCAACACTAACCCTAAGTTAATAGCAATAATTCTTAATCTAATACTTTAAAATAATTAAACTTAATATATTAAATAACTTTTATATAGGAAAGAATATATTTAATATATTATTATAGGGGTATTTAGAGAATGGATCCTACTTAACAGATCCCACTAAAGAATTATTAGTTTTTAGTTAGCGTAACCCTAAATTCTAACTATGTTTATCCAAATTCTAATGTAATCTACCGCCCCCTTAATAATAAGTTATAATTTATAAATTATCCTTTATTTAATCTAATTATACTATTATAGACCTTATAAATGGATTAGTAGACCTACTAATGCTAGAGACTAGAGCAGTATAATATGCCACATAAAAAGGGTTTAAACTAGTCAAACTATAGGACAAAGAATAAGTGAGTTATATAGGAGATTATATTACCTATTTAGAATGTAAGTATATAGGTATTAGCAACTTAATTAATTAAGGTACAGACACAGTAAAAGAGATATATAAGCCTATATAATTGGATTGTCTATAAACAAGGATTTAAAGCTAAAGAAAAGGAAAGGAGGAGAGTAGTAGCGCCACTTAAAGCTATATATAATCCTCTAGTTATATAATAGCAACCTGCTATTATATAATGGCATTTTGCAGCAATTTAATGGTAATTTGCTGTTACCATAATAGGTGCCATAATAGTGGGACTTGGCAATATACTAATGTACTAAGTTTAGTACATGGGAATATAAGTATATAAGATGTACTAATATACTAACATACTAAATATTTTATAGGAGTCAGGTTATATATTTAATAAGCCTCTGTCTTTACCTTAAATAGTTCTCTCCTTATAGTAATTATTAGAATGTGTAAGAATATATTAGAGTTAATTTGTTAAGTAAACCACTTTAAAGCTTATTAAGTTTAAGAAGTATATATTTATCTATATTACTTAGCCTAAGTATAAGTCTATTGTAGCCTCTATTTACAAAGCTCTATTATATATACTCTATATTACTATTCCTTACAATTTAGCATATTAATATACCAAAATTAATTTATTTTACTATACTATATATTCTTTATTTTGGCATGTTAATATACTAAAATTAACTTCTTCTAACTATACTAAATATTCTTAATTTTGGTATATTAATATGCCAAAATTAACTTCTTCTACTATACTAAATATTCTTAATTTTGGCATGTTAATATGCCAAAATCACCTTTTTCTTCACTATACTAATTTATTAAAATCCCTCTTTTTATAACTTATTTTATTAAATAAATTAAATCCTCTATATACTTACTATACTCCTTTAAAAACTCTATAAATACTTTATATATCTTTATATTTTCTAATCTACCCTATTTAATTTTCCTCCTTAATTATATAACTATATTATAATATACAATAATCTGCCTGTATATTAGGTACTCAACCCTCTTTTTTTCTACTAATTTAGTAAACATTTCCTCCTTTTCTATTTTATATATCCTACTTAGTATACTATATTTTTCTATATCTTACCCCTTATAATAGGTTACTAGTAATAGGTTATATAATAGTGCTGGGGCATGCCACCTGCCATTCTTTTATAGACCCTAACTTTAGCTAGTTAATTAGAATTTTCTATGCCTAGTATAGAAAATTGCTATTGGCTCACTTACTACTAGCGCCTTAGCAGCCTTCGCAATATCTACCTACTGCCTTTAAGCAACTCTTCTTCTTCTCCTTAGCTTAGTATCTTTACTAAATAGCAATTTACAAGCTTTAGTTTAAAGGCATTTATATGAGCCATTATAGGTTGCAAGTATATATACTATATATATCTATTTCCATATCTTAATATACTAAAACAATATTATAGGTAACTAGTTACAGCTAACTAGTTACTAATTTAATTCTCTATTTCTGCTGCTAATACTTTACTATATTAATATACTAAAATCCAAGCTTTCTACTCCATTAAATATTAACCTTCTTTATATTTATAATTTCCATTAATTATATATTTTAATAATATTTATCTTAATACTTATTTTAATATTTATTTTAATACTTATTTTAATACTTATCTTAATACTTATCTTAATACTTATCTTAATATTTATCTTATCTTAACACTTATCTAAATCCATTATTATCTATTTTAGCAATAATTATATTTCTATATATTATTAGGGAATTAAGGTGCCATTAGTCATCCTAATCAAATGTCTTAATTTCAAAGAATTAAGGAAAGTAGTCTAGCTATATAACAGCCAACCTTAGAGCTTTAAAGCAATCTTAAATGAAGTATAATTAGCAAAAAAGGCAGTATAATATATAGTATAAACAGGCCTCCTAGGGCAGTTTCTGGAGGCTAAGAATAGACTTAAAGTAACTAACTAAGTCTCTCTTAGTGGTAAATATGTCATATGTAATATTAGCAGAAGACAGACAGTATTACAGCAAGAATATAGGCCTATAAAATAGGCCTAGCTCCAATATATAGTACAGAATAGAGGTAATTTGGGCATTTACTACTTTTTAATTATTTAATCTTTATCTCTCTTATACAGGAACTTACCCTATAAGATATATCTCTTTAAAACTTAGTAGTTTTAAAGCATACATTCTATTCTAAGTGGTCACTTAAGATTTACCTCTATAATATAAAAGACCTAACATAGCATCTTATAGACAGCTAAAACAGTATATAATTTAAAAAAAAAAAAAGTACTAATAGTAAAAAAAAAAAAGGGGGGGGTTTAGTATATTAATATACCAAAATCAAGTTACAAGTTATTAAGGAAACCATTTTAACTTTTCTATAATAATATAGCCTATATTAAGAATTAATCTTCTAATTTATAAAACATTCTACCTTATTTATATACTACAGCCCACTTAAAATATCCATTATTACCTAATTATTAATAAATATTATATTGCAATACTTTTGCCTATATACCTCTTGCTCCTCTCCTAATTATAGTATATACTTAAGCTTATCTTAGAAATTATGTCCTACTAGCTGTAAAAGAATTTACCTATACTATATCTCCTATTAATATGCCCCCCAATAAGCCAGCATTAATATATTAGAATACTCACATTACCTTTTACCCTACATTAGGCAGATTATCTACACATTCCCACACTTAAAGCATAAAATATATATTAACAGCCACCCCTTATATTACCTTTATTTTACAGAAAATTATTATTAACCCTCTTTTATAGCCGCATGTTTAGAGTTAAAGAACCTCTACTTACTTACTATCTAACACTTCTTTAACCTATAGTCTACTCCCTATACTATTTCTAATATACTTATATCTAGCAAGTCTACCAATTAACAAAGTAAGCAGTTGCCTTTAAGCTGCTTTAAGTTAGTAATATACTATTACAAGTAATACTTTTAATCGCGTACATACTGCTTTAGCAACCGACTTCCTACCTCTAAGTCCTCTATATTACTAAAACTCTTAAACTTATCCACCCCTTCTAATATTTTTACACTATTCTTTTTTAATTTACTAGCTGCCACCAGCTTAATCTTATTAGTACTAACTAAAATGCCTAGCTTTCTACACTAGTTATATAATATACTCTTGCCTTTATATATCTATGGTACCTTATTAAGGAAAATACTAAACAGCAGTAACTAACACCACAGATTATTTAGGTACTGCTGCATAACCTTTATTTTATTTAGTAAAAGTGAACCTGCTGGCCTAATATCCACCACTTTCCAGTTTTTTAGTAGGAAAATATAAAATATCCCACTTTTATTGTCTTTTTCTGCCCATCCTGCTTCCTGCATAAAATCTATTATATTTGCAGGAGCCCTAATATAAAACACCACCTATATATAACTATAGTTTATTCTAGGCCTAAATACACTTATAGCCACTATTACTTAGGACTCCCTATTAATCTATTTAACTAGAGCCAAAGCTTTCTCTTTATTTATTCCTGAATTTAAATAATATATAAGACACTACAGCCTTTTTATAACCTTATCTACTTCTAGTTTTATTATTATATATATAATATAGCATGCCCCTTACTCTTAAATAAACTAACTCTCCTACAGTATAGCTTTTATTTCTGCTACTGCAAAATCTTATAACCTTATAATACTATTTTACCTAACCTAGTATTCCAGATCTATACACAATATTAAAGATTAAATTATATAAGGCTGCTATAGCAGCATCACCTACTTAAATTAATTAACTATTATTAGTAGTAATATAGCTGTAAAATATATAAACTGATACTATAGGTTTCTTAAATATTTAACCAGCCCCATTTTAGGCCAGTACTAAAATGCAGTTATAGCCAAATAACTCTTATTAAAAATTACCCTATTAAGCCTATTCCCCACTTTAAGTTAGTTAAGATATAACTAAAATATAATGCTAACCGCCTTATTAACTAATATAAATACTAACAGATATCCAACTTTTTTATTTTTTATATATTCCTATACCTTATACCTAAGCCCTATATAATTAAGTTAATATATTATATTATGCTTTAAGCTGATTAAGGGAAGTATTACCACTATTATACTTACACTAGGGAGCATTAATAAAAGCATAAATAAAAGGCTTTTCCTTTTCCTAGTGCCTAAAATTATAACAACTTGCCCTATGCCTTCTAATATTACCTGTATTGCTTCTTCCTGCTTAGCCAATTTATATTATATTTAGGGACTATAAAGTTCTTAGAGCGCCATTGCTGCCTCCTCTATTATCTAATAATATTTATAGCATAATAGAGCCTTCTTATATATAATCCTCTTCACCAGGGGGGTATTAAATATATCTACTTTAGATCCTTCCCAGTAATACTTATTTACTGACCTAGCCACTATTTAGACTGGATCTCTGTATAGCCTATACCATATCTAACTTACTTAAAAATACTCCTAAAGCCTAGTATCAGTAAGCCTATTATAAAAATTAACTGTCCCCCTATATACTTAGTTCCTAATATAGGGCCTATATAATACCTACCAATAAAATACTTCTGGCATTATATGCCTACCATACCTACCACTAGCTTTATTGTCTAAATCATTAATATCTCTAAATAAATTAAGGTCTAGCTAGTAATCTAGCCCTATAAACTTTTTTATTCTAATCCCTATAGCTATCTACCACCATTTTTATGTATTAATTACCATTAAAATAGTTACTTTAGTCTCCAACACTAGCACCCTTATTATTTTATCCTCTATCTATATATCTCTGCTTTAGGACTATAGGTACTCCATTATATCTTCTAAAATAAGAACTTATTCTTTAAACCAAATATAAAAGGACAGGATTAAGACCATATACTATACCATTAGCTTACTAACTTTAGGCAGTAAGAATCAAACCAGCTATTTATAAGCATTAATCTGATTTAGTGACTTATAGTATATTAATATAAAGAGTAAATAGCCATTATAAATAAATAAGTTTTACTTATTTACCTATTTATTACACCACCTAGTGCCTAAAAACTTAAGTCTCTTTATTAGCTGACCCAAACTAATATAGATATAAACTATTATATACTCCAGGAAACATTAAACCACATATTTATATTAATAGGCTGTGTCACTAAATACCTACCATTCTCCATCTGCCTTCTTTAATATGACTAGTCCAAAAATATCCAGCTGTAGTCTTAAATTATCTAATAACTATCTATTACTGCCACCTAAGTACTCCTTATTATGGTTATTTATAAGGAAAGAGCCGCCTAGCTAAAATAAGTCCCAATTATCTAACAACTTATAAACCTTATATATAGGCATATTTTCTAACCTAAAATATAAGTCTTAGTAAAATATTTTATACCTAGCCACTAGCTCCTACTTAATAAGATTATATAAGTTAATTATAGTAAATTTTATATCCTTATACACCACAGTTTGCTTATCACTGTACTAATAAACATACACCTAGCCAACCATATTCTGCACAATCCTAAAACCCAATAGTTAAATTATAAACAGTTTACTAATTAGGCCCAGACTGTTATTAAGCAGCTATTAGTCTTACACACTAACTAAATACCCACTAAAATCTTCTACCTTACCTACATTAAAAGTATTAAAGCAATACTAAAATATAATTAGCTGACTATTATAGATTAGATATAATAAGTATAATATATAATAGCTAATCTTTATCCAGCTACTTTCTTTACTATCCTATATAAGGACAGCTATAAATAAGACTATTAATAAATCAAACATCTTTATATTAAGCCACTATTAAATAAAGGTAAGGCTAAGTTCCAACATAAGCTTATCTAACTTATCCATAACTTCTTTAATTCCCACTCCACCTTCTTCTCCATTTTCTCCTTTATCCTACTCTTCCCTCAGCCTCACCTTATTTGCTACCTCCATTACATTACCAGTATACTTAAGCTGCCTCTCTATAAATTAAAATAAATCCTTATATAAGCATTTACCATCCTTTATATAGTAAAAGTAACACATCAGCTTCTGCCACATCTAGATATACATATTTGCTAAATACTTATTCTATAACAGTTTAATTGGATCTTATAACATTTTAGCCCCATAAAATATATTTAGTAACTTAACATTAAGCCAATTCAGCCACTAATTCTTATATAGCATATTATCCTCTATAATGCCTATTACCTTCCACAGTACCCTTTCTATGCTAGCACAAACCATAGCTAGTAACTGTTTATCCTAATTATCTAAAAGCCTATATAATTAAGCCAGATCTTCTACATTTAATTCTACAAAGTAAATATAATATCCAGTTGACTTTAGCCAGGGCGTAATTTCAAAAATATGCACTAATATTTATACCTAGCTATACCGCTCTACTCTTTTATCTTACACTTCTTTAAACTGGATCTGCAATACATTTTAACTGCTTTTTACTTCTATAACACTAAGTAAAGCTATCTTGCTGCTACTAACAGTACTATTACTATTACTACTGCCACTGCTCTAATCTAAAGGGATAATAATAAAGTACTTAATATACTGCATCTTAGCCTATAGTATCTATAGTTTAACCGCCTAATAGGGGATAATCTTAATAAGCTTATACTTCCAGTTATATAATTTAAAGCAGTACTACTTAATAAAGTCCACATTAACTATAAAAAAGTTACAGTCTACTATATTACAGCTATAGCCATTATAGATAGGGAGACTATTAATAGGCCTTCCTCTATATACTGGCCTTAGTATATCACCAGTATATAATGCAATTAGACTTATACTAAGAATAAATTCCAGAATTTCCCTAACCCGCCTGGCTTTAAGGGAATATAACCATATAAGGTGTTATACCACATTTACACTAATATAACAACTGCTATATTTAATACAGAGCATTATGCTAAAGGGACACAATACTTTTAAATATCAAGGCAGCATATCTAATAAGCCTTTACTTAAAGACAGTATTATAGGGGAGCCTTCTATAGCACTTCTATATCATTAACCTGTAAAAATCTAAGTCTACTGTCTGTTAGATCCTCTATATTTATTAAATCTTACTTTCTTATAGGACCTATTTAGTGTACTTACCATAGATTATAACTTGAGCAATAGGGAGCCTTCCAAAAATACTCCCTATATAAGGTATAACATATAAGTTCTAATTTCTGTACTCAGGGGAAATATAATATATATAGCTTAAGCTAGCTAATAGCTTACCTTAATGCCATTTCCTACCTTAACACCATACTCCTATCTTTATATAATTAAATACCTATATCTATATTAATTCTAGCCTCAGGCATAACCCCTTAAAAGATATAAACCTTTTTTCTATATTTACTTCCCGCATTATTTATTAGCACTAACACCCCTATAGTCTAGGTATGCAATAGCACTAACCCTAACTTTTTATTTTTTATTGTAAAGTTACCTAAAGATACCTTACAGTGGATCTACTAATCCTGCAGGCCTAAAGTCTTTATATAGCTCAAACCTAATAACTTAGATAACATTAATCTAAACTCTTAACCGCGAACTAAAGACAACAGTAACTATAATAGCCCTATACTATTTTAGTCTACTACTAATATTATAGATAGTCTGGACAGCCTATAAGATATAAATAACAAGAGTGCCCATTATAGAGATAAAAGGCCCATATTTAATGCTTTTTCTCCATCTTAACCGCCTACTAAGTATATAAGGGACTATACTGCTACACTAAAGCTAAAGTACATTATAACCATTAATAATATAAATAGGCATAAAGAAAGGGAAAGGTGTAAAAGGTTGGAAAATACACTTTCTAATATCTTTATAATAGAGGAAGAGGATAACATGCAGGATATATATATACAAGAAAATGGAACAAAACTTGCCTGGCTAGCCAAACAGCCTAACTATATAAAAATAGGTAGATAAAAGGCCTCTACCTTAGTCTATAGGGCAAGCGCTATTACTAGTAAAAAAGCTGTTAAGAACTTAAAGGCTGTACTTACTTACTAATAAAAAAACAGTACTATAGATTTAAACCGCCAGACTGCTCCTTAATTATTACATCCTCCCTAATCATTATTATAGTCCTTAGCTACTTTTACCTCCACCAGCTAGAATATAAATGCCGCCCTATTTAGCTTCCAAAAGGCTTTCTTTAACATTACTACCATTAAAGCAACTAGGATACTTTAAGATATTCTTTATTACTATTACCTTATATACCTCTACCACTATTATTAAACCGCGGAAACACTTCTAAACCATACAACCATATAAGGTAGAGGTATTAGCGACACCTCTTTAGTTAAAAAACAGCTCTTTAACACACTCTACCCATCTACAGATACACCTTCTTTATTACTAGTTAACTTATCCACCCTATCTGCTAAGCAATAGCACTACTTTATAAAGTATCTTACCAAGGGCCACTAATAGTATTATATACAGGAGACATTTAGTCCTAATATTCTTGCTCTTATTCCTATATCTAAACTACTAAATTCTTTTATAAAATGCCTCTTATTAGCTATATTTAAGGTATTTCTTAACCTTATTAACCACTTTTACCTAAATGCTATTAAGTTTAGTCAATTAATAGAGGACTTTATATAAAGTGTGTTAATAGGCCGCTAACTGCCTTATAGTCATCTTCCTATTAAAGATTTAAGTAATAATCAACTGCAGGAAATATATCTTTCTGACCTAGTCTAACTGTTTAAGCGTTATTACAAGATATAAAGTAGTGGCTGCTAAATGTATATATTTAAGGAGTCTATAAGACGTTATATAATCAATCATAAGGATTAAGGGCATAGGGAGGTGATATACTATATATAGCTGATGTAAGCTGTATACGAGGCATATACAAGGGTATAGGGTTCTGTTAGGGAGTCTCCTATAGAGGCTCCTGCGGCGGCGTTCCGTGATAAGCATTATACTACACTAGCTATTAAAGATATTTCTTTCTTGCCTATTAAAGATATTTCTTCCTTACCTATTTAATAAATATATAAAAGAAGTTAATTTTAGCTTATTAACACACCAAAAGGTATTAAGAATTAAATAACTAGGCTATTATTAGCTACCTTAATTATTAATATATATAAGCTTTTTATTCTACCAAACATTAATTAATTAAGTTTTTATTATTATTTTTAACTCCTTTAGTTATTTATTTTAATATATAACTTAAAGTAGTGCTGCTTAATAAAGTCTATATTAGCTGTAAAAAAGTTACAGCTAACTATATTATAGCAGTAGCTATTATAGATAGGGAGACTACTAATTAGGCTTCCTCTATACCCTAGCTTTAATACATCACTAGGGCAGGATATAAATAGGCCTATACTTTAATAAAGTCTAGAATTTCCCTAACCTATTTAGCTTAATAGAATGTGACTATACAAGGTATCACACAATATTTATACTAGTGCAGCAGCCGCTATACTTAACCCAGATAGCCACATTAAAGGGACACAATACTTTTAAATATCAAGCCAGGATGTCTAGTAAAGCTTCACTTAAAAATAGCCTTGCAGAAGAACCTTCTATAGCACTTCTATGTCATTAACCCATGAAAATGCCGGTTTTACAGTCGCACTTATTGCTAGGTCACTTATTATACAGCATATATACCTTACTTACTATACTTTTATATGGGGAATTCGCTTATTACTTAGCAAAAAGTTAGAACCTAAAGTTAGCCTTATTATTATTTAGTACTCCTACCTAACCCCAAAACTTTTGTCCTCAGACCTTTTTAATATAAATAAGAGTTGCTGTTTTGTCCTCCTATATACTATAAATAACTATTATCTCTTACTTGTGTCTAGACGCCAGCCTTTTATACTATTAACTAAATACTATTACTTTAGTAGATCCTGTAAATAGCTAAATACCTTAAACTATACATTCTGGAACAGGTTATAGCCCTTAAATAGTGTGGTAAATAGTTTTTTATTAACATTATATGCCTTATTATATACAATACTACCTATTTTTTATAAGCTATTAGTCAGTTATAATTCTATATCTATACTGCTAAAATCCCTAATTAGTGCCTAGTAATAGTAGCATATTTAAATTAAATAGGAGTTATAGTTAAAACAAGCAAATCCCTCTACCTAACTATTTAAGCAGTGTGACTTACAGAGGAGCATAACACCTCTATTAATATTACTAGTAGGGATTAGGGTGTCCTCTATACTAAAATTAAGCTAGTAATCCTCCTTAAGTATTTAGTCTATATTAAAATTAAAATACAGGTTAATATAGCTAAGAAAGTCATTTTAAGCTTACTAAAATATATTATATTTAGTAGCCAACTTAAGGCCATACCTAGATATTACCAGGAACAGATTATAGAAAGTATTATATAGTATATATCCATCATTATCACCAGTATACTTATAGGAGAGGTACTATACCTCTACTTAGAATATATCTAGGCATAATTTTAGTATTATATATCTAACATCTATAGGCTAATTGGTTTTTATTATAAAACATTTTTTTTTAACTTTAGCCTTATAATCTATATCTATAAAGCTATAGGGATAATACTAATAGATATTAAGCATACAGCTTTTCTTTAGAGCTGGGAGGATAATATTATTAACCTAAGCAGCCTATTCTCTATTATAAAGATATATTTTACCAAACTCCTTAATAACCATATACAGGAAAAATATATAGCACTTATAGCTAAATCTACCAGCTACTAGCCCCTGGCCTAATTAAAGCTGCTTTAGCTTATATATTTAGTAACCTTAAATCTAAATCTTTAGGTTTTATATAATACACCAGAAGTACAGGGGTCTATACACTAAGTTAAACCCACCTCAATATACAGCTAGTGTAGTTACTTAAGTAATAAAGCTATTAATATCCTATTATCAGCCAATCTAGATTTCTGCATCTTTAAACCAGTTTTCTAACTTAAAAAAGTTAAGCTTTAGTGGGTTTTTATTACCTCTAGCTAGTAGTACCTGCCACAGGATATAACTGTGGTCCTTATTCCTTAAAGCGATCTCAGGCAGGTCTAAAGGGTAATTAATTATACCACTAAAAGTAAATAGTAATACTCAGCATTACTAGAATTAAGTTATTTATACTAAAGAATACCCACTCTTATTTACTATATGTGGAGGCTTATCTATAAAGTTAGTAAAGTTCCTATTATAGTTCTTTGCACTTATATACTATATATACACCTTTTATTCCACACTATCTTTAATTAGGTAGCAGTAGCCCTAGTATACTACTCTTAGTTAACCCTATTATTTTTATTATTAATAGTGTGCTCACTAAAGTCTACCTGCCTTGCTTACTAATCCTTAAGTCTATTATTACTATTACTAGCATTATTTATATTACTATAGGCAGCCCAATCTATATCATTAAATAGCTGTATTAACCTAGCTTCACCACCCAACTTAAAGCATAAGGAATTATCAGTTAATAGTAATACAGGCCATATACTATTACTACCATTGTTATTATTACCACTATCATTATTACTATTATTATTATTGCTATTATTATCATTAAAGGCTCCATGCCAGCTTTTATTTATTAATACCTCTGCTATTCTACTTATATCACCTATTTCTTTAACCTAATTTATATTTTTAGCACCATCTTCCTCCTCTAATAATAGGGCAGGCTTTATACTTTTAGCTAATTACAACTAAGAAGATTTATAAACTAAAGATAGAGAGTGAGTTAACACTATTAGCTGTACCCATTTAATAAGCTGCTATTATACTACTCTATCTGTATCTACTACCTTATTATCCTCCTTTATTAGTATAGCGGCATTATTAGGTATTAGAGCAGTTATACCCCTAGTTACTAACTGCACCTAAGTAAATTAATTTAGTGGCGGTAATAGTGTTAAGACTTTAGTATAAATACTTAAGGATTTAATACTTAGTAGTAGTAGCTTATTTATATATCCACTTTTAGCAGTAAAAAGTAAATTAAACTAAATAGATTTATAAATCTAATATCAGTCCTAGCTTAATAGAAAATAAGGACTAAAAATAGAATAATTTACAAAGGGCCTTACCAGCTTACCTATTTGCAGGTTAGAATTAAATAGTTAAAAATAACTACCTCTAAATACTGTTGCTTTAGGTTACTAAATCCTTCCACTTAAATCTCCTAGTTAGGCACTATAATCTATTTACCCCCTTTAGGCCCAGCTTACTAGAGGATAAAAAGAGAGTCTAGTTAAATTTAGAATCCAGTATAACTACTAACCTGCTAGGCCTAACATTTTTAACAACAGGATTCTTAATTTATTGTATTAGCTGCTTCCCTCCTCTCTTCTACTATATAAAGTTTTTTTAGGTAACCACTATTATTTTCTTTAGGCATTAAAAAATATATAGCAAGAATACTCTTCTATTTATTATTATGGCGTTAATAAAATATATTTAAGTATATTAGTTATTATAAGGTGTTATTCTACCCCTAGTTTAAAGTACTATACCTAATTAAGGTTTTTATATTACTTATTAATAACACTAACCTAAATTGGGGTTTTTATATTGCTTATAAATAGCACTAACCCAATTTAGGTTTTTATATTGCCTATTAATAACATTAACCTAAATTAGGGTTTTTATATCCAACAGGCTATAGAAATATAAAATAATAAAGTATTAAAATGTTAAAAATTAACCTTTTAGTGGCATAAGGAGGCTAAAGCCGACTTTGGCATATTAATATACTAAAATATTAAAAATTAATCTTCTGGTAGCATAAGGAGGCTAATAAAACCAGCCTCTTTATACTACTAATTTTTAATAAATTATTAGGGTTAAATTATATTATATAGTTTTAGTATAATAATATGCTAAAATATAATTATTATAAAAATAAATAATTACTAATCCAGATAAGTATTAAGACAAATATTAATATAAATATTAAAATAAGTGTTAAAATAAGTGTTAAGATAAATATTAAAATAAATATTAAGATAAATATTAAGAAGAGTATCAAAAAAAGTGTTAAAATAGTAACTGTTAGTATAGACTTTAAATTAGTATTAAAAATGGCTAAGTAAATATAATAGGACAATTACCAATTACTATATAAGACCTGTTAATAACGGCTTACAAATTAATAATAACACTAACTTAATTAAAGTTTTTATATTATATACTATAATATATTATAACTTAAATTATATTAACTTAGTTAAGGTTTTTATATTACAACTTAAATAGGCACTGATTTAATTAAGGTTTTCATATTATATACCAAAGCAACATTAAATTCCTTAACTTTACAGTAATATAGTAACCCAACCACAATAGATATTTAAAATCTAAAACCTGCATATAACTCACTATACCTAGTTCTACCCTTTCTATACAAAAAAATCACCTTTCCGCAAAAAAAATTTAGTGTTCCTTACTTAAATTTTTACTAAATCCTTTATTACTAATAAAATCCTAACACCCTAACACCTATAACTTACTACTTTAGCCAAAATATATTAAAGACTTAAAGGTAGTTATTATAGCTATTTTTTAAACTTAATATATTAGTTATAAGGCCTATAATAGTAAAGGGTAATAAATACCTAAATTAGTAATTTATTAAGTAGTATACTATAAAGTATTTTATTATAGTATAATAGCTTTACTTTTTAAAGGTCAATTATCTTAATTATTATAATATTAAAATATATAATATATAGCTTACTAGCTTGCCTAAAAATAGCTTTATATTAAATTAGCTATTTTATATTAATAAATTAAAGTCTAATTTTAGTGGCCTAATAGTTTACCCTACTATTTCTATATAATATCCTCTTGTTATTAATCTTCTACCTATTAAGCTTAGTAGTAATATCCTAGATAATAAATTTAATAATAATATACTAAATATTTTAGTTTTTAATTTAATGCTTAACCTTACTAAATTAAAACTTTTAGGTTATAAGGTTTAATACTAATAAGACTTATAAATAGGCTTAGAGGTTTTTATTATATAATAAATACCTTTCTTTAAGTAATTAGCTAGTTTTATTATATATAGCGCCTTTTTTACTCTATTTCCTTATAGTAAAGCTAACTTTAATATGCTATAAAACTATATAGTTACCTTAGCTGTATATACTAAATATATACTTAAGTATTAAGATAATTAATTTGGCTGCTACCCCTTATTTTACTACTATATATTTAATTAAATTATAAGAGAGCAAGCCCTTAATACTATTTATTTCCTTTATAGCTAATTAAATAAAAATAGTCTATTTTTAAATAAGCTTAATAATCTTATAAATAATATTAATATAACTTTAATAATATACAGAATATATATATTACAATAATATACAGAATATATATATTACAATAATATATACTATACAGTATTATTAGTGGATGATTAATTCTTTAAAATCTATATAATATAAGGAATAATATTTATTATATATTCCTTTAACCTAAATAAGACTAGCGTTAGGGGTAAAATATAATACCTATATATTTTAATATAATATTTTAGCAACACTAAAAGTACTTAAAAATGTGTAAAGAACTAATATCCTATAACTATATAGTTTAAATATCTATATATGTACTTCTCCTTATTTCCTTCCTTACTATTACAGTATAGGTTATAATAGTACTAGATTATCCTAAATTATTCTAAATTATACTAGACAGTACTAAATAGTGTTATAGATATAGGCTAATTGCTATATATTGCTATACATTATTATATATTGCTATATATTGTTATATATTGCCGTATATTGCCATATATTACTATATATTGCTATATATTACTATATATTTAGGCTTATATATATCCTCTTTGCTATAATTACACCTTAATTAGCTAAGTCATTAATATAATATATTCTACCTATTTTATTATTTTTAACTTGATTTAGTTTATATTAATAAGTTATTTAAAGGCTAATAATAGATTACTTTTAATTATAGTGTTTACAGGGTTACTATCTCTATTAATCTATTTAATTTTAGCTATTTTATATCTTTTATATAATTGGTATAGGCATATAATATTAATTATAAGTCTTTTCTCCTATATAGTTCCTAATTTAATAAGGCATTTATAAATTAACTTAAAATTAGTGTAAAAGATAAGTAGTAGGTTAATATTAAGTTACAATTTAACTGTGGCCTTAATTACAGCACTAATATTAAAACTATAGGCTATAGTATATAATTTAGAGACTAGTATACTTTTAGTGATTCTCTTGCATTTAACTAAGGACTAATAAATAATGTTTACCTTATTTAATAAGTCTATTAGTACTAAAATATATCCAATCTATAATAAAAAGTCCTTATTATTTATAAATAAGGAATTGGTAAATATAAGTAGTTAAAGTGTCTTTATATTAAGTTTAATAAAGCTTAAGTCTTTTATTAAGTTTTTAATTTACTACTAAATTCTTTTATTAAGTAGTTTTATATCTTTTTTATTAAGGTTAATTACTTAGGCAGTATAGGACAAATTAAAAGAAGCTTTAGGCTGGTATATAAATATAATATAAGTTTCTCTTACTTATTAGGTAATATATTAGTCTTTAGGCATAAGTATTATATAAATAGTACCTTTAAAACTAATTGTTATTATAGCTTCCTTAATATTAATAAGGGTTAAATTCTAGCATTAGCGCTCCTATATAAGTATAATTATATAATCCTATTATTAGATAATGCCTCCATTAAACTTAATTAGATGCTTTAGTATAAGTTACTTATATTCCTTAATTAAGAACTTAGCTTTCTTAATCTTCTCCTATTCTAAAGCTATAAAAACTAAATTAGTTAATAAGAGGGTATTATTAGTCTATAGACTAATTATTTTAAAGTTTATAGGGTTATTAAGGTAAAGTAGGTAGGGGTTATAAATAGATTAACTTATATTTAGTTCTTTAATATAATAGTTATAGTAAGTCTTAAACTAATAGTTACTTGCCTTAGGAATACTATATAAAGGTCTAATAACCTTTAAAATTATGCCTTTTAAGACTTTAAGTATTATATTAAGTTTAAAAAGTACTTTAATATAAAAGTCTTAATTTAGTTTTATAGTTAATTATATATAGGCCTGTAAAATGTCTTATAAGTAAAGATATATACTATTGTTTTAAGTTATAGCTATAATATAAAGAGTAAGGCATTAGCTAACTTATTAAATTATAAATAATTAGGTTAGTATAAGGTCTTTTTCTAGGTTATTATAAGCCTATATAATTAGTCTTAATTTTTTAAAGGCCTTATTAGTACTAAAGTTCTTAATCTTATTAACAAATCTAAAGTTAAATACTTTATTGTTTTGTAATATATCTTTGGGGTTAACTAGTTTAAAAACTCTTTTTTTAAGTAATCCCTTAATCTCCTTCTAATATAATACTATAAACTAATTAGGATTTATAAGTTAATTATTATCTTTATTTTATAGGTAAATTAAGATATTTATAGTATTTACTTTAATAGGGTACTTATATAGTCTACCTTTTCTATATTTAATGGGTTAAGGTTTAGGCTTAGTTTAAGGTTGGAGTTTAGGTTTAGTTTAAGGTTAGGGTTTAGGCTTAGTTTAAAATAGGGGTAGTTTACTTTTATTATCTTCTAATTATATATCTATAATTTTAGGGTCTATTAAATATAGTTTTATGACTATATTACAGAAGTTGGTAAGTCTATAGGGAAGTTGTATAATATAGTTCTTATTTTTAATATTAAGTAGGTTATATAGGCTAGACTAGTAGCTAGGTTAGCCTATAGGTCTTTCTCTTTATACTAATATAGGTGAGTTAAGTGGTAGGTTATAAATTATAGTTGTCTTAGGTCTGTTACGCATATTAAGGGCATTTACTATTTAGTATTTAGTTTTAAGTTTCTTGATTTCTTTTATAGCCTTTTTAAGAGCTACTGTTTGTTATATAACTATAGGGTTAGGTGTATTAGATTTTACTATATATAAGTAAGCTCTAAATACTAATAAGGTAGGTATAAGACTATTAGGGCTTATAAAATCATTAATTACTTTAAAGGCTATTTATAGGGCTATATCCTTGCTAATATCTAATAGTTCTACAATAATAATATAGTATATATAATAGAGGGGGCCATAATAGTGTTTTATTATTTTAACTAAATTATAAGCTTTAACAGGTACGCTTTTTATAGCTATTTTAAGTATTATAATATATTATTTAAATTCCTTACTTATAAAGTTCTTATCTATATTATATATAATAATGTTAGGGGGTCCCAAGTATATATTAATTTAGCACATTTGTAATATATCTTATATATACTTGGCGCTAATACTTTACAGCTATTTACTAACTTAAAATTATGTTTTTTTATTAATAATATATAAAAGGGGTATACTATTAATATATATAATATTAACCACAATTAAATAGTTAAAATTAATATTATTATATAAAGTAAATCTAAATCTACTAGGCGACTTTCCATATTTTTGATAATAGTAGCAGTAGTATATAAAATAATCTAAGGTCTTATTATTAATATTATGCCCTAAATGTTTAAATATTTATATAAGACATTTAACTAAGGGGTAGTTAAAGTAATAATATAATCATTTTAATTCTATATTAGTTAAATAATAAGGATTTTAATTAAATAACTTAGTTAAGTAATTATATAAGGATATATTTTAAAGTAGAAAAAGGTGGCTAAAGTAATATATAACTAGTACTTTACTTTAAGGGGTAATTAGCATATTTTTTAGGTTATTAAAGTATACTTATAGGTAGTTTATGTCTGCTAAGTAGAGTAAAAATAAGGTATTAACCTTAATAATATAAAACTTAATTATATTAATTAAGGTAGTTATTTTAGCTAATCTGATTAATAAGGTTAATTTAATACTAAACTATATATTAACTATACCTTATATAGTAGTATTAAGTTATATACTAGTATTAAGTCTTTAAAATGCTAAGAATTGGCTATATCCTGCTATAGAGCATTTAGATACTCCTATATTAATTATTATACCTATAAAGTTATTTATAGTATAATAGGATATAAATATGGTTATATTATAGGTAAAGGGGTCCTAGTTAGTTATAAAAGGTATTATATTATTTATAGTTATAACTAAATAGCTGAAGGCTTTATTAGCTAAAATAGCAGCTATAAAAATAGCTTTATATTATTTTACTTAGCTAAAGGAGGTATAGAAGTAATTAATATCTAGTTATAAGTTCTTATTAGTTGCCTTATAACTTATATTAATAGTTAGTACTTAAAAAGCTTCCTTAAGCTCTTTTTTTAAGTTAATATTATTATCTTTATAGTCTATAATATATTAATTAAGTTATTTATTAAATTAGTTATTAAATTTATTAAATTTGTCCCTATTAGTAGTCCTAAACTTAGCTTTAGACTCTTTTTATTCTTCTTAAATATAGTTTTATAATTAGCAGCCTTCTTTATTATATATAAAGTAATATAGTTTATAATATAGGGAGAAATAAAGATAGGTATAGTTGTGGTTATAGTTTTAGTTATAGGTTTAGTTTTAATATTAGTTACAGTTTTAGTATTAATTGTAGTTGTTCTTTTTTCTAAAGTACTAATAATTTATATAATAAGCCTAAGTTTAAGCTTACTTTAGGTTCTATTTTTTATAAGCTATAATTAAAGATTATAATTTATTAATAAGGGGGCTTAGTTCTTAAAGTAGGTCTAATATAGTAAATTAGTATACATGAATTCCCTAACAAAATATAATAAGTTTATTAGTTAAAAAAGGTATTATTTATAGCTTTAGGGTAAGTCTATACTGTAATTAAAAAAGTGTGTTAATTAATATTTAAAAGCAATTACTAGTCAATTTATCTGTATTTTTGTTTATAATTATCTTTAATAAAATTATATTTTATTTACTAAGGTTTTTATATTTAGAGCTAGGGCCTTTAAAGAAGCCATAAAGGTGCCTATAAATATCTTTAAATAAGAGATTACTAAGTCTACTATTAAAGTACTAGTTTAAGGCTAGACCTGTTAATATAATTAATAAAGCTTTATTATAAGCCTCTTATAGAATATTAAATTGGTTGTAGATATTATAAAAAATAATTAGTTTATAATTAAAGCTGTTATTTATACTATTATATTTAAATTCCTCTATATATATTTTTACTATATTAGAAATCTTTTTGCCCTATTTTAGTATAGTTAATATCTATAGGGGGGGACAGTTTATAGGTATAGAGTTATATATAGTGAGGGTCCTACTGGTGTTTCTCTAGATAGTGGTAGAGTTGTAATCTAAATGCTTAATAATTATTATAATTAAAATAGGGTTATATAAACTATTAGATCTTATAATAACTTATAATTAAGACTATACTTAATTATATTATTTATTTTATTTAACTAAAACCTATTTTTATTTAACTTATTATATACTTCTTCTAAGTTCTTTTAGGTCTAGGAATGTTAATATTCTTTTTAAGCTATTTTAAATAAAAGTTATATATATATTATATATTTCTCCTTTATATATATATATACTCCTCTTTGTTATAGAAAGGTATATATATTTTAAAAGTATTATATATATACTTTTAAGAATATATCTATATTAAATGTTTTAAAATTATCTTAAAAGAAAGACTAAAGTTTATTATTTATTGACTTATATTTATTATATTCCTATAACTTAAATAGTATAAAATCTATAAGATTTTTATTAATTATTATTTATATATTAATTTTATGTTTTTATTATTTTACTTTTATCTTCTAGTCTATTGGTATAGCTATTTTAAAAGGGATAAAAATAGTTTAAGTAGTAGTTAAGGTAGTTATATTCTTAATATAGTTATATTTTTAATATAATTATATTTTTAATAAAGACTACTAGTATAGTGGTCTATATCTCTAATTAAGGTAAAGTATTAAATATCTTTTAAATCTAAAGTAGATTTAAAGTATTTCTAAATAAAGTGGAGTATTAAATGTCTTTTAAATCTAAAGTACTTTAATTCTCTTTAACTAAAATAGGGCCTTTATAAAATAGAGTATTAAATATCTTTTAAGTAAGTATATATTTCCTAATATATATATACTTACTAATTAGTATTAGTATGACTTTAATAATATATAAAATATATATATTATAATAATATATACTATACAGTATTGTTAATAAATAATTAATTTTTTAAAATTTATATAATATAAAAAATAATATTTATTGTGTATTCCTCTAATTTAAATAAGACTAGTATTAGGGGTAAAGTATAATACCTATATATTCTAATATAATATTCTAGCAATAAATAGTAATAAGGGTAATTAGGTTCTAAATAAAATTATATAATATATATAAAAACTTAAAGGCATTAGGCCCTATTAAAAATAAAAGAGAAATAAGCTTATAGCTTATATTAAAAATATTTAAAATAGTTCTCTATTCTTTATACTTAGTACTACTAATTTATATTAGTATAATTTATACTTTTATATACCTTTATTTAATAAATATAAGGCTGCTAATAAGGCTTAATGCTACTAAATTGCTTTTTAAAATTTTAATAATAATCTATATATTACTATTTATTAGTTATATTACTACTTTAATTTATTTAAAAAATATATACTTATAAGTCTATTTAATAGTATTAATTTTTAGTCTTAATATAAGTAGTAGGTATAAGGTAGTAATTATATATATAGCTTTTTATAGAGTTTAATAGCCCTAAAGCTATTATAATATTAATAGAAAATGGTAGAATATTATAGTATAACTGTGATGGTGCTGGGGCACCGCCCCTTGCAGCTAGCTTAGCGTAATCTCTAGAGTTCACCTATAGTATATATATTAGCCCCTAGAGCCTCTTTTCCTTTTCTTTTCCTCTCCTTAGCTTAATATCTTTATAATATAGTATTTTATAAGCTTTAGTTTAGAGGCATTTATGTGAGCTGTTATATTATATTAAGCTTATCCACCCTAAAGGGGACTTTATTTATTTTAAAGCTCCCTCTTTACCTTGCCTGGGAAGGCCTAAATAATATCCTATCCCTATTCTGTATATTAAGGACATATGTTAAATACTTTTAGCTATATATTGTTAATAACAATATTAGGTTACTACTATTAATACTAGGAGCCAGTATTTAAGTAGCTAAAAGGTCTCCTATAGTTATAATTAAATACTAACTTTAATGGCTAAAAATATATACCTATAAAGGCCTTAATAATATCTTACCCCTATTTTAACTTTTTTAACTAATATAGAGTTATATAAACTATAAAGATAACTTTAGTTAAGATTTAGCTTAAGGCTATAAAGATAATTTAATCCTGTCTAAGCCTAAAATTAATCCTATAGTATTAGCTAAAATAAGTTAAAATATGACCTGCACCATATTATTAAGCAGTAGGTATATATTATCTGCAAAGTCCTTTAGAATAAATCCTATCTATTGTCCTTTAGCTATTACTGCTGTAATAACTACCTTAATTAATATTAAGCTATATAAGGAGAGACAAAATTAATTAGGAAAGACCTGCTGTTAATATTATACTGCTACTAAATAGATAAAAGCTTATACTAATATATATATAAGCTATATTTCTTTTTTTTATGGCTTAGGGCGTACTATACTAAAGGAGGGGGTAGTAGAGCTAAGGAGGTACTGGAGTTCTAAGAGGAAGAATAATGACTATAGAGGGCTCTTAGTAATATACACCTCTTATAACAGCAGGATGGCTATATACCTTATACTAACCTAATAATAACTGTACTGCTATACCTATAGTCTAACTAATAGACTAATTGTGCTGATATGCCTATAATTTATTAGTTAACTGATAGATTGAGCTTTAAATATTTAACTATTATTACTACCTAATATTTATATTATACTGCTATTATAATAGACCCTGGCTGCTCTACCTGCAGCTAATTAACCCTTATTGCTTTACCTGTAACTAATTAACTACTTACTGCTCTGCCTGCAGTTAACTAACTTTTACTGCTTTGCTAGTAATAACAACTGTATATAAGGTAGAGCTTTGCTCCCTAATATATAACCCCACAGATAGTACTGTACTGCTACCTAACTGATAAGCTCTTATACTAATATGCCTGTAAGTAAACCTGATAACCTCTTGCACTAATATACCTATAAGTGATTTTAATTACTATTATACTAATACGCCTGCAATTAATTGACTACCAATAGTGCTAATACGCCTGCTATTTACTATTTAATATTAATACTGCATTATTATTTAACCTCTGCTGCTTTACTTGTAACTAAATTAACACTTTACTACTTTACTGTAGCTAATTAACCCTTGTTACTCTACCTATAGCTAAATAAATAGACCCTTGCTGCTCTACCTGCAGCTAATTAACTTTTACTACTTTGCCTGCAGTATTAACTGTATATAAGGGAAAGCTTTTATGACAGTACTAGTATATATTACCTGCTATATTTAGCCAATTAGGATTTTCTATACCTGGTATAAAAAATCACTATTAGCTTATTTACCATTAGTGCCTTAGTGGCCCTCATAATATGTCTACTTATTACCCTTAAATAATTTTTTTTTTCTTTTACACTATCTAGGAAGGCCTTAATAATATCCCACCCTATAAGCCAGACAGGATTAGACCTGTACCCCTAGAATTAAAACTAAATCATATGATTTTAATAAACCCTAGGAAGCTAATAATGGCACCTAAAGCAAGCTTATTTAAAAGAGCTGCCCTGACCTAAGAGGAGTATAAGATTTAATTGGGATCTAAAATCAAAGATAATAATAATATTATAGATATATATAAATAGATTTGTGCCCTAGCGGCCAATTAGGAAGCTGACTGTCTCCAAGCTTAAAGCATATAAAAGACCCTATAAGAGATCCTAAATAGCCTTATGGCCCTATAAAGTAGCTTAGTTCCCTCTTCTAAAAGTCCTAGTTATCCTGTCTACTTAACTAAATATAATATACTAAGGAGTATAAATATAATAATAAAGCAATTAAAGTCTATTAAGCTCCCTGACCCCTAATTATTATCCAATAGGATAGACCCTATTTTTAAGAACTAGAGGATTTAAGTATAAGGAAAGCTCTGTGTTAACTACAACTATTTCCTGTCTAAAGAAGCCAAAATGCTCTACCTCTTTAGTTAAACTATAGGGGATGCTTAATAGTACCTTTAAGCTAAATTTAAAGATAAGTCCTCTGTCTAATTCACTTCTATTAATAAAATAATATAGTACCTAATGGCCATCTATATTAACCTAAATAAAGTATAAAATGCCTATTATAACTATAATTACCTAATAATGAAACTAAATTAGCCCTTTACTAAATTTTAGACCCAATTCCTATACTTTATAGGAGAAGGCTAAGTTCCCCTTAAGAACTATTATTTAGACCTATATAATAAGCTAACAATCTGGTTATAAGAAAAGATTGCTATAACCTTAGATAACCTACCAACCTATAAAAGACTTATAGCTTATTGCCTATTATTAGACTTAGAATTAAAGTGGATTGATACCCGCCCTAATTAGTAGAAGTAATTATATAGCAATTGGAACTCATCAGCCATACCTATAGGAGCTGGAGTAAGAAGACAAGCTGTAATGGCTCTTGCACCAAAAGCAGTTATAACTATATACTGGCGAGCCTTGCCTGACTAGCTATATACTATACCCTTAGCTAGTACTTATTATAATACCCTAATTAACCTAGCTTTGGCCACATGCTATAACTATAATAAGGAAGGTTATTTTGCCTTATTTTACCTAAAGCTAAAGGATATAGGCAATATTAAGGAGATAGAGGAAGGAGAAATATCTAATAAGTTGGGAAAAGAAAAACCCTAGGGAAAGACTCCCCCCTAAAGTACCCTATTAATCTTAAAGAGATTAATCTAAGTCAGTTAATAGGTGGAAAATACTTTATAATTCTATATATAGTATCTTAAAATAAATATAGAGTTAACACAACCGCCTTTATTAATACTAAAGTAAATGGCTTTACCTTTATAAATACTGCTTATATAAATAATATTGCTAAGTTTCTAAATATAAAAGCTACTAGACTAGAGAAACCTGTCTAAGTAAAAGGCTATAATGGTTAAGCTAGTAAGCTAGTTACCTATATCTTAAAGTTATATATTACTTTTGACAGATAATGCTAGTATAGTATCCCCTTTTATATCCTAGATCTAGGGTCCTATAATATAATCCTCAGCCAAAAATAGATATCCTATTTTAATATTTAGCTAAATATATAATAAAGATAATTTATTTAGCTAGAGGATAGACTGAAATTACCCTCCTTTATTAAGGAAATCTAAACTAATTATAAAACACTAGCCGTAAAGGTTAACCCTATTTATTAGTAGGATGTTAGGGACTATAACTTAGCCTTTACCTAAAAAGATACCCGCTATAAGGCTAAAAGGAACTTTTTTGTACTAACAAAGATACTCCCCTAAAGTACTACAGTTGATAAAGACTTTATTTATAATAGCGGGACAGATAGTAATATAGATAATGTCTAAATTATATAGATTTAATCAATATAGAAAAAAATATACTAATAGGACATAAGGGATAACCTCTAAAAAATGCAACAGGAGCTAAAAGGAGTGATAACAATGTCTTTACCCCAGAAGCCCTTAAGGTCCTATATACCCCCACTATTATATGACCCTCCTGCGGTAAATATTGCTGTAATCAGTGCTATAGCATTCTATTTTAATATATATAGGAGGGACAACAAGGTCTTTACAACTAGCTTGTATAAAATTGACTGGATTATTAATAAGAGAGAAGAGGAGCCAGTTGAGGAAATTGATAAGGAGCTAGTTAAACACCTTCTCCCTACTATCTATACAGGATACAAGGATGTATTCTTAAAGGCAGCTTTAGATAAGTTGCCCCCTTATTAAATATATAATTATAAGATTCAACTAAAAGCCAATAACTCGCTAGGCTATAGCCCCTTTTACTAATAATTAATAGATAAGCTAAAAGTAATAAAGTAATACTTATTTAATAACCTTAAAAAGGGGTTTATTAAGCCAAGCCAAGCCCCTTTTATTTCCCCTATTTTGTTTATAAAAAAGCCTAATAGAGGCCTTTATTTTTATATTAACTATTAAAAACTAAACGCTATTACTTAAAAGGATTAGTACCCTATCCCTTTAATTAATAAAACCCTTATATATTTAAGTCAGGCAAAGATCTTTACTAAACTTAATATTCGCCAAGCCTTTTACTGAATTAGGATAGATCCTATAGCTAAAGACTTAATTACATTCTATACCTATTATAGGTCTTATAAATGTAAAGTCCTTCCTTTTAGACTAATAAACAGGCCGGCTATATACTAAAGATATATAAATGATATTCTTTTTAATTACCTTGACAAATTCTGCACAGTATACTTAGATAATATTCTTATATACTCAGACAATGAATTTAAACACTAGGTTTATATTAAGAAGGTTTTAAAGAGACTGTAGAATATAGGCTTATAAGTTAATATTAAGAAATATGAATTTAGGGTAAAGTGTATAAAGTACCTTAGGTTTATTGTTACTATAAAAGGAATTAAAGTCAATTCTAAAAAGGTTAAAGTAATCTATAACTAGAAACCCCCTTATACTATAAAAGAGATTTAGTCCTTCTTTGGTTTTTGTAACTTCTACTGTTAGTTTATCCATAACTATGGAGTTATAATAAAGCCTCTTGTATAACTTACCTAAAAAGACACGCCTTTTATCTTTAATAATAACTGCATAGAGGCCTTTAAAGAGTTAAAAGATCGGCTTATCTCTTCTTTAATCCTTTATTATTATAACTTAGACCTTAAATTAATGCTAGAAATAGATGCTTCTAACAGAGTTATAATGGGAATCCTATTACAGCTATATCTAGACGGCAAATAATACCCTATTGCTTTTTTCTTAAAAACAATAGACCTAACTAAGTGTAACTATAAAGTATATAATAAAGAAATGCTATCTATTATTTAATTACTGTCCCAATGGCATATAGAGCTTAAAGGCATGAACTTTTAGATTAAGGTTTATACTAATCATAAAGCCTTAAAGTATTTTATGATAATAAAGTAGCTTATTAGTTGACAGGCTTAATAGGCTAAAATACTCTTTTAATTTTTCTTTATAATTATATACTGCCTTAGTAGGCAGAACTCTTAAGCTAATGTCTTAATTTAGAGGGAATAGGATATAGGCCCCTAAGACAAGCTAAAGGCTTAACATTAGACACACACCCTCCTCTATCCCAAACAGCTTAACTTATATATCCTTAAGGAAATAAACTCTAAATAAAACAAGCTAGCACCTATAGGAGGAGAGTTCCTAGATAAACCAATAGGACTAATTGACCACATTCTAACTGTAAACCATATAGCTAAATCCCTAAAGGCCCTTTATAACTAAGCCCTAAAAGGTAACCTTAATTTGGAAATAGAAGAAGGACTGTTTTTATACTAAGAGCAGCTTATAGTTCTAGATATTAATAACCTATAAATAGAGCTAATCTGTAAAGCCCATTATTAAGTCTTAATGGCATACCCTAGTTAAGATAAGACCCACTAACTATTAGTGCCCTATTATTATTAGTAAGGACTTCTGTTGGATATAGAATGATTTATTAAAAACTGCTATGCCTATAAACATGCAGATGCCCCTAAGGATTAAACTCCTAAGTGGTTACAACTATTATTAGTTTTAGAATGCCTTTGGTAATATATTATAATAGACTTTAAATTATTTCTAAAGGATACCTATAGCCATAATATGGCCTTTATAGTAATTAACTAACTATATAAGTAATTTATTTCCCTCCCTTGCTTTAAAACCATAACTGTGAAGGATATAGCTTACCTCTATGTTGATAATATTTACTGATTCTATAGTACTCCTGAATTAATTATCTCTGACTATGGTCCCTAGTTTATATTAGATTTCTGGAATAAATTCTGCTGTATTTTTGGGATTAAGATTAAGCTCTCTACTATATTTTACCCTTAGACTGATGGCTAAACTAAGATTATAAACTAGTACCTTAACTAGCAATTATATCCTTTTATAAACTACTATTAGGACAACTGGTTAGAATTACTGCCTATAATAGACTATGTGCAGCTTATACTCCCCTATAATAGTATAGGGATGTCGCCATTTGAACTGCTTAATGGGTATATACCATAAATATCCTTTAATTAAAATAGGCCTACTGAACCTATAATAGCTTATAAATGCCTTAATTATAAAGAGGCCTAGGCATTTACTGAGAGAATATATAAGGCCTAAGAGACTGCTTAAATAATCATAAAAAAGGCATAAAAAAAGAAAGAGGCCAATATAAATTAGTATTATTGTGAAGTAGACTTCCAAATAGGAGATAAGGTCTAGGTATTAATAAAAAACTAGAAAACCTAAAGGCTAAGCCATAAGTTAGACTACTAAATGGCTGGTCTATATAAGATTTTAGAGAAGGTAGGACACTCCTTTAGGGTTAAACTATTAGATTTAATGAAGATTTATCCTGTTTTCTCCCTAGACTAATTATAAAAGGCTATAAATGACCTACTGCCTAGACAGTATAATGACCCTCTACTGCTAATTTAGATTGTAGAGGATAAGGAATGGGAAGTTGAAGAGATTTTAGCAGTCAAGAGGGTCTGTAGTGTCTTAAAATACTATATAAGCTAGGTTAGCCATAACAAGGACCTAGAATAGTATCCTATATCTGATTTCAAGTACTCCCCTTATAAACTATAGGACTTCCACCTGGCCTATTTAGACCTCCCTAGACTACCAAGTAAGTTAGATAGCTGGATTAAATGCTGGGAAGAAGGGTTAAATAATTATGATAATTTAGACAATAATAAGGAACTTAGATAACGCCTAAGGGCAGGCTTTTTTAAAAGGGGGGGGTAATATAACGGTACTAGTACGTGTTACCTACTATATTTAGCCAATTAGAATTTTCTATGCCTAGTATAGAAAATTGCTATTAGCTTACTTATTATTAGTGCCTTAGTAGCCTTTGTGATATATTTACCTATTGCCCCTAAATGATTCTTCTTCTTCTTCTTCTCTTTAGCTTAGTATCTTTACTAGATAGCAATCTATAAGCTTTAGTTTAAAGGTAATTGTGTGAGCTGTTACAGCTTTACCCCTTATATAACCCTGCTATTAGTACTATACTGCTACCTAAACTAACAAGATATTGCTGATATACCTATAATACTAATTACTATTATGCTAATAAGCCTACAACTTAAACATAATTAAGTAAAGCTATACTCTTTAAATATACCCAGCTAGATAGAGCATAGCTCTCTAGAAGGCAACCCTGTTGTTAACACTATACTACAGCCTAAATTAATAAGCTCTATGCTGATGTGCTTATAAAACTATAACCTATTGATAAGACCTTATGCTGATATACCTGTGAGTATAACCTTGTTGCTGGCATTATACTGCCACTTAAATGACCCTGTCGCTGGTACTGTATTATTACTAGATCTCTGCTGCTCTGCCTATAGCCAATTAACCCTTACTGCTTTACCTACAGCTAAATATAATACCTTACTATATTACTATAGCTAACTGACACCCACTACTCTGCCTACAGCACTATAACTGACTTGTACTGCTCTGCCTGCAGTAGCAACTGTATATAAGGTAGCTTTGCTCTTTAAAATATAACCCTATTACTAACACTATACTACTATATTAAGGTTTTTTTATGGCTCAGGGCGCGCTATAATAAAAGGGGGGATAGTATAGCTAAGAGGTACTAGAGTTTTAGAGGAGGAATGATAACTAATAGAGGGCTCTTAGCAATATACCTCTTATAGTAGCAGGAGCTATATAACGGCTGCCTGCCCCATATTAACTGGGTATAGTAATATACCCCTCACAGTAACAGGAGCTGTAGGACGGCTGCCTGCCCTATATTAATTAGGTATAGTAATATACCCCTAGCAGTAGTAGGAGCTGTAGGACTGCTATAAGTCCTATATTAACTAGTATTGTGATTAAGTGCTAAATGCTAGATTTTTTTTCTTTTTTTTTTCCCTTTACTTTTTTAAGCCTAAGGGCAGGCTTATTAGGAGGAGGGGGTAATATAATAGTACTGGGGCACCACCCTTTGTAGCTAGCTTGGCGTAATTTCTAAAGTTTACCTATAGTGTATATATTAGCCCCTAAAGCCTCCTTTCCTCTTCTTTTCCTCTCCTTAGCTTAGTATTTTTGTAATACAGCATTCCATAAGCTTTAGTTTAAAGGCATTTGTGTAAGCTGTTATAATAACTTAGTAGACCTAAAGTTATATAATAAAAGGATTATATAAAACTTCTGCTATATTTTACTATATTACTATTAGTTTGTTTATTATTAGTGCCTTAGCGGCCCTTTTAAAATATTTATATAAGCCTATTATACTACCTATCTTCCTTTCTCTAGCTTTATATCTTTATTAATAAATAATTTAATTATATAGGCTTACCTATATTCTTTTTATTATATTTATGCCTTAATTAACTAAATTATTAATAAAAGCTAAATCTGTTAACTAGTAAATTAAAGGTGGCTTTTACTAAGTATTAAGTTGCTTTTATATTTATAATAAATCCTAATTAATTTAGGCCTCCTAATTTTTAATATCTTTTTACTTTTAATTATAAAGAATAGCTTAATATTAGTAAGCTTTTTATTATTTACCTTAATTAATTTTAATAATACTATAATTATATTAAATCTTATTACTTAAAATTAAAGAAAGGCTTTATTAAAGTAAAGGAGTACTGCTTTTACTTTTTATACTTTTTTTATAATAAGGTTACTGTATTAAAGGATTAAAATCTATATTACTAAATATTTTATTTATAGTATAATAATAAGCTTTTTAATGGCTATAATGTAGCTATAATATTAATATAAATAGTAAATATTAATATATCCCCTACTATAAGTATATTAATAATAATTAATTATATAGGTAAATATTATAGTAAGGAAGAGAAGAAGTTAACTTCTTATTAAGAGTTACTTTAATTAGTATAATTATATATTAATAGTCTTTATGTTTTTAGTTTAGTAATAGCTAAGTTTATAAATAAGCTTATTGCTAAATATAATTAGTTAGTGTAAGAAGTATACTATTTATTTTTTAATATTCCCCTTTTTAAAGGCTTAAAGAATATAGTAACTTTAAATTGTTATTAGGAGGATAATTAAAGTATTATATATAAGCTTAAAGATAGGTAACTAAAAGGGTATAGACTATTTAATTATAAAAAATATATATACTGCCTAAATAGGGTAGAGGATATTATTTTCCTTAATTTTTTATTTTATTTTAATTACTTTATTTATAAGTATTAACTAAGAGTAAGGCCTTAAGTTATATTATATTTTTTATAATATAAAGGTAATTTTTCCTATTTATAGTATTTTAAGTTCTGCTATATAAAGCTTATTTTTTATTATTTATAAAAGGAGTATAAAGAAGTAGCTATTTATATTAATAGATTTAGAGCCCTTAATTATATATATTGGTTTACTTTAATAATATGTAGAATATATATATTATAATAATATATACTATATAGTATTATTAGTGGATAATTAATTCTTTAAGATCTATATAATATAAGAAATGATATTTATTGTGTATTCCCCCTAATTTAAATAAGACTAGTATTAGGGGTAAGGTGTAATATCTGTATATTTTAATATAATATTCTAGTAATACTAAAAGTACTTTAAAAAATGTAAAGAATTAGTATTTTATAACTATGTAGTTTAAATATCTATATATATACTTCTCCTTCCTTCCTTTTTTATTGTTATAGTATAGGTTATAATAGTACTAAATTATCCTAGATTGTATTTTAGGTAAAGGTAGATTACTATATATTGCTGTATATTACTATATATTGCTGTATATTGCTATATATTATTATATATTATTATATATTTAGGCTTATATATATCCTCTTTGCTGTAGTTATGCCTTAATTAATTAAGTTGTTTATATAATTTATTTTATTTATTTTACTATTTTTAACTTAATTTGGTTTATATTAATAAGTTATTTAAGGGCTAATAATAGTTTATTTTTAGTTATAGTGTCTATAGGGTTACTATCTTTGTTAATCTATTTAACTTTAGCTATTTTGTGTCTTTTATATAATTAGTATAGGTATATAACATTAATTATAAGTCTTTTCTCCTATTTAGTTTTTAGTTTAATAAGGTATTTATAAATTAACTTAGAATTAGTGTAAAGGATAAGCAGTAGGTTAATATTAAGTTGTAATTTAATTATAGCCTTAATTATAGTGCTAATATTAAAATTATAGGCTATAGTATATAATTTAGAGGCTAATATATTTCTAGTAATTCTTTTATATTTGACTAAAAACTAGTAGATAATATTTACCTTATTTAATAAGTCTGTTAATATTAAAATATATCTAATTTGTAATAAGAGGTCCTTATTATTTATAAATAAAGAATTAGTAAATATAAGTAGTTAAAGTGTTTTTGTATTAAGCTTAATAAAGCTTAAGCTTTTTATTAAGTTTTTAACTTATTACTAAATTTTTTTATTAAGTAGTTTTATATTTTTTTTATTAGGGTTAATTACTTAAGTAGTATAGGATAAATTAAAAGAAGTTTTAGGCTGGTATATAAATATAATATAAACTCCTTTTACTCATTAGGTGATATATTAGTCTTTAGGTATAAGTACTATATAAATAATACCTCTAAAATTAATTATTATAATAGTTTCTTTAATATTAATAAGGGTTAAGTTTTAATATTAGTACTCCTATATAAGTATAATTATATAATCCTATTATTAAATAATACCTCTATTAAACTTAATTAGGTATTTTAGTATAAGTTACTTATATTCCTTAATTAAGAACTTAGCTTTTTTAATCTTTTTTTATTCTAAAGCTATAAAGACTAAATTAGCTAATAAGAGGGTATTATTAGTCTATAGATTAATTATTCTAAAATTTATAGGGTTATTAAGGTAAAGTAGGTAGGGGTTATAAATAAATTGGTTTATATTTAGTTCTTTAATATAATAGTTATAGTAAGTCTTAAACTAATAGTTACTTGCCTTAGGAATACTATATAAAGGTCTAATAACCTTTAGAATTGTACTTTTTAAGACTTTAAATACTATACTAAGTTTAAAAAGTACTTTAATATAAAAGTCTTAGTTTAATTTTATAGTTAATTATATATAGGCCTGTAAAATATCTTATAAGTAGAGATATATACTATTATTTTAAATTATAGCTATAATATAAAGAATAAGGTATTAACTAATTTATTAAATTATAGGTAATTAACTTAATATAAGGTCTTTTTTTAAATCATTATAGGCCTATATAATTAGTCTTAACTTTTTAAAGGCCTTATTAGTACTAAAGTTTTTAATATTGTTAATAAATTTAAAGTTAAATACTTTATTATTTTATAGTATATCTTTAAGGTTAACTAGTTTAAAAACTCCTTTTTTAAGTAATCCCTTAATCTCCTTTTAGTATAATATTATAAATTAATTAGGATTTATAAGTTAATTATTATTTTTATTTTATAGGTAAATTGAGATATTTATAGTATTTACTTTAATAGGGTACTTATATAGTCTACCTTTTTTATGCTTAATGGGTTAAGGTCTAGGTTTAATTTAAGGTTAAAGTTTAGGCTTGGTTTAAGATAGGGGTAATTTGTTTTTATTATCTTCTAGTTATATATCCTTTATAATTTTAGGGTCTACTAAATATAGTTTTATGACTATATTATAGAAGTTAGTGGGTCTATAGGGAAGTTATATAGTATAGTTCTTATTTTTAATACTAAGTAGGTTATATAGGCTAGACTAGTAGCTAGGTTAGCCTATAGGTCCTTCTCTTTATACTAGTATAGGTAAGTTAAGTAGTAGGTTATAAATTATAGTTATTTTGGGTCTATTATATATATTAAGGGTATCTACTATTTAGCATTTAACTCTAAGCTTTTTGACTTCTTCTATAGCCTTTTTAAGAGCTATTACTTATTTTATAACTCTAAGATTAGGTGTGTTAGATTCTACTATATATAGGTAAGCTTTAAATACTAATAAAGGAGGTATAAGACCATTAAGGCTTATAAAATCATTAATTACTTTAAAGGTCATTTATAGGGCTATATCTTTGCTAATATCTAGTAGTTTTGTAATAATAATATAGTATATATAATAGAGGGTGCTATAATAGTGTTTTACTATTTTAATTAAATTATAGGCTTTAATAGGTATGTTTCTAATAGTTATTCTAAGTATTATAGTATATTATTTAAATTCTTTACTTATAAAGTTCTTGCCTATATTATATATAATAATATTAGGGGGTTTTAGGTATATATTAATTTAGTATATTTATAATATATCCTATATATATTTAGTACTAATGCTTTATAACTATCTGTTAGCTTAAAATTATATTCCTTTATTAATAATATATAAAAGGGGTATACTGTTAATATATATAATATTAACTATAATTAAATAATTAATATTAATATTATTATATAAGGTAAATCTAAATCTACTAGGCGACTTTCTATATTTTTAATAGTAGTAGTAATAGTATATAAAATAGTCTAAGGTCTTATTGTTAATATTATACCCTAAGCGTTTAAGTATTTATATAAGACATTTAACTAAGGGGTGGCTAAAATAATAATATAATTGTCTTAATTCTATATTGGTTAAGTAATAAAGATTTTAATTAAATAACTTAGTTAGGTAATTGTATAAGGATATATTTTAAAGTAGGAAAGGGTGGCTAAAGTAATATATAACTAGTACTTTGCTTTAAGGGGTAATTAGTATATTTTTTAAGTTATTAAAGTATACCTATAGGTAATTTATATCTGCTAAGCAGAGTAAAAATAGGGTATTAACCTTAATAATATAAAATTTAATTATACTAATTAGGGTAGTTATTTTGGCTAATTTAATTAATAAGGTTAATTTAATACCAAATTATATATTAACTATACTTTATATAGTAGTATTAAGTTATATATTACTATTAAGTCTCTAAAATACTAAGAATTGGCTGTATCCTATTATAAAGTATTTAGATACTCCTATATTAATTATTATACCTATAAAGTTATCTATAGTATAATAGGATATAAATATAGTTATATTATATATAAAGGGGTCCTAGTTAGTTATAAAAGGTATTATATTATCTATAGTTATAATTAAATAGCTAAAGGCTTTATTAGCTAGGGTAGTAACTATAGAAATAGCTTTATACTATTCTACTTAGCTAAAAGAGGTGTAGAAGTAATTAATATCTAGTTATAAGTTCTTGTTAATTGTCTTATAACTTATATTAATAATTAGTACTTAAAAAGCTTCCTTAAGTTCTTCTTTTAAATTAATATTATTATTTTTATAATCTATAATATATTAATTAAGTCATTTATTAAATTAGTTATTAAATTTACTAAACTTATCTTTATTAGCAGTCCTAAATTTAGCTTTAGATTCTTCTTATTCTTCTTAAGTATAGTTTTATAATCAGCAGCCTTCCTTATTATATATAAAGTAATATGGTTTATAATATAACGAGAAATAAGGATAGGTATAGTTATGGTTATAATTTTAGTTATAAGTTCGGTTTTAATATTAATTACAGTTTTAATATTAATTATAGTTATTCTTCCTTCTAAGGTACTAATAATCTATATAGTAAGCCTAAGTTTAAGCTTACTTTAGGTTCTATTTTTTATAGGCTGTAATTAAAGACTATAGTTTATTAATAAAAGGGCTTAGTTCTTAAGGTAGGTCTAATATAGCGAATTAGTATATATAAATTCCCTAATAAAATGTAATAAGTTTATTAGTTAAGAAAGGTGTTATTTATAACTTTAGGGTAAGTCTATACTATAATTAAAAGAGTGTGTTAATTAATATTTAAAGGTAATTATTAGTTAATTTATCTACATTTTTGTCTATAATTATCTTTAATAAAATTATATTCTATTTACTAAGGTTTTTATATTTAGAGCTAGGGCCTTTAAAGAAGCTATAAAGGTATCTATAAATGTCTTTAAATAAGAAATTACTAAGTCTACTATTAAAATACTAGTTTAAGGCTAAACCTATTAATATAATTAATAAAGCTTTATTATAAGCCTTTTACAAAACATTAAATTAGTTATAGATATTATAAAAGATAGTTAGCTTATAATTAAAGCTGCTATTTATACCATTATATTTAAGTTCCTCTATATATATCTTTACTATATTAGAAATCTCTTTACCCTATCCTAGTATAATTAATATCTATAAGGGGGGGACAGTTTATAAGTATAAAGTTACGTATAGTAAGGGTCCTATTAATATTTCTCTAAATAGTAGTAAAGTTGTAGTTTAAATGCTTAATAATTATTAAAATTAAAATGGAGTTATATAAACTATTAGATCTTATAATAACTTATAGTTAAAACTATACTTAATTATATTATTTATTTTATTTAACTAAAACCTATTTTTATCTAATTTATTATATACTTCTTTTAGGTTCTCTTAGGTCTAAAAATATTAATATTCTTTTTAGGCTATTTTAAACAAAAGTTATATATATATTATATATTTCTCCTTTATATATATATACTCCTCCTTATTATAGAAAGGTATATATATTTTAAAGGTATTATATATATACTTTTAAGAATATATCTATACTAAACACTTTAAAATTATCTTAAAAAAAAGACTAAAGTCTATTATTTATTAACTTGTACTTATTATATTCCTATAACTGAAATAGTATAAAATCTGTAAGATCTTTATTAGTTACTATTTATATATTAATCTTATATCTTTATTGTTTTGCTTCTATTTTTTAGTCTATTAGTATAGCCATTTTAAAAGGAATAAGGATAATTTAAGTAATAGTTGAGGTAATTATATTCTTAGTATAGTTATGTTTTTAATATAGTTATAAAGACTACTAGTATAATAATTTATATCTTTAGTTAAGGTGGAGCGTTAGATATCTTCTAAATCTAAAGTAAATTTAAAATATTTTTAGGTAAAATAAAGCATTAAATATCTTCTAAATCTAAAATACTTTAATTCTCTTTAACTAAAATAGGGCCTTTATAAAGTAGAGTGTAATATATTTTTTAAGTAAATATATATCTTCTAATCTATACATACTTACTAATTAGTATTAGTTTGTTTTAATAATGTGTAGAATATATATATTATAATAATATATACTATATAGTATTATTAGTAGATAATTAATTCTCTAAGATTTATATAATATAAGGAATGATATTTATCACATATTCCCTCTAACCTAAATAAGACTAGCATTAGGGGTAAAGTATAACACCTATATATTCTAATATAATATTCTAGCGACAATATGGCTTCCTATTAGGCTTATATTAACTTTTATTAATACCTACCTAATTACTTTTATAATTAGAAACTAAAGAAAGGTTATAAAATTATTAATAATATTAATAAGTTTAAAGGTAATTTTATAGATAACTTAAAGCTATATTAGTCCTTTAAGGCCCTATATACCTATATTTAAAATACTAATAGAGTTAAAATTAAAGATTTTAATAGGCTTAATAATAAGGAGCTTAATTATAACTATAACTAAAGTATATATTAGGGTATATACCTACAGCTTAATAAAAAATACTTATTAGTAAAAAGTCTAGCTATAGCCTCTACTATAAAGCCGCCTATTTTAAATAGTAACTCTATCCTCCTTATAACTAGGCCAGTATTATATTTATAATATTATAGTTAATTATTATAGGCAGATTTAAGTAGGCCTTAGTCCCTCTTTATTATAAATTAATATTAATAAAAAGGTAAAAACTAGTAAATTATATTTTATTATTATCCTCTTTATTATATTTTGTAATATAATAAGGGCTAATAATAAGCCAATATTATTGGCTTAAGCGGCCCTTATTAAGGTAACTACCTTTAATATTAATAGTAAAACTATATATAATCTATTTAGGTTATTAGTAAATTACCTATTTAAGGAATTACTTACTGTTAGTCTTATACCTCTATAATAAGCTTTTAAGGATATTTACTATCTTATCTTTAATAAAAAATCTATAATTAAATAAATATATTTAGCTTAAATTAATTACTGCCTTTATTAAATCTATTTAGTATATAATAATAATTACTTTAAAGGCTTAAATATTTTACTAATAAGTAATTTCTATTAGTTTCTTTTTATAAATTAAGTAGCTTTATATAGCAATTTACTTATTAGGCCATTAAAGCTTACTAGCTATAAAAAAGGAGTTTATAAGGTAATTAATTAAACTACTATCCTAAATTAAGTTATATAGTAAGGCAGTAATAATATTAAAAGCTTTATATTTAAAAACGCCTTTATAGAGCTATATAGTAATTTTATAAGTAATTTAACTTAAAAGTTTTTTTTAACTAAATATAAGTAAGGCCTATTTACTAATAAAGTTATAGGCTTTAATAATATAATTTAGCTATATAATATATATACTGCTATAAATAAGTATAATATTATTTAGCTTTATAACCTTTTATAGCTAGTAATAGCTATTAAATTAATTAACACTAATATAGGTGTATAGAAAGTTACTTCTAATTAGTGTAATATTATAGAGAATCTAGCCCTATATATTAATATAAAATATCTAGGTTAAGCTAAATTTTAGTAAATAGTACTACTAGTATAATTAAAGATATTATATAGAAGGGATATATAAATATTAAGAATAATCAGCCTTAGTTATTACTAGTTATAGTAAATAGGTATAATAGACCTGCCTTATTTACTTAGTAAGATAATAAGAAAGTCATCCCTATATTTTCTGTATTTTATAAGTGGGAGGGTATAAGAGGCTCTTGCTTACGGCGTTAATTTCTAATCACTTTAGCTTTTACTTTTACCATATATAAAAGCTAGGGCCTAATACTTAACTAGGTGGTTTTAGATATTAAAGAAAAGGATAAGACAGCTAGGTTAATCTATGTAGCAATCTTATAAGTCAAGAAGCTTTTAGGGCTTATGTTTGAACGTGGGTTTGATATAGAACGATTTCAGTCATCTACAAGTAAGACCAAAGAGGCACGACAAGAAGATTTTGTACGGAGGCAGCAGCAACTACTCGTAAACGACTTTTCCTAAATAGGAAATCATGTACTGGCTCGGAGGTAAGCGGAGAATGCGGCATTCGTCTTGGCTTCCTAACTTTTGAACAGCTTAACCGCGAAATCAGATTTTCTAAATTTCAACCCCCCTATCCGTCCTACCTTCTTACCGCTTCTGGAGCTGTCAGATATATATACAATGGTGTACAGGGAGAATTGGCAGTATTGCCGGATCAATATTGCTACTATCTGTAGCGTTGATCAGATTTTGGAAATTTTCAGTTTTTTTAAAGGGCGGAAATGTCGCTTATGTAAGGAGTCACGTGACCTCGAGAATGTATATTACTTCTAAATCAAGCCCAATTTAAGTAGGGCGCCTCGGTCACTGTAGTAGATCCTCTTAATAAGATAATATCACTTTAGATAAAGCTCCGCGCAGCGGAAAGGGGGGGTCCAGGGGGTCTCCCCCTGGAAAACCTTATATCTATATATATATTAGTTAAACTCTATACAATAACACTCTAAATTAAAGCTTTTAACCTCGGGTCAAAATTTTCGTTGGGGGGCCAACTATCCGCATGTTATAATCGAATCCTAACTAATCGGAATCCTGTAAAATCCGATTATCGACCACGCTGTCAGGAACTTCACTTCAACTACGCTTGGTATCGGTCGCAGGCGTTACATCGTATACCAGGGCTATTTCTTGGAAGGCTTTCCAAATATTGCCTTACATGTTGCCACCTGGCGAGTGCTCAGTTGCGGTTTACAGGAGCATCTATATTTCTCGCCCTAGGGGTTGCGGTGCAGTAGAACAGATTTCTCTAAACATCCCCTTTGTACGCCTCTATTGTGTGTAACCTTTTTTTACACTAAGGGAGTAATACCAAATACCATGCGGCCCAGTGTCGTACAAAAAGTTACTAAGGTAGCGCTTCGTCGGGCAGCAGTGACGCCCGACTCTACAAACCCTTTATATAGTGCGGCATCAGTCCTTACAAACACCCCGCTAAGACCATACCATTATTCTTAACGCCCCCTACATCTAACCTTAAATTTATTCTACTTAAAATGTGCGAGCAACGTTGCCATCATTATCAAGGGTGTGGCCATCTCAATGCCTATGATTACATCAGATGTTCGGTGGCTCTTGCACGCCCTGACCGAAAACTTTGTATGCCTGCAAGTGGATCCCTTCGAGATCTTCCACGAGCCCTTGATATACAAGACCAAGACTTGGCTGGTTTATGTCCACCTTGTTCTGGTCTGACACCTCCAAGCTCTCAGGGTTCGCAGTGATCGTGTCTGAATACGTACTTAGCAATGGGTATGAACCAGGATTGGGCGTAACGTATATAACTTTAGCGCTAAGGACTTAACAGATTGTTAGCCCCGTTCAGGTGAGGGTTAAGATAGTGGCAGTGTTATGGGTTCACGAGGTCCGGAGTATAAGGTTGCAATGATTAATAATGTACCTACCTTATATAGGAGATGGGCAGTAGGATGCGAGGGAGCTGTCCGAATCGTTACTTGCACTTATGCAGACACCGTATCATTAATTCGTAACAAGTGTCCATTGGTCCCGTAGGCGAACCAATCATACCACCGCCCAGGTTGCCGTTCGGCTGGGCCGCAATAGCCGAGCAATTTCCCCACACTCCAAACCACTTATTTTCCTAAGAGGCCAACCCCCCCCAATCCTTACACCACAATGTCAAACCCTAGTGCTGAACCCCCTAGTGCTGAACCCGCTGAACACCAGCCAAAACGTGTAATTCTCAGACTTCGAGTAAACGAATTTACCGGTCGGGACTTTTCCGAGTACACCGACGCCATTAAGGCATATCTCGCTTTTGCAGGACGTTCAACCGATGATTTAGAATTCTGGAAACACCACGCCCATATCGAGCCGTTTCAGGCCCCAGAGGTGAACCAGACCTCATTCCATATCACTATGGACATGGAGAAGGACATGGCCAACCCCCCAAATATCCAGGAGCTACCGCATGAGATATATCGCGTCCGTCGTAATGAGGAGGGAAAGTTGTAAGGCTAGCACTCCGTCCTCTATAAATTAGCTAACTTAGTATATAGTCAAGTAAAGCGAATTCAGAACGTTATTGAGGAAAGGAATTACCTAACTCGGATACGCAAGTATACTGATGTTTTATACCCATGGGGAAAGCAGCCATGTTAAAAGGTTCAATTTAAATTTTGGACTGGTTTTGGCCTTATTTTGGCCTCATTTTTAGAACCGATCTAAACCACTTGCATCACTGGGGCAAAGTAATCTATTGATATTGTACTACGGTTGGGCCGTCAGCTAGGGGAACTTTTAGGAAGGCTTCCAAAAAACTGCCTTGATTTACCATCTACTATCTGTATTACTATTTACCTTTACCGTCTATAATACCATTTAAAGAAGAGTTTTATTAAGGTAGTAATCCCTCAGCTAATCCATACGGACCCTTAGCGTTGCTTAATCACTTGGGTAAACCACACCAACTCAAGCAATAATATAAGAACCTCTAATCGATCCGCGTCCACTTTTGCCGATAAGAACGCTGCTACGTTCTCTACGTCCTGGAAGTCAATCCCGCATCCCCGCAAGCGGTCTATCCAGGCCCGTTCGACGTCCTCTATAGCCGCCGTTATAGCCATGATAACCGTCAACACGAGTTCGTTATATTGGCACTGCTCAACTCCACTTCATTTCCAGCCCCACCTGGGATCCTTTGTCCACCGGCTACATAGCTCTTGAGGCACCATGCAGTAATAACACCCGCTAAACTTGGCAAAGTGTAACATTGATCGTAACCTCCTGGCGGAATCCCGAATGCCGCCCGCCGTGGGCGCAGTGCAGGTGCGTACATCGTGTAAGGCTTCGCCGCCCTGGACCATGCAGATTTGGCAGTGTGTCGTCCACCAGATGAGACAGCGTCTTAGTTGCTCTAGCGTGAGTTGTTCCGCCCTTACCGAGGCTGTCACCTTCGATCGCTGAACACTCATCCGCGCTTCCTGCATGGCAAACTCGGCCTCGTCGGCATTCGAGAGAACAGGGGTGTCCAAGTGTTGCGCGGCGCTCGCGGTGCCAACCCGTTGGCTGTCCGGCGGTTCGGCAGCGCAGACGTCACATGGTTCCTCGCCGTCGATACAACGGTTCGGGCGGGATTTCCGGATTTTCCCGTCCATGTATTTATCAAGCACCACCCTACGGCAGGTTTTGACGTCCGCTTCCCTTTGGATATACTCCAGCAGAGCTGCCCTGCGGGCTTTATCCCCGTCCACAGGCGCGTTCACCCTGTCACTGAGAAAAATAACAGCCCGGCTCGCCCTTCCATCGCGGCCTGCTCTCCCGCTCTCTTGGGCGTAGTCTTCGAGCGACCTCGGGGCTCCAACGTGTAGCACGGCGTCCACGCTGGGTGCGTCAACGCCCAAACCTAGCGAGCTCGTGGCGACGACGGTCCCATTGTCACTGGAGATGAAGCGCTCGAGCACACCCTCTCTGTCGATCACCTTAGAGTCGTAGGCTGGGCAATAGAGGCTTTTGCTAAGACTGTCGGTTATCCCTCTGTCGTGGCAGTACACGATCACTTTCCCCCGGGCGTCCGGTAGGCTTGCGATATACCGGCGGATAACTTGAGCGATGGCGCTTACGGTCAGGCTTCGCACCGACTGGGCTATGATAGAGTGCACGTGCATAAGTTGGCCGAAGCTTCTAATAGCCGAGCAATTTCCCCACACTTTAAACCACTTAAAATCCCAAACAACTAGAGTCCAACCCCCAATCCATACACCACACAATGTCAAACCCCCCTAGTGCTGAACACCAGCCGAAACGTGTAATCCTCAGACTTCGAGCAAACGAATTTACCGGTCGGGACCCTTCCGAGTACACCGACGCCATTAAGGCATATCTCGCTTTCGCAGGACGTCCAACCGATGATTCGGAATTTAGGAAACACCACGCCCACATTGAGCCGTTCCAAGCCCCGGAGGTGAACCAGATCTCATTCCATATCACTATGGATATGGAGACAGACTCGGCCAACCCCGTAAATATCCAGGAGCTACCGCATGAGATATATCGCGTCCGTCGTGATAAGGAGGGAAAGTTGTAAGGCTAGCACTCACCTCCTCTATGAATTAGCTAACTTAGCATGTAGCCAAGTGAAGCGAATTCAGAACGTTATTGAGGAACAGAATTACCTAAGTCGGATACGCAAGCATACTGATGTTTTATACCGTTGGGCGAAGTAATATATTGATATTGTACCATGGTTAGGCCGTCAGCTAGGGGAACTTTTAGGCAGGCTTCTAAAAAACCTGCCTTGATTTGCCATCTACTATCTATATTGCTGTTTTTTACCTTTGCCGTCCATGATGCCATTTAAAAAAGACCTCTATTGAGGGAGGGAGTAATCCCTTGGCTAATCCGTGTGGACCTGTTATATATAGGACCTCCAAGTCTTGCACTGCGCTCTCGTGGCGCTAACTCCTCAACCGCCTAGCCGTTCGGCGGCGCATGGCTCCTCGCCGTCCGTGCGACTCTTCCGGTCCGTTTTCCCGTCCGTGTATTTGATCCGCTTGGCATTGCCGGTTGCATCCATAGGTATAACGTGCTTTCGAGCTCCGGAGGAAGTACTCGCGGTGCTGCGTGGGAGAAAGCCTAGAAAGGCGTGCCACTCGGTACTTGATCTTTGGAATCGTTGCCTTTTGCTTGCCGTAGTTCCGGTTAACTCTCCTATAAGACGGGCATATACGGTCTCGCCCGTCCAAGCCGTATGGCCTGCCTGCTCTTCGCGTATCGTATCCAAAGATCCCGGTTCGTCCTTTTCAGAGCTACCGTCGTCGTCATTCCCAAGAAACGCTGACCGAGTCTTCAGGTACTTTTGGCTGACGGCAATGGCAACGTGGCGGTATGTTTGGATATTGAGCCTGCATCCCAGGCCAGCGTCCGTTTCTTGCTAAAGAGCATGCGTAAAGCGGTTAGAGCTCCATTTAATGCCCTACACGTCAGGCGGCCACATCTCATGCGATATGCCGTTCTCCAGTCGGAGCATCTGCTCTAGCGCGCGCTGAAACGGTAATATAAGCCAGAGGTATAGAACAACTAGTCTTCCAACCTCGCCAGGCAAAAATCGGTGAATAACATTCGGCCGTCCTGCATGGCAGGAACCCTTGGAGTATTGAGGTACAAATGCGACCATGCCGTGGATGATAAAAACGTTTCAATGTTTACCCGTGATGGTATTGCTATAGCGTACACTTAAAATCTCGGTACCCCTTACAGGCTGGCCCCCTACCACATGTATAAGCACCAGAAGCTTATGCAAAAGGACTTTGACTCGGTCAATGTAGGTACTTATCTTAACACTTATCTTAACACTTATTTAGATTAATTATTATTCATTTTCGCAATAATTATATTTTGGTATATTGTTAGGGAATTAAGGTAGCATTAGTAAAAAAAAAGTGGGGGGTTTGGCATATTAACATGCCGAAATCAAGTCACGAGTTGTTAAGGAAACCGCTCTAAGTTTTCCATAATAACATAGCTTATATTAAGAATTAATCCTCTGATTTATAAAACATTCCACCCTACCCATATACTACAAGTACAACAAGATATATAGGAACTTACCTTGACGCCATTTCCTTCTACACTCGTTTCTAGCATTATTTATTACCACCGACACGCCCGCCGTATGGGTGCGTAATAGTACTAACTAATATTAAATATTGGTAAGAGCACTAAATCACAGCACCGCAGTTACCATTGGACTATAAAGCTTATATTAATTAATTACTCCCTATAGGGAATTAAGCTGCCATTGGTAATAAAAGAAAAAGGTTTGGCATATCAACATGCCGAAACTAAGTCGCGAGTTGTTTAGGAAACTGCTCTAAGTTTTCTATAATAACATAGCTTATATTAAGAATTGATCTTTTAATTCATAAAATATTCCACCCCACGTATTTCAGCTAAACTTCCTCTAGGTCATCTTTAGACTCGGCCTCTCGCTCTATAATACGCTCATTTAAATCCTTAATAAACTCGGCTGTATAATAAAGCTCTAGTTGTCCGCCGAAATAATAGGAATGATCTTTAGGAATACGAACCCATTTGTCACTACTGCTGTATACCCCAAGCTTTAATATATGGAGACCTCTTCTTAGCCTGCGTTAAGCCGCCTCCCATTCCATCTCAGTCGGACGCCAGTTATCCCGGCCATAGTACCTCTTAAATAGCCCAGAAATTGATATTATATTTAATTAACATCTGCGGAACTAACCAGTTTGTTCGCTCTAGTAGGTTAAGGGCGCCTATTTCCTCCTGGGAATGGTGCTTGGACGCCTTATATATAACAGATAGCTTATTATGGTTATACTGAGGGATCGCCCACAGACACTACGCCGTGTAATTCTTAATAGAACTAAGGAACCTACGCCCTACCGATTCTCCTACTTCTTCTACCATAATAGAGTACAGCCGCCGCGTAAGCACTTAAAATCCTGCGTTATGCTACCTACGTTTCTTTAGTACGTCAGCTCATAACCTACAAGAGACCCCTTAACCCTAACGCCTTATCATCTTCAAATTTTGCCCTGGCTATAAATTCCTTAAGCCGCCGCTTTGGGTCTCTCGGCCTATCCATCCAACGCTCGGCCAGGAGCCCAATCACTTCTTGGATATAGCTTCAGACCGACAACTGTGCTCCAGCCTTGATTCCCGCCTGTTCCAATGTGCATAGGTAGTCCCTGAATAACCAAAATATTGCGTCCTCGTGCAAGATGCTCCTCTGGATATTCAAGTTCTTGCGGAAGGACTTCTGAAACGCGTTGGCCGCTACTGCTAAACGCTTGATTGCCTAAGACATAAAGGTCGGCCTTGTATTCCAATGGATTTCCTTAACCGGGAACCATGCCATTCCATTCTCCCGTACACACGTCTGGAGGTCTAGACCTAACCGCTTATCCCCGCCTTGAGTAGAACTGCCACTGCCTTCTTCTAGATTATCGTTGCTTGCCTCCCTCTTTCTGGGCCGCCAAACCCTAGACCGCCATTCCCTTCGCCATATGGATGGATGCAGTGATGGGTCCGTGCTAGTGCTCATACGGAGGAGGCGCACTAACACAGACACCATTATGCCGTTGATGAGCTGTTCCTCCTGCGAGGCCGCCGGTTGACCGTCGTGTCCCGCGCTAACTCTTTTGATGAGTACCTTGAGGCAGAGAAGCCACTGGTTTAACTCCGCAGCCGCGAACCCATTTACCTCCTTTGTAGGCAGAACCCAGTAGGGCATATGCCTACCAGTCCCATCAGCTTCGTTTTTGTTGTTACCTGCGCGCGACCTAGGTGACTCCGTAGCGCTAATGTTCCCCTCGAGTTCTTCTTCTACATCATCTAGTTCTCCAAGTAACCTCATTATTATTTGGTACTCCTGCCTGACCCCGTAGCTTTCATCCTTGGACCTTCTTAGTGTAGAGGAGAGTCGCCGTTTCGTCTTCCTGTATACTACAAGCAGCTGCTGTCTCTTACTTGGATCTAGACGCCAGCCTTTTGTGCTATTAACTAAATACCATCGCTCCAGTAGATCCTGTAAATAGCCAAGGGCCTTGAACTACGGGTTCTGGAACGGGTCGTAGCCCTTAAACGATGTGGCAAATAGTTCTTTGTTGACTTATTGTATGCGATACTACTCATATTTCGTAAGCTGTTGGTCGGTCGCAGCTCTATATCGGCGCTGCCAGAGTCCCTAGTTAGTACCCAGTAGTAGCGGCGTGTCTAAACCAAATAGACGTCATAGTCAAAACCGGCGAATCCCTCCGCCCAGCTATTTAAGCAGTGTGACTTGCGGAGGAGCGTGACACCTCTATTAACGTCACCAGTTGGGACCGGGGTTAGTAACCGCATCTTAAACCATCATCCAAAACCGCTCAATTACAACCGGCCGGCTATGTTGATAGACAATCTTCTTGTCTTTCAACCAATAGATGCTGCCCAGATTGTTGTGATTTAATGTAACTGCCTTGCTATACGCCAATAAGCTGATCATTATACTCATCGGGCTAAAAGAGCCGTCGGCTAGAATTTGCTTTCACCTGTCAAGAAACTCTGCTCGCTTGGCGTCTCCTTACATCTCTCTTTCTGCCGACGGAAGGAGCCATTCAACCGCAAGCACCCGCACACAGTAGACCACGCCTGCAAGCATAAATGAAAAGTCATTTGCCGTTTGGAGTCTCCTCAGCTCCTCATTAATCCCTAGCACAGCAAGAAAGTGAATAAGTCCACTATCAAACAGACTATTACCAATTTTCCGGAATATAAACGAAGCAGAGAGTCGAAGCACCTGTTCTACAACACTCTTTTCATCTTCTCCTGCTTATAGCGCATGCCATAGATCCTTTGCAAGTTCTTTTTGTTTATCCTGCCATTGGAAAAGTTCTCGGATATCTCTAAGAAACCGAGCGTTGTCCTCGTCATTTTCTGCTCCCTTGTCATCATCATCGCCATCATCATCGCTATTCTCGTTTATCCCTCCAGTCGTGCTGTCTACGTTTTCGCTGCTGGTATCTTCATTGTTGTCTATATCCCGGCTGAGTACGTTATTGTCTCCTTCTGCCTCTTCTGCAGCAATAAGCCGTAGACAATAACAGATAAACTGCTGCCAGTACCCAGTATAGCGCTCCTGACTGTCCGCGTTTTCCAACCGCCCCATCGGCCTAATATCAACCTCTTCACGCTTCGCGCTTCTAAGCCATCGCCTTGTCTCGTGAGCGAGCGTTGATAGTCCAGACATACATCTCTCTATTAACATATCCACTACACTACACACTTGTTTTAACTCCTTCTCGTCTCGGTCCAGTAATCGCCTTGCGTGCGCGAGATATGTTAGATTGCGTTTTGCGATGTGCTCTGGCCAGCCTATACGGTTATACCATCCTGTTCGATCTGTCTTTGCTACTTCGGCGTCCGCTACCTCTAGCCCCTTTTCATAGTCCTCATCAGCCTTCTTCCATTCACTTAGCATAGCTTGCACAAATTCCTCATCGCCATTATCCGCGCGTGAAGCCGCCTCGCCCTCCAGTTCTAGTACGTGTACGGTAAAGTAGCGCTGAAAGCCGCTGCTAGCAGAAAACGTCTGCACTCTAACGCTTGTCCAATGCTCTCGGTCTCGCCGAGTTGACTTCCATCCGTGCTTCTTTTTACTGTGTTTGCGTACTCCGTCACGATTTATGCTGATAAACCCGCATACTTCCTCGTCGCATAAAAAAGCGTCCGTCGGTTTGCGCAGTATTTCAAACGGCGGTCCAAACGGCGGCGACAGCGGTATATCCCTTGGGCCTAAAAGAGCGTGTTCGCTGTACTCTTTAACAATTTCCCTTTGTATCTTTTGTGGTATTGAGTAATAGTCGCGTAGATGCAACCGCAGATTTCGAATTGTATAGCCGTGTTCTTTGCATATTAGTACTTTGTAATTGGGGTCGTAATATAGAAACTAGTCGGGCGGTTGAGTGTTACTGCTATTGGTATTTGTTGTTGTTGCCGTTGTTGACGCTGTTGTTGATGCTGTTGACGCTAGTGTTGATTCGTGCTGGATTCCGGTCCGCGGTTTCCAGCGAACCTCCATTGCGACCCTAACAGTAATGCAGTGTAATTCTTGATCCAACACCTTAAAATGATCAAACTTGGTATACTAAACAACTTTTATATGGGAAAGAATATTTATTTATTGCTTAACATCTGATACGGATCCTATCTAGGCCCACGCAGACTACTCCGTCACAGGGGGAAAATAGAAAGAAAAACCCTGCAGTTGTTGTTGGGGGAGGAAAAACTCAATAAGCTACCTCAGTAGGATAAAAAACCCCGATTTGCTATCAAGAGGAGACAAGGAAAACCACGGGTTGTGATCTGGCTGCCAGGTAGTACGGCAGTAAGACGGCAAGCGACCGTATGTTCCACGGGCGATCGCCCTGGGGGGTTAGGAGGGGCGGTATATTTGCTCGTTTGTTTGTCTGTTCGCGTTCGTTCGTTCGTCGATGTGAGAGGTCGTTGATGCTTTCTATTGGGGGTCGGGAGATGCTATCGAATACTGCGCATCCATGTTGGATCGTACAGGTGCCTAGTAGGGGAGTAGTAGTAGCTGTTATCGTGAAGGGGTACCGTCAGCAGTGGTTTTCGAGATCTCACCATCCTATGTGAAAACTTTTTACTACCGCCCACAACACTCACAACCACCACCAGGTCTACTAGTACGCTGTGTGACGTCTCTGCATTGGCTCTGCTCTAGGCAGGTTCGTAGGCCAAGTCACCTCGTACAGGTACAGAGTCCGATTTCGACGGCCCTGGGAAAGAATATGTTTAACGTATTATTGTAGGGGTATTTAGAGAATGGATCCCACCCCGGAATTATTAGTTCTCGGTTAGTACAACCCCCGACGCTAACTACATTTGCCTGGATTTTAGTGCAGTCCACTACTTTATTAATGCTGTAAAAAAAATAAAAATAAAAAGCCAATTTTGGCATATTAATATGCTGAAAGAAGTTGATTTTAATGTTAACATACTAAAAGAAGATAATTTTAGTATGTTAATATACTAAAAAAAGCTGATTTTGGCATGTTGACATGCCAAACCTATTAAGAATCGATCTTCTGATGGCATGAGGCTGGTCAGTGTGTCCAACAGTCAGCTAGCTGCGAGCTTCAGCTTTTATAGCTGACTGACTGCGTCAATTGGACCGCTCGCTGTCCGCTGACTGTAAGGTAAGGTACGCTGACTGTCACGCTGTCAGCTAGCTGTCCCAATTAGGAAAGTGATATAGACTTTATGGTGTTTTATTGCGGATTTTTGGCAGCATCTCTCTATATACAAATATTGACGTTGCCCGATCAAATCTAACCCCAATTCACCCAATATAGTATTCAAATATAGCTAAATTTATCCTGCGCACCCACAGAGGGTTGAAAAGGTAGAACGTTTGGTAGTGACGTCAGTGGCAAGGTCAGAAAGAAGGCATTGGTGAGGGCTCCGGAGGCTCTATTTCTATGTCAGATTTGATCAAATACGAAGCTCCGTTGAATGTATCTTACCAAGCTGGCTTTTCTGCCTCTGTAGTTGGCTCATAGCCAGTAAGATTAATATCCAGGCTCGTTAACCAAGATGTAATTGAACCTCCATCGGAGTTAATACAGTCGATCAAACTGCTTGATAAAAGGCCTTTAATTAACCACCACTTTTGACATTGATCTACTTCAATTGTGTCGGCCGACAGTCGATTACGCTCATCAGTAACAATCCTTTTGGCTTGGCTAAAGGCTCGTTCGCATGAAGAGCTCATCGCCGGTATAGAGAACATATTAAGGGCAATCTTGGCAAGTGTTGGATAAAGGATTTGACCGATTTTAAGCCACCAGTTGAGAGGATCGGGAACGACGTCGTTCCGCTCGTTGCCGTCATCAGAGCGGATCTTGATAAGCTCAAGGCCTGGGTCGTAGTAGCGTTCAAGCTCACTAGCGAGCTTGATACGCTTTTGATTGCGCTTTAAGGAAGTAAGGCACTCATCTACGACTAAGGACTGTGTATATTCATCAGCTGAATCATCGTCAGATTTATAAGGAACCTTCCTGCGTCGTGGCTCAGCTGGTTCCTCATCTTCCTCATCTACTTGCTCATTAATATAGTCATCAAATAAAGTCTCCATGCACCGCTCGGCGTGCTTCCACCATAGGGGCCACCGTTTCCATTTATCGCGAAAGTAGGCGTGTTTGAGAAACGGATGAAGGATTACTACGGCAAAATAGTGAGGGCTCTCGGCCTTCATTTTATCAAAATATTTGTTGATCTTTTGGATAGTCATATTAACGCCCGATTTGAGAAAGGAGTCGCATTCGTTCTTGAGGCTCTACTGAGTTCGCTAGAGGATTTGATGGAGTAGCTCTATATTAGTGATCGACTCCCATAGAGCGCCATATGAGCCTTCAACACCAGGACTGTTGGCGTCGCCTTCCATGCGCTTGGTGGCTAATACAAAAGGCTTCAGGATCTTAACAAGCTGCTCTACTTGCTGCCAATCTTCATCAGTAAGCGCATCCTGCGATAGATCGTAGCTGTCATTGGCGGGCTTCCTCCAAGCCAGTAGATATAAGCGTTCAAGCTTGCTTACGCCTTTGCCGTATATCAAAGCCTTGACAATGAGGTCGATAATATGGCCAACGCACCGAAGCCGTTCCTTTTTAGCCACTGACAGGCTTTGTGAGAGGTAGTCGTAGAGCTCGTTATTATTGCTGGCGTTGTCGGCCATCAAGGAGCCAAGCTTATGATCAAATTGATACTTTGAATTACTGACGCCAGGGCCGTTACTACATTTTCAGCAGAGTGTGATCCTCGCAGTCGTGGAAGGCCCAAAAGTACTGATTGAAGCTTTCCACTTTTGTCAATAAA
>WNGK01000512.1_pt1 | contig 57394 bp, 50 predicted proteins | sample 5400601 | NCBI WGS metagenome assembly WNGK01 (sample SAMN13153376, study PRJNA577476) | soil metagenome | isolation source: 60 cm soil or saprolite under Garry oak tree replicate 1 | place: USA:California | collected 2016-06-15 | reverse complement strand
GGCGAAATGTAACTGTACATCCCGGCTTGTTGTTCGTGGTCTCCCCGCATTCTGTTCCTCCGTCCTTGGCGTTGGACCAGATTATAGTTGACCATGATCAACTCAGGGGAAGAATCTTTAGTTTTTCAGCAGCCTGCTAGGGGGAGGGCACGGATATTGGATCGATTAGGGGAGTTCAGATGACCGACATTCAAACCGCAAACCAATCAAACGCGCGAAATATCATTACCGAATTGCGAGACAAGGCATTCGATTCCAGTGACGAACAATTGGCGCTGGCCTTGGGTCGGCCTGCGGAGGAAGTTCGCGCAATGGCTGAGGGCTCGGAAGCTCTGGATGAGGACGCCGTGATCAAGGCCCGCGGACTTGCGGAACAGCGCGGGGTTGAACTCAGCGAACCCAAGGATAAGTAACGCCTCGGCCACGAAAAGATCGTGGAGAGTTGATTAGTTGGTTTTTTTCCTGCGCGCCTTCGCTTTGCTACTAGTTTTCGCTCTCGCTTTTTTCGAGCGTTTGGTTCGGATCTTTCGTGTCTTGCCAATTGTTTCCAGCACTTCATAGAAGTCAAAACCGAAGAGCTCTTTAATACGGGCGTTCAGTGTGGGCATCACGACACTGTTGCCGACGACGGACAGTTCGTCAACGAGACTATTTGCAAAGGCTGTGACCTGCGATTGGTTCCGTTTGGAGCCGTCTTCTTTATGCGCATATCCCATTGTGTAACCTAACGCGAAGCCGGCCGACAACGCTCCCAGACTCCAGACCAGAGGCTCTTTTTGGAATTGTTCTCGATAATCGAGAACGCTGGCGACCGTTTCTTTTGCCGCCTGATATTGATGTGTGACGGTCTCTTTTATTTCGCCTACCGTTTCCGCGACTGACTCGCGAGTCTGTTCCATCTCTTTCTGAAGCTCACGTTTTGTCGGTTGGTCTTCACTTGATTCGTTTCGCCGCGTTCGTGCTGAAGCTGTTTGTGCCATTTGTTTCCCCTTCTTATGTTGACGAAAGACGAATTATCGGTGCATCGATAAAGGTGGCGGCTAGAGTTCACTTTCGATCCACTCTTTGTCTCGCTCGAGTTCTGCGATGGTTCTGCGCGGCATGATTCCCTGCCGCCCGAGGCGATTCTTAGCAATTACAATTGCGATACTACCAATCACTACATAAGCCAGACCGGTGAGTACGAATCCGAGCGCATACTTCGCTGGTTGGCTAAGGCTCGTGTTCGCAAAGAGCGTGGAAAGGATAAATGCGAGCGCAATGTTTATGAGCGCGAACCCAATCGCAGCTACAATTGCGCCCGCGGCGATGATGAAGCTGCCTCGAATGTACGAATGGACATCCTCCCTGATTTCCACTTTTAGCAACATTAACTTTGCATCGAACAGCTTGCCTACGTCATCAATCAGACGCCCAAACAGTGAGGGCAAGTCGTCAGATTTCCCGCTTAAGGCGACTGCCGTCTTTGTGCTTTGGTCAACCATCGTCTGCTTCTCCTTCCAATCAAATACCCACAATCACGCAGCTCTGGCTTTGCCGTGCGTAGTTTGCGAAGTCTTCCTGCCTTTCCTTTTAGCGTCGGTAGCTCCGGCTTTAGCTGCTGCATTCTCGATTTCTGAATTTACTTCTCCCCCGACCAGAACCGCTAAGCCGGTCAGATATAGCCACAGCATCAGCACGATTACTGCGCCCAACGATCCGTAGGTCTTGCTATAACTGTCGAAGAAGTGCAAGTAACCTTTGAACGCGAATGAGACCAGCAGCCACAGTGCCACACCTATCGCTGAGCCGGGCGTAAGCCATTTCCACTTCTGATCTCTTATGTCGGGAGCAATGTAATAAATCAGCGCAAAGGCCAGCAACATGAAGCCGAGCGCTATCGGCCATTGCAGAAGCTTCGATGTGATGGTGAAAAAAGAAGTAAAAGCATAAGTGGCAGCCAGATGATCGGCAATCGTGCTGCCACCAAGTACAAGGATGAGCGCCGAAATGATCAGTAGAGACAGAGCCAACGTGAGGCCGATAGCTATTGCACGCTGTTTCCACCATGGGCGTGTCTCTTCGAGGTCGTAAGCTGCATTCAGCGCCTGCGTAATCGCGCCCATCCCATTCGAAGCAGCCCAGAGAGATGCAAGCAACCCAAATGATAGTTTTCCCACGCCGCTAGCGGTGCTAACTTCCCATATCGTCGCATCGATTAGCTGAAATGCCGATGAAGGCATTACCTGGGCCAGGTATTGGAAGAGAGCATGGCGCATTCCGGTGCCGGATCCCATGATCAGCCCAATCCCTGAGGTTAGAAAAATCAGAAGGGGAAAGAGCGCTAGCAAAAAGTAATAGGCGAGTTGCGCAGCTCGACCGAACAGGTCATCACGTGTGACTTCGCTCCAGACGCGCTTCGCCAGACTTTTCCAGGTCATGCCGCCAGGCTTAAAGTTAACGGACATGTTCGAATTTTCCGGTCCGCTAAGCGTGCGCCATGTTAGCGGCGGCCTCCTTTTCTGCCACCCTTTCGCGCCGGTTCTGTGTTTAGAGGTTTGCCGTAACCGCCGCCGCCCGGTCTTTCGCCCCCTTGATGCATGGCGTTAACCGTCGCCCAGCCGCGCCGTTCAGCCTCTTCTTCCGGGACGCCGCGCTTCTCATAACCTTCTTCAATGTGCTCAGCCTGTCGCTTTTGCTTGTCCGTGTATTTGTCCTTGTCTCCTCTGGGCATTTGTTTCCCCCTATGAAAGTGTTTGTGATATGGTTTTGCCGACAAATGAAAAGCGAGCGGCGTTCCATTGACACTTTGTCCAAAAGGCCACGGGAGAGGTGGCTAAGATGAGAAACGTTCCGGACAATTGTATGAAAAGAATTCTGCCGGCGTCTGGTTATGGATTTTGGCGGTCTCTGTTGCCGTCCGGGTGTGAAGGTACGTGGTCCCATCGGGTATCGGCGTAGTTTGAAATTCTCTGCGCCGTCAGCGCCTCTGCGGTGGGCGTATTTCGATATCTACGCTTCCCGAGTCGCAGAGAACGCTGCGAATACCCAGAGAAAGTAAAATTTTCAGGCTCTTTTATTCCTGTCCAAGAGGAGAGATGTTCTCAAGTAATGCGATTATTTTGAGCGCTGTTTTGTTCGATTCCGTACAGACTATCGTTCATCATGACTTTATATTCACGGAGATCGTTCCCCCCGACAAAATTTTCTGCCATTAAGGAGGAAGAAGGTATCCCTGACCTCGCTTCACGAGATTGGCCTTCTAAATAAATCGATGTCCCATCTCTTTCCAAAAGATCATCGTGACTCCTGTTCCAGGCCGCACGCCTCGGTTCAGAGTGTGCCAACCGCACTCATGCAACCTCAGACTTTCGGCGGCAAGCCTACCATCCTGATTGCCGATGATAACGACGACACTCGCGCGATGTTTCGAACGTTGCTCGGGACCAAAGGTTACAACGTATTCGAAGCAGCGGACGGCGAGGAGGCGATCGAGATTACGCTCCGCGAGAATCCGGGTCTGCTCCTTTTGGATCTTGGGTTACCCCGGCTCAATGGCTTGAGTGTAATCCGTCGTCTCAGAAACGAGCTGAAGCTGATTGATGTGCCTGTGGTGGTCATCACCGGTTATGACAAGCATTTGAAGACGGCCGTTGCTGCCGGGTGCGATGATTACCTGCTAAAGCCCATTGATTTCGCTCGGCTGGATGCAATCCTCGACTACTACGTGCCGACGAAGGTGCGGACCGCAACTGCTTAGCATTGGCGCGTTCATCAGCTCCCCTGACGAAACTTCCACACGCGCTGATAGGAATGCCCACGACGTTGTTAAAGCGAAATGATTCTTGAATAGATAGGCTGCGCGGCAATCCGCTTCAACGCCTGCGTTTTCGTTGGTACAGAACGATTAGTTACTTGATATGTGCGCGGCGGGGTCACAGATCGCAACAATCAATTATCTTAGCTACTGCTCTCGATGTCGCACTTGGTTGACTCTTCGGCGGGCAAGGCGTAATTCGCCGGCGACCCCGCATAGAGTAATTTCTTCCTCTCCGGGTCCGGACTCTCTTAAGTGACCATCGACAAATCCTGATTGCCGTTAAGCGCCCAAAGGTTGAGGCTGTCCCTGCAGCGATGGTATGTCGCCTGCCTCAGTGTGCACTTCGAGCTGATTGTCTACGTCGCTAACGCCGCGGACGAGGCGTACACAGCGAAGTAATCTTGGTAGTTTCTCCGCCAGAACTGGTCCCCTAAGAGTCACCAATCCGTCATTAGCTGTGACGTCGATCGCACCTGCGTGCACCGGTAACCTTCCGATTCTTGCTCTGACTCGATCAACGAGGACGTCATCCGAAATGATTTCACGGCGAAATACTGACCTGGTCTCAGCTGCCAATCCATACGCCCGATTGCGCAAATCGCGCGACATTTTGCCGGCGAGATCGTTCGCCTTGTTGCCTGCGGCTTCAAACTTATCGCGAATCAGCGCGCGCCGTCGCTTGCCTCGATCCGGGTCGAAGACGTACATCAACGCCGCGCCCAATCCCAGTCCACTAACTAATGCAACTCCCTTATTCATAAGCTCCCTCCTTGCCGGATAATCAATCGTTCCAATTGATCGCGGAAGACTGGCGTCGTCAGTTCGTTCGGCGCTTTTGATCGCCGCGATCTCCCTGGCCCGGTGGCACTGTCTTTTTTGCATGCTGCCGGCGGTCCTGATTTAGAGAACGGCCCACATCAGCCTCTTCGTCAAAGCGTCCTTTCTCATCGCGTCGGACGAAACGTTTGTCCCTGCCCGTGTCGATCAGCTCACGTTTGTCGGCTTTTCTCTCAGCCATAAACCCTCCTGAAGTCATTGATTGCGCAGCGCGGGTGTAGTCTTGACGGACACCGCGCGCCGAAGTGTTCGCGAACGATCCAGATCGCGCACAAAATTTCGCTTCAGGATAGATGAGAGCAAGAACGATGCCGCCAGGACTGAACCGACTATCGTTTAAAGTGGGCTAGCCCCGTCTGTCTCTACAGCCTGCAGGGCGGGCACTAGTCCGCCTCTAACGAGTTCAATGGATCACTGATGAAACAGCGTGCGGCGGAGAGATAGTCATGCCGGACTGATTAAGGTAAGCGCGAACTTTAGCCGGCACACGCCGGCGCAGCAAGGCGTTTCGCGCCTGCCATTGATCCGCGGCATTCATTTCTATCAGGAAACGAATCTCTTTGGCTTCCAGTATGGCAATCGGAACACCATCGCGATACAGCAAACGATTGAAGGCTGCGGGAGAAAGTCGTGGCCCTGGGGTGATCACGCCGAGCAGGTTCAGCGGGTCAGCGGCGCTCAGCGCGATCATCGATCCTTCGCCTGATGCGCGCCGAATAGATCTGAGGAGTTGGACAGCATCAGGAGAAGCAAATTGTTCACCAGAGAACCCGCCTACAAATCGGCCGCCGCGTATTTCACCTCGCGCTTCCAGCCGGCGATAGACCCTCAATAGATCGCGCCAAGGCACGATAATCGATTCGCGATCGAAAAGCTTCCGAAATACCACGCCGTAACGTTGCAGCAATTTCAGCGCTACTTCCTCGATTGTTTCTCGATCGAATGTTGTTATGGTGTTCTTGATTCCATTAGACGCAACCGGCTGCCTTTCCGATTCCCGTCGCAGCCGCACCCAGCGGCCGGCGTCATCCATACTGTAAAAGGCTTTTCGTTTGCGCCGCCGCCTTTCTATCTCACGATGAGTCGTCTTGCTCAACGGCGTCAGCAATGCCCGCAAGCCGGTGAAACTATCAGCGCTAATCAATCCTCGAAAGACCAGTTCACCCAGACTTTCTTCAACCATGCTCGGCAATAGATTCGTGCCCGAAACGATGTCGACAAAAAACGACGCACCGTGCTCTTTAAGATAGTTGTAAACCGAACCAGTGTTGGTGGTCAGTTGCGCGCCGTTCGTTTCGGTGCGTGGAGGAAAAACTCTGCTCCAGGTCTGGACATTTTTCCGATTCAGCAGGACGACTGGTGTGCTGCGTACTGGAGAAGAACTGCTGACCTTGTCAGGAGACAAACGCGGCGGCGACAGACGTAGCCACGTTAACTTACCGGAAAGACACAACCCATCCAGCCAGGCCGGATCATAATCCGCCAGCCGGGCCGGCAGGATTTCAGATTCCCATGACCCAGCCGGTGCTTCAAAGCCTTCAAGTTGATCGATGATTCTGGCGAGACTCTCGGGGCCTTCAACCTTATGATCCAGCGCGACCTTCTGCCAAACAAAAAGGAACCGCATAAAATCCGCGCCTGAAACCGGCTCGATCTCTTTTCGCAGACGATTTAGCGTGTAGCTATGGATACGCGCTAATAATCGCCGCGAACACCACTCTGTCTGGAGCGGACGCATCCCTGCGTGTGGTTCGCCGGCATCAGTTCGGGCGTTTTCCAGGCCCTCCCTGGCGGTCGGGCTTCTGACACGTCCCGGTGTGAACTGCCCCTGCATTGCAAAACCTTCGCTTTCCAGTCGAACCAGCGCCGATTCGATTTGGTAGAGAGGAAGCGAAAACGAAGTAGCCAGCTCATCTGCCGTTGTCGGTCCCAGCCCTTCAAGCCGTCCGCGCAGAATCTCCGTCAAAGCACTTTCGCGGGACCAGGTTTCGTTCGCATAACTTGATGGCGTCTCAATGGAAGGATTTAGTGATGCTTGCGGAAGAATCGCGCGCAGCTGCCCTAATCGCTCAGCCGCGACCCACATCTCAGTACTACCTGGCACAATGGGTGGATTCTCTGTTGGTGTCAGCACAGTCGCTCTGTTCGCGCTCACCAGCTCATCGAATAATCGCTGCCAGCCGTTCTGCTTTCCCTCTTCAACTATTACGAATCCGAGCTGCATGAGCGCGTCATGTAACTCATCAGCGTTTTCGGCTTGCGGCCAGGCTTCTTCACGTACCCTATCGATTGCTGCTTGATCCAATCTGCCCAGATCGGCAGCGGTCTCGGCATCAAGAAAGCGGCGGTTCATTACTGCCAACGTTCGACGCTCCTCGGCTGGAGCATCATCAAGAAAGGCGTAAGGCTTCGCGGTAAGGATCTCCTGTGCCAGCGGCGAGGGCTCGTTCATTTCACATGAGATCAAATTTCGTTCGCCCCGTTCAATTGATCTGAGCAAGCTTTCCAAGCCGCGAAGGTCCATCGCTTCTTCCAAACAGTCGCGAATTGTTTGCGATACCAGCGGATGCGCGGGAATTTCTACCGGCCCGGTCAGGTTTTCGGCACAAGCAACTTGATCGGGAAAGACGAGCGCCAACAAATCATCTGCGGCCATGCGTTGCAGTTGCGGTGCCACCTTTCCGCCACTGCGCCAGCGTGGAATTGCCAGGGCCCGGGTCGCATTCCAGCGCCAGCGAATATTGAACATTGGCGCGTCAAGCAAAGCCTGCGTCAGCACATCACAAACCGATTTAGAATTCAGGTAGCTGAAGATCGTCTCGAGGGGAAAGCTGTGCGTAGGTCCCAGCGAAAGCACGATGGAATCTTCCGTGGCGGCAGCTTGCAATTCGAAATTGAAGGCTCGACAGAAACGTTTTCGCAAGGCAAGTCCCCATGCGCGATTCAAACGGCTGCCGAAAGGAGCGTGAATGACGACGTGAGTGCTGCCGTTTTCATCAAAAAAGCGTTCGGCAACTATTTGCTCCTGAGTGGGCATCGTGCCCAGCGCTATTTTTGTCATGGCGAGGTATTCGATGATCTGTTCAGCGGCGCCTCGACCGATACCTACGACATTCACGAGCCACTCCAGACCAGGACCATGCGGGCCCGCGCTTTCATCTCTGTCGTTCTCGTCAAGCTTGTTAGCGATCTCTCTTCGCAGACGCGAGACTGATTGCGAGAGTTCTTCTGAGCGGCCGGGCGCTTCGCCGAGCCAGAAGGGAATCGAAGGTGGCTGACCATGTGCGTCTTCGACCCGAACGACACCGCTGCCGACGCGCTTGATGCGATAGGAAGTATTTCCGAGTTGAAAGATATCGCCGGCCAGACTCTCGATTGCGAAGTCTTCGTTCAGCGTACCGACGAACGTTTCCGAAGGCTCGAGAATTACCCGGTAATCCGACGTGTCGGGAATCGCGCCGCCACTGGTAATCGCCGCCAGTCGTGCGCCCCGCCGCGCGCGCAGGCGATGATTCACTGCGTCGTGATGCAGATAGGCGCCCCGCCGGCCGCGACGCGTGGTGAAGCCTTCAGCCAACATGCGCACTACGGCATCGAAATTCTCTCGCGAAACATTTCTGAATGGATACGCGCGGCGGACCATTTCAAACAACGCCTCTTCCGTCCATTCCTCAGCAGCAACCGTGGCTACAATTTGCTGCGCGAGAATGTCGAGGGGCTGCTCAGGAATTGTCAGGTGATCGAGTTCGCCGCGCCGGACAGAGTCGAGCAGTGCTGCGCATTCAACCAATTCATCGCGCGACAGTGGAAACACTCGGCCTTTCGGAAAGCCGCTAACGGTATGGTTCGACCGACCGATTCGCTGCAGCAGAGTAGAAATCGCCCGTGTCGATCCAATTTGAATCACCAGATCGACCGCGCCAATGTCGATTCCCAGCTCGAGCGATGCAGTAGCGACCAGGGCACTCAACTCGCCGGATTTCAGGCGCTGCTCGGCGGACAATCTGAGTTCGCGGGCCAGACTGCCGTGATGTGCCGTGACGTTTTCGTCTCCCAAACGCTCGCCTAGATGGCGCGCCACGCGCTCAGCCATGCGCCGCGTGTTTACGAAAACGAGCGTCGTACGATGCTCACGAATTAAGGCCGCCAAACGGTCGTAGATTTCTTCCCAGACTTCGTTGGACATCACTGCCTCAAGCGGCGAGCTGGGAACTTCAATCGCGAGATCGAGTCTTCGACTGTGCCCTGTGTCGATGATCGTGCAACGTGGAGTGCCATCCACATCGATGTTTGCGGTGCCCACCAGAAATCGCGCGACCTCTTCGATTGGCTTTTGTGTAGCTGAAAGTCCGATCCGAACCAGCGGTTCTTTGACCAGCGCCTGCAATCTTTCAATCGACAGCGAAAGATGTGAGCCGCGCTTATCATCAACCATCGCGTGAATCTCATCGACGATCAGCGTGCGTGTCGTGCCCAGCATGCGACGCCCGCCTTCGCTGGTCAGCAGAATGTAAAGCGATTCCGGCGTGGTGACGACGATATGCGGCGGCTTTTTCGTCATCGCCGTGCGCTCCTTCGCGGGCGTGTCACCAGTCCGCACCAGGGTGCGAATCTCCAAGCCGCTGAGGCCGAGCTGCTCGAGTCGTTGCTGAATGGCGCGCAGTGGCTCCTGCAAATTGATTTGAATATCGTTGCTGAGAGCCTTTAGCGGCGAGACATAAACGACCTGAGTTTCGTCGACAAGCTTGCCGTCCACAGCCTTCCAAACCAGATCATCAATCGCCGACAGGAACGCCGCCAGTGTTTTTCCCGATCCGGTGGGCGCCGCAATCAGGGTATTTCGCCGCTCTTTGATGGCCGGCCAGGCCTGCGCCTGCGGTTCAGTTGGCGCAGCGAACTGCTTCAGGAACCAGTCGCGGACCGCCGGATGAAAAGATTGAAGCTCTTTCATAAAAAGGGCCGCCAGTGTACCACGAATGAAACAATGTGTTAAGGGGAAAACTGACCTTAAGCGTAGTCTGTTTACTTATTTGTTTTCAAGCCGCGACAGCATCGTCTTCGGTCATCTTTGCGTAATCTCCGCGTGCTCTGCGTCTCCGCCGTGAGTCACTCTGAATAATACGCGCCGCCGAGACGCCGAGTTCGCAGAAGAGACGCAGAAACTTTCGATTTAGGAAAACGATGCAGGGCAACACGATGATGCGTTCACGTTACAGAAAAGCTAAACTCTCCGGTTAGACTGTCAAAACTCGTGGTTAAGGCACATCGAGATTACCATCCTGCGAAGTTTGCGCGCACGGGCAAAGTGCGCCGAAGCATTTCGCCCAATCTGATAAAACTTCCGCCAGACATCAACCAGATTGAAATTAAGCTTGGCCCCCGCCAGGTAAAGCTCACGAATCTCGATAAGTTATTTTGGCCTGAGCTGAGGATCACGAAACGGGACTTGCTTCAGTACTACACGGACGTCTCTTCGGTCTTGTTGCCGCATATTCAGGACCGCGCAATGGTCATGAAGCGTTATCCGAACGGCGCGGCCGGCGAATTCTTCTTTATGAAGCGCGCGCCATCACCGCGGCCACCGTGGATTGAGATCTGTTCCATCGAGCACGGATCGGGAAACATCGTGGACTTCCCGGTGATACAGGATCTACCGGCGTTGCTCTGGGTCGTCAATCTCGGCTGCATCGACCTTAATCAGTGGTACGCGCGCTGCGACGACGTGGACCGTCCTGACTATCTTCACTTTGATCTCGATCCAGTTCCCGGAGCAGCATTCGAAAACGTTTTGGAAACGGCATTGGTGGTGCGCGAGGCGCTTGAGTCTTTAAAGATGCCGTGCTATCCGAAGACGACCGGCTCGAAGGGAATTCATATCTACGTGCCGATCGTTCGCGGCCCGACCCAGAAACAGGTTTGGACGATCGCCAAAGAGATTGCACAGGTCCTTGAGTCTGCGAATCCCAAACTGATCACCGCTGAATATCGCATCGCAAAGCGACCGAGGGGAAGGGTGCTGGTTGATTACAATCAGAACGCGTGGGGCCGGACACTGGCGTCGATTTACTCGGTTCGACCGACGCCGAAAGCGACTATCTCAACACCGGTGACGTGGAAAGAAGTTGAACGCGGAGCTCGAATTGAAGACTTCCGCCTGGACAACGTACGCGCGCGAATTAAGAAGTTGGGCGACCTTTGGCAACCGCTCTTGGACAAACGGAATAGGTTTCGACTTGAGCCCTATTTGAAGTGAGATTTCTCCCTCTCCCTTTGGGAGAGGGTTGGGGAGAGGGCTTTAGCAAGAGCGCCACCATGTAAGTCCCTCTTCCCCGACCCTTCTCCCAACGGGAGAAGGGAGAAACAAAATAGACAAATGTCCCTACCTTTGAAACAAACATACCTGCCGATGGAAGCAAAGTCCGTTGAGCAACTTCCCGCGGGCGACACTTGGCAGTACGAGCCAAAGTGGGATGGCTTTCGTTGCATCGCCTTTCGCGATGGCAAGGAGGTGTCGTTGCAATCGAAGAGCGGACAGCCACTCGGCCGATACTTTCCGGAACTTGTCGAAGCCTTGCTCAAGCTGCGAGCAAAGCAATTTGTGATCGACGGAGAGATTGTTGTGCCGGTAAAAGGCCGCTTCTCGTTCGACGATTTGCTCATGAGAATTCATCCGGCTGCGAGTCGAGTACAAAAGCTGGCGAAAGAAACGCCCTCAAAACTGATTGTGTTCGACCTGCTGGTCGATGAAAGGGGACGGTCAATCGTGGATGCGCCGCTTTCAGAGAGGCGAAAGAAGCTCGATCCGTTTGCAAAGAAGTATTTTGCGAGAAACAAATCGGTCGAGTTATCGCCTGCCACCAGCGACTTATCAATCGCAAAAGGTTGGCTGCGCGGCGCCGGCGGTGATGTCGATGGAGTAATAGCGAAGAGAACCGACTTGCCCTACCAGAGCGGCAACCGTCAGGGGATGGTGAAAGTGAAGCGTCTGCGCACAGCGGACTGCGTGGTGGGCGGTTTTCGCTACGCTTCAGCAGGGAAGGTTGTCGGTTCTCTGCTGCTTGGCCTTTATGATAAGGACGGACTGCTTAACCATGTCGGCTTCACATCGAGTATCAAGACGAGCGAGAAACCGAAGCTTACGAAGAAACTTGAAAGCCTAATCAAGCCACCGGGTTTCACCGGCCGCGCGCCTGGTGGGCCGAGCCGTTGGAGCACGGATCGATCGGCCGAATGGAAGCCGCTGGCCCCAAAACTCGTCGTCGAAGTTCAATACGACCACTTCACCGGGGGACGCTTCCGGCACGGCACAAAGTTTTTGCGCTGGCGGCCGGATAAGAAGCCATCGCAGTGCATGCTAGAGCAAGTCAAACGTTGAGCCAGTGTCAGCCATCACTGCAATCGAAAGTTGTAAGTGATCACACCCTGCACCTTTACCGCCTGGCCGTTAAGAATTGTTGGCGTGAAGCGGGCGCGTAGCGCGGCTTCTTCTGCCGATTTCGTAAAGAAAGCATTTCCTGACACAGCGTGCGCTGAAATCACTCTTCCCACTTCATCAACCAGAATCTGCACCGGAACTGAACCTTCCAAGTGAATCTGCTTTGCCAGAGGCGGATAAGCCGGCTGAGGCAAACTAATCGCACGCGACGCGAGTATATGCGTCGAAAGAGTCTGCGGCTTGGGCTTTACCACGGGCGGGTCAGGCGGTTTAGTCCCCTCAGGAACTTTAAATGCAGGTGGCGTCGCGGGACAAGTCATGCAATTGCCTAAGCTTTCTGGTCCAAAATTGGGTGGGTCGACATTCCTGTTACTAAGGACGGCACCATCGCGGATCGGTGGAACGTCCGACGCTTTTATCCCAACGAATTCCGGAATCTTGTTCGGATCGCTAGTCGAAGAGACGAACACAGTTCGCTCGGGTCTTGTAGCCGTAGGATCCGGCGGCGCGTTCGATGGAAAGGTTCTACGAGCCCGTTCGGTTGCGCGAGGTCGGTCTATTGCAGTTGGCATAACCGGCGGTACCCATGAAAGCAAGGTAATGTCATTGCTCAAGCTTTCCAGCCGCGCGTCGTAGGCATAAATACTGGCAATTCCAGCGATAAACAGAACCATCGCGTAAGCTGCGATGGTAGCGAGAAAGAACGAAGTGCGCCGCTTGAACTCTTTGCGGTGTGAGTCGGACTCGATCAGGTTGGTAAACATCGCTCAGCTCCTCTGCTGCTGGTGCCTTCGGGTCGAGGAAGCTGAGAGGTTAGACAACATGGCCCTGAGGTTGTTCCCAATCAACGCAAAAAACCGAGCCCTCCCTAACGGTCGGGCTACTGCCCCGCGCCCAAGCGCGCGGCGTTTGTACACTTCCGCGGAATTCCTTTACGATAACGCCGCCCTGCTACCAATTTCTCAGGAGGACGATCAATGGCCACACCGCAACCAGCCAGAGAAGAACTGAATCCATTTGAGATTGCCAGGCAGCAGTTCGATCGCGCGGCCGACTATCTCGATTTGGAAGACTCGTTACGCAACGTCCTGCGTAGTGCCAAGCGGCAGCTGATCGTATCGATCCCCGTGAAGATGGATGGTGGCGAAGTAAAAGTTTTCGAGGGCTATCGCGTGCAGCACAACATCGCGCGGGGGCCGGCGAAGGGCGGCATACGTTATCACCCGAACGTCACACTCGACGAAGTAAAAGCGCTGGCCTCGTGGATGACATGGAAGTGCGCCACTGTCAACATTCCTTACGGCGGCGGTAAAGGTGGAGTGGTTTGCGATCCGAAGAGCCTTTCGAAGAACGAGCTGGAGCGTTTGACGCGCCGTTATGCTTTCGAGATTGCGCCGATAGTCGGACCAGATCGAGACATTCCCGCGCCGGACGTTTATACCGACTCGCAAACGATGGCCTGGATCATGGATACGATTTCCATGGTGCGCGGACACACAGAACTGGGCGTGGTCACGGGTAAACCGCTTTCGCTCGGCGGCTCGCAGGGACGCCATGAAGCAACGGCGCGCGGCGCGCTCTACGCTTTACGTGAAGCATGCAAGATCAAGGGAATGAATTTGAAAGGCACACGCGTGGCGGTGCAGGGTTTTGGCAATGCGGGTTCGATCATCGCCCGTCTGGCGGCGGAGGATGGCGCGCGGGTGGTTGCGGCGTGTGACTCGAGGAGTGGTGTTTTTTCCGAAAGGGGCCTGGATATTCAGGCGGCGCTGAAACACAAGGAAGACACGGGCGCACTTTATGGTTTATCAAACGCAAAAGAGATCGCGTCGAATGATGTACTGGAGGTTGATTGCGAAGTGCTCTGCCCGTCAGCGCTCGAGAACAGTATTACGATGTCGAATGTCGGCAGAGTGAAAGCAAAGATCATCGCCGAGTTAGCGAATGGGCCTACAACACCGGGCGCGGATCGTGTGTTTGAAGAAAACGGCGTCCTGCTGATTCCTGACATCCTCGCGAATGCGGGCGGGGTGACTGTTAGTTATTACGAATGGGTTCAGGATCAGTATTCGTTTTTCTGGAGCGAGAAACGCATCAATCAGACGCTTGAGGACACAATGGGCGACGCGTTTCACAAGGTACATCAGACGGCGCTGCGCTACGGTACGGACATGCGTACTGGAGCTTATATTCTGGCCATCGGTCGCGTCGCGGAAGCGACGCGGGTGCGGGGAATATTTCCATAGGAAGCGAGCTTAGTGCTTTGAGCTTTGTACTTAGTATTTGAGCTGCCACTCTGCCGGAGCTTTCCAGATTGACTGGCGAACAAGGTACCAAGCACGAAGTACAAAGCACGATCCCCGATCTGATTCAGCGGCCGATTGTCGAGCGCGGTGATCGCGCGGTGCTGGGACGGCCGACTGAGAATGTGAAGGCGTTATCGCGCTGAAAGCGCAAAATAATTTAGCCCAGGGCAACCGCCCTGGGTTCATCAGCCGTAGACGAATCGAACCCTGAAAGGGTTCACGAAGGACCACTGGTTTTTCTGCAACCCTTTCAGGGTTGCATTTCAAACTTGGCCCGCTACCCAGGGTGTTACCCTGGGCTTAGTTAGCTAACGCCTTCGGCGTAACAATGGAATACTTTCTTGCCAAAATCATCCAACACAATCTTCATCTGCCAGGCTTGTGGCTTTCAATCCCGCAAATGGCTGGGCAAGTGTCCTGAATGCGGCGAGTGGAATTCGTTGGTTGAAGAACGCGTCGTCACTCCGAAGAAGGGCGCGGCTCGTAGCGGCTTTCGTTTGCGCGAAGCTCAAGCAGTCGCCTACACGGAAATCGAATCGCAAGACGATACGCGGGTTTCATCCGGCGTGACCGAATTCGATCGCGTGCTGGGCGGCGGGATTGTGCCGGGAACTCTGGTGCTGCTGGGCGGTGATCCGGGAATCGGCAAGAGTACCTTGCTGCTGCAAGTCGCCGACAAACTGAGCGCAACGGGCCCTTCTGTTCTGTATGTGTCGGGCGAAGAATCTGAACGGCAAATAAAATTGCGTGGTGAACGGCTTGGTATTGAGGCTCCGAATCTTCTGCTTTTGCCTGAGACAAATCTGGAAAACATCTTTCGCGAGATCGACCGGCTGCAACCCGCCGCAGTTATCGTCGATTCTATCCAGACAACTTTTTCGGCCGAGATCGAATCGGCGCCCGGATCGATCTCTCAGATTCGCGAAGTTGCCGCGCAGTTCCTACTGCTGGCCAAGAATCGCGGCGTGCCGGTTTTTCTTATCGGTCATGTGACCAAAGAAGGATCGATCGCCGGCCCGCGAGCATTGGAACATATCGTCGACACAGTCCTCTATTTCGAAGGTGAACGCCATCACAACCACCGCATCGTGCGCGCAACCAAGAATCGTTTTGGTGCAGCGAATGAAGTCGGCGTATTTGAAATGACGAATGCCGGCCTGGCGCCGGTGGCTAATCCGTCACAGATGTTTCTGGCAGAGCGTCCCGCCGATGCGGCCGGATCCGTCGTCACTGCATGTATGGAAGGTACCCGGCCCATGCTGGTTGAAATTCAGGCTCTGGTTTCAAGTTCAAAGTACGGTACGGGCAGGCGCATGACGCAGGGCGTCGATCAAAATCGAGTTGCCTTGATGATCGCGATGCTGGAAAAGCGTTCGGGCATGCAGCTTCTCGGCGACGACGTTTTTGTAAATATCGCCGGCGGATTAGAAGTTAATGAACCGGCAGTTGATCTGGGTCTCGTCTCGGCCATCGCCTCGAGTTTTCGCAATCAACCCATCGATGCCCATACTGCCGTTTTTGGCGAGGTTGGTTTGACCGGCGAAGTACGCGGGGCGATGCAAGCGGCAGTGCGCGCACGCGAAGCACAGGCGCTCGGCTTTAAACGGATCGTGATCCCTTCATCGAATACTTCCGGGTTGGAAAAGCTCCTGGGCTTGCGAGTTGTCGGTGTGCGTTCGGTCGACGAAGCTTTGTCAGAACTGTTTTAGCGAAAGTCGCGACCCGCTCCTTCCGAAACGGATCGCGACTTAAATGTGTTGTTCTCTAAATTAAGCGTCGCTATTTCATCGTTTTCCTGGAGCAATGAAGGGGGTCAGTTTCAGCGAAGCGTTGAATGGGCCAGATAAGTCTTGGTCTTCCCAGTTAATGGTGACCTGCCCGGTCCCGGGTGCTCCCGCAAGAAAGCCAGTGCCTTCCTGAGCGATGACAATTCCATCGAGAGTGAACCCTCCACCAGTCTGTGCCGGCATCAGCAACCCAATCAAGATCGCGATGATCCCGTTTCCGCTGCCATCGTTAAATGTGATCGGACCAGTCCAGCCAAGACTATTTTCCTGTTGAAGCGGTTCGAGGCTCGTGAAGAATGATCCACCGCGGAATTGGTTATCGAAGAACGATCCGCACAGATCGCCTCCTGCCTTACGCACACTGCCGTCACCAAATGCTGCTGGACGCACACTGCCGTCACCGAATGCGGCCAATTGCACGGCGGGCAATTGAAGCTCCTGAAGAGCTATAGTGTTGGAAGTTCCATCAGTAATGCCCAGGCGGAAGAAAACTGTATTGTTCGATGACGCGTTCGATTGCAACATACCAAGCGTTACGCCAAACGATTCAAAATGTTCGCCCGCCATGCCCAGATGCATCACCTCGTGAATGGCTGGTAGTAAGTCGCCCAGCGAGCCGGTGTTGTCTCCTTTGAAATCGAATATTTCGCTGAAGGTCACCTTGCCGTCGCCGTTCACATCCAGCCTGCGAAATACGTCGAAGAAAGTATTGCTTGATTGTAGGGCATCCTGGACGCGACTAAGAGCCCCAGGCATTTGAACGAGCAAGTTACCAATCGCATGACCGCCGAGACTGTGAATCTGAGCGAACATTTGTCTGCGGCCGGCATCGGCCAACGGATTAGGGGCGCACAGCAACCGGTTAAGTTGATCAATCTGACAGTCAGCAGGCCCAGTTACGCCGGGCGCCGCCGGTGTTCCTTTGGCTAGAAAAGTCATGTTGCCGCCAGTTAGGTCATAGTTATAGCCATCTTTCTGGTTGCCGTTGAGAAACTGATCTTGTATTCCCAGAGTATCGAGGTTGCCGGCATAAAAGCCGTGCTCTTGAAGGAAAGAAGCCTCTGCGTTGAAGATCATCCGCAGATTGTTCTGACAACTTGCGCGGTTTGCGGCCTCGCGTACTTTCTGAACTGCGGGCAGCAGCAGCCCGATCAAGATCGCGATGATGGCGATAACTACGAGCAGCTCAATCAGAGTAAAGCCCCCTTGTTTGGCCTTTCTCCTTGTCGCCACGTGTGAATGAATGAGCAAGCTTGATAGGGAACGAGAATCTCTTTTCATAGGTTAAGCTCCTTTGCTGCAGTAGTACCTGAACGCGTAAACGCGTCAGGCAAAAGTTATGAGGACACTGAGGCGTTATTTAACTGAAGGGCAAAATTTGTGGGGGTAAGATTACTGCGAATATTTTGCCAAAGCAAGAGTTTTTCGAATACCTGCAGTTGGTTGGTTCACGGCCCATCCGGTCATTCCTTTTCTCGTAAGATTGGTGGTAGCATTGCGCCGCTCACCAGTTGTAAAACGCCGGAATTACCGCTTTTGAAACGCTAAATTTGAGGAGTCCATCGGAATGTTCAAGAGCTTGCGTGCGTCTTGGGTCTTTTCTTTGTTTATCGCGCCGTTGGTTGTCGCGCTGTCAGTAGTTTCGGTCAGCGGCCAACGAAGGCAGTCATCTCCAGCACCAACATCTACTCAGGGTCAGACTGATTCGTTGAAGGTGCTGCAGTGGCGCTCGATCGGCCCGTTTCGCGGCGGGCGCTCGACGGCCGTCGCCGGCGTCGCGTCACAGCCCATGGTCTTCTACTTCGGCGGCACAGGCGGCGGCGTTTGGAAAACTACAGACGGGGGCATCAACTGGGAACCAATCTCGGATGGCTCGGTTTTTGGCACTGGATCAGTCGGCGCGATAGGTTTGTCGGATTCCGATCCCAACACGATTTATGCGGGCATGGGCGAGTCTCCGATTCGCGGCAATGTTTCGCACGGCGATGGCGTTTATAAGTCGACCGACGGCGGCAAGACCTGGAAGCATATCGGCCTGGAAGATACGCGACAGATTTCGCGCATTCGCGTGCACCCGAAAAATCCGGAAATCGTTTATGTCGCCGCGCAGGGACACGTTTGGGCGCCAAACCAACAGCGTGGCGTGTTTCGATCAAAGGACGGCGGCAAAACCTGGGAAAAAATTCTTTTCCGCAGCGACAAAGCCGGTGCGTGCGACTTGATTATAGATCCTACGAACCCGAATAACCTGTACGCAGCTTTCTGGGAAGTCTATCGCAAACCATGGACCCTGGAGAGCGGTGGTCCCGGCAGTGGCATCTTCAAATCAACTGACGGCGGCGATACGTGGACCGAGATTACCCGTAATCCCGGGTTGCCGAAAGGAACGATCGGGATCGTAGGCATCACAGTTTCACCTGCGAATCCTGATCGGTTGTGGGCGATTGTTGAAGCTGAAGATGGCGGCGTGTTCCGCTCAGACAACGGCGGCAAGACCTGGACGAAGACAAATGAGCAACGCAACCTTCGCCAGCGCGCCTGGTACTACTCGCGCCTTTATGCCGATCCGAAAAATGCGGACACAGTTTATGTTCTCAACACCGGTTTTTATCGGTCGAATGACGGTGGTCGAACCTTTACGGGCATCAGCGTGCCGCATGGCGACAACCATGATCTATGGATCGCTCCGGATGATTCAAATCGCATGATTAACAGCAACGACGGTGGGGCTAACGTTTCATTTAATGGCGGGAAGAGCTGGAGCGAACAGGATCAGGCAACAGCCCAGTTTTATCGCGTCACGCTCGACAATGATTTTCCCTACCATATCTACGGCGCGCAGCAGGATAACTCAACCGTGCGTATTGCCAGCCGCACAACCGACAATGGCATCAGCGCCAACGATTGGTTCGACGTTGGTGGCGGCGAGTCAGGCTGGGTTGCCCCTTCTCCTAAAGATTCCGAGATCGTCTTTGCCGGCTCATACGATGGACTAATCACACGCTACGATCATCACACCGGCCAACTGCGCGATGTGAATCCTTATCCGAATAATCCTATGGGCTGGGGGGCAGGTGATTTGAAGTATCGCTTCCAGTGGAACTTTCCACTGGTTTTCTCGCCGCACGAGGCTTCGACTATGGGCACGCTCTACGCCGGAGCGAACGTGCTTTTCAAATCAACAAACGAGGGGCAGAACTGGGAAGTGATCAGTCCCGACCTGACGCACAATGATAAGTCAAAGCAGGGACCTTCAGGTGGGCCAATCACGAAAGACAACACGAGCATTGAATATTACGACACTATCTTCACCGTTATGGAATCGCCGGTGCAGGCGGGCACGATCTGGACCGGCTCGGATGATGGATTGGTTTACGTTACGCGAGACGGCGGAAAGAATTGGACTAACGTCAGCCCTGCGAAGGACATCATGCCGGAATGGATTCAGATCAATTCGCTGGATGCCTCGCCATTCGAGCCGGGTACGGCTTACGTGGCCGCGACTATGTATAAGTACGACGACTACAAGCCGTATCTTTACAAGACGAGCGACTATGGCAAGACCTGGCGGAAGATCACCAACGGGATTCCCGACGGAGCGTTCACGCGCGTCATTCGCGAGGATCCAAATAAGCGAGGTCTGCTTTATGCAGGAACTGAGACCGGTATTTATGTTTCCTTCGACGACGGCGCCAACTGGAAAACAATGCAGTTCAACCTGCCCGTGGTGCCGATCACTGATCTGGCGATTCACAAGCGCGAGAAGGAGCTTGTAGCCGCGACCCAAGGGCGCGCATTCTGGATCTTTGACGATTTGCCGACGTTGCACCAGTTGATGGACTCTGGTGGTTTCCGAGCCGCCGGCGAAACCCATCTCTTCAAACCGAAGGATGCTTATCGCATGCCCGGCGGCGGCGGATTCCAATTGCCACCGACAGCGACCCTTGGAAAGAATCCTCCGAACGGCGTGGTCGTCTATTATTCGCTGAAAGCGAAACCAACCACCGACGTCATCCTCGACTTTTTTGATTCATCCGGGAAATCGATTCGCAAGTTCACCGCACGAGTCCCGCGGCCGCAACCAAGCCCTGTGCCCGGTGCTGCTCAGGTCACAATGCCACCTGAGCAAGCAACGCCCTCTGGTGAAGAATCTGAATTCTTCGGCGGCGGCGCGCCGGCGCGCGTGACTACCGATGTCGGTTTGAATCGTTTCGTTTGGGATATGCGCTATGCGGAGGCCACGCGTTTTCCCGGAATGATCCTTTGGGCCGGCGAAACGCGGGGGCCGCGCATCGTGCCAGGCAATTATCAAGTGAAGCTAACAGTCGATGGACAAACAATTACTGAAGGCTTTGAAGTCAAACCTGATCCTCGTTTGTCTATAACTGCTTCGGATTATGCGAAGCAACTGGATCTCTCGCTGAAGATTCGCGACAAGCTAACGGAGACGAACAATGCCGTCACACAGGTTCGTGATGTGCGCAAACAAATTGATGACCTGCTCAAACGGGTAGCGGGTCAGCCAAATGCGAAATCCATCATTGACGCAGGCTCAGCTTTGAATAAAAAACTTGTTGCCGTCGAAGAGGCACTCTATCAAACCAGGAATCAGAGCAGCCAGGATCCCTTAAACTTTCCCATTCGTCTCAACAACAAACTCGCGGCGCTTGCCGGCGTTGTCTCGCGTTCGGAAACCCCGCCGAATGAGCAATCGTACGCGGTTTATGAGGAACTTGCCGCGGCCATTGACGCGCGATTACAGAGCCTGAATCAGATCATGAAGAGCGATGTGCCGGCCTTTAACCAGCTGGTGCGAGACCAGAATATTCCGGCAGTGGTTGTAAAGCCGCCGGCGCCTGGTACATAAGAATCGTGTGTGCGACGGTGATTGAGGCTGCCGAAAATCGTGACGCATAGCCTTGCAGCATCAGTCTCATCAAGTTCATTAATCCAATTCAGGTACCGCGCGTCCGAATCGCGCCGTACCTTCAACGACAGTTTCTTTACACAGGACCTTCGACTCAGCCGCACATTCCTGGTGCGCAGCGAGCGCGTCCGCCTCAATCTCTTTGGCGAAGTCTTCAATCTTTTCAATACCGCCAACCTGATTGGGCACAGCGGCAATCTTAGTGATCCCGCGTCTTTCGGGCAGCCCGCCGCGCGCTTTTCGCAGGTCTTCGGCTCCGGCGGCCCCAGAGCCTTCCAGTTTGACGCTCGAATAAACTTTTGAGCCATCAGAAACTAATTCGGCTTCCTGCCTCAATTCAGTGACTGATTGATGACGGGCGCCTCGCAGCGTGATAAAATGCCCGCCGTCATGCGGTTTGATATTGTCCTTATCCGGCTTGTTTTTACAGGTGTTTTGCTGGTTGCGGGTTATGTATTGCACCCCGTTCCCGGCCATCGTCTGATATCTACGGCGTTTGCAGGCGTGATAGCCCTCGCCATCATCTTTTTCGAGATGCGCATTCGGCGTTCGTCGCTGAAAACGCTGATCGGAGCCGCAGTCGGATCAATCCTGGGAATCGTCGGCGCTTATCTGATCGGTTCGCTGATCAGCAACCAGGAATCAATGGCCGTGGCGCCAGAAACCAAAACCTTTCTGACTCTTGCGCTCACGTTCTTCATGGCCTACGTCGGATTAATGGTCGGAGCTGCGAAGGGCGATTATTTGGAACTGTCTGCGTTGGGCGGAATTTTTACTGACAAAACATCACGGCGCGATTTAAAAATCCTGGATACGTCGGTAATTATCGATGGTCGCATCGCTGACGTGGCCGAAACCGGATTTCTAACCGGCACACTGATCATTCCGCAATTCATCCTGCGAGAACTGCAACAGGTTGCCGACTCGCCTGATTCATCAAAGCGCCAGCGCGGGCGGCGCGGATTGGACATGCTCAACCGTCTGCAGAACAACAACTCGCTCGATATACAGATTGTGGAGACTGATTTTCCTTCGGTGCGCGAAGTCGATCTGAAACTGATCGAGCTGGGCAAACAGCTTGAAGCTGTGATCGTCACTAACGATTTCAACTTGAATAAAGTAGCCCAACTGCGCGGCGTCAACGTGCTGAATATCAACGAGCTGGCGAATGCTTTGAAGCCGGTTGTACTGCCGGGCGAAGCCATGCACGTCTTCATTCTCAAAGAAGGCAAAGAATACAACCAAGGCGTGGCCTATCTCGACGATGGCACCATGGTTGTAGTGGACAACGCGCGTCGCTTGATTGGAAAGAACGCCGACATCGCCGTCACCAGCGTCTTGCAGACAACCGCAGGCAAAATGATCTTCGGCCGACTTTGCGAAGAAGCGGAGGCCAATGGCGAACGCTCGCGCCGGCCGCTGCGCGAGGTGCGGTCGGCTCCTGCCTTGACGCGCATTACCGATACCGAAGGCTAACCGAATGAATGTCGCGATCGTCGTCGCCGCCGGGAAAGGAACTCGGCTGGGCGGCGACCGCCCTAAACAGTTCCTCGAGTTGGGCGGAATCCCAATTATCATTCACGCGCTCAGACAATTCGAGCGCTGCAAAGAAATTAAAGAAGTAATAGTTGTATTGCCCGCGCAAGAGACGGCGGCATTTCAGTCTCTGGCGGAAAAGTTCGAGCTGCGAAAATTTTTCCGCGCAGTTGCCGGGGGCGATACCCGCGCGCAGTCAGTTCAGCGTGGCCTGGCGGCGATTGATGAGGCTGAGATTGTGGCGGTGCATGATGCGGTGAGACCGTTCGTAACGCCGGACGAGATCGATCAGACCGTGCAGGCTGCGAAAGTCTCGGGCGCGGCCGTTCTGACCGGGCCTGTTGCGGACACGATTAAAGAAATTGCCCGGGGCCAAGTTATTCGCACGCTGGCGCGCCCTAACTTGAGACGAGCTCTAACGCCGCAATGCTTTCGTTACGATCTCCTGAAGCGCGCCTACGATCATCTTGAGGAAGTTGAAAGTGAAGGAATTAAAGTGACTGACGATAGCATGCTGGTCGAGCGCCTTGGCGTCGAAATTCGGGCCCTTGAGGGCAGCGCAAGGAATATTAAGATTACCAGTGCCGAGGATTTGATCCTGGCGGAAGCGATTCTCCGTCAGTTGTAGGGGCAGGGCTTGTCCCTGCCCGTTTCCTAATTAAAGCCCTGGCACGGGCAGGGACAAGCCCTGCCCCTACAATTATGTTTCGTATCGGCATCGGTCAAGACACGCATCGATTGGTCAGTGGGCGGCCACTGATTCTTGGCGGCGTGCGCATCGAGTCCGAGCGCGGCGCTGAAGGACATTCGGACGCCGATGCCCTGACTCATGCACTTGCCGATGCAATCCTCGGCGCCTTATGCGAAGGAGACCTCGGCGTTCATTTTCCCGATAGCGATCCACAGTGGAAAGACGCTGACAGTTTAGAGCTGCTCGGGCGCGTGGTCTGGCTGGCTGGTGAGCGCGGGTTCTGCGTCGTGAACGCCGATGCCACCGTATTGTTGGAAAAGCCCAAGCTTCGCGAGCAGATCGCGATGATGCGCGAGAATCTCTCAAGGATTCTAAATGTCGATGCTGACTGCGTGAGCGTGAAGGCCAAAACCGGGGAAGGATTGGATTCGGTTGGTCGGGGCGAAGGCGTGACTGTGCAAGCTGTTGTGCTGCTCTCAGACGAAGCGATTTGAGACCACAGGACATCATTCGCAAAAAGCGTGATGGCGCGGAATTGTCGCGTGACGAGATTGCGTTTTTTGTGAACGGCGTGACGCGCGGCGAGATTGCCGATTACCAGAGCACGGCGCTCCTAATGGCCATCTTCCTCCGCGGCATGACCGATGCCGAGCAAGCCGCGCTCACCGAGGCAATGCTTCACTCTGGCGAGATTCTCGACTTCTCAGACATTCCCAAACCGAAAGCTGACAAGCATTCTACTGGCGGCGTTGGCGACAAAACTTCGCTCCTGATCGCGCCCTTTGCGGCAGCCGCAGGGGTCTGTGTGCCGATGATCTCAGGACGAGGGCTTGGCCACACAGGTGGCACGCTCGACAAACTCGAATCCATTCCCGGCTATCGTGTCGATCTATCGCTGAAAGAATTTCGCGCTGTGCTCGATCAGGCGGGCTTCGCCATGAATGGCCAGACCGCGGAGATTGCGCCCGCCGACAAAAAGCTTTACGCACTGCGTGATGCAACTGCTACAGTTGAGGCAATCCCATTGATCGTCGCTTCGATTATTTCGAAAAAAGGCGCAGCCGGTTTGGACGCGATGGTCATCGATGTGAAGACTGGTTCAGGGGCTTTCATGCGTTGGCAGAATAGCGCAAGAGCTCTAGCCAGCGCGCTGGTGAAGACAGGCAATTCGCTTGGAGTGCGATCCCAGGCGCTGATTACCGATATGAATCAGCCGCTCGGATGCGCAGTGGGAAATTCCGTGGAGGTGAAAGAATGCATCGAGTTGCTGCGCGGCGAGGGAGCTGAAGGCGCGCGTCCGGTGCTTGAGCTTTCGATTGAACTGGCCGCGCGCATGATTCTACTTGCAAAACTGGAGCAATCGGTCGAAGCGGCGCGCGCTCGCGTGCAGCGGGTGCATGAATCCGGTGCGGCCCTGGAATGCTTTCGCAAAAATGTCGAGGCCCAGGGTGGTGACCCGCGCGTCTGCGACAATCCCGCGCGGGTTCTGCCGTTGACAGACTCTCGCGTTCAGGTAGAATCGCCGCGCTCAGGTTTTGTTATCGAAGTTAATGCGGAGGAGATCGGCCACGCCATTGCTGAAGCCGGCGGTGGCCGATTACGTATCGAAGATCGAATCGACCCCGCAGTAGGGTTTGTGAGCGAAGTTAAAATCGCCGATAAGCTCCACGCTGGCGATGCAATTGGCTCGGTTTATTGCGGGGACTTAAGTCGCGCCGAATCGGCAGCAGCTCGAATTCAAGCCGCGTACAAAGTGGGCGACGAACCTCCAAACGAATTACCAATGCTTATAAAGGAAGTGATCGACAAATGAAATTTTTGGAGTGCGCCGACTGGTCGCCGCTTTTTGAAAGTGCTGACAAGTCAGCGCACTCCCGAATATGATCGAAAAATGAAACTCAAGCTTCTTCTAGTGCTACTTATTCTGACCTCTCTGATCTTCGTCGGCCCGGCGTGCAATCGTGCCAGCTACGGCGCCGATGACAAATCAAAAATTCACATCGGGATTGTTTTCGATATAGGAGGCAAGGACGATCGTTCGTTCAATGCGGCCGCGTGGGCCGGAGTGAAGTGCGCTGAGTCAGGGACGATGCCCGATGGCAAGACAAGTTGCGGCAAGCCGCCGCTGGACATCGTGCTGCGCGACGTCGAGCCCGGCAATCCGACCTCAATCGAACCGGCAATGCGGGCCTTTGCTGAGCGCGGCTATGATCTCATCATCGGCATTGGCTTTGCGCAAGCTCCGATTATGGAAGTGGTGGCGAAGGACTATCCGAATCTTCATTTCGCAATCGTAGACGGCGTCAGCCAGCTTCCCAACGTTGCATCTCTGGTTTTCAAAGAACACGAAGGCTCGTATTTGGTCGGCATGATCGCGGCAAAAACCACCAGGACAAATACGCTCGGATTTGTTGGGGGTATGGACATCCCCCTGATTCACCGTTTTGAAAAAGGCTATGAAGAAGGCGCGAGGGCGATCAATCCCAATATTCAAATCGTGCAAAACTATGTCGGCGTGACCGATGCGGCGTGGAATAATCCGGGCAAAGGAAAAGAGCTGGCGCTTGCGCAGATTGGAAAAGGCGCAGACGTGATTTTCACGGCCGCCGGCAACTCGGGACTTGGCGCTTTTGATGCGGTCGAGCAATACGGGATGGTGAACGGGCGAGCAACGCACTTTGTCATTGGCGTGGACTCGAATCAAAACATGGTCAAGCCCGGCTTTGTCCTCACGAGCATGGTCAAGCGCGTCGACAACGCCGTTTACGACGTTATCAAGCTGGTAGTCGAACGAAAGTTCCAGGGCGGCTTTCACGTTTTTGGTTTGGAGAGCGACGGCGTTGGCTACGCCATGGATCAATTCAACAAAGACCTGGTCTCGCCCGATGCGATAAACGAAGCCGAGCAAGCAAAGAAGAAGATCATCGCGGGACAGATTAAGGTTACGGATGCGATGGCGCAATAAAGACGGTCTTTGGCTTTCGGTTTTCGGTCTTAGCACTTATTGGCAATTAGGTCTTATCAATCTTTCCTCAGAGGGCTGACCAAGATGAAGAAGACCAATTTTGAAAACCTACAGGTTTATAAATTGTCAGAGAAGCTAGCAGATCGGATATGGGAGATAGTCATTCGATGGGATATCTTGGCCAGAGATACGGTGGGAAAGCAGTTAGTGCGAGCTGCCGATAGTGTCGGCGCTAATATAGCTGAAGGGAGCGGCCGTGGCACTGACCCTGAGATGCGCAGATTTATCAGAGTTGCTCGAGGCTCTTTATATGAAACTCAACATTGGCTTCGGCGCGCGTACAAAAGGAAATTACTAACCAATACACAAGTAAATGAACTTCTGCCAGTGGTTAGAGAACTAGGACCGAAACTTAACGCTTATCTGAGAGCCATTGGTTCATTTAAAGGCAGCCCAGCTTCAATTGGCGCCAAAGCGAATTGAAGCAAATAAAACAGCAAGAACCAAAGGCCGAAGACCAAAGGCCAAAGACCAAAAACCCGATGCTAGAGTTAAGAAACATAACCAAACGCTTCGGCGACGTCCTAGCGAACAACCACGTTAGCTTCAAGGTCGAGCCCGGAACGATCCACGCTATCGTTGGGGAAAACGGCGCCGGTAAATCAACCGCGATGCGCATCGCCTACGGCTTTTACACGGCCGACAGTGGCGAGATTCTGATTAACAATCAGGCGCGCGAGATTCGCACTCCGCACGATGCTATTGCGCTGGGCGTCGGCATGGTTCATCAACACTTCATGCTGGTCGAGCCGATGACCGTGGCCGAGAACATTGTGCTGGGCGCGGAACCGGGAAGTGCCACCTCACTTGATCTGCGCAAGGCCGCGGATGAAATTCGCCAACTCTCGGATGAATTCAAATTGGCCGTTGATCCCAACACCACGATTGAAACTCTTTCGGTTGGACAGCAACAACGAATTGAATTACTGAAAGCACTCTATCGTCACGCGCAGTTATTGATTCTTGACGAGCCAACTGCTGTTTTGACGCCCCAGGAAGTCGAAGAGTTTTTTGCGATCCTCCGTCGCATGCGCGAGCAGGGAAAAACGATTGTCATCATTACGCACAAACTTTCTGAGGTACTCGCAATTTCCGACAACGTGACCGTGATGCGTGACGGTCGGGTCGTCGGCGATTTGAAGACCAGGGAAACCAACGCGGCAGAGTTAGCACGTTTGATGGTCGGACGCGAGGTGTTGCTACGCGTGGATAAACCTGATGCCAGGCCAGGAGCCAGTGTTTGCAGCGTTGAGGGTCTTTCAATTCTCGGGCGCGATGGAACCAGACGCGTGGACAACGTTTCCTTCGAAGTGCGGACAGGGGAAATCGTTGGTATCGCCGGAGTCGAAGGCAACGGCCAGACGGAATTGGTTGAGGCACTGGCGGGTCTGATTCCAGAGTCACACCTGACCGGATCAATCAGCTTCGAGGGCCGCGACATAATGGGCCTTGATGCGCGAGCCAGAAAGGAACTGGGCATTGCGCACGTCCCGGAGGATCGGCATCGTCGCGGGCTGCTGCTAGATTTCAGTCTCAACGAGAATACGATTCTGGGAGTCCATTATCGCAAGCCCGCTGTTACCGGTCCTGGTTCAATTCTGCTGGATAAAAAAGGAATTCAACGCCGTACTGAAGAGGTAATCCGGGACTTTGATGTGCGTCCGCCGAATCCATTGTTGCCGGCTCGCTCATTGTCTGGAGGCAATCAGCAGAAATTGATCATTGGCAGGGAATTCGAGCTGCCACCGAAATTTCTTTTAGTGTCACAGCCGACGCGCGGTGTGGACATAGGGGCGATTGAATTCATTCACCGAAAGATCGTGGCGATGCGAGATGCCGGTTGTGCCGTGTTGTTGGTCTCCGCCGAGCTGGAAGAAGTCACAGCGCTGTCGGATCGGCTGTTAGTGATTCACAACGGACAAATCGTAGGCGAAGTGGATCCGAAAACGGCGACGAACGAAGAGATAGGATTGATGATGACCGGAGGCCGTCATTGAGTGCCATAGGCACAGCATATTTATAGAGCCGCTACTGCGTTAGAAATCATTCCGCAGTCGCGAACGCGCCGCGTTCGCGACTGCGGAACGAGAAGAGGAAACGCGCGTTGGTTCTATAAACTGACGCACCTGACGGCGCTTCGAAGAGAATGAAACTCTTTCGCGAAATTTTGTTTCCGCTGCTTGCCGTACTGTTAGCCTTTATCGTCGGCGGGATTGTCGTGCTTCTAATCGGCGACAGTCCGATTCAGACTTACCGCCTGCTCATTGGCAGCGCATTTTCGTGGCCGGATGGTATTGGCTACACGCTGTTCTATTCCACGCCGTTGATTTTCACCGGACTGGCGGTGGCCGTTGCGTTTCGCTGTGGTCTCTTAAATATCGGCGCTGAAGGCCAGCTTTACATCGGAGCGTTCGCAGCCGCCTGGATAGGGATTAAATTCGCTGGCTTGTCTGGTTGGGTTCTGTTGCCGATGTGCTGCCTGGCTGCGATTATCGGCGGCGCGCTTTGGGGCGGAATTCCCGGATTGTTGAAGGCTCGCTTTGGCTCGCACGAAGTCATCAATACCATCATGCTGAACTTCGTCGCCGTGGCGCTGGTAAGTTACTTCACCCAGTACCACTACAAGGTCCCCGGCGATCCGATTTTGGAAACTACCATGATTGGCTCGGGAGCTCACATTGCCCGCCTGGGAAAATTTATTCCGGGCTTGCCGGAACGCATTCCCGTAAATCTGGCATTCATCCTGGCGATTATTTCGTGCGCACTGGTTTATGTGCTGTTGTGGAAGACAAAGTGGGGCTACGAAATCCGTGCGACGGGCGCAAACCCCTCGGCCGCTGAATATGGCGGCATCTCGATTCGCAAACAAATTATTCTGGCGATGGCTATCTCAGGAGGCCTGGCCGGCATGGTCGGGATCAATGAAGTGCTCGGCTATCGCTATCGTTATTACGACGGCTTCTCAGCGAACTATGGATTCGTCGGCATCGCCGTGGCTTTGCTGGGCCGTAATCATCCGGTCGGAGTATTTCTGGCGGCCATCCTGTTTGCAATTTTGCTGCGCGGTGGAATCTTCGTTGACGCTTATACGATTCATGTTTCGAAGGACATTGTCGACATGCTGCAGGGCATCGTGATTGTTTTTGTCGCCGCTGAAGCAGTCTTCCGCGGACCGATTAAGAAGTTTGGATTGTTGCGCAAAGCAAAAGTATGAAAGGCGTCAGTTGTCAGTAGCCAGTTGTCAGTAGCCAAGTGACGCTGGTCTACTAACAACTAACATAACTACTAACTACCAACAACTAACAATTGACCACTGACCACTGACCACTGACCACTGACCACTGATCACTGACCACTGACCACCAACCACTGACCAGTTATGCGCCAAATCTTTACAATCTCATTGCTATTTTCAACGATTCGTCTGGCAACGCCCCTGGTGCTGGCGGCCCTTGGCGGTCTGTATTCCGAGCGCTCAGGTGTGATCAATATTGCGCTTGAAGGATTGATGCTTGCCGGCGCATTCACCGCCGCCTCAGTGACCTTCTTTGCGCACAGTCCCTGGGTTGGGCTTGGCGCAGCAATGCTTGCCGGCGCGCTCGTCGCTTATGTCATCGCGCTTGCCTGCATTCGCTTTAAAGCCGATCAAGTAGTCACCGGCACTGGCATCAACATCATGTTTATTGGCTTGCCCGCGGTACTCAGTGGCGCGCTGTTTCTTTCTTCAGGCTCAACACCTCAGATTCCGAAAGACAATCTGTTGCCCGTGCTTTATCGCTTCATGCCCAGCTTCGTTCCCGCGTGGCGAGTACTAACCGACGTGTCGGTAATTTCGCTGCTGGCACTGGTAATAGTTTTGGTAACCAGGTACGTCCTTTATCGCACGCCGTTTGGCTTGCGTCTGCGCGCAGTCGGCGAAAATCCGGAAGCAGCGGACGCCGCGGGAGTGGGCGTGAATCGGATTCGGTATCTCGGCGTGATCCTGTCAGGCGCGCTGGCGGGAATTGGCGGCGCTTATCTTTCAATCGGTCAGTCATCGCTATTCACGCGTAACATGACCGCGGGCCGCGGGTTCATTGCACTGGCGGCTCTGATCTTCGGCAAGTGGCGGCCGGTGCAGACGATGTTCGCATGTTTGCTTTTCGGTTTTGCCGATGCCATGACTATTCAAATGCAGGGAGTGGCGAAGCTGCCTTCCGGTGAAGACATCCCGGTACAATTCATTCAGATGATCCCTTACATCGTAACGATCGTAGTGTTGGCCGGCTTCATCGGTCAGTCACGCGCGCCGCGGGCGCTGGGAATCCCCTATCAGAAAGAACGGTAAGCGGTCGTCACGACTGGTCGGCCTTTGACAGCGTACAAGGAGAAACTTTCAGTAACTTTCTAAGTTCAGTAGTCCTCTTGACCTGGCTAACCCAGAAATGAAAATGAGCCGCCAGAAGGAAACGGCATCGCTTTACGAACGTGCAGAGCAAGCCGCGCGCTTCATTCGCTCGCGATCAAAAGCCGAAGTGTCCGTGGCGATTATGCTGGGTAGCGGTCTGGGCGGCTTCGCCGATGAACTAACGGAAGCGGCGGTGATCCCATTTCACGAGATACCCGGATTTGCGCGCGCCACAGTTGAGGGTCATGCCGGCAGACTCGTTATCGGCCGCGCCGGTGATGTACCGGTCGTGGTGATGCAAGGCCGGTTTCATTTCTACGAGGGTTACTCGCTCGCAGAAGTCACGTTTCCGATTCGCGTCTTGAAATTGTTAGGCGTGCAAACTGTCGTGCTGACGAACGCCGCGGGTACGCTCAATATCGAGTTCACGCCCGGATCCTTAATGGTGATCAGTGATCATCTCAATCTCATTGGCGACAATCCGCTGCGTGGAGAAAATGACGAGCGATTTGGTCCGCGCTTTCCTGACTTGACGGCCGTGTATGTGCGCGAGCTGCAGGATATTGTCGTCAACGAAGCTAATGCGATGGGAATCGAAGTGCGTCGCGGAGTTTACGCGGCGCTCTGTGGTCCCAGCTATGAAACACCAGCTGAGATTCACATGGTGCGAACGCTGGGCGCGGATGCAGTGGGGATGAGCACGGTGCCTGAAGCCATCGTCGCGCGGCATATGGGCATGCGAGTTGTAGGTATTTCGTGCATCACGAACCTGGCTGCCGGGGTGTCGGATCGTCCGATCGATCATAGCCAGGTGATGGCCACGGGGGAGCGCGTGCGTGAATCATTTACGGGGCTGTTGAGGCGGATCCTTCCAAAGCTCGCATAATGAGTCAGTTGTCACACTGTCAGTTGTCAGTAGTCAGTAGTCAGTTGTAACATCGACCACAATTCTTGCAACTGACGACTGACAACTGACTATGATTATCGGCATCTGCGGCGGCACTGGTTCAGGGAAGACCACGGTCGCTAATCGCATCCTGGAAACAGTCAGCGCCGACCAGGTTGTTTTCATCCAGCAGGACCTCTATTACCGAAATCTTAAAGATATGCCGCTGGATTATCACAATGCGGCCAACTTTGATCATCCAGGCGCGCTCGATAACGATCTGCTCAGCAATCATTTGAAGAAACTGCGAGCAGGCGAGCCTGTAGAGCTGCCGATCTATGATTTCCGGACGCACACACGCTTGCCCGACACAACCCGCATCAATTCCAAACCAATTGTGATTGTCGAAGGCATCTTGATCTTTGCTGAGCCGCGTCTACTCGAGCAAATGGACATTAAAGTTTTCGTAGACACGCCGGACGATATTCGTTTCATTCGCCGGCTGCGGCGTGACCTCGCCGAACGTGGTCGGACGCTCGATTCAGTCATCGAGCAGTACATCAACACGGTACGTCCGATGCATATTCAGTTTGTAGAACCTTCGAAACGTTTTGCGGACGTCATTATTCCTGAGGGCGGCTATAATCTTGTCAGCATTGATCTGATCAGTGGAAAGATTCGCGAGAGGCTGTCCAATGCTTTGAACACAGTTGGAGGCCCGATTTGAGCGAATCAGATAATCAGTTAATTGCGACGGCCACGGCCGCGCGCCTGCGATCCGTCGCGCCGTTTTCGAATTTCCTTGTGGGCGCCGCACTGGAAACCGATGACGGGAAAGTGTTCACCGGTTGCAACGTTGAGAGTGCGAGTTATGGTCTAACCGTTTGCGCTGAACGCGTGGCGATTTGGAAAGCGCTGTCCGAAGGCGAGCGGGATTTTGTGAACTTGGTCATCGTTGCCGACACTGAATCGCTGACGCCGCCGTGCGGCACTTGCCGGCAAATCATCTGGGAATTTTGCAAACATGCAAGAATTGTCCTGGCTAATTTGCGAGGGCAGCGGCAGGAAGTCTCGATTTCCGATCTTTTGCCACGTGCCTTTGATGCAAGATTTCTGGAGGAAGCTGGCCGAGAGAACCGGTAGAGGTGATGCGGCTTTGCCGCTGCCCAGGGCGGAAAGGCTCTGCCTTTCCGTCGGCAGTTTCCAATTCTTAAGGCGAGGTTACGCCTCGACTCGGAGGTGGAGCCTCCTGTCTTTGAGAATGGATCGTTCCGTAAGGCAGAGCCTTACCGCACTGTGCGGCGGCAGAGCGGCAGAAACAATCCGTCACCAAGTATGATCAGCATGCAGCCATTGACATTCCGAATATTTATCCTTGCTTTGTTATTTGTTTTCAGCGCCTGGTCAATTACAGTAGTCGCGCAAAAAAGAAGAACCACTGTGGATCTGATTGTCAGAGGCGGAACAATTGTCACCATGGACGGCGCGCGCCGCGTGATTGAAAACGGCGGCGTGGCGATAAAAAGCGGTCGCATCATCGCCATCGGCGGCACGAATGAAATAGATCGAACCTACGCTGCTCGCGAAGTCGTTAATGCCTCCGGCAAAGTCGTTATTCCGGGCCTCATCAATGGTCACACACACGTGCCCATGACGTTGTTCCGCGGACTAGCAGACGATCTTGACCTGCAAGAGTGGCTCACGAAATACATTTTTCCAGCCGAAGCCAGGAACGTTACCGAAGACTTCGTGCGAGTCGGAACGCGGCTTGGCCTGGCGGAGATGATTCGCAGTGGCACGACCACTTACTGCGACATGTATTATTTCGAAGACGCTATCGCTGACGAAACTTTCAAAGCAGGCATGCGTGGTGTTCTCGGCGAAACGGTTATTGATTTTCCCGTCGCCGATAACAAGACGAACGCCGAAGCGATGGCCTATGTGGAAAAATTTGTCAGCCAGTGGAAAGGTAATTCCTTGATCGTTCCGGCGATTGCACCGCATGCGCCGTACACAGTTTCAGAAGAGCACTTAAAAGCGATCCGTGCCTTTTCAGATCGCACGGGCGCGCCGATTGTCACGCATATCTCTGAGACGAAGCGCGAAGTTGACGATAGCCTCAAAGCCAAAGGCGCGACTCCAATCGATTATTTGAACCGCATCGGCTTTCTCAACAATCGCGTGATCGCCGCGCACGTGGTTTGGCCCAGCGAAGAAGAACTCAATCTGTTGAAAAGGCTGGGTGTCGGCGTCGTTCACAATCCACAATCAAATATGAAGCTCGCGTCCGGAGTCGCGCCGGTACCTGAAATGCTGAAAAGGGATCTTCAGGTTGGCCTTGGCACTGACGGCGCCGCGTCGAATAACGACCTGAACCTTTGGGAAGAGATGGACACAGCGGCGAAACTTCACAAGGTAATCAGCAAGGACCCGAAAGTTATATCTGCGGAAGAGGCGTTTGAGATGGCTACGATTCGCGGTGCTCGCGCATTGCATCTGGAACACGAGATTGGATCAATCGAGAAAGGGAAGCGGGCCGATCTGGTGGTGGTCGATCTGGACGATCTAAATCAGACGCCTTACTATAACATCTATTCCGATCTGGTTTACGCTACCAAAGCGGCCGACGTACGCACCGTGATAATCGAAGGCCGCGTCGTGTTGCGCGACCACCGCCTGCTCACCCTGAACGAAGAGACAATCAAAGCCGACGCCCGCCGTTACCGCGAGCGTATTATCCGTAGCCTGGGCGCCAAAACTCTGCCGGAAGACTAAGGCAGGTAACACGAATCACCTTGTTTCTTTCTCAGAGCCATTCTTTCGTTCATCTGAACTCGCCGATTCCATCGTCGTTCTTAAGGCGCGCAGCCGCGCAAGCACTTCCTGCCGATCCTTGCCCGCGAATTCTTCTGCCAGACGCGCCAATGCCACAACCACGATCTCCCGATGCCGAATGTCCTCCAGCCCGGATTCGCGAGTTGCATCAAGCCATAACTGATGAATCAGATTGATTTCTTCCTGGGATAGATCGGGAGCGTGCGCTCCCAGATAGAAGTCCCTAATCTCATCCCCAGGACCTATCACCTTGAATCGAACCTGGCGTTGCGGCTTGTTCGGCAGGCCCTCCCAGGCTTCGCCAAGACGCTTAGCTTGTTGCTCTGGACTCATGACGGATGAACGGCCGGCGATGACATCTGCGGAGTCCAATTGCGCGGCCGTGAGGGCAATTGCCTGAAAAATGTCCGATGACGGGGCGACTAGCAAATGAACCGTCTTGCCCGCTTTCTCGGCAAGCGCCACCACCTTGCTGAACAAATATTGTTCGTATCTGCCGAATAAACGATCTTCCGCGATATCCTGATACCCGGTGTCCGGCCCGCGCATGAGATGAACTGTCATCACGACAAGATCTCTTTTGCCGGTATGCGTGATTTCCAGGGCTTTCTTTAGATGGTCGAGCGTATTGTAGTCACGCACCAGGCAGATGGCGTTCTCCGGCCGCACCTTGACGGTTTCGTTCGACAGCGCCTCCTCGGCGTCGAGCCGGAACTGATCCATTGCCGAAGTCGTGTGAATTTCTTCCGCATGCCGGCGTTCATTGATTTTTTCCGATACGAAGAAGATCGTGAAGAAAACGATCGTGAACACAATACCGCTGACTGTAGCCACCTGCTTCGTGATGAGATTGATTCCGGCGACTGAAAACAGCAATGCGGTGATGACGCCGAGCCCAATGGGAAGCTCGTTGCCCTCCAGTTTGAGATTAAACGGTACTTTCCATTCGCGCTCGGATTTGTCTTTGAATCGCAAAACGAGTACTGCCAATCCCTTGAACGCAAACGACCAGATAACCCCGAAGGCATAAGCCTCACCAAGCGTGTACGTGTTACCCCGCGATCCAATGATCGCCACCAATTGCAGGATGACGATGAGATTGATCATGCGATACGTCGTGCCATACTTCCGGTGCGGCGCGCGAAACCAGTCGGTCATCACTCCATCTTCACTGACGCGGTTGAGCACGCCATTCGCGCCTACAATCGCGGTATTGATCGCCCCCGCCAGCATCAGAAATCCAACGATTACGATGAAGGCTTGAAATGCAAGCTTTAAGGTCATCGGACCAGACAGGTTGAGAGCGATGCCACTAATGAGATTATCGAAGTACTGTGGCCGCAGGTCGTCGGGAATGATCGCGTAAGCGAAGAAAGAAACCAGGGAAGTGAAAAGCAGCGAGTACAGAAAGATGATAAACCCGGCTCGCACCAGATTCTTGTGCTTCGGGAATTCGAGTTCGCGGTTAACCTGAGCCAAAGATTCTTCGCCAGACATCGCCAGAAACGAGTGACCAAACGCCATCAAAATACCAATCAGGCCAATTAGGGCGCCGGCATTGGCGACGAGGCTGAAGTGTGGCTCAGTTGAAGCCTGTTCGCTTGAAGTTGCGGGCGGCGCTTCCGGCTTCACTTCTTGAAATGCGCGCGGAATCAGTTTCGGCATCCAGCCAACCGCATCCGCGTTGAAAACCAAATTGTGCGCCGCAGGTGCTGGCGGCAGCCGTTGCATGTTCGGCCGCGTGAGAATCGTGAATGTACACCAGCCGATCAGCAGCACAACCATAGCCGTCGTGACGTACATGATTCGCAGCGCGTCATCGGAGGATTCATGGATACCGCGGGTGTTGCGCCACCAAAAATAAATAGTTACAAGAACTGCTATGCCGGCTGCCAGATGGTTGATTGTGCTGACCGAAGGTGTCCATGGATGGCCCAAATAAAGAGTAGTTTGTGAGAGCAGCCCGACGATGTATTGTCCCGCCGAGACCCCTGAGATGGGCCCCGTCAGCATGTAATCGAACATAAGCGCGGAGACCGAGAGCTTGGCGAGCGTGCCGCCCATCGCCTCTTTAACGACGCGATAAACGCCGCCGCGCGTGAACATTGCGCATGACTCGATGTAGATGGCACGCACGGCGTAAGAAAAGAGCATCACCCCGAGAATGAACCAGGGTGCGGCCTGACCCGCGGCCCTCTCGGCGATGCCACCAACGTAATAGGCGGACGAGCCCAGGTCGTTTAGGACGATCGCGGCGGCGCGCCAGAACGAGATAAACGACAGCATGACTGAGGTCGCGACGATCACCTGTGCGCGACCATTGCCTGCTCCCGTGTCAATTGCCATGCTCATATCGGTCTAATCACAATAGGTGCGTGCTGAGGCAGACGACATCGCCGCTGCCTACGAGCGTAGGAAATAAATTTACTTTGCACAAATCATTTACTGAGTAGGAGGATGACACAATAACGAAAAAGTTATAAAGATTTTATAAAGATGCTTGCTAATTGAGGAGCTGATGCGATTTGAAGGGGGAGGACCCTGGAATTGCCGTGCTATTAGCGGTTGGTGGACATATTGCCGTCCTCTACAAGCGACCCTTGAAGCGGCACTACGTGAACGCTTGCATCCCGGACATCGCGCAGGAACCGGTTAATGACCGAACCGTGAAGCAACACGTCCCAGCGCGAGCGCGCTGATTGTCCGAAGACAACGTGCGTGATTCCCTCGCGGCGGGCAAACTCGATCAGCGCATCAGCCACTCGGCGGCCTTTCAACTTTACTACCTTTGCTCCTAACTCTTTGGCAAAACGGATGTTCTCTTGTAGTACGGCATAATCATGAGGATTGATACGACCTGGTTCCTCGCGGGGCGTTTCAACATAGACTGCAAACCAATCTGATGCCAGGCGGCCAGCAATGCGCGATCCCGAGCGCAAGATGCGTTTGGCGCTTCCGCGCGAAGCCATCGCGACCATTACTTTCTCGGGAATGGCAGCCTGTTCCAACCCTTCACGCTCGCGATAGTCATGTGCCTTGGCAGCCTGGTCCGTAGCAACCTGTCTCAACGCCAACTCGCGCAAAGCGGAAAGATTACCTTTGCGAAAAAAATTGTTGAGGGCTTGTTGGATCTTTTCGACCGGATAAATTTTCCCCTGGCGCAAGCGCGTGCGCACCATCTCTACCGAAACATCCACGTCGACGACTTCGTTTGCGCGTTTGAAGAAAGAATCCGGCACCGTCTCGCGTACTTGTACACCGGTAATGCGCGCCACGGTGTCGTTCAAAGATTCGATATGCTGGATGTTGACGGCAGTAATCACTGAAATGCCGGCATCGAGAATCTCCAGCACGTCTTCGTAGCGCTTTTTACTCTTCGATCCAGGAACGTTGGTGTGCGCCAATTCGTCCACAATGGCCAGTTGGGGACGACGCGCAATCACTGCATCAATATCAAGTTCTTCAAAGATCGCCCCGCGATATTCGATGCGTTTGAGAGGAATACGTTCAAGTCCATTGATTAGAACTTCGGTTTCGATTCGTCCATGCGGTTCGATCAGACCGAGCACAAGATCCACGCCCTGGCGCCTTAGTTCATGAGCCTCTTCAAGCATTCGAAAAGTCTTGCCCACGCCGGCGGCCGCGCCGATATAAATGCGCAGGCGTGCCTGCTCGCTTTCCTTAATTTTAGCGAGCAGGGATTCGGCTGATCGTCTTTGCTCCAGGACGGGCATTTTTTCACTACTTTGACGCCATTGGCTTACGGTTGTCGAGATCGAGATTTAGTTCAAGCACGTTCACGCGCGGCTCCGCAAGGAAACCAAACAGCCGGCCTTCCGTGTGGGCTGAAACGATCTGTCGCACGTCATTCTCGCTTAGTCCGCGCCCCCCCGCGACGCGTGGCACTTGAAATTCGGCCGCGGCGGGCGGGATGTGCGGATCCAGTCCGGACGCCGAGGTGGTGACCAGATCAATTGGAATAGGTTTGCCCGGGTTCTCAGCTCCCAGTTTTTCGACGTCGGCCTTCACTCGATCAATCAGCTTTTTATTTGTCGGACCAAAGTTTGACGCCGATGATGCGCCTGCGTCATATCCTGCCGGACCGGCGGCGCTCGGGCGTGAATGGAAATAGCCAGGTCCGCCAAACGGCTGCCCGATAATTCGCGAGCCGATAATTGTGCCATCACTGCGTTTGATTAATTGGCCGTTGGCTTTGTCGGGAAAAACAAGTTGCGCCACGCCCGTAACCACCAGTGGATAGATTAGGCCGAACAAAACGGTCATTGAAGATCACCGCCGAAAGAATTGCCGACTGTGGTGTGCGCAGTCCCATGATGTTCAGCGCGTTCAAGACTGGGAACGCGCCGGCGAACATTGCCGGAATGATCGCGAAGTATTTCGCCACGTCATTCGCGATTGAAAAAGTCGTCAGCGCGCCTCGCGTCATCAGAAGTTGCTTACCAATCTCGACGACCTCGATCAACTTCGTCGGATTCGAATCGAGGTCGACCATGTTGCCCGCTTCTTTCGCGGCCTGTGTTCCCGTATTCATCGCCACGCCCACATCTGCTTGCGCCAAGGCGGGTGCGTCGTTCGTGCCATCTCCGTTATCGTTGTTTCGCCGCCGTAGCTCTGCCAGTTGGTGTTCGTCGTGAACGAAGCCGCGGTGTTAAATGACGAACCAACGTAGCCACCGGTAGTGGCGCCAGCCGAATCCACGCCCGGCAGATGCTGCGGATTAAATGGCAGATGACCCTGCAAGCGCTGGAGCGCGTACAGCACGAGCATGGAGACCACGCTGTAGAGCAGCATCACCGCTGCGTAACTAACACTACCTCGTTTGGTTTGCTGCTTTCTGCATTCTGCCTACTGCCATCTGTTCTCTAGAATTTCTCCGGCTTCAAAAGCGCGAAGACAAGATAAATCAGCAGCAAAGTGGAGACCGCGAGGGTCAAGATTGTTTCGAGACTCATGCTCTGGACCTCCTCACTGCAATTTCTCGCACCCGTACACGTAAGCGAGCGCGATCAAAAAGAAAAGAATCGTTGCGGCGATAAAAATCAAATCCAGCATTGCATTTGCCTCAGTTGAAGTTGTATCCCAACTCGAAATAGAAGAAATGGTTTCCCTTCGACGCATTGGCATTTCCAATAGAGTACGCCGCAACACCAGTCAACTTGTTGGTCAGCTTGTACGCAGAGCCTGTCGTGAAGTAACCGCTCGCATGTTTGCCGGTGAACCAGTCAGCGTTCCAGTTCAGCTTCTTCGTAATGGGTTGCTCGAAGGTGAATTGCCCGCCGGCGCGATTTGCGTTGGGCGCGACTACGTTCTTGCTGAAGAAGTAGCCGCCAAAGCCGACGCGCGTGCTCTTGTTGAAAGTCTTACTCGCCTGCACATAATTGTACGTGCCGACGTTATAAGCCTTGTTGCGAACCGGTACATGTAGATGGCCGCCCGTAACGATCGCCCAACCGTTATCTTTTCCATCGTATACTTTCAACTTGACCGTCGGCACGACCGTCGTAGCATCCGACCCCGGCTGAACATTTCCCAAAATGTTCAAACCAACCTCTACGCGCCCGCCAGCGCCAACAACCAGGCGCGGAACAAAGGAGGAGAATTTATTCAGGTCAGCCGAGTCGTTCGGCTTCGCACTGATATCCAACTCGAAATAGACCTTACCCTTGTCGAGGACGTCGGTAGTGGGCACGTTGAAAACGGTCTGCTGCGCTTGCGCTTTAATGGATAAAGCAGCCATCGCCGCGATGAATAAGGCCATCCCCAGTGCGCCCCTCCAAATTAGTTCGAGAGTGTCGCGGCGAAAAACCATTTTGCTTGTCTTTATGCGCAATTGAATTCATTGTTTCTCAGCAAAACGTCCTACGTTGGCGGAGATAAGAGTCGCGTGAAGACTCCAAAATAAATCTATAAAGATCGTTGAATTGGACTAGTCCGATCGACTTCACGCTTTCCCTGTGGACGTTCACTTTCACGTTGTCTTCTCTAGCTATCGCGATTCCACCTTCTGGCCAGATCAAGGTCTTCAGGCGTTAGCAAATCGACCTTGAGCGCTGCGTTCGGCGGATAATCGTCGTGCTCGCCCAGATAAGTTGCCAGGTGCCGCTCGCCGCAGGAGATCCAATAAGAACTGGTCAGCGAAAGTCGCCCTTCGCTGCGCCTGATAACTTCAGCAACTGCGGCGTCGGCTATGTCGACCGTAATCTCCAGCTCGTATCCATGCGGATCACGAACAACGAAACGATGATTTGTTCCTTTCGTGGAAATCGATTCGTCGAGATCACCACGGCGAATTATGCTAAAGCCATTCTCAGTCTGGAGTTCGATTGGGTGACGAGTTGCCGGAGAGCTGTCGGGCGTAAGTACCTGTTTTTTTACAGCCATCGGATGTTCGCGAATTATTCGAGAGAGAAATCCTCAGCCCGAACGATAGGACGTGAGGCGTAAGAATGGAGTAAAGGGTTTATAAAACATTCGTAAAGATTCCGAAGAGCTTTTTCTGGCTAACTTCGTGGGATGTGAGAGTTTGCTACCTGCGGTTTATGCAGTACTGTCTTAATTTCTCGTTTGCGCCTTTCGAACCTCTTCGCGCCTTTGCGTGAAATGCTTTTCACTGCGCAATATTTCACGCAAAGGCCCAAAGCGACTACTGAAGTCGCAAAGAAAAACCGCAATTAAAACACTACCATTTATGCCGGACGTTGGATTAGCCGGCCGAAAGTGCGCCAGTTCGTCGCATCAAGGTAGTAATAGTCAGCCCTTGCACTAAGATCGAAAACGCCACGACCGCAAATGCTATGGTGACGATGTCCTCTCTTTGAACTATCTGAGGCGGCAGTCCCAGCGCGAGCGCCAGCGCCAACGCGCCGCGCAAGCCTCCCCAAAACAAGACATGTTGCTGTCCCATCGTGAGACGACGCTTCGATCGCGCGAACAGCAGCGACAGTGGGTAAATGGCCAGCGCTCTCCCAAGTGTTACGACCACTATTGCGATCAGCGCCGGCAGCAAAACAAGTCTGTAACTCTGATGTGCTATGCGTATGCCAATGAGCAAAAAGATTAGTGAGTTCGCCACGAAGGCGGCGTATTCCCAAAATTCTTCGACCGCCTTTCGATCCTTCGCCGCAATCGCCAAATGGCCCACATTGCCGAGAACCAGGCCCGCGGCAAGAGTCGCCAACACGCCGGAGAGTTGGAAGTGTTCAGCCAAAAGAAAAGCGCCATAAGCCGCAACTGTTGTGAAGGTGATTTCAACCAGACGGTCGTCAGTAGCTCCCGCGAGCAGTAAGGCTAATCCGGCAACGACCGCTCCGCATACTAGGGAGCCGGCAATCATGATCACGAGGGTCTCAGTTACTCCGACGAGTCCTACGCTTTGGCCGAAAACAAACGCAAGCACGATGGTGAAACCGACGGCCGCTGTTCCATCATTGAAGAGGCTTTCGGCTTCGACCAACAAGCGAATGCGTCCATGGACCCTGGCATCTTTGAAAGTAGCGATGACTGAAACCGGATCAGTAGCAGCAATCAGAACGCCGAAGACAACGGCCGCAATCCACGTCCACTTCGCCAGAAAGTGCATGCCAACCGCTGTTGCTGCTGCCGAAAGTAAGACTCCAACTGTTGCCAGGAGGACAATGACTGACAAATCCTTGCGCAATTCCAGCCAGCGTATTTGGAAGGCTGCTTCAAAAATAAGAGGTGGCAGGAATGCCGTGAAAATAAGTTGCTTGGTGAGTTCGATGTCAGGCGAAAAGCGAAGTACCGCCAGCGCAATTCCCGCCAGGAGCAGCCCGATGCTGTACGGCACACGCAGCCGCCTGGCCGCAATCGCGACCACCGCAGCTATGAGCAGGAGGATAGCGACTCTTTCAACGTTTATACCCATAGCATCACTATTTGCGAAATGGACTTTGGCTATTCGCCGGGATTGAAGCGATAGCCAATCCATGGTTCAGTCACGATGTAGCGCGGCGTGGAAGGATCAGGTTCGATCTTCTTTCGTAATTGACCAATGAAGACTCGCAGGTATTCAGTCTGTTCTGTTGCGTCGCCACCCCAAACGGCGCCGAGCAGCGCGCGATGCGTGAGAACTTTGCCGGGATGTCGAACAAGATGGAGCATGAGATCGTACTCCTTCGGCGTCAGGTGTAGCTCCCTCTCTTTTAATGCCACGGTGTGATTCTCGATGTCGATTCTAAAATCGCCCGCTTCGAGAACTCGGTTAGCGATATCGGGCGAAGGGGCTCTTCGCAAAGTTGCGCGGACGCGCGCCAGCAATTCATCCATACCAAACGGCTTTGAGATATAGTCGTCAGCGCCTGCGTCCAGCGCCTCGACCTTTGTTTTCTCTTCACCTCTTACCGATAGCACAATAATCGGAACCTTCGACACGCTGCGGAGCTTGCGGCAAAGGTCAAGACCGCTCAGATTTGGCATCGCCAGATCCGTAATAACAAGCTCTGGAGGCCAGTCGCCAAACGTTTGCAGAGCGGATTCTCCGTCTGCCGCTGAGCGCACATCGTAGCCCTGGGCGAACAGCGCCGTGCGCAAGACCCGCGTGATTTGCGGCTCATCGTCGACGATTAGAATACGATGTCTTTCATTCATGCTTGCGGCCCTAGTTTTCATCGTCACCCGTTGGGAATACCGCAACTATTCTTGTGCCTGACTGCCCATCGCTGTCCTCGATCCAGATTCGTCCACGATGAGCTTCGACAATGCCTCGGGCAATCGCCAGTCCCATCCCACTCCCAGACTTGGACGCTACATCTCCGTCTCGCATGGCGCGATAGAACTTGTCAAAGACTCGCTCGCGCAAATTTGGTGGAATGCCGGAGCCGTTATCTTCTACGACCAGCCGAATCGTCCCATCATCGTTCGGACCTGCACTGACTCTGATAGCTGAGCCTGCCGGCGAATACTTTGCCGCGTTATCAACCAGAGTATAAATGACTTCCGCCACAGCATGTTCGTCAACTTTGATGGAAGGCAGTTCGCCTTCAATCCAGATTTCGATTTGATGGTTGCGCGTGCGCGGTTCTGCTCGCTTCAGTGCCGTCGTAATAATTTCATCAATTGAGCTCCAGTGCCGGCGCAGACGCATCTCGCCGGCATCGATGCGGGCCAGTTTGGTCAGGCCTTCGATGAATCGATCAAGGCGGTCGGCTTCTTCGTTGATAACCACCAGCATTTCCCTCCGGTCTTCACTCCCGAGCAATGGGCCGGATTTCTTAAGCTCCTGTGCGTGCACCTCTTCAAGCAGTGTCGTAACTGACGCCTTGATGGAGGTGAGCGGCGTTCGCAAATCATGAGTAACCGCATCGAGCAGCGCCGACTTCAATCGCTCGCTTTGCTTGAGCGCCTTGGCCTGGCTTGAACGCTCAAATGAATCCTGAAGTTCGTAGTACAAACGTTCAACCTCGCGTTTCGCTGCTTCCGCTTCCTCAGCTCGCCGTTTCGCGCGCGCGGAAAGTTGGCCGGCGGTCAACGCCGTGATCATGAAAACCACGAATGCTACCCAGTTGTCCGGGTCTCGAATCGTAAATGTGCCGAATGGTGGAAGAAAAAAGAAGTTGAAGCAAATCATTCCGAGCAATGAGGCCACCACAGCAGGTCGCGAACCCCACGCCGTCGCCACAAACAAAATTACCAGCAACATAGCGAGCGCAACGGTAGTCGGATTGATCCGCAAGCCAAAGAGCTTCAGTACTCCGGTGACCGCCGCGATACCCAGCACAACGGCGGCATATCCGACCCAGGATTTGCGGGCGAAGTCAGGCCACATCTGCAGCCTTGTCCCTTCTATCAGCAACCACACAAGCGTGAGTGCGACTGTCCTTTTTTCGAAAGCGATCGCCAACGTTATCCCCGATGGCGCGAAAGAACAATCCGGACAGACGTGGGTGCTCGGTCATTACGCGCAGGCCCTCAAGAAAAGTATAAAGGGTCAGCTTCGCGTAATTCCTGATCGTCGGACTAAAGCTCAAGAGGCCCAGTCGTCGATCTGCGCTTAGGTCAATCACGCTATCGACCAGGCAACCGACCGCGCCTACCTTTTGCATAAAGTTACCAAGATTGTGACGTGCTCCCTGCAGCAGGGGACGAATCAACAAGTAAGACAATTCGGCAGTGAGGCGTCCGACGCGTTTACGTTGTTCAATGTATGATTCGATTGAGGTGGCGGACTGCTCGCCAAGAACTTCCTGATACAACTCGCCGAGTTTGCACAGCGTCATTGCACGGGCATCGTTACTCGTATGGCACTTCAACACCTCGGTCATCAAGGCGACATCTGAAATCGTGGATTGGTTTGCAGAAGGTGACGTCTCGAAATAGTAAAGAACAAGATTGCCGGTTTCTATCGCGCCTGAATCGATCGCATTATCAACGACGCCAATGAACAAATAATAAGCATGCAGCACCCGACTAACCTCGACCCGATCACTTCTGATTTGAAAATAATCCAGGCAGCGAAGGATCCGTTCGGGGATGCGAACAAAGTGCCGGTACTTTTGATCGCACGCGATTCTCTGATAGTGCGGGCGAAGCTCACTGCGTAAGGTTGGAGCGAAGCCCGAAGGCTGATCGTTGGATAATCCGGTTGAAAAATCGGATCGACGAGCTGGACCGACGACATCATGCGTGGCTTGAGACATCTGCAGGCGAATTGTAATCAACTTTCTCTCTCGCGCGCACTAGCCGCAGGAAGATTCAAACTTCTGTTCCTATCATTTGGCCTGAATTGGCTGGAATTGCCTTGAAAAATGCGGCTTCTGATACTTGACGAAAAGGTAAGGAATGCTATAATCGGGCTGGAATTCGGTTAATCTATGAAGATTTCAGCGCATGAAGAATATGGTCTGCGATGTCTTGTGCAGCTGGCGCGCGCGGAGGCCGACGGCGAGTCGCTAACCCTGGGGCAGATCGCTGAGCGCGAAGGATTGTCGGTGGCGAATGCCGGCAAGCTTATGTGGGTTCTAGTCAAGGCGGGGCTGGTCCAGTCGCAACGCGGAACCAAAGGCGGATATACATTGGCGCGTCCGGCGGTCAACATTCGACTGAACGAAGTCATTCGCATTCTTGATGAAGACACCGTTGACCATTTCTGCAAGACACACGCCGGCGTGCTTGATGCTTGCATCCATACGAGCGATTGCGGCATTCGTCCGGTGATCGTTGGTCTGCATGAGATTGTGCAGAACGCGCTGTCTGAGATTACTCTGGCTCAATTGGTTGGTAGCGAGGCGAACGTTGATGCGCGCTTGCATCAGATTCAGAAGCTACAAGACCGATTGGGACCGATGCGAACAGCAAACTGATCGATAAAGGATAAAATGAGCAGCACTGAGATACTGACAAATCGCGAATACAAGTACGGCTGGGTTACCGACATTGAATCTGAGACGATCCCGCGCGGCCTGAACGAGGATACTGTCCGTTTGATTTCGGCCAAAAAGGAAGAGCCTGAGTGGCTGCTTGAGTTTCGCCTGAAGGCCTTTCGCAATTGGCTGAAGATGGAAGAGCCACGCAAATGGCCGAACATCAGCTTTCCGGAAGTCGACTACCAGGACATGGTCTATTACAGCGCGCCTAAGCAGAGAGCGGCGAAAGCCAGTCTGGATGAAGTCGATCCGGAACTCTTGCGCACGTTTGAGAAGCTGGGCATTCCGCTGTCTGAGCAGAAACAACTTGCCGGTGTAGCAGTCGATGCGGTGTTCGATTCAGTTTCCGTGGCGACTACGTACAAAGAGAAATTGAAGAAGCACGGCGTGATCTTCTGTTCATTCAGCGAAGCCGTGCGGGAACATCCTGAGATTGTGCGTAAGTATCTCGGCTCAGTCGTGCCGACCAATGACAACTTTTATGCTGCGCTGAACAGTGCAGTTTTCTCTGACGGAAGTTTCTGTTTCATTCCCCAGGGCGTGCGCTGTCCGATGGAATTATCGACCTATTTCCGCATTAATAATTCAGAGTCGGGACAATTCGAACGTACCCTGATCGTCGCCGAAGAGGGCGCTTATGTTTCCTATCTTGAAGGCTGCACGGCCCCGAAGTTCGATCGTAATCAACTGCATGCGGCAGTGGTGGAATTAGTAGCGCTTGATAACGCCGAGATCAAATACTCAACCGTGCAGAACTGGTACGCGGGCGACGAAGAGGGCCGTGGCGGGATTTATAACTTCGTTACCAAACGTGGGAAGTGCGCCGGTCACAATTCAAAGATTTCCTGGACGCAAGTCGAAACCGGATCTGCGATCACCTGGAAATACCCGTCGTGCATTCTGCAGGGCGACAATTCCATCGGTGAGTTCTATTCGGTGGCCTTAACCAACCATGCCCAGCAGGCCGATACCGGCACCAAGATGATTCACCTTGGCAAGAACACGCGCTCGACGATTATTTCGAAAGGTATTTCGGCTGGCCGGGCAAACAATAGTTACCGCGGCTTGGTTAAGGTCATGCCAAAGGCCGAGAACGCGCGCAACTACACTCAATGCGACTCAATGTTAATCGGATCGAACGCCGGCGCGAATACATTTCCTTATATTGAAGTGATGAATAACAGTTCACAGGTTGAACATGAAGCTTCGACCTCTCGGATCAGCGAAGAGCAATTGTTCTATCTGATGCAGCGAGGCATTTCACAGGAAGATGCTGTATCGCTCATTATTAACGGTTTTTGCAAAGATGTTTTTCTGCAGCTCCCGATGGAGTTTGCGGTTGAAGCCACGCGCCTGTTGGGTCTGAAACTTGAAGGCGCGATTGGATGACAGTAGCTGTCAGCGGTCGGGGGGCCAGGGGCCGGTTAGTATTTGAAAGACTAACCCCTGACCCCCAATCCCTGTGCCCAAGTCTGCGGAGTAAATTTAAGTGTTAGAAATTCGTAATCTTCATGCATCGGTTGATGGAAACGAGATTCTTAAAGGTATCAACCTGAAAGTTAACAAGGGCGAAGTCCACGCGATTATGGGACCGAACGGTTCTGGAAAATCGACTTTGGCGAAAGTTCTCGCCGGCCATCCGCAATATGAGGTGACGGGTGGAGAAGTGATCTACGAAGGCAAGAACCTGCTGGAGATGTCGCCCGATGAGCGCGCGCGCGAAGGCCTGTTCATGGCCTTTCAATATCCGATTGAAGTTCCGGGAGTTTCCAACGCACAGTTTCTACGGCTCGCTTATAACGAGAAGCAAAAACACCTCGGCGCGGAAGAGCTCGATCCGCTGGAGTTCAAAGATCTGCTCAAAGAGAAGGCGAAAATCGTCGAGATGGATGCGAGTTTCATGACTCGCTCAGTCAATGAAGGTTTTTCTGGCGGCGAGAAGAAGCGCAACGAAATTCTGCAGATGGCTGTACTGGATCCTAAACTGTCCGTTCTGGACGAGACGGATTCCGGTCTGGACATAGATGCGCTGCGAATTGTGGCTGAGGGCGTCAACAAACTTCATGATCCTGACAAGGCCGTGATTCTGGTCACGCACTATCAACGGCTGCTGAATTACATCATTCCCGATTTCGTCCATGTGCTCTACCAGGGACGGATCGCCAAAGAGGGCGGCAAGGAGCTGGCGTTCGAGTTGGAAGAGAAAGGTTATGACTGGCTGAAGAATGAAAACGGAAGGAGCGCGGTTGCGCCAGTAACGAGTTAACAATGGCTTTACAATTAGTCAAAGAAACAGATCCTTACGGTGACGCTTTTCGCGAGTTGTTACGTAAAGCAAGTGACCGTCAGCCTCTATGGTTGAGACAAACCCGTGAACGCGCGTTTGAAAGGTTCGAGCACGTTGGTTTTCCCACAGTACAGAATGAAGAGTGGAAATACACGAACGTTGCGCCGATCGCCCGAAGTGAATTCATTCCCGTGTTGGACAGCGGAGAAGGGATGGGCAAGGAGCCATCCCTGGCTGCCTTAGCCTATGAAGAGACGCGGCATAGCCGGCTTGTTTTCGTGAATGGGGTTTTCAGTAAGAACCTTTCTTCTCTCGATGCCCTGCCTAATGGAGTTATCGCTGCGAATCTCGCCGAAGTCCTGGAGAATGGCGACCCGGAAGCCAGGATTCGCGAGCATTTCGAGTCCGCCGATATGGATGAGAATGGCTTCACGGCGCTTAATACCGCGCTGTTTTCGAGCGGCGCATTCGTTCTGATTCCTGCAGGCATCACGGTCCAGAAACCAATTCACCTGCTGTTCGTCTCTCAGACCACAAATGGTCAGGCTCTTGCCTCGTTTCCGCGGGTTCTAATTGTCGCCAAGGAAAACAGCGCCGCCACGATTGTCGAGAGTTACGTGAGCGAGAGCAACGATAGTTATTTGACCAACGCGATCATCGATTTTGTTCTGGAAACGGGCGCACGCCTGCAGCATTACAAGATCCAGCGAGAGAGCGCATCATCGTTTCACATCGCAACCACAAATGCCGACGTTGGCAAAGATGCCAGTTATGACACCACCGCGATCAATCTGGGGGCCTCGCTTTCGCGTCATAACATCGCCGTTAGCTTGGATCATGAGGGCGGCGAGTGTGCGGTTGACGGTCTTTACATGATTGATGCCAGCCAGCACACTGACACCCATTCCGTGATCGATCATCGGCAGCCGCGTTGCACCAGTCACCAACTTTATAAGGGCATTCTCGATGGCAAGTCGCGCGCGGTTTTCAACGGCAAAGTGTTCGTGCGTCACGGCGCGCAGCAAACCGATGCCCGGCAAACGAACAAGAATCTGCTGCTCTCGAATGAAGCGCGCGTCGATACTAAGCCGCAGCTCGAAATCTTTGCCGATGACGTGAAGTGCGCGCACGGCGCGGCCGTGGGGCGACTGGACGAGGACGAGCTTTTCTATCTGGAGAGTCGAGGCATTCGTCCAACATTAGCTCGGAACATGCTTACTTACGGCTTCGCTGAGGAAGTAATTGAGAAGATCAAAGTTGACTCGATCAGGCGCGAACTGGACGAAGCGGTCTTGCACAGGCTGCATTCGAATCTTGAGTTACGTTAGATTGTATGACGACATAAAGAAATGGCAACGGCAGAAGAACTAATCACGATCAGGCCCAAGCCCGCTGAAGTCTGGGACGTTGAGCGGATTCGCAAAGACTTTCCCGTCTTAAGCCAGACTGTGAACGGCAAGCCGCTCGTGTATCTCGACAATGCCGCGTCCTCGCAGGTGCCGCAAATGGTGATCGAGCGCGGCAGCCAATACCTCAAGTATGAACATTCAAACATTCATCGCGGGGTGCATTACCTCAGCATGAAAGCAACGACCGCCTATGAGGGCGCGCGCGAGAAAGTTAAGCGGTTCATAAATGCGCGCGCTCCGAAGGAATGTATCTTCGTGCGTGGGGCCACCGAAGGCATTAACCTGGTGATGCATGGCTATGGCCGGAAGTTCATAGGCACTGGCGACGAAGTTATCATTTCGGCTATGGAGCATCATGCCAACATCGTTCCGTGGCAGATGCTCTGTGAAGAGAAAAACGCCAGGCTGCGAGTCATTCCCATGAATGACGCGGGCGAGTTGCTACTGGATGAGTATGACGCGCTGCTGAACGAACGAACGAAGTTGGTCGCCGTTGCACATGTTTCGAACTCCCTGGGTACAGTCAATCCGGTGAAAGAAATGATCGACCGCGCACACAAATACGGGGTGCCGGTCTTGATCGATGGCGCGCAGTGGGCCCCGCACATGCCCATTGATGTTCAGGATCTGGACTGCGATTTTTACGCCTTCTCGGGACATAAGATGTTCGCGCCGACTGGCAGCGGCGTGGTGTACGGCAAAGCTGAATTGCTGGAAAAGATGAATCCGTTCCAGGGCGGCGGCGACATGCGGCGATTGATTATTTAAACATTGTCGGTCGTGAAAAAGCTGCCGCCTACGAAGAAGAATTGCTACGCTATGCCACCAACCGTCTCTCAGCGATCGAAGGTGTGCGGATTATCGGGACCGCACGCGAAAAGCTGGGCGTGCTTTCTTTCTTAATCGATGACGTCCATCCGCATGACATCGGCACGATTCTCGATCAGGAAGGCATCGCCGTGCGCGCAGGTCATCACTGCGCGCAGCCGGTAATGAAACGATTCAACATTCCGGCCACGGCCCGTGCTTCGTTTGCTTTCTATAACACTCACGACGAAGTCGACACTCTGGCAAGTGCGATCGAGCAGGTAATAGAGGTATTTGGCTGATGTCGGAACTGAGCGAGCTTTACCAGCAAGTCATCCTCGATCACAACAAAAAGCCGCGGAACTTTCATAAGCTGGAAACGGCGAACCGATTTGCCGAAGGCTTCAATCCTCTCTGCGGCGATCAGCTCAAGGTATATCTTGATCTTGAAGATGACCGCGTAAAAGAGGTGAGCTTTGAAGGATCGGGCTGCGCGATTTCGAAGGCTTCGGCGAGCATGATGACCCAGGCCGTGAAGGGGAAAAGCAAGCAGGAAGCCGAGCAGTTATTCAATGAGTTCCATCGCATGGTTACCGGTCAGCTTGACGAAGAAACCGAGCCGAATAACCTTGGCAAGCTAACGATTTTTGCCGGTGTGCGTGAGTTTCCTGTACGCGTAAAATGCGCGACGCTTTCATGGCATACGATGCATGCAGCCCTGCATAACCAGCCCATCGTTTCCACTGAATAATTAGTTGTCCAAAGTCTTAGGATAAAAAGACCGAGCAAGCCATTAGCCTGCTCGATTCTTTTCGTTTGGGCCGGTGACTATCCCCGATTGTTCGGTATTGTCACTGTCTTCATTGCTTCGGACCAATGACAGGTCCGTCGCCGATGACAAAGTAGTCAGGGGGCGGTGCGCCTGCGTGAGTCTGCGCGTAAGACATTGCCGCCGCAGCCTGTGCGTTCACCGAATCGATATTGGCTTGTTTGTTGTTCTTCGGCACTACCACTGTATGGTAATTGCGACTGATGTTGCCTGATGGATCAGTTGCGGTAACGATGATTAGATACACGCGTCCATCGTTGGCTTCGATGCGCTCGGCACGGAGGCGCAAGGTATCGTTCGGCCCGATGTCTTTCGCGTCGGGCGAGTGAACGGTGTCGTCAACCGTCGGTGTTTGGTCATCCTCATCACCAAAGACTGCAACTTGAATCGTCACAGGCCCGCCGCTGTTGTCGGTCGCGCTCGCGTTCAGTCCGACGTTAATGAGATTGCTATTGGTGATGGAAAGTAAACTGATAGCCACCGAGGATGTAAGCGTCGGGGTAACGGTGTCGTTGACGGTAATACTTACAGTTGCTGCATTCGAATAGTCTGTGCCGTCGAAAGCGCGGTAGCTAAAGCCATCCGAGCCCGTATAGTCCAAGCTCGGTGAGTAGCTGAATGAGCCGTTCGCGTTCAAAGTTAGCGTCCCGTGATTTGGCCCACTTCCCGAAACTAATACGCAGCTGATAAGGCCGCCATCGATGTCCATATCATTCAACAGCACGCCAGGCGCCGGCACGTTCAGGGTTGTATTCGAATTCGTGCTGTAGCTGTCGTTGCTGGCAACCGGCGGATCGTTCACTGAGTTGACTGTGACGTTAACAACGCCCGTCGCACATTTCGCATCGGGAGAGCCATTAGTCGTCCCGTTGTCGCAGACGTGATAGTCGAAACTCGCAGGACCGTTATAGTTTGCATCCGGCGAGTAGATGATTTGACCAGCACTCAACCCGATGCTGCCGTGCGTGTTGGGCGTAGAGATGACGGAATCAACTGTCAGAGTTTGACCGCCTTCGTTTGGGCCGGGCGAATCGTTGCCAGTGAGATCACTTGCCGGGAAATTCAACGAGGAATCCTCGGCGGTCTCTTTGTTGTCACTCACTGCAACCGGATCATCGTTGACCTCTGTGACGTTAATGGTCACCGCGGTGGTGTTCGAGTCAAACGCTCCATCGTTGACTTTGAAAGTGAAGTTGTCCGGCCCATTGTAATCGCTTGCAGGCGTGTAGCTCACGGCGGCTGTGCAGTTTCCGTTCGAGCAGGAAGCCGCTCCCACAGTTCCAAGGCTGCCGTGACTTGGCCCACTCACGATCGTGTACGAGAGCACGTTGTTGACGTTAAAGTCAGAAGCCGTAAGATTAACTGTTTTGCTATCGTCCTCTGCAGTATTTACTAACTGGCTGTTGGCTACAGGGGCGGTATCGTTGGTGGCATCGAGTCTGGACTCGATTGGAGCCTGAATCTCAGGCGCGACGTTCGAGAAGAAGTCATCGTCGGTTAAGGCTTCAACTTGATCAACTGTCGCAAGATACTTGCGCCAGTCGTCATTACGAATGCCTTGCACGTTCGGCATAATAACGGCGAAGGTTCGGGTGAAGGAATTAACTCGCGCAACGTCATCCCCATCGGCGTTGGACAATACCATCACAACTTTCCAGGTAAAGGCCGGCACTGTAACATTTCCGTCGGTGATGGTGTTTCTTTGGCCATTGGACCCGGTGCCGCCGATGCCTTGTCCACCAGAGATGATGTAAAGTTCGTTACCCTGGCTTACCAATGCGCGAAGATCGTTTTCGAGATCTGCCCACGGTCCCTGATTATTGTCAGGCGCCTGAGGCACCATATTAGTCATTAGGAACGTGGCGGAGTTATCTGGAATAGACGAGGTTCGGTCTGCCGACGGGCACATATGCCCCCGATCAAAGCCGGAGCCGGAAAAGTCCGTTCCCTGCACGTGATACCAGTCGGCTGGTAGCGTATCATCCGCGCGAAAGTCATCTTGACGCGGAGCGCTTCCCAACCAGGTGCTGTCCAGATGCCAGCTTACCCAATTTGGCCCACCCCTATCCCTATTATAAGAGAGGGCATATTGCAGCTTTGCCATCAGATAGTTGGTGGGAAAATTTGTATCGGTCGTAGCCCCCGTCGGATTACCCATCACCAGGTGCTCAGCCGGATCACGAAGGTAAGCCGTACCAAAGCTCCAAACGAAATCGAGCGCCATATTGTCCGGAGGATCGTCCGTATTTACGTCGGTGACCTGGCTTGCTAATACTGTGACAGTGCACTGCTCGCCATAGAAAAAGTCGGTCCCTGGATCCAACGTGAAAGTGGTTGGCCCACCCGTGAAGGTCGCAGAATGCGAGCTGCTGTTCGTGCAGGAGATCTGGAACCAGTCTGGTGTTACGTTCACCGCCTGATCGAACGTAATGGTGATATTGGTATCAACGGGGTTATTGACTGAGCCGCTAGCGGGGGAGGTGATAAACACCTCAGGCGCTTCATCGCCCGGTGGACACACGTTCGTCGGTGAGGAACTATTGCGTGGATTTGGTGCGACCACGGTGAAGTTAGCCGCGTTGTAATCCGTATCTTTGCATCCATTGCGCGCGCGAATGTCGGCCGTCGTATTGCTTAACCCGGGCGCCGCACCGGCGCCCTCGAAACAAGCCGCCGTGCCATAGCCTACCAAGTCAATCAAGTTCGGATTACCGCCAGGACATCCAGTGGAGAGAGTGATGTTATTCGATACGAGCGCAATGTTGGCGTTCGTGGCACTCATCGCTATCGTGCCTGCGATGTCGGGGGTTGGCAAATCGACCGAACCACCAGTGCCGGCTGCTTCCTGAATAAGATAATACTGGCCCGGCGCCAACAATCCCGTTAGCGGGGTCTTTACCCACGCGCTGGTAGCGGCCGCTGAGGCATACTGCACCGACCATCCTGATAAATCGATGGTTGAACTGCTGCGGTTGAAGATCTCAATAAAGTCATTCTTGTATGTGGCACCACTGTTGCCGCCTCCACCATAGATCTGGCTTATTACAACACTACCGGGAACTCCGGGAGTCGGTGTTGGTGTCGGAGTCGGTGTTGGTGTCGGAGTCGGCGTGGGCGTCGGAGTTGGCGTGGGCGTCGGAGTTGGCGTGGGCGTCGGAGTCGGTGTGGGTGTTGGTGTCGGTGAGGGCGTAGGACAGGAATTCGTTGCTGATGCCGTGTTGCGCGGAGTTGGTGCAGCCGCGGCAAAGTCTGTTGAGTTGTTGTCGGTTTCAACGCAACCTCCGCCGTTTCGTATATCGGCTATGGTCGTGCTCGGCGCTGGAGCCACAGCTGTTTCGAAACAACTGGCGGTGCTGCCGTAGCCAATCAGATCCACAATGCTAGCGCTTGATGGACAGGAACCGCTCAGTGGGGATGTGTTGTCGACAAGAGCAACCTTGGCCACCGTTGCACTCATGGCGATTGTGCCAGTTGCGTCTGGAGCTGGAATATTGTTTACGCCATTGGCGCCGGAACCCTCCTGAACCAGATAATACTGGCCAGGCTGGAGAGTGAAATTGGTCAGACTCGTGACTTGCCAAGTTGTGCCCGTCGCTGAGGCGTATTGCACCGACCACCCATTCAAAGAAATAGGCGAACTCCCACGATTGAAAAGCTCGATATAGTCATTTTTATAAGTTGAGCAGCCCGCAGTGCTGCACCCGGCACCACCGTAGACCTGACTAATGACAATTCCAGTTGAGACTGCCTGCACAGTCCGCGCTCGAAACATTTGGAGCGCCAGGACGAAGAAAGCTAATAAGACTGCTGTTAGCAATAGAACAAGACGAGACCGCGCCACGGACCGGGGGGCAGGCTTAGACATGAAACATTCCTCTCAACCTTTTAGTTAAGCTTTTCTACTCTTGGTGAAGCATTCTTTAGGGCGGAAAACGGCGACTCGAGCCGGGACAGTTGAGGTTCATGCCCCGCTACGCCCCGAACCCTGCTACGGCGATTCGGATAGTGCGATCTGTTGTATAACCGGTAATGCAACTATTGCTAAAACGCGTTCTGCTAACGAGATGGGCAACGTCCCGAAGTGAATGAATGCTTTTACCAGCATTTGGCAGGCAGGTCAAGCAAGTTGATATGGTTCTTGCGTCGGGTAATCTTATGGACGGTACTGAATTCAAGTGATTAGCTGGATTCTTGCATTCGTATCCTTGAGGTGAGGCTGACAAACCGAAGCGAGCACGGGCATAATCGCTGCTCGGATAAGTTCTGCATCAATGATCATCAAAGCGATTGAACTGATCGAAATACGCCTGCCGCTGATTCATTTTTTCGAAACCAGTTTCGGCCGCACTACTGAGCGTCACATTATCCTGGCGCGAGTGGTAGATAGTAACGGCACCGAAGGCTGGGGCGAGTGCACTGCGGGCGAAGGGCCCTTCTACTCTGAAGAGTGGACTGAGACAGCATGGGCAACTTTGAAAGATTTTCTCGCGCCGATGGTTGTCGGTTATGAAGTGGATCGGGCGGCGGCCAGCTACGATCTGATGAAGAGAGTGCGTGGACACCGGATGGCGAAAGCAGCGATTGAGACTGCGTGCTGGGATTTGGAAGCGAGAAAAGGGAATGTGCCTTTATGGAAGCATCTGGGCGGCGTGCATAATGAGATTTCATGCGGTGTATCGATAGGCATTCAGGACTCGCCCGAATTGCTGCTCCAGAAAATTGAAAAGGAATTAACCGCCAGTTATCAGCGGATCAAAATCAAAATCAAGCCCGGATGGGATCTTGAGATTGTACGCCGTGTGCGTCAACGTTTTCCCGAAATTCTTTTGATGGGCGATGCAAATTCCGCCTATTCCATTGCGGATGGGCCGCTCTTCAAAGCTCTCGACGAATTCAACCTGATGATGATCGAGCAGCCCCTTGCGCATGACGATATGTTCGATCACGCCGAGTTGCAGAAGCAGATTAGGACGCCAATATGCCTTGATGAATCCATCCGCACTCCTGACGACGCGAAACACGCAATCGAACTTGGTGCTTGCCGTATTATTAATTTGAAACTCGGACGCGTTGGCGGTCACGCGCAAGCGAAACGCGTTGATAGTATTTGTCGTGGACATAAGATTCCCGTCTGGTGTGGCGGGATGTTGGAATCAGGCATTGGCCGGGCTCATAACATCGCCATGGCCACGCTGCCGGGATTCACGTTGCCGGGCGATGTTTCCGCGAGCGCCCGTTATTGGCAGGAAGACATCATCGAACCTCCTGTGACAGTCACTTCGCGCGGGACTATAACTGCGCCGGAGAGGCCCGGAATTGGATTTGAAGTCGACCGCAGACGAATCGATGAGTTAACGGTCCGACAGACAGAAATCACATCCTAACGAAAAAATGCCGAATCAACTGACAAGGGAAAAGGCGGTCGCGCTGCGCGACCATTTCATCGCTCGTCAGCACGAGTTACTCGCGTTGACATGTGCTCTGGTTGAAACTGAATCGCCTTCAGGAGACAAAGACGGCAGCAGGGCGGTCGTTTCTTTGCTGGCCAGTGCTGCCGGCAGCATTAGTTCCATCAACTCAGTTGAACGAATTACGAGTGATGAGTTTGGCGAGCATCTGCGCATACGAGCCTTTGCTGAAAATGCTGACGCGCGGCCGATCGTAATTCTTGGTCATACGGACACGGTTCATGCGCGAGGTTCAGTTAAGGAACGGCCGTGGCGCACGGAAGGAAACAAAATTTTCGGCCCGGGCATTTTTGACATGAAAGCAAATTGCGCGCTGGCGCTCGAGACTTTGCGCGCGTGTGAAGCAACGGACACGGGGCCGAACGCTCCAGTCACAATTCTACTGACCTGCGATGAAGAAAGCGGCAGTCCCAGTGGTAGAGCTTTGGTCGAAGCTGAAGCCAAAAATGCGCGCGCGGTGCTTGTGCTGGAACCGCCGGCGAGCGGCGGCCGAGTCAAGACGGCAAGGAAGGGAACTGGAATGTTTACGATTGAAGTTCACGGTCGCGCTTCTCATGCCGGTCTTGAGCCCGAGAAAGGGGTGAGCGCCGTGCTTGAATTAGCGCGACAAACTATTCGTCTACACAATCTGAACGATCCGGCATCCGGAACCACCATTACTGTGACGGTCGTGCAAGGAGGCACTCACTCGAACGTTGTGCCCGCCAGTGCCCAAGCTGAAGTCGATATGCGCTTTACCTC